>Ga0182745_1000295_pt1 | contig 59617 bp, 42 predicted proteins | sample eDN3rd30CKraftBY_FD_128523 | JGI IMG/M metagenome (GOLD analysis project Ga0182745, IMG submission 128523) | Enriched backyard soil microbial communities from Emeryville, California, USA - eDNA 3rd pass 30_C Kraft BY (version 2) (version 2) | ecosystem: Environmental > Terrestrial > Soil >... | reverse complement strand
TCGAGCTGCTGGCCCCCGCCGATGTCGCCTATCCCTACCTGAAGTCGGTGAATGCAGAGAGCGGCCCGTCCCAGCTCGCCGCCCGGTTCGGGCTGCCCCTGCGGCAGGCGCGGACCTACGCCAGGATGCTCACGCGCCGAGAGCGGGTCGATGCGAGCTCGGTGGTCCAATTTCAGCGGTGAAGCTGGGAGGCAGGCATGGCTGGTGGTTCCCCCTTCGAGGGCGACGCAGAGTTCGTGGGCGACGAGGACTTTCGCAAAGCCTTTGGCGAGGACCTGGACAGGACGCTCGATATCGACACCTGGTCCCAGGGGTTCGACATCGCGGACATCATGGAGCGGTTCCGGTCGGAGATTGCCGGTGCCGTCGACAAGGAGGGGCGCGCGAGTGCCCTCATCCGTAAAGAGGTGTTCCCTATTATCGCGACGCGGCCGGGCGCACCGGCGGGCTCGGGCGTCTACCCGACCACCGCGGACGAATTGGAAACCATCCACAACGGCCTGCTCTTCACCGGCAAGGTCGAGGCGGTCTATGGCAACACGACCAGCCACGAGAGCCTGCCGCTGGGCATCACGCAGCTCGGAATCGCCTTGGTGGGCTATGGAGGCACGTCAGGCACCTTCTCGCAGCGCCTGTTCCGCAAGGAAATGACACAGCAGAGCGCCGACCCCGTCCAGGAAGCCATCGCCAGCATCAACCACCGAATGCGCCGGTCCACGGGCCCACGGCATGACACGCTGTCGAAGCTGGCCCGGCGTGGCATCCGGACGTATGCCGAACGGGCGGTTCTCGTGGAGAAGGCCACCGCGGAGTGGCGCATCGGGCACGGCAATCCCTGCGCCTATGAGCTGCTGTCCGGCTCCGGCTACCGGAGCCTGCTCGAGGCCTCACTGAAACTGCTCCGCCAGCTCATCCAGCAGCACCAGAAGTTCGTCTTCGTCACCAGTGAGATGGAGCAGCGCGGCTACCTGACGCTGGGATACGCGCTGCGCGCGGGCGAGTACATCATCATCGATACGCTGGAAGGCTTCGGAGAGCGCGTCGTCAACCGGTGGGAATACGAAGGCGACAGCTCACGGCTGGCGAAGTCCTTCGTGGACCAGTGCTGCCCGAACGTCGTGTGTGGCGTGTTCCGCGCTTCCGAGCGCACGCCACCGCTCACGTTCTATGCACACCGGGAACACGCCCACCTCGCGGTGCGCGTGGCCATGGCCGACAGCATCCTCCGTCCGGAGCGGGGCTTCCCCATGCTCCTCGATGTGGCGGAGACCGCGTGCCGCAGCGCATTTGGCGCGGACGGCTTCCTGGGGCTGGTCCACGACGCCTATGCGCAGGCGGGAGCCAACCTCGAGTACTTCACCGACCGGATCAAGAGCAGGTAGGAGGAGAATGAGCATGGCTGATGAAGGCAGGGGGCAGCGCTCTTCCGAGGCAGGGACGTTCCGGGGCCCCGCGCCCCACTCCGCGCAGGCGCCGGGCAAGTCCGCGCCAGGGCAGGAAGCCGCAGCTGGGCGAAGAGCCCCGCCGGGCAGCGCGCCCCCTGGAAGCTCCATGAGGCCCCAGATGGGGGCCGTTCCCGGGCGGCCTGGAGCCGCCCCGTCGAATGGCAGACCTCCCCCGCCGGGCCCCAGCACCGCGAATGGCGTGGGCAGGATGCCCTCACCCGGTCCCGCCAACGGCACGGCTCGACCGCTCCCCCAAGCCAATGAGCAGCACCGAGCCTCCCCCAAGCCCCACACGCCGGGCATGAACGGCAAGGCCCCCTTCCCCGCCCCACCCGCGCAGCCGCCCGCGGATGGGACCTTCCAGCAGACCCCTGCGCAGACCCTCCAGGCGCTGGATGCGCTCAAGCAGCAGATCCGCTCCAACGCCCAGCTGGACCCCGAGCTGGAGACCGCGGTGGGCTTCACCCACTTCGATGTGTCATCCAGCCAGGACAACCTCATCACCGTCCTGCTGACGCGCGAAGACCTGCACCAGCTCGCATCCCAAACGCTGGTGCGGGTGAAGTCCCGCGAGGACGAGCGTGCCTATCTCGGCGTGGTGGTGCGGGGCCCGTTCGCGGAACCCAACGCGGTGCCCGCCAACTCCACCATGGCCATTGGTGTCGTCACCCATGGCAAGAAGCTCGCGTACACCTTCGACTATCACGGCCGTGCGGAGATCGAGCTCGTCGGCGAGGAGGTCGACGGCGTCCTCAAGCCCCCTCGCTTCCGTCCCCGGCCGCAGAGCCCCGTCTTCCTGCTCAATGACGAGGAGAGCAAGCGCGTGCTGGGAACCGCCGGGGACCTGTGCCTGGGGCTCGTCGTGGGCTACGAGAAGATGGAGGCCCGGCTCAATCCCCGCGACAAGGCCATCCTCCCACGACACACCGGCATCATCGGGACGACGGGCGGGGGCAAGTCGACCACGGTCGCCACGCTCATCCACCGTGCGCAGCAGCAAGGCATCGCCACCATCGTCTTCGATGTGGAAGGTGAATACACGCACGTGGACAAGCCCACGGACCATCCCGCCATGCTCGAAGCGCTGAAGCGGCGGGGGCAGCGGGCCGAGGGCGTCAAGGACCTGCACATCCACCACCTCGTCGGCCGCGAATGCCTCAACCCACGGCACCGGAACAAGCGCATCTTCTCCCTGCAGTTCTCCAGCCTTTCGCCCTATGCGCTCGCCGAGATTCTCGAGCTGTCGGACGCGCAGCAGGAACGCTTCCTCAAGGCGTACGACGTCACCAAGCTGCTGCTCGAAGACTGCAAAATCTATCCAACGACCGAAGAGGAGCGCAGCGAGGCGTTGGAGGTGGATGAGCTGACGACGGGCTATCCGAAGATGACCATCGACCACGTCCTGGACGTGATCAACGCGTACATCTACAGCCTCGGGCATGAGGGACGGGCCGAAGCCCGTGCGACGAAGACGCGGCCCGCGCCCCGGCGGCGCACCTCCGCCGCCGACGAGAGCGAGGAGAAGGACGACGAAGCCGAAGAGACGCCCGTGGCGCCTTCCCGCAGCGTCTTGCTCCAGACCGAGTTCAAGAATCACTTCGGCAAGGTGATTGGCCGCGTCATGGCCAATCCGAGCCGGCACGAAGTGAGCTGGAGGACCCTGGCCAGCAAGCTGCGGGGGCTCCGGCGCCTGGGCATCTTCGACGTCGGGAACACGCAAGGCGTCGCCTACGACGCCATGCTCACGCCCGGCCGCGTCTCCGTCATCGACCTGTCCGACACGGACTCGCCGCAGCTCAACAACCTGGTCATCGCCGACATCCTCCGGGGACTGCAGGACGCTCAAGAAGTGCGCTACCAGGAGGCCCACGCGAAGGACGGCGCCGTCACGCCAGTGCTCATCATCATCGAGGAGGCGCACGAGTTCCTCTCCGCCAGGCGCATCTCCCAGATGCCCGTGCTCTTCGAGCAGGTGGCGAAGATTGCCAAGCGGGGCCGCAAGCGGTGGATGGGGCTCGTCTTCGTCACCCAGCTCCCGCAACACCTCCCCAACGAGGTGCTGGGCCTCATCAACAACTTCGTCATCCACAAGATCGCGGACAGCTCCGTCATCGCCCGCATGCAGAAGGCGGTGGGCAGCATCGATGAGGGCCTCTGGAACCGCGTGTCGCGGCTCGCCCCCGGTCAGGCCCTGGTGTCGTTCAGCAACTTCACCCGCCCGCTGATGGTCGCGGTGGACCCCGCCCCCGTGAAGCGGCTGCTGGTGGAGTGAGCCGCGCCCGCGTTTCGTCCCCCCAACATCCCGACGGCGGGGGGACTGGACGCGCCTTCTCGCTCTGGCCAGATAGCGGACATGGACCGACTCATGATGGCAGCCGGCGCGGCCCTCGCCTCCCTGGTGCTGGCCGCCTGTCACGCGGCCCCCCAAGGCGACGGCGTGGGCTGCGCGCAGGTGCTGGTGTTCGCCCGGCCTTCGTCCGGCGACTCCGAGTGCCGGAGCTTCTCGACGCCCTGCGATGTCCCCGAGGGCTACGTCGAGTGCTGTGGCGGCCTCTACGGCGGCTGCGTGTCACCAGGGACGCAGTGCGTGGACGACCCGCTGGACGCCTGCTCCCCGGGCACGGGAGCGGCCGATTGCCCCGGCATCTGCCAGTGACGGCCGCGGGCCTTCCACGGACTACTTCTTCTCGTTCTCACCAGAGGGCTTCGCGGCGTCCTGCCCTTCCCGCTTCCGGTACCCCCAGGTGGAGCTCCACATGCCCGGACCGGTGAAGATGACGGTGATGAGCGTCATCACCGCGGCGCCAACGAGAATCTCGAGAAACATTCCGCGTACTCCCCTCCGCACACCGTGCGTGCGGTAGGCCACGAACCCACCGCATTCGGAGTCATGCCGCAACACCTCTCCAGAAGCAATGCGCGAGGGGCCCTGTAGCCATCCGCGAACACCGTGCCCGCCTGCCCGGCTGCGTCCGCGCGGCGCTGGGGTACGCTGCCGCCCCCATGCCTCCTGCCCCTGCTCCCGCGCCGCGGCGCTTCGCGCGCTTCCGTGCCACCGCCCTGCTCGGTGCCTTCCTGTCCCTGTCCGGTTGCGAAGGACGTGGGACGCCGCCCGGCCCGGATGCGCCGTGTGTGGGCCCGGACTGCGGCCTCCCCCAGCCGCCCGATACCGCGCCGGAGGGCAGCATCCGCATCGCGGCCTTCAACGTGCAGCGCTTCTTCGACACGGTGTGTGACTCCGGCGCCTGCGGCGGCAACCACTACGAGGCCCTGCCCACCCCTTCCGAGTTCGGGCTCCAGGCGGACCGGCTCGCCGCCGCCATCTCGCGGCTGGACGCGGACGTGGTGCTCCTCTCGGAGGTGGAGACGCAGGCCTCGCTCGACGCGCTCACCGCGCGGCTGCCGCGCTTCGCCTACTCGGAGCTGGGCGAGACGGGCACCCCCGCGTCCGTGGACGTGGCCGTCCTCTCCATCCATCCCATCACCGAGGTCCGAGGCCACCGAGACCGCGTGCTCTGGCGGCCGGATGGCTCGGCGACGCGTTTCTCGCGGGAGCTGCTGGAGGTCCACCTGGACGCCGACGGCAAGCAGGTCATCACCTTCGCCGCCCACTTCCGCTCCAAGTCCAGCGACGACCCAGGCCGCCGCTTCGCGGAGGCGGAGGCGGCGCGGGACATCATCGCGGATGCGGCCCAGGCGGCCCCCGGCGCGCTGGTGGTGCTGGGGGGAGACCTCAATGACGTGCCGGGCTCTCCGCCGATAGATGCGCTCGAACGCGACGGCGCGCTGCTGCGCGTCGCCAGCGACCGGCCGGACGAAGAGACGTGGACGTACTCGTACTACGGGGACCGGCAGGCCATCGACCACCTCTACCTGGCGCGAGGTGGCGGCACATACGTCCCGGGCTCGTTCCGGACGGCGAGGGACGCCCGGTCCAACGGCTATGGTGGCTCCGACCACGCCGCCATCTACGCGGACTTCCTGCCCGCGCCCTGAGCGAGCGTGGAGCCCCCAGCAGGGGCTCCAGCGCCGGGCGCGCGCCTCAGGCCGCGGGGATCGCCTGGATGTCCAGCTCGATGTCGATCTTCTCGCCGACGAGCCACCCGCCATTGTCGAGCGTCTTGTTCCAGCGGATGCCGTAGTCGGTGCGGTTGATGGTGGTGCGCGCCGAGTAGATGAGCCGCGTGCTGCCCCACGGGTCCTTCGACGTGGCGGTGTGCCGCGCCTCGAAGGCCACCGGATGCGTGACGTTGCGGATGGTGAGGTCGCCCAGCAGGCGGAAGCTGGCACCGCCCGTGGGCTCCACCTGGGTGCTCCGGAAGATGAGGCGGGGCGCGCCCTCGGCGTCGAGGAAGTCCGGCGAGCGAAGGTGCGCGTCGCGGTCCGAAGCGCCGGTGTAGATGCTTCCTGCCTCCACCACGACCTCCACCGCCCCCTGGAGGGGCTGCTCGGGGTTCACTCGGAGCGTTCCGGAGAAGCGCTCGAAGCGGCCGTGGACTCGCGCCACCACCATGTGGCGGGCGACGAAGAGAACGGAGGAGTGCGCGGGGTCGATGTTCCAGGTGCTGATGGACATGGGGAGGCGCTCGGCGGAGGGGGGGCGGGGGGATGAAGCGACGCGAGCCCGGGGGCTCGGCAAGCGACCCTGCCTAGATAATGACCTGCTCACTGAAATTCCATGCACCCGGCGTGACGAGCGCTCCATGCGGCCCTGCCCCGTACACACCATGACAGTCTGGAACTCGCGACGTCCCCTGCGCGAAGGAGGATGAACGCGAGATTCAGGGTTCACGCCGCTGCCATTTTGCGTGTGAGCTGAAATGGGAGGATTCTGCTTTCAAGGCCAGGCCAGGGGGAGCCGAACCATGTGACAAGCGCTCCTTGCCGCACCGTGGCCCCGCCGCCTCGACCTGGAGCCACGTCATCGCATGCGGATTGCCGTCATCGCCACGTACACGCACCCCACCCGGCTGCGCATCAAGGAACCGTCCATCATGCAGTCCTCCGTGCCGGAGCTCATCGCCGGCCTGTGCCCCGAGCACGCGGAGGTGGAGATCTTCAACGAGAAGGAGCGCGACATCCCGCTGGACCGGCACTGGGACCTCGTCTTCTTCTCCTATCTGCACGCCTACTACGAGCACACCAAGGTGCTCTCCACCCTCTTCCGTCAGCGCGGCATGACGACGGTCGCCGGGGGCCGCCACGCCAGCTACTTCCCCGACGACGCCCTGCAGTACTTCGACGCCGTCGTCACCGGCGAGCCCGAGGCCAACGTCCCCGCTCTCATCGAGGACTTCGAGAGGGGTCAGCTCCAGCCGCGCTACCAGCGCCCGCCGCTCGGCCCGGCCGCCATCCGGCCGTCGCGCTACGACCTCATCGACTTCACGCACAACACGCTGCGCCTGCCCGGCATCGAGGCGTCTCGTGGCTGCCCCTTCTCCTGCAACTTCTGCGTGCTCACCGGCAACGAGCGCTACCGCTACCGCCCCGTCGCCGATGTCATCGACGAAATCCAGACGCACATGCACTGGAACCCCAACTTCCTGGGGTTGATGGACGACGCCTTCGTCTTCCTCGACAACAACCTCGGCGGCTCGCCCAAGTACCTGCGCGAGCTGTGCGAAGCGCTCATCCCGCTCAAGAAGACCTGGGGCTGCGCCCTCACGTTCAACGTCCTCAAGGACGCGTCACTGGTGAAGCTCATGGCCAGGGCGGGCTGCCGCTACGTCTACACCGGCCTGGAGTCCCTCAACCCCGACTCCCTCAAGGCCATGAACAAGGGCCAGAACAAGCTGAGCGAGGTGGACGCCGTCATCCGCCGCGTCTTCTCCGCCGGCATCCTCCTCTCCTTCGGCCTCATCGTCGGCTCGGACGGAGACACCCACGCGTACCTGGAGAAGCTCCCCGAGTACCTCGCAGACCTCCAGTACTTCTCCATCACCTTCCTGGGCATCGTCTGCCCGTATCCGGAGACGCCCTTCTTCCGCGAGCTCCAGGCCGAGGGCCGGCTGCTCCCGGGCACCGTCAGCCGCGACTACGACGGCTATACGCTCTGCCACCGCCCGCGGAACCTGCACCCATCCGAGGTGGTCGAGCACTTCCACCGGCTGTGTGGCCAGCTCGGCAGCCTGCCCAACATCGCCCGCCACTACTGGTCCAAGCTGACGATGAGCGACCTGCCCCGCTACAAGCAGACCATCCTCTTCTCCGGGCCCGAAATCGTGAGCATCCGCAACCCGGTGAAGAATCACGCCCGCCGCTACATCGCCGGCCAGGACGCGCTGGAGTACTGGGACGCGCAGCAGATGGCCCAGCTGGGGCTCCAGCCGCAGCGGCTCACCTGAGCATCGCCGCGGGCCGCTGCTCCGGAACGTCCAGGGGGGCGAGCTCCAGCCGCTCCACGCGCCGCAGCTCCGCGCGTGCGTCGATGTCGGTGAAGATGTCCCGCGCACGGGCCAGCAACTCCGTGCGCCGGTGCGGCAGCGCCGCCGCCGCGTCCAGGTAGGCCACGCCCGTCTCCCAGCGGTTGGGCGTGGCCTCCAGCACCACCAGCGCGCGATTGAACAGCGGCTCCGCGGCACTGGCCCCGCGCTTCAGCGCCTTCGCGCGCGCCGCGACCCGCATGGCCGGGCCGCGCAGGTATGGGTAGAGCGTCCCCAGGGCACGCGCCTTGAGCGAGCAGCGGCGGTAGATGGCCCAGAGCTGCTCACGCGGCACGGAGACGGCGCCCTGCTCCAGGGCGAAGAGCGCGCCCTCGGCCGCGTCCACCAGGCCAATCTGGAGGAAGGGCACCAGCACGTGGTAGCGCCACAGCGCCTCATCGGCGCGCACCGCCATCAGCGCCGCCTCCTCCACCTGATGCTCGCGCACCGCCACGTTGACCAGGTGGTTCAGGCTGGCGCATTGGTTGGCAAGGTCCTGCACGTCGATGCTGATGCGCAGCCCCTCCTCCAGCTCCGCGCACAGCTCCCCCACGTCTCCATCGCCGCGCAGGTAGCGGCACATGGGGACCCAGGCATGGGACCAGCCCTGGTGCATCAACGCGTTCAGCTCCACGCCCACCTGCCCCATCTCCCGGAAGGCGCGCTCGGCATCCTCGAAGCGTGAGGACAAGAACTGGCTGGTGGCCAGCATCATCAGCCCCGTCTGCACCTCCCACATGTCCCCGACCTGCCGCAGCAGTGCCACCGCCTGCTCGCCGTACTCCGTGGCCCGGGCCTGCGCGTTGGTGAAGATGGCCTGCGTGGCCAGCCGGCTCAGCGCCACGCCTTCGGCCGCCGCGTCTCGCGAGCGGCGGGCATGCTCCAGCGCGCGCTGACACCAGTGCTCCGAGCGCCACACCAGCCCGGAGCCGAACAGCAGCGAGCCGTAGTAGCTGCTCGCCAGGCTGAGGCCGTACTCGCTGCGCGAGCGCTCCGCCATCGTGGTGGCCACCAGCGTGGCCCACGTGAGCTTCCCGATGTCCGCGAAGTAGTAGATCTTGATGAGCGAGATGAGCGTGGACAGCTGCTTCAGGTACAGCGGCAGCCGCGCGCCCAGCGGCCGGGCCAGCCAGGGAAAGAGGCCGTAGAGCAGGTGCAGCCCCATGGCCAGCATCGAGCGCACCGCCAGCGCCGGCATGCTCCGCGGCATCGTGCGCCCCATGAGCTCCAGCGCCGTCTCCAGCTCCTGGATGGCGCGCGTCGACTCGCCCTTCTCCTGGTGGGCGCGGCCCAGTCCCAGGTGTATCTCCGCGCGGCGCGCCTCCTCCTCCGCGTCCGCCAGGCACTGCTCGAACATGTGGATGGCGCCCGCGTAGTTGCCCGCGCGGAGCAGCGTCTCCGCCAGCTCCTGCATCACCGTACGCGTCTTGCGCAGCACCTCCTCGGGGTCCAGCACCACCGTGCCGCCGAGGATCTCCAGCGCGCGGTTGTAGTGGTGGACCGCGTCGTCGTTGGCGTACTGCTCGCGCGCGCTGCGCGCCGCCATCAACGTGTACTCCAGGCCCTTCACCTCGTCGTTCCCCGCCAGCGAGTGGTAGGCCAGGATTCCCGCGGACTTGACGGGCTTGTCCCCCGCACGCGCCTCGATGAAGCGCGCCATGCGCCGGTGCAGGTCCTCGCGCGCCGACACCAACAGCGTGGTGTAGGCCACGTCACGGATGACGATGTGCTTGAAGATGCAGGTGAAGGGCTCCTCCAGCTCCAGCAGGATGAGCCCCAGCCGCGTCAGCGTGTCGATGGCTTCGCGGATGCGCTCCCGCGACACCGAGCCGGGGGCCAGCGCCGCCACCGCCTCCAGCGTGAAGATGCGGCCAATCACGGAGGCCACCCGCACCACCAGCTTCTCCGTCTCGGTGAGCAGGTCGATGCGGGCCAGCACCACGTCCTGGATGGAGTCCGGCAGCTCCAGCCCCTGGAGGCCTCGCTTGAGCTCCAGCCGTTCCGCGCCCGGCGCCACCGGTCCCAGGTACCCCTTCTCCACCATCCCCTGGACGATGGACTCGGTGAAGAACGGGTTGCCCTGCACCTTGGCCAGGAGCAGCTCCTCCAGCGCCGTGTCCGGCGTCTCCATGCGCAGATGCAGCCGCAGCAGCGCCCGCGTCTCCTCGTCATCCAGGCTGGACAGGTCCAGCCGGTGCAGCCCGGGCAGCCCCTTGAAGCTCTTGAGGTGCTCCGCCGGCCGCATCGTCACCAGCAGCGTCAGCCGCAGCGGAGCCAGCCGCGCGGCGACGTACTCGATGAGGTCCACCGAGATGTTGTCCGCCCAGTGCAGGTCCTCGAAGAACAGGAGCACCGGCGTCTGGCGCGACAGCTTCTCCAGGAGCTGGAAGATGACCTGGAAGACCTTCTGGTTCTTCCGCCGGGCATCGATGCCGCGCGTGAGCGGAGACTCCTCCACGGGCAGGCCGAGGACGCCGGCGAGCACCGGCACCCACTCCGGGCCGGTGTCCTCCAGGCCCGCGAAGCCCTGGCGCAGGCGCGCCATCTGCGTGTCCACGTCGTCGCCGTCATGCAGGCCGAAGAGCTGGACCAGCACCTCCTTCCACGGAAAGAAGGGGGTGAACATCTCGTACGAGTAGCAGATGCCATAGAGGCTGCGCGCGCCGCGGGCCTCCGCCAGTTCGACCACCTTCGCGCCCAGGCGCGACTTGCCGATGCCTGCCTCGCCCGACACCACGCAGACGCGGCCGTGGCCCTGGAGCGACGCGTCCACGGCCTCGCGCAGCGTGTCCAGCTCGCGCCTGCGGCCGACGATGTCCCCCTTCCCCTTGAGGAACAGGCTGCGCCGCACCTCCGCCGTGAGCCGGTAGACGGGAACGGCGCGCGAGACGCCCTTGAGCCGCGCATCCTCCACGAACTCACTGGTGAAGCCGCCCTGGTGCAGCTTGCGCTCCGTCTGGGCGTCGATATGGACGCCGCTGCCCTGCCCGTGCGTCATCAGACGGGCGGCCATGTTCACCACCTCGCCCAGCGCGGAGTAGCCCTTGCGCCAGGGCGAGCCCATGTCGCCGAAGTACGCCGGCCCGGTGGCGATGCCAATCTGCAGCGCATCCACGAAGGGGAAGGCCTCGCGCTCGCGCATGAGCTTGCACGCCAGCCGGCAGGCCAGCACCTCCTTGCTCTGCTGCGCGGTGGGCGCGCCGAAGATGACGTAGAGGACGTTCCCCTTGTCGGTGAAGTCCGTCATCAGCAGCACGCCACCGTGGTGCGCGCTCTCCCGCTGGACGAATTCGTAGAAGGCGTTCAGCTCGCGGGTGAAGTCCTCCGCATGCGGCGAGGCGTGGGCGCCGCCAAAGCGGAGGAAGAGGCAGGTGACGTCGCGGAAGTCACCGCTGTACTCCTGGTGCGCCGTCGTGATCTTGGTGAAGAGCACCGGGTGCAGCAGCATCGAGCACCGGGCCACCAGCTCCGGCCCCGAGGGCGGCGCGACGGCGGGCGCCGGTGGCGCGCTCAGCGGCGCGGACGGCTCCAGACGAAAGGCGCCGTCACGCGCCACGCCCTGGCGGACGGGCTCGGGCAGCAGGGCCCACGCCTCCGGGCTCAGCAGCACCTCGCCCACCGTGGCGCGCTTCTCCGCCGCCACCGCCTGCGCCAGCGGCTGGCCGATGAGCGCGGGGTGCATCCACAGCCCCGTGGCGCCCAGCACCACGCGGTGGGCCTCGCCAGCCCCGATGCCGATGCGCGACGACACGCTGAAGCGCTGCCCCAGCAGCTCCAGCTGGGCGAAGCGCGACAACCGCTCCTGCACGTCCAGCGCGCACCGCGCCGCGCGCCGCACCGCGCCCGAGGCCCCCGTGGCGGCCTCTTCCTCGAAGCACGCGAGGATGGAGTCGCCGGCGAACTGGTAGATGTCGCCGCCGTGGTCCCTCACGACGTCGATCATCTCCGTGTAGTAGCTCCTCAGCAGGCGCTGGAGCGCGTCGATGCCCCGCGGCCCCGCGCCACTCAGGCTGACGACGATGGGCGTGAAGCCCGCGATGTCCAGCAGCAGGACGGCGCCTCGCACCGGCTCCACCGGCGGCAGCGCGTGCGGCTCCACATGCGCCAGACGCCGGAGCACGGCGCCAGGGATGTAGGGCGCCACCGTCGCGAGGATGGGGTCGAGGTCCGCCTGAGACATGGCCACGCGCTCAGGACAGGGCGTTGAAGCGAATCCACATGGCGATGACGCCTACCACCGCATAGAAGGCGATCTCCACCGTCTCCGACACCGGCTGCGCCTTCTTCAGCGCACCCCAGATGTGGACTCCCACCATCCCCGCGCACACCCAGCCGATGAGGTCGAAGATGGCGGGGCCCGGCCGCGACACGAAGCGCGCCGCCGTGAAGATGATGGCCAGCGCCACCGCCCCCAGGCAGCGCCCGAAGTACACCGTGAGGTGGTTGTTCCCCTCCGGCAGCCGCCACCCGAACCAGCGCGCCCACGACAGGGGCATCAGCAGCAGCGGGAGCGCGAAGACGACCAGGAAGAGCGTGCCGGCGATGACGAGGAACCAGCTGGCGAGCGGATGGTCGGGACTGATCATGATGGCGCAATCGAGACGGCACGGCCCCCCCTGTCCGGGTGGCGCCTGCCCGTTCCCCCATGCGCATCATCCTAGACGCTTTGCTCCAGCTAGGGCGCGGCGAGACGAAGCGGGTCGCGCACCGCCGCGCGGAGGAACTCCGCCACCCGCTCCAGCGAGTCCGTCCGCTCCAGCTCCGAAGGGAAGCGGCGGAAGGACTCCGGCGGCCCGTAGAGGATGACGGGCTTGCCGTAGCGCTGCGCCAGCGCGGCCTCGGACACGGTGCCCGCGCACCCGGGCAGGGCCACCAGCGCGTGCGGAGTGAGGACATTGATGTGATTCCGGCTGAGCGGATCCATCCCCTGCTCCCCGCTGAACGGCAGGTGCGTGTAGATGGCCATCTCCACGCTGGGGTTGGGGTAGCCCGAGCGGGGCTTGTACTCCCCACCTTCCACCGTGCCGGGCACGATGCCGATGGAGACGCCGTGCCGGTACTCCACCTGGACGAAGGCGTCCGCCGCCGTCCGCATCACCCCGCCGCCCGCCCCCGTGAGCAGGTCGAAGCCCGCCTCGGCGATCCAGCGCGCCAGCGGGATGACCCGTTCCGCGTGGTCTTCCTGGCCAGAACCGAAGACGCCGATGATCCGCCGTGGCCTGCGCATGGGCTTCGCTCCTTCCCCCGGTATGACGGGCCCGCCCACCAGCTTGTTCCAACCGCGTGCGTCCGTCCTGTCGCGACGGTTCATTGCCCCACATTCCCCTCGTGCGGCGTTCACCGATGGAAGCCTGCGCCTCCGGAGCGTGACGGACTGGACGCTTCGCCTGTCAGACCCCCGCTCTACCTTCACGGGCATGCGCCTGGAGGTCGTCCATGTTCGACTGTTGTGGAGGATGTGAGCGCCGCGGGAGCGCCGGTGAGGTCTTCGACTGGTGCGCCAACTGCGAGCTGTCGCTGTGTCCCCGCTGCATGGAGCGCGGCTGCTGCGACAGTGAGCCGGCCGAGTCCGGGCGCGCGGCGCCGCGCTGCCTCCCGGAGCCCCCCGGGGACTGCGACGCCGAGGCGCTGCCGGAGCACTTCGGCGGCCGGTGCTGCACCCTGGCCCGCGCCGTGGCCTGCTCGTGCGCGTTCCACTGGGTCTGTGACCACCACGGCGATCAGCACATCGGCACGCACGACTGAGCCACGCCCCGGAGCTGGCATCCGCTGGGAGCGGATCTGCCAGGCCCGAAAGAGACATTGTGAAATGTCACTTTCCGGGCGGGGACCATTTACTCAGTTCCTGAGAGGATGTGAGGATGTGCGTGAGACACGTTTCGTGTCTCGCCCTGCCTTACGCCCTTTCGAGGAGCCCCCCGTGAGTCCCCCCTTCGCGCGTCCCCGAGAGCTGGCAGTCACCGTGGAGGCGGCCCTCCCCGCCGCCCTTCCCGCGCGGGCCATCGAGGTGGACGTTGGCGTCGCGCTGCCCGTCGCGTTCGGCGGCCTGCGGAAGGTGCTCCGCGCCTGTGAAGAGGCCGCCCCCGCGGCGGTGCGCGGCCTGTCCCTCGCGCATCCCTCCGAATGGAATCGGCTCTTCCCCGGCGCCATCGACGGCGTGCCGGACCTCAGCGACCTGGCGCTGACGCCCTCCGAGCGGAGGCTCCACCGCGAGTCCGAGCAGATGTTCTGGGTCCTCAACGTGGCCGCGAAGGCCATCGTGGAGACGCTGCGCGCCAGTGGCCGCCCCCTGGTCCTCCATGGCGCCGGCGAGTGCGACCTCGTCAGCCTGCGCGCGGTGATGCGGGCCGCGGAGTGGAGCCGGCTGGAGGGGCTGGAGGGCACGCTGCTGCTGACCGGGTGGAACGTGCGCCGGCCGCATGGGGCGGTGGCGTTCGAGGCCCGGCGGCAGGCCTACCTGGATGCGCTGTGCGACCGGATGCGCGCTCCTCGCGTGCCCATGCCGGGGCCGGTGTCCTCCCGGCCGGTGGAGGCCCCCGTGGACCTGGAGGGGCGCTACCTCCAGCTCGCCGTGGACACGGCCCAGGCGCCCGAGACGCGCGTGGCCGCGGCCGTCCTCGCCATCCGGAGCTGCTTCTTCACGACGAACTACGAGGGCGCCATGCTGGCCGCCGAGCAGGGCCTGGCGGCGCTGGCGGAGGGCGAGGACGCGACGCTGCCGGGCCGCGTCCTCCAGGCATGGGATACCCTGGACACGGGCTTCAGCACGCCCGCCATCGAGATTGACCGGAGCAGCCTGGGCGACGCGGAGGAGCTGCGGGCCCTGTTCGCCCGCAGCATGGGGGTGGTCCACGTCTACACCGGCGCGCACGACGCGGCCATGGACGCCTTCGGCCAGGGCCTCGCGCGCCGGATTCCGCCCGAGCTGGTGGCGCGGCTCCATATGTTCCGCGCCCTCACGCTGACGAAGCGCTTCGGGCAGCTCCCCAACGCCCGGGCGGAGGTCGAGGCGGGGCTGGACGCGCTGGCGCGCAGCACCTCGCCGGACCGCGCGCTCCAGGAGGGCTGGCTTCGCAACGTCTGCGCGCTCACCTGGTTCCTGGAGCGCAAGCTGGACAAGGCGCTGGTGGAGGAGAAGCTCGCCATGCGCTGCGTGGGTGACCTGCACGACGCCAGCGCCACGCACCTCAAGATCAACCTCATCTCCAACGCCAGCTACCTCCAGGAGACGGCGCGGCAGTTCAGCGACGCCATCTCCACATGGCGCCGGTTCGAGAAGCTCAGCGAGAGCTGGGGCGTCAACTTCGCCAAGCACCACCGCTACCGGCTGGCGGGGCTGGAGCTGGCCGCCGGCGAGCGCGACGCCGCCGTGGAGCACTTCACCGAGGCCTTCGCCCACGCCGACGCGCTGGGAGACTCCTTCCACCGGCAGGTGATTGCCTCGGAGCTGGGACGGCTCTTCCTCGACGAGCAGCAGCCCGCCACCGCCGTGGACTGGTTCGCCCGCGCCGAGGCACATGCCCGCGCCATTGGAGACCCGCTGAAGACGGCGGAGAGCCTGGCGGGGCAGGTCCTGGCCGCTGGCCGCGCCGACTGGGCACCGGCCCTCTCCTGCGCCGAGGCGAGCACCACGTGGCCCCAGCAGACGGAGGCGCTGAAGACGGCGCTGTCGCGCGGTGACGCGCGGGCCATCCACGCCGCGCTCCCCCGTGCGCGGACGAAGCTCAACCGCCCGTTCGACCCGGTGAACCTGTACTGACGCGCGAGGGGGCGAAGGGCTCGGCCGCGTCGCTGTGGCCGTGCGCCACGAGCTCCGCTAGCAGCGCGCCCGTGCGCGCGCCGGTGAGGATGCCCTGCCCGCCCAGCCCCGTGGCGACGAACGTGCGCGCCAGCCCCGGGTGGCGGCCAATGTACGGGCGGCCATCCGGCGTCGCCGCGCGCAGCCCTGCCCATGCCCGGACGAAGCGGGACTCCCGCAGGCGGGGCGCCAGCTTCGCCACGGTGGCGCTGAGGTGCAGCAGGCCCGCGGGCGTCACCTGCTCGACGAAGCCCGCGTCCTCTTCCGTGGCCCCGACGACGATCTCCCCCGAGCGCCAGGGCGCCAGGTACGTCGGCCCGGAGACGACGCGCGTCAGGTGCAATCCCGGCTGGTGCACCACCAGCATCTGCCCCCGCACGGGCTTCAGCGGCAAGGCGGGCAGCCCCTCCACGCCCGCAGACCAGGGGCCCGCGCATACGAGCAGCTGGTCCGCCCTGAGCGTCTCACCTTCCGTCTGGACCTCGACCCCCGAGGAATGCTCCACCACGGCGCGCGCGGCCACGCCCAGCCGCGCCTTCACTCCGACGCGCGCCGCGTCCTTGAGCAGCGCGTCGACATAGCCGTCCGTGTCCACCAGGTGGCCGTGCCCGGTCTCGAAGGCGCCGAAGAGTGGCGTGCCTTCCAGGGCGGGCTCCAGGGCCACCAGACTGGCGGCGTCCCGCCACGTCCCGAGCCCCTCCGCGTCAGCCGCGGCCTTCGCCGCCAGCGCGTCGCGCGCCTTCGCATCCGGGACGATGCGGAGGATGCCCTGGCCTCGCCGGAGCCCGTCGCCGTCCGGCAACGTGGCCAGATCCTCGGCCAGCGTGGCGCGCCCCTCCCGGGCGAACGCGAGCATCACCGGGTCGTCGAAGAGCCGCACCGAGGGGATGGCCACCCCGGCGGCGGCGCGCGAGCCCCGGCCTCCGGGGTCCGCCGCGTCGAGCACGGTGACCTTCGCGCCCAATACAGAAAGCCGGCGCGCGGCCGAAAGGCCGACGACACCGGCTCCGAGAATGAGGATGTCGGCCGCCTGCCGCATGTCACGCGAGCCGGAGGGCCACGATGTGGTAGCCGCTGTCTACGTGGACGAACCCGTGCCGCTCGGCGCGCTTCACGACCGCGTCCAGCTGCGTGTAACCCAGCAACACCGAGAAGCCGAGCTTCTTGGCCTCGTCGCTGATGGCCTTCACCACCAGGTCCACGGCCTCGCTCCGCTCTTCCTTCGACAACCCCGGTGCCGCCACGAGGTTCTCGATCATGGCGATGCAGCTGTCGGTCCGGTAGAGGAAGCCAGCCGCCTTCCCGGGGATGATGAAGCCCGTCTGGGGAAGGCTCTCCGGCGGCATCGAGTCGTCGCGAACCTTCAGCCACGACTCGAATTGTGCGTAGTGAAGCGCCGGGTCGTATGGGATGGGCGTCATCCCGCGAGCCTACTACGACACCAGGAACTGGGACATGCGCTGCGCGGAGAGCTCGGCCGCGTTGTTCATGCCCAGCTGGCTCAGGCCCTTCTTCGCGGTGCTCTTCATCAGGTCGCCCAGCACATCGGTGACCTTGCTCTTGCCGGTGGCAAGGTTGAGCGCGCCGCTCAGCAGGCTGTTGCCGCCCGCGCCGTCCATCAGCAAGCCGCCCGCGAATTTGCCCAGGGTGTTCTTGAAGACGCCACCCCCGGGGATCAGATCCGTCGCCGCGCCGAGCAGGGACTGCAGGGGGTTCTTGCCCTGCATCAGGTTGCTGGCAAAGCCGATGGCCGCACCCAGGAGCGGGTTCACCATCGACACGAACGGCTTGACGATGTTCATCACCTTGCCAAGCGCCTTCTTGATGCCACCCATGGTCGTTCCCCTTTACGAAGCATGGCCGCGCACCGGCCAGCAAATGTGACTGATGTGGGAATTGTCGAAGGGTCGTGGCTTTTGTTGCCCTGCTACCGGAAAAAACCGGATGTCGGAATATTTCCCTTTGAAATCATGCACTTGGAGTGCGACCCGCCGCTGAGAAATCCCGCCTGGAATTCCCCAGCAGCGCGGCCACCGGGTGGATCAGACCTTTTCCGCCGGGGGCTTCGTGCCGTCGGCGGCCACCGGGCCCTGGCGGCCCTCCGGCGCGCCCCGCTGGGCGGAATCGGAGCCAAGCGCGACCTTGTAGCGGGCGTCGTCGTCGCGGTCGTTGAAGCCATCCCGCTGGTGGGCGCGGCTGATGACGATGCGGCCATCCATGATGCCCTGCAGGTGGTCCTGGATTTCGGAGACGGTGGGCACGTTGGGGTCCTGGGCCTTCAGCTCCTCGTCCGGGACGATCTGGATCTGGGGCGGCTTCTCCGGGTTGAGGGCATAGTCGAGGATCTTCTCGACATACGCCTCCACGGGCAGCTTCAGCAGGCGCGCCTGCTCCTTCACATCCGCGTCGGCCAGCAACTCCGCGCGGACCTCCTCCACGGGCCGCCGCAGCTTCTTGGCGGGGGGGGCGACGACGTTTTCACCGGACATGTGCGGTCTCCTCGAATGGGCCCGGAGTCCTGGCAAGGCGGGAAGCCCCGCCAGGCTGGGGAAGGGGCCATTCTGGTCGCGGATGCGCCCCGGATGTCAAAGGGCGTCACGCCGGCTCGGCGCTCCAACGCGTGAATTGCATCCGCAGCTCGCAGGTGTAGCGGCCCCGCTCGTCGCGCAGCCAGAGCTGCTCGGGCGCGGGGTACATCTCCTCGACGGACAGCCGCTCCGCATCCCGTGCCAGATGTGACAGGAGGTCCACTGCGAAGGGGCTCGCCGTGTCGATGAGGTACGGCTTGCGCTCCTTCGAGCTGCGCATGAACACGAAGCGCGGCCACCCACCCGCGCGCCGCTCGCGCTGGACGGTGAGGAAAAGCTCGAAGCCCGCGGGCCTGCCCAGGCGCGACGCCGGCAGGTTCCAGCGCTCGCGCTGGTACACGGCGCCGCCCACGCTCAGCCGCGGCAGGTGCGCGCCCTGGGTGCGCAGGGGCGCGTGCAGCACCTGGGGATGCGCCAGCGCCGCGAACGGTGGGTAGGACGAGAAGTCATCCAGCGGGAGGTACAGGCTCAGCCGCTCCCCCTGCCCGTCCACCAGCACCGGCCCCTCTGGCGTCGGCAGCACCTTCACTCCGCGGGGCGTGAGCGCGCCCTCCTCCACGTCCAGCACGTCCGACACCGAGTACACCAGCCGCCGCCCCGGGTAGACGTAGAAGCCCTTGTTGCGCCTGCGGATGGCCAGCCCCACCAGCCCCCGGGCGGACGCGTCCCGCTCCAGCCACCTCGACGCGACCGACGCGTACCGCGTGCGCTCGGGATGGAACGCGCTCAGCCAGCTCCACAGGAGCAGGTGATGGTGGACGCGCGCCAGCATCACCTCGAATCCGCCGCCGTCTGGCTTCGCGGCCAGACACACGTCCGGCAGCGCGTAGCGGCCACCCGGCGTGGACGCCCCCAGGAGGTCCACCGGCACCGCTCGCGACCTCGCGTCATCCGGCTCCAGCATCACCGGAGGCACGGGCGAGAAGCGGCTGCCCGTCACGCCGTCCGGCCGCAGCCGGACCGCGTAGTCCAGCAGGTCCAGGGCACCCGCCTCCGGCCCCAGCGCGTCGCGGACCTGCTCGCGAAAGCCTCGCTGCACCTTCTCGCCGTAGGCCGCCGACAGCTCCAGGGCCCCCGTCAGCGCCGCCTCCAGATCGGTGGTGAAGCTCGCGCCGAAGCGCAGACGGAAGGGAGAGCTCGCCTCCTCGTAGAGGATGAGGCGGTCCGCGTATACCTGCCCGTCACCCCGGCGCGCCGGCTTGCCCGTGGCCTCGGTGAAGGCTGCCTCCAGCCGCGGCAACAGCTCGCGGCGGTGGGACAGAGGCGCGGCCTCGAAGTCCTCCTTCAGACGCGCCAGCGCGTCCAGCCGCTCCAGCCAGCGCGCTCGGGCCTCCACGTCTGGCAGCGCCGCCACCGCCTCCCGGACGCTCTCGAAGGTGGCGAAGTCGTTCGGCCGGAACGGCAACCCCCACAGCAGCAGCGCCGTCTTCACCAGCGGCAGCGCCTGCCGCTCCACGTCCTCCACGGGGACGCCGAGCACCCTGGCCGCGTCCGAGGGCACGGCGTGCTCACGCAGCACGGAGATCAGGTGCTCTGCCTGCGGCGACAAGGCGACGTCCAGCTTCAGGGGCGCGCAGGTGGCTCGGCCCGGCGTCAGGGTGAAGAGCGGGTTGAGGCGCAGCGGCAGGTGCGGGCGCAGCGTGCGCTCCCGGCCCACGGCACGCGCCAGCTCCGTCACGGCCCAGAAGGAGAAGAAGGTGCGGCGCCGCGTGCTCCCGCTGGGCACCACGCGCACGTCATAGCCCTCGTCCGGGGTGCGCTCGCCATAGGCGATGGGGCCGAAGAAGCTGGTCGTCTCGTTCTTCGCGCAGAAGCGCTGGAGGTACGTGTAGACCTGCCGCTCCACCCTGCGCGCATCGGAGGTGTCCGGCCGCTCACCGCCTCGGAGATAGCGGACCCAGACGTTGTCGAACATCGCCGGGCTGGAGAGGAACACCGCCTCCTGGATGGCCAGGTCCGCCGCGCGCTCACGCAGCTTGCGGCGCAGGACCTTGCGCTCCTCCGCGTAGCGGGCCTGGACGGACGCGCGGTGCTCCCGGTAGCGCGCCAGGGCGTCGTGGCATGGGGCGCCCTGGCGGGCATCCAGCCGGGGCTCCCGTCCCTGCGAGAGGCCGTCGCGCACGGCCTGCGCCGCGGACGTCCCGCTCTCCGCGCGCACGGCGTCCACGAGCGCGTCTTCGGCGTCGAGCAACCGGGCGACCTCGGCCTGGACGTCCTCGGACACCCCGAGCGACTCGAGCCAGTCGAACGGAAAGCCCGCATGCCGCAACACGAATACTTCGCCCAACGTCCAGGGCTCGCTCATCCGTTCACCCTTGTCAGCACCGACCTGGCTACCAGTGTGTCCACCAGCTTCTCCCGCTGTGCTTCAGGCACGGTGCTCAGCGCGACGGCGGCGTCCACGGGGCGCGAGAGATGGGCCAGCTTCGGCGCCAGCCGCGCATCCATCGCGAGCACCCCACCCGTGCGCAGGTTGGCCGCGTACCACGACGGGCGTGGCGCCCCGTCCAGGCTGGCGGGGAGCTGCACCAGCGCACAGTCAGCGTCGAGCACGATGCCGCGTGGGCCCGCCCCCGAGTCATGCGGCCTCACCCCATCCGGGAGGCAGGCGGCGGCCACGCGCCCGGGGCTCAGCGGCGCGCGCGCCAGCAGCCGGGTCGCGAGCCCCGTGAGCACCTGGGGAAGGCTGCTGGCGGGGAGCGTCCGCGCACTCTCGAACGGCCGGCTCCGGGCCAGGTCGAGCTCGCCTGGCGGCGCACCGACCCGCACGTCCCGCCACAGGAGCGGGCGGTCCTCCTCCGGTGGCGTTCGAGGCCAGTGAAAGGGGCGCACGCCGGAGACGTGGTCGAACACGGACGCCCGGTCGAGCGCCGCGAGCGTCGCATCCAGGCCGGCTTCATCCACCCCCGGAGCGCCCACCCACCACTCCGCGACGACCCGGACACCCGCGCCCCGGAGCCGATGGACGCCGTGTACCAGCGGCGCGTGAGGCACACGAGCCCCCTGCGGATCGAGCCACGCGCCATCTTGGAAGGCGCAGAAGCCCACGATGGCCACCTCGCAGCCACTGTCGACCAGTGCGTCCGAGTCCAGGAGCGAGTCGAGCGACACATGGCCCGCCCACCTGGAGCCACCGGTGAACGCCCGGACATCGGCGGCGCCGCACCTGCCTAGCACGCCCTGGGGGGGGACCGCGGAGTCGCGCCCGTCGTCCCCTGCCCCGAACCGCAGCAACAGGGCCTCGGGAATCCACACGAGGCGCTCCGGCTCGCGGGAACGCAGGTCCGGGGCCAACCGCCAACGCAGCGGCGGCGCGTCGATGAACGTGGCGCGCTGGAACACGGCCACCCGCGCGAGCGCCTCGCGGTGCTGGAGGGCGAACGGGCCCGCGAGCTCGAGCGGCACCTGCTCGGGGCACGCACGCGCGAGCCAGGCCGCCGCGGGCAGTTGCAGGTCCTTGTCCAGCCAGAGGCGCACGCGCTCGGCCTCCGCGAGCCGCACCGCCGCCCGAGCCAGGTCCTCCGCATACGGCAGAGGCTGGTCCATGGCGCGCAGGACGTCCGCGCTCCGCTCGGTGGTGCCTCCCTCCAGCGCCACGTCGTCCAACCGCAGGTGGACGCCATAGGGCGGCCCGGAGATGGCGGTCAGCACCGCGCCTTGCGCCCGCAGCGCCGTGTGCGGGCCCGAGCCCTCCCGCGTCGACAGGGCCTGCGCCGCGCGCAGCAGCAACAGCTCCCGCATGGCCTGCGCGGTGGCGGGTGAACGCTCGCGCTCGTCAGCGGCGGCCTCCACCGTGCTCCCGTCGAGGACGCGCGCGCAGAAGTCGCGCGCCACATCGACGCAGCGCCATCCCTCGGGGACATCCGGAACGAGCGTCACGTCGCGATGCGGCGGAAGCACGAGGAGCTTCATTCCCGCGCGCCCTCCGGGGGCAGCGCGGGCGGCTCCGCGCCCCACAGGAGCGTGCAGCGCAGCTCCACCGTGTGACGGCCCGCGGGGCCGCGCAGCCAGAGCTGGGCGGGGGACGGCAGCATCTCCGACAGGACGACGTCTTCCTTCTGCTCCAGCAGGTTGAGGAACACGCGCAGCAAGGGCGGGCTGCGCACGTCCAGCAGCACCGGCTTGCGCTCGTCCTTGAACTTCGCGAAGACGCAATCCGGAAGGCCGCGTGCGTCCCAGATGCCCACGGCCGCGCGGAGCCTCGCGGCGTCATCCCGGCCCGCTAGCAGCGCCTCTCGCTCTTCTGGAGCCAGCCGCCACTGCTCACGCTGCACCACCACGCCCCCCAGCGTCAGCCGGGGGGTGTGGGCCCCCAGCGACACGCGCAGCGGCCGGATGCGCGGCAGGGAGAAGGCGGTGTGAACCAGGCTCTCCAGCTCGCCGTTGTAGAGGCACACCTCGGAGCCGAGCCGCCTCGACACCAGGCGCGCCTGGGTTCCGTCGCTCTCCACGAAGAGGTCGTCCAGCGGCAGCCGCCACGCGGAGGCACGGGCGCTGACGCCTCCCAGCTCCACCACCGGTCCTGGGAACTCCGAGGGCAGCAGCCCGGTGCGCCGCGACGCCAGCACCGTCACCAGCGGCACGGGCCGGCTCAAGGCCCCGAGCGCCCGCACCATCGCGCTCTCCACCTGCCCCCGCGCCTCGTGGAACTGGAGCGCCCAGCCCCAGACCAGGGCGGTGTCGTGCACGTCGCCCATCACCAGCTCGTACTCGCCCTGGCTCCACGCCGCCATGTCCCGCGCGCCGACGAGCAGGTCCACGGAGGTGACGAGCGGCAGCGCCCTGCTGTCTCCCGCGAGCGAGGGCGGAGGCAGGCGGCCCAGGTCCACGCAGCGCAGGGAGGCGTCCTCCACGCCGCCCGCGAGCCGCTCCGACACCGACGTATCCAGCGGCACCGGTCGTTCCGCATACGCCGCCGCCACCTTCCAGAACGGCACCGTCCGCGCGCCGAGGAGCCCGGCCACGGTGGCGCGAGCCGCCTCGCGGGTGCGCCGCGCCGCCTCGCCCATCCACGCCAGCGCGGGCTCCAGGCGCGTCACCAGCTCTCGCGCGCGCTCGCCGCTCACGTCCAGCCGCAGGTCACCGCCACACTCCTCCCGGAGCGCGAGCCGGTCCTGATAGAAGTTGTGTGACTCCAGCGCGGGGCCTCTCTGCGCCGGTGGCGCCACGTCCCACTGCGCCTTCGCCCGCTGCGCGAAGGCTGCCTGGATCGCCATCTTCCCGGCGGCGTCCGCCGCGCCGTAGCCCCCCATCAGCGCCAGCAGCGCGCTCAGTCCCTCGACGTGCCGCCGGGCCGCGGGACATGGCAGGCCCGCCACCCGCTCGGCCAGGTCGTCCACCGGATGGTGCGTGGCCGCCGGCACTTCCAACTGGTGCGTGAGCAGGCCCTTCTCACACCCCATCCGCGCCGCCTCGCGGGCCAGCCCCGGCGCCACGCCCAGGGACGAGGCCACCCCCGCGAGCGTCCGCGTTCCATCCACCGCCTCCACCAGCAGGGGGAGCAGCGCCTCCGCGCTTTCGGGCGCGGGCGGCGCCTTGCGCGAAGGCACCTCCGCGAAGGCCTTGCGCCGCAGCACGAGCCAGGGCGCGACCTCCGGGTCGAAGGCGATGGCGCGCACCAGTCCCTGCACCAGCCACGACGCCGCGAAGGTGTTCCGCCCCGTCAACACCTCCGGCCCGGACCAGCGCAGCGCCACCCCCGTGGGCGCGGATGCGTCCACACGGCCATAGTTGATGGGCCCGAAGAAGCTCATCGTCTCGTTCTTCGCGCACAGGCGCTGAAGGTAGCTGGCCACCTGCCGCCGCAGCCGGGCGCCATCGCGGCCGTCCAGCAAGTCCCTCGCCACGGGGGGGCTGGAGCTGGCCACCGCCTCCAGGAAGCGGGGCTCCGCGCGCAGCGCCCGCAGCGCCGCTTCGACGTCCTGGGACTCCCGCGCCATCGCGGCCGTGAAGGCGGCCTCCGCCTCCTGCACGGCCCGAGCACGCGCGTTCCACTCCGCGAACACCTCGGGCGTTGCCAGGCCGTCGGTGTCCACCGGGCGGCCCGCCTTCAGCGCGGACAGCACCGCGCGCGGGGGGCGCTTCACCCGGGGGCCCTGGGCCCGCAGCGCCTCGAGGGCCCGCCGTTCCGCCGCGAGCCGCCGCGCGGCCTCGGTGGCGGCCGGGCAGCCCAGCCGCTCGAGCCAGTCGAAGGGGAAACCAGTGGTGCGAACCACGAGGTGGGGGAAGAGGGTCCAACCCTTCATGCGTTTCGCACCCTTCATCCCGGACGCGGCGTCGCGCCCGGCAGCGCGCCGCTCAGTGCAGCTGCGACTTCACTTCGATCTGCTGCCCGGGAACCGCCATCACCCACAGCTTGGTGACTCCGCTGGGGCAGCGCACCAGGACCTCCAGCTCTCGGCCCGCTTCGATTCGCGCCTTCAACAGCGGCGTCCCGCCCGGCATCAGGTTCCCACTCACGTGGACCTCACAGCCCGGGGGCGCCCCCGTCACGCTGAGCAGCCCCGTGGTGCCGGGCTCGGGCAGGGCATCCGCCAACGTGCGCACGTCGATGCCCTCGCGCTGCTGCGTCGTCCCGAAGCGCCGCAGCTTCCCATCCACCGCCGTGGAGATGAGCAGCGAGCCGCCCGAGGGGTCATGCACCTCCGCCCCCGCCTCGTGGCGCAGGCCACCGACGTAGACGTGCTCGCCCGGCCCCACGTTGACGAAGCTGGAGCCCGAGCCTCGCGCCACCACCACCGCGACCGCGGCCAGCGCCAGGGCGGCGCCGCCCACGATGCCCACCCACTTCCACGGGATGCGCGTGTCCTGTCCACCGCGGTCCCCTGCCCCTGCGCGCGCCACCGGTGCGGTGGGGGCCGGCGCGGGCCGGACCTGCGGTCCCCCCTGTAGACGCGCGGCGCTGACGGGCGCGCCATGGCCCATGGCCGGCATGGCGCCCGAGGGACGGGGCGGCGCTGGCTGCGGCAGGGGGGCACGCGCCACCGGCTGAGGCTGCGGCAAGGGGGCACGCGCCACCGGCTGCGGCGCACGGGGCGCGGGCACCGCGGGGCGCGGGGGATGCTCTTCGCGAGGAGGCGGCGCGGTGAGGTTGTTCAACGGCACCATCTCGGTGCGATCGTTGTCCTCCTCCACGTCGATGCCCGGGAAGGAGTCGTCTGAGGGAGGAGGAGCCGGAGGACGTGGCGGGGCCGCGACGGCCACCGGGCGCGGCGGCGGTGGAGGAACCGGCGGCCCCGGCCTTGGCGTCCCACCGCTGCCGCCCAAGACGGGCACGCTGCCGCGGCTCGGCGTCCGTCCATCCATGGGCGCCGCCATCTCTCCGCTGCCGATGTTGCCGCTGCCGGTGCCCGAGGGCACGGGCTTGGGATGGCTGCCCGTGCCGCCGACCGCCGAGGGAGCGAACTCCACCAGACGGTCGCCTAGCGTGTCCTTGAAGAACTGCGCCACCGCCGCGGGCGACGAGTTGAGACGGTGGTGCGCCATCACCGCCTCGATCTCCTCGCGCAGCGCCGCCGCGGACGGCGTGCGGCGCGCGGGGTCCTTCACCAGCGCGCGGAGGATGAGGTCGGAGACGTCCTGCGGAATGTTCGGCTTGAGCTGGGACGGCACCGGCGCCGGGTCGCGGACGATGGCGTTCAGCGTCGCCGCGTCGTGGTCCCTGCGGAACGGGAGCTGGCCGGTGAGCAGCTCGAAGAGCACCACGCCCAGCGCGAACACGTCGTTGCGCGCGTCCAGCGTGCGCCCGGAGGCCGCCTCCGGGGAGATGTACGAAATCTTCCCCTTCAGCACGCCGGCCTGCGTGTGCTCCTCGCCCGCCACCTTGGCGATGCCGAAGTCGCTCAGCTTGATGGCGCCATCCAGCGAGATGAGGACGTTGTGCGGGCTGACGTCGCGGTGCACCACGGGGTGCGGCGTGCCCGCCGGGTCCACGTAGGCGTGGGCGTAGTGCAGGCCCGCGGCCACCTCTGCGACGATGCGCAGCGCGTGCTCCAGCGGGAGCGCCAGGCCCTTGCGGCGCAGCTCGATGACCAGCTTCTTCAGGTCCGGGCCGCGCACGTACTCCATGAGGATGTACGCGACGCCGTCGGACACGCCCACGTCGAAGGTCTGCACGACGTTGGGGTGCGTCAGCCGCGCGTTGGCGCGGGCCTCCGCGAAGAGCATGTCGACGAACTCGGGGTTCTCCGCGAACTGCGGGAGAATCTTCTTCATCACCACGAACTTCTCGAAGCCCTTCACGCCCACCTGCCGGGCGAGGAAGACCTCCGCCATGCCGCCCTGCCCCAGCCGCCGGATGATGTTCAGCTTGGTGCTGCCCAGCGAGTTGGAGATGTCCGTGGACGCCCCCTGGCGGGCGGCCGGATCGATGTTCGTGGCGCCGAAGAGGTACTGACTGAGGGCGCGCGTCTCCAGCGCCTCCAGGTCCTCCAGCGGCCGGTCCGTCAGCTGCATCCGCGCCAGCAGCCCCTGGAGCTGCGGCATGTGCGGAACGCGGGCGCTGCCGCCGCAGATGGGGCACGGCACGTCCACGCCAGAGGCCTGCGCCCGAAGCTGCGCCAGGTAGTCCATGGCCTGGAGGCGCTGGTGGCTCACCTGACCGCAGTTGCGGCAATCACACGGCAGCCACAGCGTGGCCAGCCGCACCGGCAGCACCTTCCCCGAGCGCGCCAGCACCGCCAGCGCGGGCGGCGGCACCCGGCACAGCGCCACGTGCCCGCCCTGGGCCGCCGTCTCCAGCACCTGCTCCAGCTTGGGCAGGGCCTCCGGCTCCACCTTGCTGACGTGGCTGAAGTCGAAGCCGACGCGGCCCTCCAGGCCCGACGCCAGCCGGCGCACGTTCAGGTCGCCCTTCAGCGCGCTGGCCAGGGTGATGTACGTGACGTCGTCCTGCACGATTTTCAGGTGCTGCAGCAGCTCCGGCTGCACCGCTGGCATGCAGGCGCGCAGGTAGCGCATGACGACCGGGTCCACCTGGCCGAACTGCTGCCGCCGCGCGTAGTCGAAGAACTCGCTCGGCAGGTCCGCGAACTCCAGCGGTCCGGAGCAGACCGGGCAGGAGTGCTCGGGCGCGCGCTCCTCGGAGATGACCTGCGCCTCGTCCAGCAGGTTCACCAGCCGCAGCCGGTCCTCGTTGCAGGCGCGGCAGGTGTAGGGCGCCAGCACGGAGAGGACGCGGGCGACGCCGGCGAAGCCCTCGACCATGTTGAGCTGGTCCACGATGACGGGCGGCGCGTGGACCACGTAGAGGCCCAGGGCGCCCGGGGGCAGCTTGGCGGCGAACTCAATCCACCGCCGCACCCCGAAGGAGCTGATGCGCTCCACGTGCCCCAGGTCGACCACCAGGAGCCCGTTCAGCTCGGGGCTGTTCGAGGACAGCGGGAACGTTTCGTCGATGACGCCGGAGATCCGGACGTGGGTAATCGTCCCCACCCGGAGCCGGCTGATGATGGCGTTGGAAACCTGGCTATCCACCGGCCCTGACCTCATTGAAGACAGAACAGCAGCGACTTGGGTTGTGTGGCGCGGCGACGGGCCTCACCCAGGTCCACCACACATAGGACTCGTGACTCACGGCCCGCGGTCACACGGACAGCCACCGCATCGCTGTGCTCCAGGATGCGCCGAAGGCCCAGCCCCGCCCCGCCACCGGACGCATCCACCTGGACGCGCCCGCCCCACGCTCCGAGCACCCGGGCGAAGGGCCCCGGGCGCAGGCCACCGAAGCGGTCCACGACCTCCAGCCACATGCGGCCGCCCTCCGCGACATAGGACAGCTCGCACGCGTCCTCCGGCGCGACCTCGCGCACCTCCGCGCGGCGGTGCGCGTAGCGGTGCTGGCCCTGCGCATCCACGGGCGCGTCCAGCATCGCGTTGACCGCCAGCTCATGCACCACGTCGCCCACCAGCGACGCCGCCGTGCGCGAGCCCCCCGCCTGAAGCGACGCCTTCGCCGCGGCCTCTCGCGTGGCGGAGATGTCCTCCACCGACTGGAGACGCCGGCACACCGCCCCCGCGGGGAGCAGGGAGGCCCCGCGCAGCAGGTCTCCCAGCAGGCGGACCTCCCAGGCGGAAGGCTGGCCCTCGGCGCCGCGCAGGGCCAGCAGCAGCTCCGGCGGCTCGCGACGCAGCGATGCCGCGTGCGCGGGCGACAGCTTGCCGTCGAAGAGCAACAGGCGCCGGGGGCCCGAAGGTGACCCGGGCCCCTGGCACAGCGCCATGCCGCCCTGTGCCAGGACGGGAGCCGCCTGCTCCACCAGCTCGGGAGGAAGCGACTCGTCGGCAATCAACAGGAGGCCGCCGGCCTCCAGGTAGGGTGCGGTGCTCAAAGGTTAGTAGCGAACCTTCACTTCGCTGAAGAACGACTGGGGCGGCGCCGGGAAGCCGTGGGATTCCTCGTACTGCGCATTGAAGAGGTTGGAGCCGAGGAAGGACACGGAGATGCCGTCGTAGACGTTGAAGCCCACGCGCGCGCTGGCCGTGAGGTAGCTGGGCAGCTGCACGCGGGTGGTGGGGAGGCCCGTGCTCTCGTCCACCAGGAAGCCCGGGTCGTAGCGCGAGCCGACGAGCAGCGCGTACAGCTCCACGAAGGCCACCTTGCCGATGTTGGTGCGGCCACGCGCGTAGATGCGGTGCACGGGCGCGTAGTCCAGGGGCGAGGACGGGCCGTCGTCGTACGGCAGCGTCTTGGCGTCCAGGTACTGGTACGCGATGTCGAAGGACGAGTTGATGGACGGAATCTGCGCGGCCGCCTCCAACTCGAAGCCCGCCACCCGCGCGTCGCCCATGTTCTGGAACTGGGAGACGGAGCCGAAGAGGAGCTGCTGGTTGATGAAGTTCTTGGCCAGGTTGTAGAAGCCCGTGCCCGTCAGGCGCACCCTCCTGTCAAAGGGCCAGAAGTCCACCGAGGCCTCCAGGGTGTCCAGCGTCTCCGCGCGCAGGTTCCCATTCCCCACCAGGGTGGCCGCGTACATCTGCTGGTTGATGGCCAGCTCCGCCAGGGTGGGCGCGCGGAAGGCGCGGCCGTAGTTGGTGCGCAGCGTCAGCAGCTCCGGCACCGCGTGGAAGACCACGCTGGCGCGGGGGGAGATCTGGTCCGTCCGGTTCTGCCAGACGCGCTCCGGAATCTGGTAGCGGTCGTAGCGGGCGCCCGCGCCGAGCACCAGCCGGTTGAAGAGGCGGTACTCCGCGTCCACGAAGCCACCGATGATGGTCTGCTTCGTGTCGTCCATGGTCAGCTCGGGCAGGACGTTGGGCACGTTGACGGCGTCCGCCTTCAGGTCACCACCGAAGGTGACGTTGAGGTCGCCCAGGGTCCACAGGGCGCGCGCCTCGCCGCCCAGCCGGCGCCGCTTGCCCAGCGCGCGCGTGGGCTCGCCGCCGAAGGCGTTCTCCATCAGCACGTCGCGCCGCTTGAAGAAGCCGTAGGCCTGGCCGAAGAGGCGCAGGTTGTCCGTCACCTGCTGGTCCACCTGGGCGGAGGCGTTGAAGTTCTGCACCGCCTCGGAGTCGTTCGGCGTGTAGTGGCAGCGGCCGCAGTTGCCCACGGTGGAGATGTGCGTGCCACCCGGGCGGCCAATCTCCGCGTCCGTGAAGTCCGCGTCCAGCGCGAGCGGGCCGACGCGCACCTTGCCGTTGACCTGGTGCACCGTCGAGTACTGGTTGTCGTCCACCCGGCCCACGCGCGGGTCGTTGAAGAGCTGCGGGCCGTCCGAGCCGAAGCCGTAGTAGCCCAGCAGCGCCTCCACCGGACCGCCACGGCCGGCCACGTTGCCGTGCAGCCGCCACGTCTGGTCCTGTCCCGCGAGCACCCGGGCCTCGGCGCCCACGTTCTTCCCCTTCTCGATGAGGTCCGACGGCTGGCGCTGGATGATGTTGATGACGCCGCTGAAGGCGTTGGAGCCGTACAGCGAGGACCCCGGGCCGCGGATGACCTCCACCTGCTTGAGGTTGGTGAGCGGCGTCGTCTCGTCCGCGTAGAACTGGCCCGTCCACGGGTCCGTCAGCGGCCGGCCGTCCTGGAGCAGCAGCAGGCGGTTGGAGAGGTAGTTGGAGCCCAGACCCCGCGCGCTCACCGCCGCCTTGCGCATGGAGCCCCGGCGGCACTCCATGCCGGGGAAGTACTGGATGGCCTCGCACAGCGTGAACTGGCCCGTGCCTTCCAGCTCGTCGGCGGGAATCCAGGACACGGTGAGGGGCACGTCGGAGATGCGCTGGTTGCGCTTGCTGGCGGTGCTCACCACCGCCTCGCTCAGCACGCGGTTGACGGACTCCTCCAGGCTGTCGGCGCCGCCCAGCGGGTCCGCGCCCAGGCCCGCGAGCCCCGAGGGCGGCGGCATGGGCCGGTTCATCTCGGGCTCGGCGAAGGGCGCGCTGATGGGGATGTTGGACGGAGGCTCCGCGGGGACCGCCGGCAGCGTGGCCGTGGCGGCCGGGGGCGGCCCCAGCGGCGCGTCCGAGGGATTGAAGTCCGGACCAACGGATGGCAGGGGGGCCGGTGCGCTGGGCTCGGCCGTCATGGGCGAGGCCGGCACCATGGGCGCCGGAGCCTCGGGCGCCGCCGTGGGGGGCTCATCCGTGGCCAGCCCGCCGCCCAGGACGGGGATTTGGGACTCCTCGGTCACCGCCTCCGAGTCCAGCTCCGCGGCGGGCGGAGGCTTCGCGGCCTTGCGCGGCTTCTTCGCCGCCTTGGCGGGGCGCGCGGGCGCCTCGGCCGCGGGCTTCACCGCCCGCTTACGGCGCTTCACCTTGGCGGGTGCCTCCGCAGCGGCCTCCTGCGCCGAGGCGCTCGAAGGGACAGCGAAGGCCAGCACGCACAACATGAGGGAGAGAGGCAGGCCGGCACGCAGAACGCGGCGTCCGGACACCACCTTTGCCGCGCCTTGCCGCGGCTCACCGGAAACAGTCGAGTGCATCGTTCTCACATCCAAGGGTGGAGCATGGACACCCGAGGTCCTGTACGTATGACCCGGTGACACGCGCGGTATCTGGCCCTGCATCCGGGGGAACGCAGCTTCACGGCTGAACACCAGCGCCATCATTTTCAAGCTACCCCAGAGCCAACGCCGGGCCAAGTCGTTGGCTCTCATTCTCTAGAAACACGGGAAAGCGTCAGTCATCGGGCTGCTCCGCGGACACGGCGAGGTCACCGAGGAAGGATGGCAGCGCGGGGCCGAGCTCCTCCGAGCGCACCAGCACGTCGGCCTCCACGTGGAGGTCCGGCCCCTCGGCGAGCACCGGCTGGCGGCGCGGCGGCCCCCGGGTGACGAGCCTGCTGAAGTCCTCGAAGTCCTTGTCCTGGAGCCGGGCGAAGGCGTCGAAGGGCGCCACCGCGCCCACCGCCCCCAGCGCGCCGTGGAGCGCGGACTCATGGTTGCGCAGGTCCACCAGCAGCGCACCGGGAACGCGTCCGCTGCGGAAGAGGACGCGCACGTCCTTGCCCTTGGGCACGTGCGCCAGCGGCACCAGCGCGGCGTCCGCGCCCTTCGCCTCCAGCATCTTCAACGCGGACTCCACGTTCGGCACGGGGGCCAGCTTGAAGTGGCGCTGCGCGTCCAGGTCGCCGCCCAGCACGACGTGGGTGACGAACTTGGGGTCGGCGGGCCCCGCGCCCTTCACGTGCGCCAGCCGCTTGCCGGCGAGGTCCTTCACCGCGCCGCGTTGCAGCGAGACGATGGCCCAGCGCTGCTGGGTATCCCCCGCGCGGGAGGCCCAGGCCACCGGCTTCGCCTTGGCGCCCAGCTGCACGGCGGCCCAGGCGTCCACCACCGCGAAGTCCACCAGCCCACCCGCCACGGCGCGGGAGAAGTCCTCGTAGCGTCCGAAGCTCTTCGCGGCGACGGGCATGTCCAGCGCCTCCGTCAGCCGGGCGGCCAGGGCCTCCGCGTACTCGAAGCGCTCCTGGCCATCCGCCAGCGTGGTGGCGAGGAAGACGCCCAGGGTGGCCTTCTTGGGCGCCGCGGCGGCGAGCCCGGCCGTCAGGGTGCAGGCCAGCACGAGGCCAGCCAGGAGGAAGCGAGGTGCCTTCATCACGGGGTCTCCTCCACGGTGGCGCCGGCCGGCACGCCCGCGGCGGGCTCGGCGAGGCCGTGCAGACTCTGCAGGCGTTCCTTCCACTCACGCACCTGCGCCATGCGCGGCCCTGAGCCGGAGGCCAGATAGCGGCGCCACGCTTCCACGGCGTCCCCCGCGTCCTTGCGGCGCTCCTGCGCGTCGATGCCCTGGTTGAGCGCGGCCACCGGGACCGAGGACTCCAGCCGCCGCCACGTCTCCAGCGCGGCCGTCGCGCGGCCCTTGCGCCAGTCGACGCAGGCCAGGTTGTGCTGCACCAGCACGTCGTCCGGACTGCCAGCGAGCGCCGCCTTGAGGGCCTTCTCCGCCGCGTTCATGTTGCCGGCGCCATAGGCCAGCGACGCCTCGCGCCGGTGGAGCGCGCCCGTCATGGCCGTCAGCCACTGGGGCTGGCCGGGCATCGGCTTCTTCGCCGCGGCGGTGAGCTGCTTGCGGGCGGCGGGGACCTGCCCCTTCTTGTAGAGGATGAAGGCGGTGGCGAGCGCGCGGGTGTTGGGCCAGGCCCAGGGCTGCGCGGGCGTGAGCGCCTTGGTGATGGCGGTGTTCGCGTCCGCGTGGCGCCCCGACTCCGCGCGCGCCAGGCCGCGGGCGAACTGGGCCAGCTTCACCAGGTCCTTGCGGTTGCCCGTGCCCAGCTTGTCCACCAGGTCCAGGTCGCGCTCGGCGGCCTCCGCGTCGCCGCGCTCCAGGCGCGTGAGCGCGCGGCGCACCAGCACGCGCGGCAGGTTCGCGCCCGCCACCTGCGCCGCGGCGCGCGACGGACCGACCTCCGTCAGCCGCTTCACCGCCGCGTCCACCTGCCCCAGCTCCACCTCCGCCAGGGCGGCGCCCACGGAGGTCTCGGCCTGCTCGTCGGGTTCCTGCGTCTGGGCCTCCGCGCGGGTGAAGGCCTCCAGCGCCGCCTGCGCGTCGCTGGTGGCCAACCGCGCGTAGCCCAGCAGCAGGCCGTCACGCCACGTCGTGCCGGGCAGCGTCACCCCCTGCTCCAGCACCTTGCGCGCGTCGGCGTAGGCGCGCGCCTCCAGCAGCGCGGCCCCCAGCCTGCGGGCCATGGGCGCGGCGCGGTCCAGGTCATAGGCGCGGCGCAGGTCGCGGACGGCGTCCTCCAGCCGCCCCGCCCCGGCCCTGTCCCGCGCCCGGTGCGCCAGCGCCCGGGCCAGCCACTGCTTCGCTCCGGCGTGCTCCGGCTCCACCTGGAGCGCGTTGGAGTAGTCCTCGATGGCCTGGTCCCACTGGCCGGTGGCGAAGTGGTCCGCGCCCAGCAGCATCCAGCCCAGCGCCTGACGCGGCGCCATCTCCACCACGCGCCGGTGCACCTCCACCGCGCGCTGGAAGCGGCCCGCGCGCCGGTTCACCGAGCCGAGGTTGGCCCACAGCTCCAGGCTGTTGGCCCCCGAGCGCACCGCGCTCTCCAGGAACTGGATGGCCTCCTCGTGGCGGCCCTGCGCCTGGAGCGCCTTGCCCACCGCCATCTGTCCCAGCACCAGGCCGGGCTGGAGCTGGAGCACCTTGCGGTACTCCGCCTCGGCGGCGACCGCGTTCTTCTGCGCGAAGCGCACGTCGCCCAGCAGCAGGTGCGCGGCCGGCGTGGCGCCCAGCGACACCAGCGCTCGCGCCTGAGCGTCCGCCTTCGCGACGTCCCCGGCGCCCAGGTAGAGGCGCGCCAGCTTCTCGCGCGCGTCGCCCGCCTGCGGGAAGCGCCCGGTGACGCCCTCCAGCAGGGTGCGCGCGTCGCCCAGCCGGCCCTCCAGCTCCAGCACCTGGGCGAGCCCCAGCTGGACGGACGGCGACTCCGGCCGCCCCGCCTGCGCTCGCTGGAAGGACGCGCGCGCCGCCGCCGCGTCCCGGCGCAGCACGTGCGCGCGGCCCAGCAGCTCGTGAATCTGGTGGTCGTTGGCCGCCACGGCTTGCGGGCGCAGCGCCAGATAGCGCTCGAGCCGCGCCGCCGCCGGGTCCCCCTGCTGGACGTAGAGGTAGTAGCTGGCCAGGTAGTAGTGGACGATGAGGTGCTCGGCCTGATCGGCGGCGGCCACCTGCTCCATCAGCGGCACCGCCTCCTGGAAGCGGCGCAGCTTGAAGAGGGCCACGCTCACCGGATACGCCAGGGACAGCTCCGAGGGGTTCGCCTTCAGCAGCGGCTGCACCCGGTCCACGGTGCGCTGCCAGTCATTGAGCGCGTTGGCGCTGGCGGCCAGCCCCGCGGCGGCGGCCACGGAGCCCGGCTCGGCGGTCAACGCCTGCTCGAAGAGGCCCAGCGCCTTGCGGTACTTCTCCTCCGCCTCCTTCTTGTTGCCCGCGGCGGTGGCGGCGCTGGCGGCCACCTGCGCCGTCTCGCCGTCCTTCACCAGCCGCTGCGACTCCGACATGGGCGGGGGCCGGTACTGCGCGAGCGCGGGCGGGCCGCACAGGGTGGTCAGCAGCGCGAGCGCCGGCGTGAGCCGGCGTGACCGAGGAGGGCGTGGGGAGCGTCGCATGCGTGTGGAGTCCCAGGAGGAAGTCAGGCGGCGGGGCTGAATTCGGCCACGACAACGGTGATGTCGTCTCGCTGCGGCTGGCCGGCGCTGAAGGCTCGGGCGTCCGCGAGCACCGCGTCGCGCAGCGCCTCCGCGGACAGGTGGGCATGGGCCTGGACGGCGGCGGCCAGGCGCTGGTTGCCATACAGCTTGCCCGCGCCGTCGCGCGCCTCGGTGAGGCCGTCGGTGAACCAGACCACCACGTCCCCGGGCCGCAGCTGCGCCTGGCGCGAGGTGAACTGGGACGAGACGGACGCCCCCAGCAGCGGCCCCCGCGCGGGCAGCGAGGCAATCTGCCCGCTGTGCTTGTTGAACACCAGCGGGCTGGGGTGCGCGCCGGCCGCGTAGTCGATGTGGCCGTTGGACACGTCGATGACGGCCAGCGCGCTGGACATCTGGTGCTCGCCGCGGCCCACGTTGGCCAGCGTCACGTTGAGCGCGGTGATGAGCATCTGCGCGTTCACCTCCGAGGGCTCGCGCAGCGTCATCGCGGAGGCGAAGCCGCTGGTGGCGCTGGTGGCCACCAGCGAGGTGGCCAGGCCGTGGCCCGTTACATCGCCGATGCCGATGACGACCCGCCGTTCATCCAGCGCGGCGCGGAACCACCAGTCGCCGCCGCAGGCGTCCGCGGTGACGACGAGCCCGGCGATGCGCAGCGGCCCGACCTGCACGGCCTCGCGGCCGGGCAGCAGCGTCTCCTGCACCGTGCGCGCGAGCGACACCTCGCGCTCCAGCTGTGCCTTGGCGCGCACGTCCTCCAGCAGCACCTTGATGCGCTCGGCCATGTGGTTGAACACCACGCCCAGCGTCACCACCTCACGGCCCGCGCCCTGCGCCGTCCCGGCCCGCGCGCCCAGGTTGCCCGCGGCCAGCTGCATCACCTTGCTGGTCAACATGCCCAGCGGCCGGGTGATGCGCCGGCTCTGGTAGGCCGCCAGCGCGCCGGCCAGCACCACGAAGCCCACGCCCAGGGCCAGCATGCGCAGCGTGTTCGCGCGCACCGTGGCGCGCTTGTCCTGCTCCAGCGCCTCCAGCTGCTTTTGCAGGCCCCCCAGCGAATAGCTGATGACGACCAGCCCCTTGCCGCTGCTGGAGCCGTAGTCGATGGGCTCCTGGATTTCGGAGATGGGCTGCCCCCGGTAGAAGGCGCTCACCAGCCGGCGCTCGGCGCGGCGGACCGGAGCGGCCTCTTCCTTGTCCTCGCTGGCGCCCTCGCTGTCCGCCATCCGCACCCCGTCCGGGTCGAAAATCTGGACCCGGAGGATGTTGGGGTTCGTCTTGACGATGGAGCCCGCCACCTCCTCGAGGAAGGCGTAGTTGTTGTCGCGCAGGTTGGTGGCGGAGGTGAGCGCGATGGTCTGCCCCACCGTCTGACCCAGCTCGCGCGCCTGCTCTTGGATGCGCTCCTTGGAGACGAGCGCCGTCTCCTCGAACTGGGACTGGGTGGAGGCCACCGACAGCGCCGCCAGCAACCCCACGATGAGCACCACCAGCAGGCCGGTGGTCAGCAGGAGGATCTGATCCAACCGCAGGCCCTTGATGAGGGCCACGTTGGGCAGCTCGCCCGCCTCCAGCGGCGCGATGAGGGTGCGGGTGCCCCCCTCCGCCAACCCCAGGGGGCCTGTCAGGTTCGTGGCGGTGGACTCCCGCGTGCCCGTGACTTCCCGGGTGCCCGTCCGCTCGGACGGAGGGAGTGTGGCGTCGTCCTGGAACTCGCCGGACGTGGGCGCGGACTTCAGTCGCGTATTCGTACTGGACAAGGGCGGGCCGGGGTGGGGACGCCGCGCGGGGGAGCGCGGGGAAAACAGGGGTGTCTTGGGACTCTATCTCACTTCTCGTGCTTCGCGAGGCCCTGTCCCCACATCCACGCCGCGCCGGGGAAGACGCCACGGCCGCCATGTCACTGAAGCCATGTCATCCCAATGTCATGGCCTCGGATGGAGCCCTGCGTCATTCACTCGGGGTGCGGCGTCCCCTCCCCTTCACCGGGCGCGGCGTGAGTGCGCCGGTTACAGTCCGGTGTCCATGCGGCCCCATTTCCACGTGGCTGGCTTCCCCGTCCGAGTCCACCCGCTCTTCTTCCTCGTCGCGTTGATGACGGGCTGGACGCTCATCTCCGAGCCCGCGCGGCTCGCGCTCTGGGTCGGCATCGTCTTCGTGTCGGTGCTGCTCCATGAGCTGGGGCATGCGCTCGCCTTCCGCCGCTATGGCTGTCCCGTCCGCATCGAATTGCACGGCATGGGCGGCACCGCGCACACCGACCAGGGCGCGCACCTCACCCACCGGCAGTTGGCCTGGGTGAGCTTCGCGGGGCCGGGCATCGGCTTCCTGGCAGGTGGACTCATCTGGGGTCTGTCGAGCCTCGCGCCCCTGGGAGAGCCCGGCGGGCTGGCGGACCAGGGGTTGCGGCAGTTCCTCTGGGTGAACATCGGCTGGGGGCTCTTCAACCTGCTGCCCATCCAGCCGCTCGACGGCGGCCAGCTGCTGACGAACCTGGTGCGCGCGCGCAGCGGGTACCGCCATGAACGGTGGCTGCTCGGCGTGGGCATCGCCACAGCGGTGGCGGTGCTGGGCCTGGCCATTTGGTGGAAGATGGTGTGGCTGGGCGTGCTGGCGATGATGCTCGGGCTGATGAACTTCGAGCAGCTCCGCCGCACGCCGGAGGTGCGCCCCGCTGAGCCTCGCTACGTCTTCCCTCGCGCCCCCCGGCAGACAACGACGGGCGCCGTCCCCATCGAACAGTTGATGGAGGCGCTGCGAGGCGGCCCCGCCGCCTCGCACGAAGCCGACGCGGACGACGACCTGGAGGCCCCTCACGACCCAGCTCTGGTCGGCGAGATGCTCCTGGACAGCGGCCTGCCAGAGCTGGCCGTGGGCTCGCTCCAATCCGCCTTCACGCAGGCGCCCCTGCCGCGCACCGGCCACGCCCTGGTGGTGGCGCTGCTGCGCACCGGCCGGCTCCAGGAGCTGGCCTCGCTGCTGGACAGCTCTCACGCCAGGCAGCTGTCCGAGGACACGCTGGCCCTCATCTCCGAGCACGCCGGAGCGGCCAGCGAAGCCACACTGACGGAGCGCGTCACCGCGCTGCGGCACGGCCGTGCTCCTGCCCCGGATGAGCCCCGCTGATTGCCGCGCCGCGCCAGAAGGTGCTCTTCGCCCGACGCCCAACAGGCGGCCCATCAACTGCCTTGAGCGAAAGCGGCCCATCCGGGTTATAGGGGCGTCCCCTTCAGCCAGAGGAAGGTCGCGCGTGTCTCGTCCCCGACTCATCAAAGAATCCTCAGAAGCGTCCGCGCCGCTCGAGCGGGAGCTTCTGGTCCGCATCCATGACCTGATGGTCAAGACGCGCGTCCTCGAGGAGCGCCTCATCCAGATGTACAAACAAGGCCACGGCTACTTCTGGATTGGCGGCCCCGGCGAGGAGGCGTTCAACGTCTCCCTGGGGCTGCTGATGAAGAAGGGCCAGGGCCCTGATTACGACTATCTGCACGCCCACTACCGCCAGTCCGGCACCCTGCTGGCCCTGGGAGAGGAGCCCATCGGCTCGCTGCGGCAGATGAAGAACACGGCCACGGACCCGTACTCGGGCGGCCGCAACTTCGCGGGGCACTACTCCGCCCGCAAGTACAACGTGGCGCCGGTGTCCTCGCCCATCGAGGTCCAGTACGCCATGGCACCGGGCACGGCCATGGTGCAGAAGCGCCACGGCGGCGACGGCATCACCATCGTCACCGGCGGCGACGCGGGCACGGCCGAGGGCGATTTCGCCTCCTGCCTGGTGTGGAGCAGCCGCCCCGCCAACCCGCTGCCCGTCCTCATCATCGTCACCAACAACAAGTGGGGCATCTCCACGGCGGCGGCGGGCCAGCACGGAGAGCAGCGCATCAGCGACCGGGGCAAGGCGTTCGGCATGCGCTGCAAGACCATCAACGGCAACGACCCCATCGAGGCCTACACCGAGCTGCGCGACGCCATGGCGTACGTTCGGACGGAGCGGAAGCCCTTCCTGCTGGAGGCCAACGTGTCGCGCCTCTACGGGCACTCGTCGGCGTCCGGCGCCAACTACGTGGGCGACGAGGTCGACTGCCTCAAGGAGTTCGAGGCGAAGCTGGAGAAGGACGGCGTCCTGACGCGCGAGCAGATGGACGACCTGCGCACCCGCTACACCGAAGAAATGGCCGCCGCCGCCCGACAGGTGCGCGACGAGCCGCAGCCCGAGCCCGAATCCATCTGGAAGCACATCTTCGCGGAGGACAAGTAACCCATGGCCAACATGGCACAGGCCATCCGCATGGCCCTGCACTACGCCGAGGAGCACCTGGGCGTCACCGACATCTTCGGCGAGGACGTGGGTGCCCCGCTGGGCGGCGTCTTCACCTGCACGCAGGGCCTGAAGACGGCGTGGAACTCTCCCCTGGACGAGCGCGGCATCATCGGCGCGGCCATGGGCATCGCCATGGCCGGCGGACGGCCGGTGGCGGAGATCCAGTTCTGCGACTACGTCTACAACACCATCGACCTGCTGAAGCTGGCGGGCAACACCTGCTGGTCCAGCAACGGTGACTGGAACCTGCCCATGGTGGTGCGCACGCCGGTGGGCAGCGGCATCCGCGGGTCCATCTATCACTCGCACTCCTTCGACGCGACGATGACCCACATCCCCGGGTGGAAGGTGGTGATGCCCTCCACGCCGCTGGACGCGTACGGGCTGCTCATCACCGCGTGCCAGGAGAAGAACCCCGTCATGTTCCTGGAGCCCAAGGCGCTGCTGCGCGTGAAGGGCGAGGAGCGGATTCCGGGCGAGCCGGACGACGACCGCACGCTGTCGAAGCTCATCGACGCGCCGCTCGGCGACCGCTCGCAGTGGAAGCCGCAGTGGCCGGCCGGCCTCCAGGCGTACGCGGTGCCGTTCGGCAAGGGCAAGGTCGTGCGCGAGGGCACGCAGCTCACGGTGGTGAGCTACGGCCGCACCCTGCCCCTGTGCGCGAAGGCCGCGGAGGCGCTGGCCGCCGATGGCATCAGCGCGGAGGTCATCGACCTGCGCTCACTGTGGCCCTACGACTGGGAGCTCATCAAGGCGTCCGTCCAGAAGACGGGCCGCGTGCTCTTCGTCAACGAGGACACCGAGGTGACGAACTTCGGTGAGCACCTGGTGCGCCGCACGGTGGAGGAGCTCTTCTATTCGCTGCTGGCCCCGCCGCGGCTGCTGGCCGGGAAGTTCGTGCCGGGCATCGGCCTCTCAGACGCGCTGGAGATGGCGTCCGTGCCGCAACTGAGTGACATCACCACCGCCATGCGTTCACTCGCGGCGGAACAGCCGTAAGCGCAGCACCCACAATCCCCTGCTCGTGAGGTCCTTGTCTCACGTGGCGGGCGCCCCGGGCCGCCGTTCCTCTTTGGAGGGACGGCGGCCCATTCGTTAGACTCGGTGAGCCTTGTCACAGCCAATCGTTCGGACAGTCTCTCCCGCCGCTGGCGCCGACGCGCCCGCCTTCCGTATCCGCCGTGCCCGTCGTGGCGACGCCGAAGCCATGGCGACGCTGCTGAAGGAGCTGGGCTATCCCCAGGGGACGGACCAGCAGACGGTCCACTGGGTCGTCAGCCATCCGGAGATTGAGATCTTCGTGGCCGGCGACCCGCAGGACCGGCCCGTGGGCATGGTGTCCTTCTCCCACCGGCCGCAGCTCCGGCTGCGCGGGCGCGTGGCCACCATCGACGAGCTGGTGGTCACGGAGACCTGGCGTCGTCGCGGCGTGGGCCGCGCGCTCATCCGCCAGATTCTGGAGCGCTGCAAGGTGCTGAGCGCGAAGCAGCTCCAGCTCGTCTCGCCCATGACGACGACGCCGGAGGCGCGGAGCTTCTACACGGCTTGCGGCTTCTCCGAGATCGACTCGGGCGTGTTCCGCCACCTGGAGACGGAGTCCCAGCGCTAGTGGCCCGCCGGGGCTCCCGCCCCGGGCCTACCGCTTGAAGCTGTCCACCACGCGCTGGAGCCGGGCCCGGTCCTCGTCGTTCATGTCCGTGAAGCGCACGCCGATGGCCTCCGCCTCGTCGCGCACCCAGGCGATGATGCCGGTGAGGTGGAACTCCTCGCCTTCAATGGCCATGGACAGGCGGACCTGGGAGCCCACGTCGTAGGACTTCTGCGTCTTCAGGCACAGCCCACCCGCGGAGATGTTCACCGAGTACGCGCGGAGCGCCCTCGCTGCGTCCTGCGTCTGGGCGAAGCGAACCTCGAACCGCGCCGCCACCCGCTCGTCGGCCCGCCGGTTCGCGTATGCGGCTGGATCCCCGCTTTCCATGTCATCCGCCGCCTTGGTTGTCATACGCACCCGTTAACCCCCACATTCGACGCTGCTGGCGAAAACCCGGAGCTCTGCTCCCACACCCACAGTCCCACAAGGTGACGCGCCGGGCCAACCACGAAGCTCCGGGCGTCCGCCAAGTGTCCGCTGCTTTCCACGCCCGATTCAAGGGGCCCCCTCTATCGAATTCAGGTGCCTATGTCCTCGGGACTGCCCTGGGAGCGCTCTGGAATGCGTACCTACCGCCTCTATCTGTTGACTGGAACCCTTGCGCTGGCCTTGTGGGTCGGAAGCTGTCACGGCGGTGAGGGCCCGGAGCCCGACGGCTCCGGCGACGCGGGCATGGACGGCGGAAGCAGGCCGGACGGCGGCGGGGACAGCCGTGACTTCGACTGCAACGTGGCGAGGCAGGAGGGTTGCGCCGCGGGCCAGAGCTGCCATTTCGCGGACCTCGTGGACGGCGGCACGGGCAGCCGATGCTTCGACGGGGAATGCGACGTGGTGGCGCAGGACTGCGCCGGAGGGCAGCGCTGCACCTACGCCACCGAGGATGGGGTAACGCGGCGGCGGTGTGTGGCGCCGGGCACCGCGAACGCGGGGGCCACTTGCACGCTGGCGCCCTCCGATGGCCGCGTGGCCTACGACACCTGCCAGCAGGGGCTCTTCTGCCGTCAGGCCCCCGAGGGACATGGTGGTGGCTTCACGTGTCAGCGGCTGTGCCATGCCACCACCCAGTGTGGGAACTCGGAGGAGTGCAACACGGTGCTCCGGCTGGACGGCACGGATGAGCTGCCCCTGGTTTGCGGTCCCCCCTCCCCCGCGTGCGACCCCTTCGCCCAGGACTGCGCGTCGCCGCTGAGCTGCTACCCCTCCACCAACGGCCCCGTCTGCGCTGGGAGCGGCACCCGGACGGAGGGGCAGCCCTGCGACTTCAGCAACCAGTGCGCGCCGGGCAGCGCCTGTGTGAACGCAGGCGGTGGGCTCACCTGCCGCCCGCTCTGCCAGCCAGGCGGCACGCCTGCCTGCATGGCGGGCAATTGCCGTGCGCTGGATGAGAACCCGGGCGTGGGGGCATGCGTGCCCTAGCGCGGGTAACACAGAGCGCCCGCGGTCACCCCAGGGGGGCAGCCGGGCGGGCGAGAGCAGCACCCGGGCGGCTTCCCAAACACCCGGCTGGCAGGACACGGTGTGGTGTGCATCCTGCAATCCCGGGAGGGATGGGAATGGGAAAGACGCCGGGGTGGCGGGCGGTCCTCGTGTGGATGGGGGGTGTGCTGCTGGCGTGCGCCGGCAGCGTCGCCGACCCTACCGACTGGGACGTCGCGCCCGACGACGACAACCTCACACTGGAGGACAGCGCGTCCGACGCGTCGCTGGAGGTGGCGCCGGTGCTGGTGTTGAACGACGAGAGGCAGGTGCAGGGCACGCCGCCATCGCCCCCCGCCGCGACCTCGTTCCAGCCCGGCTTTCACCAAGCGCTGCGCGCCTCACACAGCGTGGGCAGCCCGACGACGTTCCGCCTGCGCGTGCCCGTGGCGCGCGCGGGCGGGCGCCTCCGGGTGACGTTCCGCTCCGGCGATGGGAGACTGACGCTGATACGGGCGGCGGTGGCACGCGCGGGCGAGGCCGGTGAGCTGGCGTCCGCGCCCGTGCCGCTCACCTTCGACGGTAGCGCGGGCGTCACCATGGCCGCGCGCACGTTGACGACGTCGGACCCGGTGGACTTCCCGGTGGGCTTCCGCGACGAGCTGGCCATCAGCTTCGAGGCCCAGGGCGCGCTGGCGGCCAGCGCCATCAGCGCCTTCCCGGGCAGCTATGCGCGCGCGGGCAACCACGCGCTCGTCGCGGGCGCACTGGGCGGCACGCTATTCGACCGGGCCGTTGGCGTCGCCACGGTCTACGTGGAGGGCCCCACCGGGCGCGCCGTCGTCGCCATCGGCGACAGCATCACCGAGGGCTACATCGACGCGAAGAACGACACGCGCAACGCGTGGCCCTCGCGGGTGGAGCTCGCGCTGGGTGTGCCCGTGGTGAACGCAGGCGTCAGCGGGCAGGGCTTCTATGACGCGCTGGCCCTGCTCGACGGTGAGGTGCTCGCGCTCCAGGGCATCACGGACTGCGTGGTGCTGCTGGGCACCAACGACCTGGGCGACACCCCCTCGATAGCGCAGCTTCAGTCGCGGATGACCACGCTGATGGACCGGCTGGCGCCCTTCTGCCGTCCCTGGGTGAGCACGCTGCTGCCCAAGGAGAAATCGAACTACGCGCCCTATGAGGCGGTGAAGGCGCAGCGGCTGGAGTTCAACGCCTGGGTGCGCGGCGGCGGCGCGGGCCCGGACGTCATCGACCTGGAGGCGGTGATGCACCAGCCGGGCAACGTGCACCTCTTCCTCGACGGACTGGAGGTGGACGGCATCCATCCCAGCAAGGAAGGCCACCGGGTGATGGCGGACGAGGTGTCACGCGTCCTGCATGAGGTGGGCGGCCTCTAGAGCACGCCGTGGAGCACCAGCAGCTCGGCCAGCCCCGGGGGCGCCAGAATCCAGTCGTCCTCCGTGGGCACCCAGCGCACCGGCGCACCAGCGCCCTCCAGCAGAGCATTCACCTGGAGGAGCAGCGGCTCGAAGGTGGCGGCGGGCGCGTCGCGGCGGCCCTCCGGCGCCGGCACGTCGAGGCCACCGGGCTCCACGTGGAAGGCGGCCCGCCCCGCCTGGGGCGCCACCTGGAAGCCGGGCAGGTACGGCTGCATCGCGGCCCGGAGCCGCTCCAGCAGCGCCGCGTCTTCGTAGGGGTGGGCCAGCTCCCAGTCGAAGAAGGTGGGCAGCTGCGCGAGCAGCTCCTGGTGCAGCGGGTCGGCCCGGCTGTGCCGCCAGTGGTGCTCGGCCAGCGCGTAGGCCGTGGCGGGGACGCGCAGCTCGAAGCCCTCCAGCTTCGCGAGCAGCTCGCCCATGCGCTCCACCAGGTCCGCCGGGGGCTCTACGCGAGACACCCAGCCCCAGTCCGCCACCGACTGCCCGCGGCGCAGGCCCTCCACCCGGTCCCCCTCGCGGAGCTGGAGCTGCGGCTCGGGGGACTCCTCGTTCGGGTACAGCGCCGCGTGCAGCAGGGCTCCGCCCGACTCGGGCCGCAGCCGCGCGAAGCGGTGCGCCGGGTTGACCTCCACCACGCTGAACGTCTCCCTGGCCATCGCATCCTCCTCGGCGCGCTCGTGGGCGGGGAGCCTACCCGGTGTTGCGCATGCCGGCGGCGATGCCGTTGAGGGTGAGCAGCAGTGGACGGTCCACCTCCGCCTGCCCCTCGCGCTTGCGCTTGAGCAGCTCCACCTGGAGGAAGGACATGGGGTCCACGTAGGGGTTGCGCAAGGAGATGCTGCGCTGGAGCTGCGGGTTGTGGTCGAGCAGCTTCGACTCCCCCGTCAGCCGCTTCACCTGCTTGCGCGTGCGCTGGTGCTCCTGCTGGATGCGCCGCCACACCCCCTGGGTGCTCGCGGGCGCCAGCGTCGCATAGCGCGCGGCGATGGACATGTCCGACTTCGCCAGCACCATGGTGACGTTGTCGATGACGGCGCGGAAGAAGGGCCACTCCCGGTACATGCGCTCGAGCAAGGCCTCCCCACCCTCCACCTTCGCGAAGGCCTCCAGCGCCGAGCCCACGCCGTACCAGCCCGGGAGGATGGCGCGGTTCTGCGTCCAGGCGAACACCCACGGAATCGCGCGCAGCGTGTCCAGCCCTCCCGCCTTGCGCTTGCTGGGGCGCGAGCCGATGGGCAGCGACGCAATCTCCTCCACCGGCGTCGCGGCGGTGAAGAACTCCAGAAAGTCTGGGTCCTCCCACACCAATGAGCGGTACGCCTTGCGCCCCGTCTCCGCGAGGGTGTCGAAGGCCTCACGGAAGGCGCGCTCGGCCTCCGGCTCCGGGCGCGGCTGCGCGTCCAACGTGTGCAGCAGCACACCGCCCAGGATGAGCTCCAGCGTGCGCCGCGCCAGCTCCGGGCGCGCGTACTTGTGGTCCAGCGCTTCGCCCTGCTCCGTGGCCTTGTAGCCGCCCGCCACCGCGCCGGGTGGCAGCGCGAGGATGGCCTCCTGCGCGGGGCCACCGCCGCGCGCCACGGACTCGCCGCGGCCATGGAACAGGCGCAGCGGCACGCCCGACTCGCGCGACACCGCCGTGAGCGCCACCTGCGCGCGGGAGAGCGCAGCGCTCGCCGCCAGCAACCCCACCTCCTTGCCAGAGTCGCTGTAGCCCACCATCACCTCCTGGCCGCACCTCGCGTCCACGTGGCGGCGGTACTCCGGGTCCGCGAAGAGCGTGCGCAGCACCTGCGGCCCCGAGTCCAGCGCACCGAGCTGCTCGAACAGCGGCACCACGTCCACCGTGGCGCAGCCTCGCGCCGCGTCCCACAATCCGGCGTGCTTCAGGCACTTGAAGGCCGCGAGCACGTCCTCGGCCGTGCTGGCCATGCTGAGGATGAGCGTGCGGCACGCGGGCTCGCCCGACTCGGACTGCGCCTCCTTCAGGCGCGAGAGCACCTCCAGCAGCCGCCGGCCTCCCTCCGAGGGCGCCGGGCCCCCGTCGAACGAGGCCGCCGCGCTCACCGCGTCCTCGGCGGGCGTGCGCACCTCCAGCTCCGCCAGGGACAGGCCCAGCGCGAGCACCCGCTGCCGCACCCGCCGCACGTCCCGCAGCCCCGCGTGCGTGCCCTTCGACGCCTCCAGCGCGCGCACCAGCACGTCCAGGTCCGCCAGCAGCGCCTCCGGCGTGCGGTAGGCCCCATCCGGCATGGTGACGCTCGCCCCGGCGCGCTGCTGCGTCACGTAGTGGAGCGCGCGCTGGAGCCGCTCCTCCATGAAGCGCAGCTTGTAGCGCAGCGGTTCGCCCGGCGTGCGAGGGCCATGCCGGCGCACCACCTCGGGCAGCGCCTCGGCGTCCTTCGCCACCGAGCGCAGCAGTTCCTCGGAGGGCTTCGCGTGGCGCTGCGACTGGGACAGCCGGCCGCCCAGCTGCTCCAGGTCCTGGAGCAGCCGACGCAGGCCACGGGCGCGGTGCGCGCGCAGCGTGTCCGCGAACACCTCGGGCGTCACCAGCGGATTGCCGTCCATGTCGCCGCCCACCCACGAGTGGATGCGCACGGGCGTCTCCAGCGGGCCCAGGGGCTCGCCGTATGCACTCGCGAAGGCCCAGTCCAGCAGCTCGGGCAGCAGGGACAGCTCCTCGGCGAGCACCTCCTCCACGTACCAGAGGACGTTCTTCACCTCGTCGCCCACCGTGGGGCGCTCGCGGCGCAGCTCGTCCGTCTGCCACAGGAGGGTGATCTCCTCGCGCAGCGACTCCACGTTCGCCGCGGACTCGCGAGGCGTCTGCTCGCAGCGGTCCCGATCCTCCAGCAGCCCCGCCATGCGGTAGAGCTTCTCCAGCAGCGTGCGGCGCACCGCCTGCGTGGGGTGTGCGGTGAGCGTCAGCGTCACCCGCATGGCGGCCAAGGCCTCGCGCACCCGCTGCGCGGGAATGCCGGCGTCCTTGAGCAGCAGCAGCGTGGCCTCCAGCGAGCCGCGCTGGGGCTTCGCGGACGCGGCCTCCGCGTGGGTCCGGGCGCGGCGGATGCGGTGATGCTGCTCCGCCAGGTTCACCAGCTGGAAGTAGACGGAGAAGGCGCGCAGCACCGGCTCGGCTCGCTCCAGGGGCAGGCGCTGGAGCACCTCCACCAGCTCCGCCGCCGCCGCGCGCCGTCCAGTCACCGGGCCTCGCCGGCGCTGGATGGCGAGGCGGCGCACGTCCTCTTCCAGGTCGAAGAGCGCCTGCCCTTCCTGTTCGACGAGCACTTCTCCCAGGAGCCGGCCAAGCAGGCGGACATCCCGGCGCAGCGGCTGATCCACGGCACGCAGTCGGGCCATATGGTGCGACGGTAGTCGCTCGATGGCGACATGGCCCGCTTTTCCGTGTGGGAAAGCGGGCCATGGCTGGCGGGCCGCCCCACCACCGTGGCTCCCCGGCCACACGAGCGTCCGGTCCAGGCCTTGCACAACACGCCCTCCGTGAGCCGCGAACGACGCCGCGGCCGGGAGCATGTCGCCATGTGGATGATTCGGGGTGGGAAGGTGATGTTGCTGTGTGGCTGGCTGGCCGCGCCGGCGGCCCTGGCAGAAGCGCCGGAGCCGGACGCGGTGCCGTCCGGGGCGCGCGCCGCGCGGGGGGCGCCGCTCGACATGGAGCCCTTGTACCCCGACGCGGGCGTGGACGAGCTGGACAGCCCCCTCCTCCGCTACGCGGAGCCGCTGTCGTGCCCCGCGGCGCCCGAGGGCCGGGTGTGGGTGGCGGAGACGGAGACGTGCGACGCGTCTGGCTGCGAAGCCCGGACGACGGTGTGGGCGGGTGCGTGGACCATCGAGGACATGGAGCTGTCGGTGCGCTGCGAGACGGACCGCGTGGTGCTGACGGCGGACGCGTGGCGCATGGTCCTCACGCCCGGCACGGGCGGCGGGCTGGAGGTGAGCGAGCTGACGCCTCCGGAACCGGAGGCCCTGTCGGCCGCGCGCCCCTCGGAGCCGCCCGCCTCCGGGGGCTGAGCCCGGGCTACATGCCGATGCGGCGGAGCATCAGGATGGGGCCGTCATCCAGGCGCCGGTCGCGCAGGTCGATCTCACAGTCGAGCATCCAGTCGCCGTGCCCCTCCGGGTCCATGATGCGCTGCTGGGTCTCCCACAGCCGCGGGCCCGTCTCCTTGAGGAAGGTGTTCGCGGGCTTGCGCGCCTGGGGCGTGAGCACCACGACCTTGTGCTCCTCGAAGTACGGCGCCATGGCCTGCTCCAGCTTGGGCGCGGTCCACTCGCCCAGGGCGTTGTCCAGCATGGCCAGCGCGTCCATGTAGCGCTTCTGGCCCAGCGCCTTGAGCAGCCGATGCAGCTCCTCGCGCACCCGCGCGGCGAAGGCCTTCGGGTCGTCCGTGAGCTCCTTCGGCTTGAGCTCCACCACCGGCTTCGCCGCGATGGCGCCATCCGGGTTGCGCATGCGCTCCCACTCGTCCAGCAGGCTGGAGTCCACCTGGCGGAGCGTGGCGCGCAGGTGGTCGATGAAGTCCTCCACTTCCTCCGTGCGGAAGCGCTCGGGCACCGTCTGCACCAGCGTCTTGTAGGTGTCGTTCACGTACCGCAGCAGCACGCCCTCGCTGCGCTGGAGGCCGTATTCACGGATGTAGTCCGGGAAGGACATGAAGCGCTCGAACATGTCCCGGACGATGGACTTGGGCCGGATGTTCTCCTCGCCCACCCACGGGTGCTTCTGCGCGAACTTGTTGAAGGTGCCGTAGATGAAGTCGCGGTTGGGCTTGGGCCACTCGAGCTTCTCGAGCTCCGCCATGCGGTCGTCGTACTCGACGCCCTGCGCCTTCAGCTCGTTGATCTTCTCCCCCTTGAGCTGGTTCAGCTGCGCGTAGAGCACCACCTCCGGGTTCTCCAGGATGGACTCCACCAGCGTCACCACGTCCAGCGCGTAGGTGTCCGTGGTCGGGTCCAGCAGCTCCAGCGTGTCCAGCAGGTACAGCGACAGTGTGTGGTTGAGGCTGAAGTCCTGCTGCATCTCCCCCGCCACCTTCACCGTGGCGCCCGAGCCGCCCTGCCCCTTCACCACCTCGACAATCTCCGCCTCGCGCAGCGTGCGGAAGTCCCGCGCGGCCTCCTTGAGGTGCCGGCGCTTGAGGTAGTCCGAGTCATGGCTGCGCTGCACCAGTGTCACCAGCCGCTTGTACCCGGCGTTGTTCTCCGTCTGGTGCTCGCTCTGGAGCAGGTTGAGGATCATGCCGTGCGACACCGCGAAGCGGGACTCCAGCGGCTCGGGCATGCCGTTCTGGAGCCGCTCGAAGGTGCTCCGGTCGTACTGGACGAAGTTCTTCTGCGGCGGCTTGGCCTTGGGCGTCTTCTTCTTGCCCGCGGCCTCCTTGGCGGCCAGCTTGATGTTCTCGATGACGTACTCGGGCGCCTGGGCCACGACGCTGCCCTGCGTGTCGAAGCCCTTGCGGCCCGCGCGTCCGGCGATCTGCTGGAAGTCGCGCACGCTCAGCGTGGCCAGCTTCTCGCCGTTGAACTTGAAGAGCTGCGTGAAGAGCACCGTGCGGATGGGGATGTTCACGCCCACGCCCAGCGTGTCCGTGCCGCTGATGACCTTGAGGTGGCCGCCCTGGGCCAGCTTCTCCACCAGCAGGCGGTACTTGGGCAGCAGGCCGGCGTGGTGCATGCCAACGCCGTGGCGCAGGAAGCGCTGGAACTCCTTGCCGTAGGGCGTATCGAAGGGCGCGTCCTGGAGCGCGAGCCGGATGGCCTCCTTCTCCTCCTTGGTGGAGAAGTCCACGCTCATCAGGTTCTGCGCCTGCTCGGCCGCGGCGCGCTGGGTGAAGTTGACCAGGTAGATGGGGTACTTCCCACGCGCGACCAGGTCCTCGATCGTCTCGTGCAGCGGCACCTCGCGGTAGTCGAAGTCCAGCGGCACGGGGCGCTCGGCGCTGCGCACGGTGGCCACCTCCCTGCCGGTGAGCTTCGTCAGGCTCTCCTCGATGATGTGGGTGGGCCCCAGCGTGGCGGACATCAGCAGGAAGGTGGTGTCCGGCAGCGCGATGAGCGGCAGCTGCCAGGCCACGCCGCGCTCGCGGTCCGAGTAGTAGTGGAACTCGTCCATGACGACGTAGTCCACGCGGGCGCTCGCGTCGCGCAGGGCCAGGTTGGCGAGGATTTCGGCGGTGCAGCAGATGATGGGCGCGTCGCGGTTGATGCTCGCGTCACCGGTGAGCATGCCCACGTTCTCCGCGCCGAAGGCGTCGCAGAGGGCGAAGAACTTCTCGTTCACCAGGGCCTTGATGGGGCAGGTGTAGAAGGAGACCTTGCCCTCCGCCATGGCCTTGAAGTGGAGCGCCGTGGCCACCAGCGACTTGCCCGAGCCCGTGGGCGTCTTGAGGAACAGGTGCTTGCCCGCGAGCAGCTCCAGGATGGCCTCTTCCTGGGCCGAATAGAGGCTCAAGCCATTGGCCGCCACGTAGCCGACGAAGCGGTTGAGGATTTCATCCGCGTCCAGGGGCGGTTCGCCCTTCCTGGGGAGCAGCGCGGCGAGCGGGGCTTGGGTTTCTGGGGTGGCCATCACCCTCCGACAATAGGCGGCGCGACCGGCCTCGACCGGGAAAATCGCATCTGGATGCACGGTGCGTGAAGCCGGGTGTCCCCTCCCCCCTTGGAGAGCCGGTCCCACCAGGCAGGCGCGGAGGCATGTCATCGAGTGCCCGGACGCCAGGGCCCGGGGCGCGATACCCGGCCCCCTCGTCCCTCCGCACCGTTGGACCTGGACGCGGTCCGGGGGGGGAGATGCCCAGAGCCGTCAAGACGCGGATGGCACGTCTCAAGCGGGCGGCGCTGCTCGGGGGCCTGCTCTCAGCGCCCTCGCTTGCCGGCGGGTGTGATCAGCGCCGGGAGCCGGCCGGCGCCCTCGATAGCGGCGACGAGGCGGCGGCCATCCCGGGGCTGGAGGGTGGGCCGCCGGACGCCATCGATCCTCCCGCGCCCTCGGTTGGCGGGGGGCAGCAGCACCCGACGGGGCTGGCGCCAGGTGGCGCGGGCGCCCCTGGCGGTCCGGGCGGAGGTGGAAGCAGCAACGGTTCTCACGGCGGGGCGGGAGGAGTCCACGGAGTCCTGGGCGGCTCGGCACACGGCGGCAGGTCCAGCGACGGCTCCGGTGGTGGCTCCAGCGGCGGCGGGTCCGGTGGCGGTGGTTTCGGCGGCGGCCTTGGCGGAGGCAGCAGCAGGAGTGGGGGAACCACCGCCACCGGCGGCACCAGCCTGTCGAGCGGCAACAGCCTGACGGGTGGAACCAGCACGACCAGCGGCGCCAGCCATACCGGACATGGCCGCGCCCGGGCGAGCGGCGGCATCCCCGGGGGTGGCAGCATGGCCGGAGGACTCTCGCGCCCGGGCGGTGGGGGGAGCAGCGCGGGGGGCACCGCCGCAGGAGGCGGCACGAAAGGCGGCGCGGGTGCCAGTGGGAGCCCGGCTGGGAATGGCGCGGCGCCTGGAGGACACCTGGAGCCGTGACGGAGTGCCAGGCTCCTGCCGGTCCACGCCTCCACTTCGTCCAGTAGCGCCGTGACGCCGCCGCGCGCACCGGCCCACGAGACCGGCCAGCAGGTCCGCCAGCTCGTGGCGAGGGCCGCGCCAGACGCGCTCGCCCGGCCTGACCGACACCAGAAGGCACTGCTCGGGATGCGGCCTGGAGCGCGCCGCCGCGCGCATGGCCCGTCCCAACCACCCGACTTCCGACGCGCTGCTGCGCCGGCCCCGGCCGCTCCGGCAACACTGGACGAGGGCTGGATCCCCCGCCCGGGGAGGTCCGGCCAGCGTCCATGGATTCGTCCCCGGACGCACAATGGCCTCATGCTTCCCGCCCATGGCGGTGTGCTTTTCAACTGCCCAACCTTCCGCTGAACGTCACATGGAGGGGGTAACCGTCATGCGAATCACACGTGCGTTGCTGGGGGTGGCGATGGTGGGGACGGCGATGATGTTCGCCGGCTGTGGGGAGAGCGCCGCGAGTGACGGCGCGATGGGGCCTCAGCAATCGGCCGCGGGCCAGGGGGTGATGCTGACGGACGGCCAAATCGTGGGCGTCCTCCTGGCGGCCAACTCGGGCGAGGTGATGCTGGGCCAGCTCGGCCAGGCGCAGGCCACCGACCCGGCCGCGCGTGACTTCAACGCGCGCATGGTCACCGTGCACTCGGAGGTCCTGCGGCGCGTGGAGCAACTGGCCAGGGCCCATGGCATCGCTCCCGCGGAGAGCGCCGTGTCGCAGCTCCAGCAACTCACCGCGCAGCGGACGATGGAGGTGCTGGACACCGCCAAGGGCCCCACTTTCGACGTGTCGCTGATGGACGCCCAGGTCGCCGCCCATGCCGGCACGGCCCTGCTGGGGGACGCCCTGCTCGCGCCGCAGGTCCAGAACCCCGCGCTCAAGGAAGAGCTGATGGAGATCCGGAAGACGGTGCAGATGCACCTGCAGGAGGCCTCCAACATCCAGGTCACCCTCTTCAACGCGAGCAACCCGCCGCACCCCTAGCCGCGTCCCGCAGCCCTTCCGCCCGGGAGCACCCTGCCCCGGGCGGAAGTCCTCGCTAGAGCACCTTGACCGCCTTGACCATGTCCGGGGCCAGCTCCTCGTGCTGGAGGATGGAGAAGCCCAGCTTCCGGCTGATGCTCTGCATGGCGCGGTTGCCCGCGAGGATGTCCGCGACGATGCGCTCCACCTTCCACGCCTCGCCGATGCTCACCAGCCGCTTGAGCATCTCCGCCCCCAGGCCCTGACGCTGCACCTGGTCACTGATGAGGATGGCGAACTCCGCGTCCCGCGTCCCGCGCAGCCGCGTGAGCCGGCCCACACCGAGCAACTCCCCGTCCTTGCGCTCCGCCACCAGCGCCATCTCCCGCGCGTAGTCGTTGAAGCAGATGCGTGACAGCCGCTCGTGCGCCACGCGGGTGCTCAGCTGCATCAGCCCCGCATAGCGCAGGAACACCGTCTGCTCCGACAACGTGCGGTGGAACTCCGCCATCCGGGGCTCGTCCTCCGGACGGATGGGACGCAGCAGAATCTCCTCACCGTTGCGCAGCCGGAACGGCGCCACGTACTGGTTCGGGTAGGGCTCGATGGCCAGCCTGGGCAGCTCCGCCTCCGTCACCGAGGCCGGGTGCAGCACCACGCGCGCATCCAGGGCCAGCAAGCGCTCGGGGGAGGCCAGCAGCGGGTTGAGGTCCACCTCCTTCACGAAGCGCTGCTCCACCACCAGCTGGCTGAAGCGGACCATGAGCAGCTCCAGCGCCTTCAAGTCCACCGGCGGGCGGCCCCGGACGCCCTTCAGCGCCTCGTAGATGCGCGTCTGCTCCATCATCCGCCGCGCCAGCGTGGTGTTCAGCGGCGGCAGGCCCAGCGCCCGGTCCTTGAACACCTCCACCAGCGTCCCGCCCGCGCCGAAGAGCAGCACCGGACCGAACTGCGCGTCCACGCTGCTGCCCACGATGAGCTCGTAGCCATCCGGGCGCACCATGGGCTGCACGGTGACGCCATCGAACGCGCTCCCCTGCCCCAGCGCCTTCAGCCGCGCGCGGATGTCCCGGAACGCGCCGCGCACCGCCTCCGCGTCGGGGAGGTTCAGCCGCACGCCGCCCACGTCCGACTTGTGCGTCACCGTGAGCGAGTGCAGCTTCACCACCACCGGGTAGCCCAGGGCCGCCGCCTCCGCCACCGCGGCGTCCTCCGTCACCGCCAGCCGCGTCTCCACGGTGGGGATGCCGTACGCGGCGAGCAGCTTCTTGGACTCGTACTCCGACAACAGGGTGCGGCCGGCGGCGCGCGCGGCCTCCACCCACCGGCGCGCCTCATCTCGCGCGGTGCCCACCTCCTGCGCCAGCGCGGGCGTCTCGTACAGGCCCGCGAGGTTGTACGTGTAGCGCCACATGTAATTGAAGATGCGCGCCGCCGTGTCCGGATAGCCGAAGGTGGGAATGCCCGCGTCGTTGAGGATGCGCTCCCCGGCCGCCACCTCGGAGCCCCCCATCCAGCTGGCCAGCACCGGCTTTCCATGCAGCTTCGCGAAGGGCTTCAGCCGGTCCGCCGTCTGGGTGGGCTCGGTCATGTCCTGCGGGGTGAGGATGACGAGCAGGCCGTCACTGCCCTCGTCCCGGCTGGCGACCTCCAGCGCGCTCGCGTAGCGCTCCGGGTCCGCGTCGCCCAGGATGTCCACCGGGTTGCCATGGCTCCACTGCGGCGGGAGGAAGTCGTCCAGCGCCTTGCGCGTGGCCTCGCCGAGCACCGCCAGCTCGCCGCCGCCCGTCACCAGCGCGTCCGTGGCCAGCACCCCCGGCCCGCCCGCGTTGGTGAGCACCGTGAGGCGCCTCCCCGCCGGGCGCGGCTGCCGCGCCAGCGTCTCCGCCATGTAGAAGAGGTCCGCGATGGAGTCCACGCGCAGCACGCCGGAGCGGCGGAAGGCGGCGCTGAGCACCTCGTCGCTGCCCGTCAGCGAGCCCGTGTGGGACGCCGCCGCCCGCGCGGCCTGCGCCGTGCGCCCCGCCTTGATGACGATGATGGGCTTGGTGAGCGCCACCTCGCGCGCGGCGGAGAGGAAGGCCCGCGCGTCGCCGACGGACTCCATGTACAGCAGGATGGAGCGCGTCATCGGGTCGTCCGCGAGGAAGTCGATGAGGTCGCCCCACCCCACGTCCAGCATCGAGCCCACCGACACGAAGGCGCTGAAGCCCACGGCCTCCCGCAGGCTCCAGTCGAGGATGGACGTGAGCAGCGCGCCGCTCTGGCTGATGAAGGCCACGTTGCCCGGCCGCGCCATGCCCCCGGCGAACGTGGCGTTGAAGCCGATGGGCGGCCGCATCACCCCCAGGCAGTTGGGGCCGATGATGCGCACCTGCGCCGCCTGGGCGATGCGCAGGATGTCCTGCTCCAGGCGCACGCCCTCGTCGCCAATCTCCTTGAAGCCCGCGGAGAGGATGATGGCGCCCCGGATGCCCAGCTCCGCGCACTCCTGGATGACGCCGGGCACCGCCTGCGCGGGCGTGACGACGACGGCCAGGTCCACCCGCTCCGGCAGCGCGCTCAGCGACGGCCAGGCCTTGATGCCCAGCACGTTGGGCCGCTTCGGGTTGATGGGGTAGACGGTGCCGCCGAAGGGGTTGCTGATGAGGTTCCAGAGGACGGTGCGCCCCACGCTGCCCGGCCGCTCCGTGGCGCCCACCACCGCCACGCTGCGCGGCGCGAAGAGCACGTCCAGCGGCAGCCGCGTCCGCTGCTGGTGGAGCACGTTGTAGGACGGGTCCGTCTTCGAGGAGCCAGGGGCGCGCGTGTCCATGCCCCCGTCATTGCGGCCCGGCTCCCCCGCGCGCAATGGCCTTCTCGTGCCCCCTCCGCATTCACGCAGGAATGGGATAGAACGGGAATACATGCGCACCCGGATGCTGCGGGGAAGGAGGCCCCTCCGGCGGAGTCACACACATATCGCACTTACAGCCAGTACGTGACGCAGGCCGTTCTGACACTCGTGGACAGTCTCACTGAACGAAATTTCACCAGTGGGCGAGCATCCCACGGCCCGCTCGGTGTATACGGGGCGCCTCTATGACTTCTTCCGAGAAGCTTGTTTTCACCCAAACCATCGAGGCGCTCTTCGTTCGCGCCCTGGAGAACCGGCTCACCCCGGCGTGCCGCGAGCATCTGCGCCGGGCGGGGTTGGACCTCGACCAGAAGCTGGAGCGGGCCTACACCCTGGAGCAGTGGAAGGAGTTCCTCCGCATCGCCGCCGGCCACGTCTACGGTGGGGTCCCCACCGAGGCGGCCTACTACTCGCTGGGCGAGCGGTTCATGGACGCGTACTTCGGCACCTTCTTCGGGCGGGCCCTGCTGGGCGTCGTCCGGCTGGCCGGGCCGCGCCGGATGCTGCTTCGCGCGGGCCTGGGCTTTCGCGCCGGCAACAACTTCAGTGTGGTCGAAATCGTCGAGCGCGGTCCGACCTCGCTGGAGCTGCGGATGGACGACGTGCTGGCGGACCTGCCCACCTTCGCGGCGGGCCTGCTCGCGCGCGCGGTGGAGCTGTGCGGCGGGTGGCGGGTGGTGTCCATCCCCGAGGAGTTCGACGGCACCGCGGCCACCTTCCACATCCGCTGGTCGGAGGCGCCCGCCGAGGCCGCCCTCCCCGCCACGGAGGACGACTCGGGCGCGTCACGGCCCCGCGCGTAGGTCCCCGCCACGCGCCGTGGCGCTTCGCCACGGGCCGCCGCGCAGCACGCCACGCCCGCTGAGCAGGCAGGCGTGCCCCCGGGGCCACACCGAGGCCCCCGTTCCAGAGGGACGCGCGAGTCATCCCGGGCTCGCGCAGTCACTGGCATCGCGGCTGCAATCCCCTGCGTCATCCCTCGGAGGATGGACGCATGAGCAACCCTGAAGTGGTGACGAATCCCCGGCGCAAGCTGCATTGGGGCGTGGGACTGGTGGCGGCGGTGTTGGTGTTCGCGGGCGTGGGCACGTGGCTGTCGCTCCGCCAGTCCTCGGCGGAGGTGCCGCATCCGTCGCAAGCGGTGATTCCCAAGCCGTCACACCCCGGGTTGGCCCAGCGCACCGAGCCGCTGCCCTCCTCCGCGGCGCTGGACGCCCTGGTGCGCGACCGGCTCGCGCGGGCCTCGAACCTGCCTGCGTTCGCCGCGTGGCTGCGCGAGCACGACCTGCTGCGCCGCTTCGTCACCGTCGTCGGCAACGTGGCGGAAGGCGACAGCCCGCGCGAGGCGGTGAGCTTCCTCGCTCCAGCTGACGCCTTCGAGGCCCGTGAGAGGGCCGGCAAGCACTTCATCGAGAAGCAGAGCTACGCGCGCTACGACGTCATCGGCGCGGTGGTGGGCTCGCTCGACATGGGCGTGCTGGTGTCTACGTACCGTGAGATGCGCCACCTGGCCGAGCGCCTCCACCAGGAGAGCGCCCGCCCGGGCAGCACCTTCGACGCGAAGCTCCATCTCGCGTTCGAGCAGGTGCTCGCCGTGCCCGTCATCGACGGCGAGGTGGAGGTGGTACCCAGGGGCGCCCTGTACGTCTACGCGGACCCGAAGCTCGAGTCGCTGACGGCCGCGCAGAAGCACCTGCTGCGCATGGGTCCGGAGAACCTCCGCCGCATCCAGGCCAAGGTCCGCGAGGCGTCCCAGCAGCTCACCCAGCAGGCGGCCCGCCGCTGAGCGCCCTCCTCCTGCCTGGGCAGCAGCCCTGGCAGGATGCAAGGGCGGCCATGCAGATTGCGGCGGTGCTCCGGGCTGTTCCACCGCCGCGCAGAGGGGGCGGGCCAGGGGCACGGCCGTTGCTACCAGCGCGAGTTTCCTCCGGGCTGTCGCGCTGCGAGACTGCGCGGGGGTCCGGCAGGTCCCCTGGGTCCCGCCCGCGGAGCAGCGTCCGCCCCCCTGTGTTCATGCGCCTGTCCGTCCTGCCAGTCCTGCTGTTGTGCGTGGTCCTCTCCGGCATCATCGCCGGTGTCCTGCACTTCATGCAGCGTGACAGGCAGGCGCTGGTGGACCAGATGGCCCGCGAGCGGCAGGCCCAACTCCACGAGGCCGTGCGCGGCGTGTCCGCCGCCCTGGAGAACGCGGAGGAGGACCTCCGCTTCGCCGGCGAGCTGCTGGCCCAGCCGGGCACCGCCGAGGAGCACCGGCGGGAGATGCGCGCCCTGCTGGAGGCGGTGGGACAGTACAAGGCCATCCTCGTCTTCGGCACGGATGGCCGCGAGCGCCTGCGCCTCGTTGACCGGCGCAGCGCGGTGGCCATGACGCATCAGTTCACCGCGGAGGACCTCGCCGCCACCGTGGAGCGGGCGCGCAGCCACCCGCCCGGCCACATCGTCTCGTCCCCGCCCCTGCCCCGGGCCCGCACCGGCTGGCTGCGCGCCTTCGCCACCGCCATGCCGGAGGACTCCCCGGACGGCGGCGGTGTGGTGGTGGTGCTGGTGGACGCCGAGCCCCTCTTCGCGCCCCTGAAGCTGCTCGCGTCGGACATGGAGACGCAACTGCTCGTGCTGGGCCTCCATGGGGCGCCGACGGCGCTGACCAGCCCCCGGCTCACCGAGTCGTACGGGCAGCTCGCCACCGAGGGCCACCTGTTGCCCGGCCTGGGGGAGCTGGTGCGGCGGATGCGCGAGGGCGAGTCGGGCACGCTCATCATCGAGCGCCGGGAGGCCGCCCGCCTCGGCATGGGTGACTCGGAGGTGGTGGCCACCTTCAGCCCGGTGCGGTTCAAGAATGGCCCCGCGTGGCCGGTGGCGACGCTGGCCTCCACCCAGGTGCTGCGCGCGCACGAGCGCAGCCTCGTGCTGCGCCTGTCGCTGGCCGCGGTGCTCGTCTCCGGCTTCATCATCGCCTTCGGCGTGTACGTGGTGCTCGCGCGCAGCCGCGCGGAGGCCCTGCGGGAGAGCCAGCACCACGCGCGGCGGCTGGCCCACCTGCACGACAAGACGCAGAAGATTCTCGACCACATCCCCACCGGCGTGCTGGCGCTGTCCGCGTCCCGGCACATCTCCGCCGCCAACCGCGCGCTGAGCGCCCGCATGCCCCCGGACGTCGTGGGCCAGACGCTGGCCGCGGCCTTTCCCTTCGCCCAGGCGCCCGTCATCCAACGCCTGGAGGACCTGGTCCACGCCGCCACGCTCGACGGGAAGCCGCGCAGCCTCCATGGCGAGCCGCTCTGCCTCTTCGAGGAGCCGGGCCAGTACAACGTCCACGCCGTCCCGCTGGAGCCGAACGCCTCCGACGTCCACACCCTGGTCGTCATCGAGGACCTGAGCAACCTGCGCGCGCTGGAGGGCCAGCTGCTGCGCGCGGAGAAGCTGGCCACGGTGGGCGTCCTCGCGGCGGGCATCGCCCACGAGATTGGCACGCCGCTGGGCATCGTCCGGGGACGCGCCGAGTACGTCGTGGAGAAGCTGGGCCCGGAGCACCCCCAGACGGCCGGCCTGGGCACCATCATCGAGCAGATCGACCGGGTGAGCCGGACGCTGCGCCAGCTCCTCGACTTCTCGCGGCTCCAGCCCGCCGACGCGCAGACAGTGCCGCTGGCGCCGATGGTGAGCAACCTCCGGGAGCTGCTGTGGATGGAGGCGGAGCGCCGGCGCCTGACGCTGGAGGTCACCGTCGCCGCGCACCTGCCCGCGGTGGCGGCGGACCCCGACCAGCTCCAGCAGGTGCTCATCAACCTGGTGCTCAACGCCTGCGACGCATGCGAGCCGGGTGGGCGCGTGCGGCTGAGCGCGAGCCTCGACACGGAGCACGCGCCTGGGGCCTGGGGCATGGTGCGGGTGGACGTCGAGGACAACGGTTGCGGCATCTCCCCCCACCACGTCCACCAGGTCTTCGACCCCTTTTTCACCACCAAGAAGCGCGGCCAGGGCACCGGCCTGGGCCTGACGATGGTGGCGCACATCGTGCGCAACCACGGTGGCCGCATCGAGCTGGACAGCGCGCCGGAGCGAGGCACCCGCGTCACCGTGCGCTGGCCCGTGGCGGCGCCCGCCGGAGAGGAGCGACATGCCATCTAGAGCCAGGGTCCTCGTCGTGGACGACCACGTCGAGATGGGACAGATGCTGAAGGAGCCGCTGACGGACGATGGCTACAAGGTCGACATCGCCACCGGCGGCGCGGACGCCATCGCCCAGCTTCGCGCGCGCGTCTACGACGCGGTGCTGTGCGACCTGCGCATGCAGGAGGTGGACGGCTTCGACGTGCTCGACGCCGCGCGCAAGCTCGACCCGGAGCTGCCCGTGCTGATGATGACGGCCTTCGGCGGCGTGGAGAGCGCGGTGGAGGCGATGAAGCGCGGCGCGTACCACTACTTCACCAAGCCCTTCCGGCTGGACGAGGTCCGCCTGTCCCTGGGGCGCGCGCTGGAGCAGCGCCGCTTGCGCACCGAGCACCGCGCGCTCAAGCAG
>Ga0182745_1000294_pt1 | contig 59858 bp, 44 predicted proteins | sample eDN3rd30CKraftBY_FD_128523 | JGI IMG/M metagenome (GOLD analysis project Ga0182745, IMG submission 128523) | Enriched backyard soil microbial communities from Emeryville, California, USA - eDNA 3rd pass 30_C Kraft BY (version 2) (version 2) | ecosystem: Environmental > Terrestrial > Soil >... | reverse complement strand
CACTTTCAGTCGGACGCCGTCTTTGATGTTGAACCGGCCCGTCATTCATCGACAGGCGCCGGATATTCGACCGAGCAAGCTGTCAAACGCTGATGTATAAGGTAGCAAGCAGCTTGCAAAAACCATAACCGACGAACTTGTCATTATCGCAGATTGGCGTCCGGGGGTAAGGCTTATCGGGCCACTTATCCGCAGTTGCGCGGCGTTGAGGCCTGGCTGCGGATTCCATTATCTCAGTTTTTCGTGCCGGAGGCAAGTCCGAGGGGTTGACTCTGGCCACGCAGGGGGAAAGACTGGTTCGGTGGAGACAAATGTTCACTAACGGAGTGGTTTCTGCACCTGCGATGCGGAGACGAGGCCATGCGCGGCACGACGTTCGGTTCGCCCACACGGGCAGGTAGCAAGAGCTCGGGTAAGGAAGATTGGGCGCGGATCTGGTTCGGCCAGTTGGCCCGTTTCCACCGGGTCGACCAGCCCGAGTCCTGGCAGTTCACTCAGCAGCATGTGATCGAGTTCCTGAGGTCGAGACTGAAGAGCGGCATGCCGGCTTGGAAGCGGGTGCGAATTGTTGAAGGCTTGATCGAATATCGCAACCGCGTTCGTCGGTCGCAGACACCACGGCTGGAGCCGGTCCGCGCCAAGTTGCAAGAGATCGCATTGCGCGAGAAGTACCCGGATGTCGGCGGGACGATCGAGGAAATCGCTGGCAAGGTCGATCCCCGTGACCCCGACATCATCCAGCAGATGCAGCGGACGATGCGGCTGCAGCGGAAACAGTTGAACACGGAAAAGGCGTATCTGAAGTGGGTGCGTCGATTCATGCGCGAGCGGTGCCTGAAGACTGCCGGTGATTTTGCGGGCATCGGATCGGCTGACGTCGAGTCGTTTCTGACTGACTTAGCAGTGGATGGCGATGTCGCCCAGTCGACGCAGGAGCAGGCATTTTACAGCTTGCTGTTTCTCTTCGAGCACGTTCTCAAACGTGACTTAGGCACGATCAACGCCATCCGATCAAACAAGGCCAAGCGGATTCCGACGGTGATGAGCCAGGCGGAGGTTGGATCCAAGGCAGGTGCAGCCTGGGCGAGCCGGATTTCCTCACTGCTGGGCTCTGGTTCATCCGGCCGCGGCTCGATCCAAACACCGACCCAGTCATTCTCGTCAAATAGCTCCTCTTCGTCCGACCACTCCGGTTCCAGGTATTCGGCCAGTCCCGCCTGCACGGCCTGTTGAAACAGCTCCGGATGTTGTTGCTTCAGGGCCTTCCACCGTCTTCGCTTACGCGGGTGAACCTTCGCGACCCGCCTCACCAGCGACGCCAGTGCGGCGACCTCCTCTCCAGCTTCACTTTCGAGCTTTTCCAACCGCCGTAAGTTTTTTGACGAGATATTGGACTGATCGAGAAAGCTGACCATCTCAACTGTCCAAAGTGCACACATCCGCTTTTCCAGCGGTAGGCGGCGACCGCCGAACTGCTCATTGGGCCGCTCCCAGCCGCAGATGTCACAGCAACGTCCCACAGGTAACTCCGTTTACCGCTTGAAGCGTCGGTCCTAGCGTCCTCGATGCTTGTGCCTCCGGCGGCGTCGGTGACAGCTCAGGCTGAATCCGACTGGCGGCTGGCAATTGGAGAGGGACGTACTCACGATCTCGATGGTACCCGCCCAAGATGACGATCGCTACGCTGTGGACAGATTTTCTGCGGGGAGACCTCGCACATTACGGTCCACTGCGACTTCCGCTCATCGCCTAGCAATCCTCGCGCAGGCCTTTTATTGCCTGTCGAAAACTGGCCGAAACTGCATCCGGCGTCAGCGGCCTGAGGCGTAGTTCCCTGGAGCAGTGCGTCTGCGGTCGCAAAGCGGCCGCCCCAGAGTGGTTAGCTTGAGCCGACGCAGAGGCCTGGTGGTCTGTTACAGGTAAAACTATCGGGTTGTTAGGGCCGGAGCTTGGGCCCTTCCGTTAACGATGTTAACGCCACGGCGCGAGCCGTGCGGCCTCTCGCCCTAAAGTTATGCTGTAACAGCCTGCTAAATCCCGCCGAGGATGGTGAATTGGGTTCCCGCGCCGGCTGGCTTGGTCAACTCCACGGATAGCGATTTGACTTGCTCGGGCGACTCAATCACGACGTAGAACGCGTGTTTGCCGGAGGCAAAATCGACCATTTGCTCGCCGTTGCTGTTGATCGACTTGCCGTCAACGACAACCTGAACATCGCTCTGGCTGCTGGCCTTAAAGCCGATTGAACCGGCAACCACGACATCGAATTGACCACGCAGGACGATCATCTTGGCCGCGGCCGCAGGGAGCGCGTCCGCGGGCAGCGTGCCGTCGACGAGGGCATAAGTGCTCTGCCAGGCTTCCGCGGGCAATCCGTCGAGTTCGCTCTCGGGTTTACCTTGCGGCAATGCGGCAAGTTTGGCGACGAGTTTCTCATCAGCCAATGCATCGAAACGATTCACGGTCGGCCGATTGTTGACCACGAAGTCGCCCGGCTTACCGAGCGCCGCCAGGAACGCAACCAGATCGACCAGTTCATCTTCGGTGACCAGGTGGTGCAACCCTTCGGGCATCAGCGATTTGCCTTCGACTTCGTCCTCGATGTCCGCTTCGGCGATCACGATTTCGCGACCGTTCTCGTCGCGCAAGATCAGACGCTGGTCGTCGCGGTCGATCTTGACGCCGCGGTAGACCATGCCTTCGCTGGTCAGGACCTGGAGCGTGATGTAGGCCTCTTTGATTCCCTTGCTCGGTTCGACGATGCTCTCCAGCAGGTATTCGGTCGGGCTGTTGACGCCGATCCCGCTGAGGTCTGGCCCAACGTTACCGCCAGCGCCCGAGATCGCGTGGCACTGGATGCAGGTGAGCTCCTTGCGGCGATAGATCAACTGGCCGCGATGCGGCTCCCCTTGGCTGTCGATCCGCTGCACCAGCGCTCGGCGCTGCTCCTCCGTCAGTGGCTGTGATGGCCCGCCGATGCCTGCGGTTTCGCTGAGCATTTCGACCAGCGGTCCGGAGGTGATTTCGGCGGCAAACAGCGCTCGCAAGATCAGCTTAGCGCCATCGGCGTCGGGACGATGTTGCGTGACTGCCGCCAGCAACTGCTCGGCTCCTCCCGCCTGACCGAGCACCGCTTGAGCGGCGCGAGCCAGCAAATCGCCATGCTGCGACGCTTCGCCCGAGCGGATGGCCAAGCCGATCGCCGTCGCCGCCTGCTGTACCGACGTCGGAGCCACGGCACGGGCAAACCGCAGTCGCAGTTCGCTCGGCAGGTCATCGCGGACAAACTGGCCACGCGTATCGTGACCGGCCGGTGACTGAAAGGAAGCGATCGCAGCGAGCGCGGCATCGACGGCTTCGCCAGCAGTTGCTGGGTCACGGGCCGTGTCGCGCAGCGCCGCGTTTAACTCTTCCACATTCCAAGCCGCAGCGATCTGAGCGATTTTTACTAACAGATCCGTCTCGCCTGCTTGGCGGGCCGCGCCGATCTGCGCGATCGCCCGATCGATATTGACCGGCGGTTGCAGACGCTTGGCCTGAGTCACCACCAGCAGGTCGCCCAGCGCCGTGGCGCGATTGGCCGCCGAGTACTTTCCGCTTAAGACCGCATCGGCCAGCCGACCGATCTGAGCGGCGTCGGCGCTACGCACCGCGGCGCGGACCATCGGCACGATCTGCGCGTTGTCGACCTGACCGTCGGCGATTCGTTTGATCAAGAGATCATCACCACCGGACTGCGAACCGCCGCGACGATCCAAAGTCGTATTGGTTTCGGTGATGACGTAGTTGAGATACTCATCCAGCGGCTGGGTGAGCGCCGCAGCGACAATCATCCGCCCCTGATCCGCGTCGGTGTAGAAGCTCGCCGCCCGGACCGCTTCGAGCCGCACGCGCGGCGAGGCGTCCATCGCCAAGTTCACCAGCAACTCCGTGCTGCCGGGCACGCGCTCACGCCAATAGCTGAGCACGCGGGTGGCGGCGGCGCGAGCGCGGTGGTCGCGGCTTTGCAGCACGGTCGCCAGCAACTCCGGCCGGACCCTATCGTGCTGCTGCATCATCCACAGCGCCTCCAAACGATTGTGCTCCGTCTGTTCATCATCGCCGGTTTGCTCAGCGAGCCACTGATCGATCGCTGCGACAACGTCTGCGGTTTCCCGCCCGCGGAGTTCCATTCGTGCCAGGTGCCGAACTGTGTTGTCATAACGCCCCAGCAGCCGGACCACATCAGCGATCGGGGCCCCTTCAATCGCCGGCACTTCCAACAACGGCTTGTCCTTATAACGTACGCGCCAGATGCGACCATGATGTTTGTCGCGTTTAGGATCGCGCAGGTTGTGCTGCATGTGACCGATCAGCGGGTTGAACCAGTCGACGATGTACAACGCTCCATCGGGACCGAACTTGAGATCAATCGGCCGGAAGTTGGTGTCGCGGCTCGACACCAACGGCTGCACCGGCGAGCCTTTGAACCCGCTGCCTTCCTCGGTCATCTGGTAATTCAGCGTCCCCAGGAAGCCGATCGTGTTATTGATCAGATAGTTCCCCTGCATCGATTCCGGGAAGTGGCTGCTGGAGACGATCACGCAGCCTGCGGTCGGACGCCACTGCTTGACGAGGAACTGCTTCATCTGGCGATGCTTGTGCGGGTAGATCACGTCACCGCTGAAGGGTGCGGCAAAGTAATTCGCTCCGGGAGACGCATCGGCGACGAAGTTCTGTCCCCAGTAGTCAAAACAATGGCCCCAAGGATTGGCAAAGTTATAAGAGACAAAAATGTTGAACTTTTCCGTCAATGGCTCATAACGAAAAACCGCTGCGTCACGCACTCGCTGAGGGCCATAGGGGGTTTCGACCTGCGTGAAATGGAAGGTGCCTTCCTGGAAGTACAAGCCGCCATCGGGGCCAAAGACGAAGGCGCTCAGCGAGTGGTGTGAGTCGGCGGAGTCAAAACCATGCAGGATGCGTTTTCGCTCATCCGCAACACCGTCGCCGTTTGTATCCTTGAGAAACACTAGATCGGGTTGCTGGGAAACATACGCGCCTCCGTCGCCCAGCGCGATCCCGATCGGCAAGTGCAACTGATCAGCAAACACGGTCTGTTGGTCCGCTTTGCCGTCACCGTCCGTGTCTTCATAGATCAGAATCTTGTCATCAGGCGGTGTGCCTGGCAGGTACTGTGGATAACTTGGATTGGTCGTCACCCATAATCGCCCGCGGGCGTCGATTTCCAAAGCGACGGGATTGACCATCTCGGGAAACTCTTCTTCGGAGACGACCAAATCGATCTCGAATCCATCGGCTAAGTCGAACATCTCCTTGCTTTCGGCGGGCGAAAGGTATTTGATTTCTGCAGAGACGTTGGTTTCGATCGGCGAGAGTTCGCCGGTTTGTGAGTCATCGATTTCCGGCGGCACGGGCTTGCCTTGAGCGATGTCCCAAACCCGCTGCTCGCGAACCGCGATCATCTTGCGGAGTTTGGCGAACTCCTCGGGGAAATTCACCACACCATAAGGATTTTTTCGTCCGCCATAGATGTAATAGCCGTTGACGGTGCGATAGTCATAAAAGAATTGTTGGTTCTTCTCCAAAACGGCGGCGCGGAGCGCTTCGCGGTCGATGGCAATGTGATTCGGTTTGGGGCCGAACAGCGACACGTCGATTACGGCCGCCAGCACTTCGTTGCCGCGCTCGTTTAGGTGGATGCCATTGATCGTCAGCGGCTCGGTGGCCGCGTCCATCGCCACTTGCATCGGCGTCAACAGATCGATGAACCGGACCGACGCCTCGTCACAGAGATCGCGCATCGCGACGCTGTAGAGGCGTAGGTTGGCGTTGGTCGACTGACCATCGGGCAAGGTGCGGCGACCGAGATCCTCATGCGGGATCGGTGAGAACACGATTAACTGCGCTGCGTCTCCGATCTCCGCTTGAGTATCGCTGAGGAACTTTGCAAACCGCCCACGAAAGGCGTCCAGTCCAGCCGGACCGGAGAACGATTCATTGAAACCGAACATCGCCAACACGACCTGCGGCGCATGATCGCTGAGGTTGTGGCCGTGGTCCGTGAAGTTAGCGCTGCGCGGCCGCAGGTCGATCTCGTCCGCCGACCAGCCGAGGTTGCGGACGCTCAATTGCTTCGTGGGGAAGCGGAGGTGCAGGTTGGTTTCCAAATGGCCGTCGTGCTGCATCCGCTCAGCGAGCGTGTTACCGATGATGACCAGCTTGTCGCCGTCGTTGAGCTGCAGGGTACGCAAGGGCTGAGGTGCGGAGGGAGCGGGTTGCGCTGCGGAAAGCGGGGCCAGGCAAACCAACAGCAGAGCCGGGAGGACGAGCCGCCGGCAGCCAAAAAGGTGATCGATGCTCATGGTGGAAAAGTGCGCGGGGAGATGCGGCGGCAGCGGTCGTCTGGCTGCCGGAAGGGTGCGAAATCGGTGGGAATTGTTCGCGGGGATCGGCCGCTGGGCCGCGTCTGCGATCGCCAAATCTTACCGCAGTGACCGCCATCGCAACACCGCAAGCGGCGCCCAAGGTGGCCGATCGCTCCGCGATTGAACGGGGCAGGGGGAAGAACCAGGGCCGCACGCTTGCGCGTTGGCGTTACAAATCGAATGCTCCACCACTTGAGTTAGAACCCGGAGCCTCCGACCGGCGGAGCGGTCGGCGACCAAGGTGGCCGATCGCTCCGCGATCGGAACTGTGGAGCCCTCCGACCGGCGGAGCGGTCGGCGACAAAAGGTCGGCGACCAAGGGTCGGCAATGACGACACCGTTACAGTCGGCGGAGGCCGTCTTCGGTCATCGGCGTGGGGATTTCCGCATCGATTTGGTCGATCCGGGCGAGCGTCTCGGCGTCGAGGATCAAATCGGCTGCGGCGAGCGATTCCTCGAGTTGCTGCATGCTGGTCGCCCCAAAAATCGTCGACGCCACAAAGTCGTGCTGGCGGCTCCAGGCGAGCGCTAGCGCGGTCACGGTGACGCCGATGTCGGCGGCGATCTGCATCAGCCGGGCGGTCGTCTCCAGCGAGCGCGCGTTGACGAATCGTTCCGCCATCCGCCGCTGGCGTTCACCACCGCCGGTCAGGTATTCGGAAAACCGCGCTCCGGAGGGTGGTCCATTTTGGTACTTACCGGTGAGCACGCCGCCGCCCAGCGGGCTGTAGGGCAACAAGCTCACTTTTTCTTGGCGAAGCACCTGAGCCAGTTCGCTCTCGCACCGCCGATTGATCAGGCTGAAGTTGTTCTGCACCGTTTCGAAGCGATCCAGACCGGTTACATCCGCTGTCCAGAGGCTTTTCATCACGCCCCAGCAGGTTTCGTTGCTGCAGCCGATCACGCGAACTTTGCCGCTGCTGCGCAGTTCGGTCAGCGCTCCGAGCACCTCTTCATAAGGCAAGCCGTGATCGGGCCAGTGGATCTGCATGAGGTCGATGTAGTCGGTCTGCAGCCGCTGCAGCGATTGTTCGCACGACGCGATGATCTGGTGACGATCGATGAAGCCGCGTCCGCCGCGGACCGGGGCAGCGAACCAGCCGTGTCGCGGGCCGGTGACTTTGGTCGCAATGCAGACCGAATCGCGTGGACGTGTTTTGAGCCAGCGGCCGACGATCTGTTCGGTGACTCCGACCAAATCGGCCTGCGGCGGAACCGGATAAACCTCCGCGGTGTCGAGAAAGTCGATCCCGGCGTTGCAGGCCCGGTCCATGATCCGGTGCGCAGTCGGCTCATCGCACTGTAAACCGAAGGTCATTGTGCCCATGCAAAGATCAGAGACGGACAACCCACTGGAGCCTAAGCGTCGATACTGCATCAGAGAACTTCTCGCGGAGTGATTCAAGGAACGAACATGGCGACACCGCAGCATGCCTGCTGGGCGGCGGCTTGAAAACCTCCCCGGCCAGTGACCGTATTAATCAGGCCGCAGTGATCGCATCATCGGCAGGGTCGCTTGCCCCCGGTTGCTGCGTAGCGGATAATGCCGCGGTCGATTTTCGACTCGCTCTAACCCCTGGTTTTGGAGACTACGTATGTCACGATTGTTTTTGGGCAGTGTATTGACGGCAGCCCTCGTTGCCGGTGTTGCAATCGCTGCAGATTCAGAGCCCATTGGGCTCAAGCAAGGAGATCCGATCGGTGCGTTCTACGTTACCAAGGTTGCTGGGGCCGAAGAGGACGGCGTGAAGACCGGTCAGGAGCTGTGCTATCGCTGCAAGTACGGTCAGCGTCCGATGGTGATGGTGTTTGCGCGCAAGAACAGCGACAAGCTCAGCCAGTTGGTCAGCGATCTCGACAAGGCCGTCGCCAAGCACGATGACGCTCAGCTCCGCGCGTTCGTCACCGTGGTCGGTGAAGACCAAAGCAAATTGAAGGATTCGGCCAAGGAAATTGCCAAGGCGGCCGAAGCCAAACAGGTGCCCGTAGCCGTTGCGGCGGACAGCCAGAACGGACCGGCGAGCTATCGTCTGGATCCCAAAGCTGAGGTGACTGTGATTTTGGCCAATGAAAGCCAAGTCGTCGCGTCGCACTCCTTCCAAGCCGATGGCGTCGACAGCAGCGCCGTGCTGAAAGAAGTCGAGAAGATGCTCCAGTAAGGCGCGCACGCCTTCTAAGGATCAATTTTCATCGCGGGAAATGCATTGATTTGCACTTCCCGTTTTTTATTGCACTGCCGGAGCCGCGGTTAGCGGATGGAGATGTCGATCGGTTCGTCGGTGATGCGGACGACGGCTTCAGCGTACTCCGGCGCACCGATCAAGCCCCGCGCTCCACCGCTGAAACCATAGCGTTCGGCAGGGATGCCCAGTGGGTTACGATCGAGCTGGCCGTTGTTGTTTTCGTCGTGATAGGCGGCGATCGCCAATTCCTCGATCTCGATCGGCAACCCAAATTGCCCTTCGCAGACTCCGGCACGAATGGCCCAGCTATCGACTCCCAAGGCTCGATCGGGATCGTTGAACCCTTCCGGCGCGATGTAGACAGCGAGCTTCATCAGGCCACGGTCCGATGCGGCTCCGAAAATCCGCACGGCGATCATTCGCCGACCGGCCGACTCGCTCAGCCCAGCCTGCTCCAACAGCATCGTCTCATCGGATGCCTGCGCCACGACATGGATCGGCCCGCGCGAGGTGCGGGAGCCGAACTGTCGGTAGGCGAGCACGGCCGAGCCGATCAGCAAAATGGCTGCGACGACGCCTAGCAGCAGGTTGCCGTGGTTTTCCCGCCACGGATTAGGCTCCGCTAGCAACGCTTCCTGTGGCGATGATTCCTTGAGCGATGATTCCGGCAATTCCATATTCCTCACGGCAGGATCGATCCGATGAGACAAAGGGTGACGTTTCCGCTAACTTACCGGTTTGCAGCATGCCAGGGTCGCTTACGGAGCGAATGTCCTTGCAGAGCCTCAGCGACCGCGGCGCATGCCATCATTCATAGATTATGACCATGGACAAGGGCCCGTCACAGACCGCTGCCTCGATCGCTGTGGCTCCCCCTGCCACGTCGCCGACAAGTCCAGCGTTAAACCTAGCGTCTACCAGGGTGGCGCTTGCGGGGCGGCAGCGAGCGGCGGCCTCGCGCGAGGTGGCGCTGCGCGTCGACCAACTTCGCAAACGCTATCGGCAGGTCGCAGCGCTTCGCGACGTTTCGTTTTCTCTCCACGCGGGCGAGCGATTGGCGCTGCTCGGCCCTAACGGTGCGGGAAAAACGACGCTGATTCGCTGCCTGGCCGGCCGCACGAAGCCGGATGGTGGGGCGATCGAGCTGCTCGGCGAGCGGCTGCCTCCCAGCGGTGGACGTGAGCGACTGGGCCTGGTTCCGCAGGATATCGCGATCTATGGCGACCTGACCGCTGCGGAAAATCTCACTGCATTTGCCCGGTTCCATGGCCTGCGCGGCGCTGAACTCCGCCGCCGCGTCGAGTGGGCACTGCACTGGACCGGGCTGGCCGACCGTAGCGGTGAACTGGTCAGCGGTTTCTCCGGCGGCATGAAACGCCGGGTCAACCTGGCCTGTGGCGTGATGCATTCGCCCCGTGTGCTGCTGCTCGATGAGCCGACGGTCGGCGTCGACCCGCAGAGCCGTCAGCGGATTTTCGAGATGCTGAATGAACTCCGCGATGGTGGCACTTCCATCCTATTGACCACGCATCATCTCGATGAAGCCGAGCAGCGCTGCGACCGGATCGTGATCGTCGATCACGGCCGCGTCGTTGCTGACGGCAGCTTTGAGCAGTTGGTGCGGGATTCGATCGGTACGTCGCGGCACGTGCGGCTGCGGATCGACCGGCCGCTGGTCGAGCCGCTGCCGCCATGGCAGCTCGCTGGCGACAACGCGGCCCGGGACGGCCTGCAGACACGATTGGACGACGTAGCGGGGCAGTTGCCACAATTGCTACAAGGCATTGCCGAGGCGGGTTACGGCGTGTTGAGTATCGAGGTTCATGCCCCGACGCTGCACGACGTGTTTCTGCACCTGACCGGCCAGAAGCTGCGCGACTGATCCCTTCAAATGCTCAAGGACACGGCGATGATCTGGACTGTCATGGCGGTGTGCATCCGGCGGCTACTGCACAACCGCACCGAGCTGCTGCTGACGATCGTCGTGCCGATCGTGTTTTTCAGCATCTTCGCCTTGATTTTTGGCGGCGCGAGCAGCCCGGGAACCACACCAGAAATCAAGGTCATCGCGGTCGATACGGTCGGCAGTCCCCACAGTCGCCGGGTGCTGGAGTCATTGCTCCAGACGCGTGGTTTTTTATTCGTCGACCGCCTGAGCGTTGCTCAGCCGCCGGACGCCGGTCAGCCAGATCTGAGCGAGCGTGAGGCGACGGCCATGGTGCGGCGGGGCGCCGCGGCCTTGGCGATCGTCCTCCGCCGCGGTGATGCCGGCAGTGTGCACGCCGAATTGCTCAGCGATGCCTCAGACCAGGTCGCGCCGCAAGTCGCTGCGGCGCTGGTGCAGCGCGTGCTGCTGATGACGGGCCAGACGGTGCCGCCCGCCACGCAAACTCAGCCGACGGTAGGCCGGCCATCCGATCAGGCGGCCGTGGTTCAAGCCGGCGGTACCAGTGTGGTGCAGGCCGACGGCGCGGCGATCTCAACGGCGGTTCCCGCATTCATGCCTCCAGCGGTCGAAGTGATCGACATCATCGGCGGCGATCGGCACAACCCCGTGATCTCGATGTACGCCGCCGGAATCGCCGTCATGTTTTTGCTCTTCGGAGCCAGCGGCGGAGGGGGAGCGCTGCTGGAGGAACGCGAGAACCAAACGCTGGACCGCTTGCTGACAACGGGGCTGACCATGGACCAACTGTTGCTGGGTAAATGGTGTTACCTGACGCTGTTAGGCGTGGTGCAGACGACGATCATGTTCGCTTGGGGCCAGGCAGCCTTCGGCATCGATCTGTTGGGGCATCTTGACGGATTTGTGATCATGACCACCGTCACCGCCGGCGCGGCGGCAGCATTCGGTCTACTGTTGGCGACGCTCTGTCGGACCCGTGGCCAACTCAATGGTCTGTCGGTCGTCGCCGTGCTGACGATGAGCGCCTTGGGCGGATCGATGGTCCCGCGGTACATCATGAGTCCGGCGCTGCGTGATGCCGGGTTATGGACGTTCAACGCCTGGGCGCTGGACGGATACGACAAAGTTTTCTGGCGTCAGTTGCCGGTGGCGGAGTTGTGGCCGCAAATGAGCGTGCTGATGCTCAGCGGCGCGGTGTTTCTGGTCACCGCTCGCGGACTGGCGACCCGTTGGGAAACGCAGTGAACTGTCGGCGCAGAGCGCACGCAGGGAGTTGCGGCCGCATAGAATGCCAACGTCCGACCTTCCGCACCCAGGCACATTCCATCATGCAATTGACCACTCCTGCTGCCACTGCCTGTCCGATCGACCGCCAACGACTGCGGAACGCTGGTCGCAAGGCGGCTTGGTCACTGGCTCTCGGCGTGCTCGTTGCGGGCGTCTTGATTGCAGGCTCGGTAACTCGCGCGGCCGATGCGTGGCCGCAGTTTCGTGGACCGACCGCAGACGGGATCGCAGCCGACACGCAGGTGCCGTTGCAGTGGGATCGAGAGACGAACATCCGCTGGCGGACTGAACTGCCTGGCCAAGGTTGGTCGTCGCCCGTGATCGGTGAGGGGATCATTTACCTCTCTGCCGCGATTAGCCGCGACGCCGATAGCGACGGTGATTATGACCTGGCGTTGATCTTGATCGATCAGGAGAGTGGAGCAATCCGGCGGGTATCCAAGCTGATTGAGCAGGACAGTGAGACTTCGCCAGCGATTCACAAGAAGAACAGTCATGCTAGTCCGACGCCGCTGCTGGCTGGTGAGTACGTGTTCGTTCACTTTGGTCACCAGGGAACCGCTTGCACCGATCGGCAGGGCAACCTCGTGTGGGTTAACCGCGATCACACGTTCAACCCGGTGCACGGTAACGGCGGTTCGCCCGTGTTGGTGGACGGGCGGTTGATCTTCACCTGTGACGGGGGCGAAGAAGCGTATGTGTTGGCGCTCGATGAGCGCAGTGGCCGCGAAGTTTGGCGGTCGCCACGTCCCGTCGACGCCAAACAGAAGTTTTCTTTTGCTACCCCAACGGTGATCGACTCGGGCGAGGGTCCGCTGGTCATCGCTCCGGGCAGCGACTGCGTCACAGCAATTGATCCGGCTAGCGGCGAGATCCGCTGGTGGGCCCGGTACAACGGTTATTCCGTCGTTCCCAAACCGGTACTGTGCGGGGAGCGTGTGCTGCTCGTGACCGGCTACGGGCCAACCAAGCTGCTGGCGGTTCGCACCGGTGGCAGCGGTGAGGTTACGGCCTCACATATCGACTGGGAGATCGACCGGGGCGTCCCCAAAACGCCTTCAGCGCTGGTGCATGCCGGGCTGGTATACCTGGTTAGCGACGACGGCTTGGGGCTGTGTCTCGATGGCGAAAGCGGCGAGGTCGTGTGGCGCGGGCGGCTGGGCGGCAACTATTCCGCATCACCGGTGCTGATCGGTGACCGCATCTACTTCAGCAGTGAACAGGGCGTCACGACGGTGATCCGCACTGGTCGCGAGTTCGAAAAGCTCGCCAGCAACGATCTGCAGGAGGCGACGTTGGCCTCGCCAGCGGTTGCCGCAGAATCGCTATTCATTCGTACCGACAAGGCGCTCTACCGGATTCAGGAATAACGCCGCCTCAGGTGCCGCGGCCGATCACTTGACCGCCACACGATACAGCCGGTTGCCGGTACGGATGACGAAGGAATCATCGGCCAGCGCCGCACCGTACTGAATCGGTCCGGCGAATCCAGCCGCAGCGGCCCGCTGTTCACGGGTTTGCTCGCCGTCGCTGGCGGCCGGGCTAGCGACCTCAGCGGGGTTCCAAAGCACATTTGACGCCAGTTTCTCGAACGTCTTGCCGGATCGCAGCACGGTTGTCGTGCCGTCTTTGCCAAAGAAGTAGACGCGGTCGCTGACTCCGATCGCAGTGGCCCACGGCGCCTGGTCGAGCCGCTGGGCAAACAGCTCCTTGCCGTCAGCCAAGTCGATGGCGAACACCACGCCCGCGCGGTTGACCCAGTAGCCGACGCCCTGGTACGCCAGCGGCGAGGAAAATGAGGCCTGCGCCTTGGCCGCGCGCCATGGCACCTCAGCCTGCAGCGCTTGCCCCTCGCCGCTGACACGGATCAGCAGATTCGACTGGCCCGCAGGGCCAGCGTCCGGTTCGCCACGCCCGGGCGACGAGCCGATGAGCAGTCGATTGCCATCGACCTGCGACGGAGAGGCCACCGTGTTGCCGCCCACACCATCAACAGTCCAGAGCTTGTTGCCGCTGGCGACCTCGTAGCTGTCGACGGTCCCGCCCGAGCTGACGACAACTTGCGGCGTTCCGGCGAGCGTCATCACCGCCGGTGAACTCCAACTGATCACGCTCGGACGCTCGGTTTTCCAACGCGTCTGGCCCGTGGCCTTGTCGAGCGCCACCAGATAGGAAGGGCCTTCGTTTTCGATCAGCGCAAAGACGGCGTCCCGGTGCTGGGCCAATGAGGCACCTAGGCCAAACTCAGCCTTGATCTCGCCGTAGTCCGCCGTCAACGACCGCTGCCAACGGAGCTTGCCGTTCCAGTCCAGCGCAATCACGTCGCCGCTTTCAAACAGCACCACCACACCAGCACGGTCCGCGGCCGGAGTTGGAGCAGCACGGCTGACGTACAGGCTGCTTTTGACCTTCAGGCTCGAGTCCGCGGTATGCCGCCAGAGTTCAGCGCCGCTGGTCAGATCGAGACAAGCGATCAGATTGTGATCTTTCATTTCGCCGGAAACACTGCTGACCACCACATTGCCATTCCAGACAACGGGGCTGCTTTGGCCATCGCCAGGCAGGTCGCTTCGCCAGGCGATGTTTTGCTCAGAGGCCCAGGTTAGCGGCGGATTACCAGCGAGCGGTGTCAAACGGGTCTGCGGCAAAAAGTCGGGCCAGTCGGCAGCCAGTGTCAGCATCGCCGCGGTGACGATCGCTAGGTTCAGCAATTTCATGGATCAGTCCCCTGAGGCTTCAAGAAGCGAGGAAGCGAGTGGCAAACGCTGCGCTGCCGGCGCGGGCAGAGACGGCCGCCCGCCCGGTCGGTCTAACGGTGGCATGTGATCCCAATCTTAACGAGCCGTCGCGGCGATGCGCATCGGTGCGGTTTCAAGCGGCATCGCAGCGGTGCGATAAACCCAACCCCAACGACACAATCGCTACGGAATTAGTGGATTCTGCCCGGTCGTCGGCATTTGCCTCTTTCATCATACTGGCCGCTGCCCCACCTTTGACGGCTGGGGAAAGCAAGTTGCCCATCTGCAGGTTGCCAATCTTCGGACACGAGAGCCAAATTGCCATGGAAGAGCCGCTGTACTTTGAAGACCTCCAAATCGGCGATTGCTGGACGAGCGATGAACGCGAGATCAGCGGCGATGATGTTGCCGATTTTGCGGTCCTTACCGGCGACCACGACCCGCTGCATACCGACCAATTGATCCGCGGCGATTCACCGTTCGGTCAGCCGATTGTGCATGGGCTGCTGGGGTTGGGGGTGATGGCAGGGCTGTCCAGCGCACGGCCGATGGTAGCCACGCTCGCCTTGGTGAGCATTCAGGACTGGAAGTTCGAAGCGCCGATCTTTTTTGGCGATGTCGTCCATGTCGTCACGACCGTGATGGAACGAGCTGGCCATGGACGCCGCGCCGGACGCGTGACCTGGCGGCGGCAACTGGTCAATCAGAAGAATCGCGTGGTCCAGCAAGGGACGTTTGTGACCCTGGTCGCCGCGCGGACTCGTTTTAGAACCGCTCCGGCCCCAGCCTCGTCCACCGAGGCCTCCGCCAAGTGAACTCCGGTCGCGGCGGATCAGCGACCGGCGGCAGACGCCGCATGGCGAGCAGCGTGCAGTGTGTTTTTCAACAACATCGCAATCGTCAGCGGCCCGACGCCTCCGGGCACCGGCGTGATCGCTGAGGCGACTTTCACCGCTTCGGCAAACTCGACATCGCCCACCAGTTTGTCGCCGACGCGATTGATCCCCACGTCGATCACAACCGCGCCGGGCTTGATCCACTGACCGCGAATCATTTCCGCTCGGCCGACCGCGGCGATCACGAAGTCGCCGCAGCCGACGATCTGCGGCAGGTCGCTGGAGCGGCTGTGGGCAAGCGTCACGGTCGCGTTGGCGTAATCGGGTCCGCAGACGCCGTCCTTGCTGGCCAGCAGCATCGCGATCGGCTTGCCGACGATGTCGCTGCGGCCGACGACGACGACGTGCCGACCAGCCGTCTTGAGGTCGTGCCGCGCGAGCAACTGCACGATCCCGTGCGGCGTGCAGGGCAAGAAATGAGGCCGGTCCTGCGAAATCAAACCGACATTGATCGGGCTGAAGGCGTCGACATCCTTGTTGGGATCAACGGCGTCGAGCACGGTCCGCTGGTCGATCGAGTCGGCAGGGTTGGCGGCTCGCGGCAGCGGCAACTGCACGAGAATCCCATGCACTGCCGGATCAACATTGAGCGCTCCGATCACGTCGAGCAGTTGCGGTTGGGACGCTGTCGCCGGCAGTTGCACGATCCGTCCGTCGATGCCCGCTTGCTGGCAAGCGCGGTGCTTGTTGCGAACGTAGACCTGGCTGGCCGGATCCTCGCCGACCAAGACGGCCGTCAAGCACGGGACCGGCTTGCCCTGCGAAACCCATTGTCGCACCTCGCTGGCGATCTCCTCGCGGATCGTCGCAGCGGTTGCTTTGCCATCGAGAATTTGTGCGGCCATCCGTCGGTCGTGCCTGTGAGTCATGAGCTTAAACCATCGCTTGCTGGCGGCCAACGGACCGCCGGCCTCTGCCAGGGACGGAGCCGAGGCAGAGTGATGACATCATACGAAAAACCGGCCGTTTTCGTAGGTGCAGAGTTCGAGTTCACTCCGGGCAAGCTCCGGCGAAATCGCGGCGGCAGCGAGGCTGCCAAGAATCAGGGCGCAGAGAATCAGGAACAGCGCCAGCAGCGGTCGTCGATCCATTGGCAGAGGTCCAGGGGGCGAGTGAAGAGGTGCAGAAGCGGCCGGAGCGGGGCGGTTGGCACGCCGACCGCTGCGCTCCGGGGACGCTTTGCCGCCACCTGGCGGCACCGCAACGCTAGGTCATAAACCGTGTCCGTGCCGGCAGATCAGGTCGTTGCTAGCGGTTTGCGCGGCTCGACCGGTCAGCGTCACCTTGCCGGTTAGAAGGGCGGCGAAGGAGCGATCGCTGCAACTGTTACGATTTTTTTTGACAGTTCTTTTGCTGCGCAACTATAATTCCGTAAGTGGACTGAATGTCGAGCGAGCGGTGAACGGCTGTTTCTGTTTCGCCTCGACCCAGTACGGTGACTTTCCACGTGCCGATCGTCCGGTGGTCACCGATGCCGGCGGTCCCCACCACTCCTTATCACTTCGTCGTTACCGGTCGATCGAGAGCTAATCGCGATGACATTATTGGGCAAATTCCTGGCGATGCTCATCTTCATTTTGAGCGCCGCGTTCATGGTTTTGGCGCTGGCGGTCAACGCGTCTCACCGCAATTGGCGAGATGTCGTGCTCGACCCCAGTTCCGGCTTAAAACGCCAGGTGGAGGTCGCTAAGACGACCAACGACCAGCTCCGAGCCGACCGCGAGCGAACTCAAGCGGCACTGGACCGGGAACGAGCAGCACGGCGAACGGCGCTGGCCGCTCTGCAGACTCAGCTCGACCAAATCGAGCAGGTGCTGCGGCAAAGCGAGTCGACGGTCCAGCAACTCGAGGCCAAAAATACAGAATTGGCGCAGTTGGATCGCAGCCGCGCCGAAGAACTGCAGCGGCTGACCGAAGAAACCCGCACGCTGCGGGAACAGATTCGCAGCGAGCAAGAGGACCGCGACACGCTGTTTGCCGAAACGCTGCAGATGACCGATCAGATGAATCGCCTCCGCGGAATCGTGCAACAGCAGTCCGAACGCAATTCGCAGTTGATGGCGCAGGTCAGCCGTTACCGCGAGGTCGTCGATCTGCGCGGCATCGACATCGACGAGCCGCTCGATGGTGCTCCGCCGGAACGCAACGGCACGGTGCTGGTGGTCGACCGCCCAACCGACTTGGTTGAAGTTTCGATCGGATTTGATGATGGCCTTCGCGATGGCCACCTGCTGGATGTGACCCGCAGCGGACGGTATGTCGGTCGGCTGCGAATCCGGCGGACCGAACCGAATCGAGCGGTCGCTGAAATCCTCAAAGACTACCACCAAGGCTCCATCCAGGAAGGCGACCGTGTCGATACAACCTACTAGTGAACTGGTTCGTAAGCAGCCGCCGAACGTCTACACGGTGATGCTGATCGTCAGCGTTGTGTTCCTGCTGATCGCTGTGGTTGCGATGGTGATCGAGTATCGCCGCTACGCTCCGGACTACTGGCAAACCAACACGGCCCGCCCGAATGCTTCGGCCCAGAGCGTGAACACGCTCGTGGCTCGGTGGGACTCACGGGGTTGACGTTTTTGAGGTTGAGGCAGGGCAGGCTGAAGCCTGGACTCCAACGGTGGCAGGCTGGGGGCCGGCTGCTGGAGCAGCCGCGCTCGGTTAATGCCTTCGCCGCTTCGCGGGTGATGCGATACCAGGTGAGCCGTGGCGCGGCAAATTGACAGCGGCGCCAGCAACTCTACAATTTTTGCGGAGCCGCCGACTTGGCGTCGCGCGGCTATCCGTGTCCAACTGAAGATGACTGGCAACCTGCAGTCGCCTTTTCACATTTGCCAAAGAGGGGTTTGTTATGGCTTCCGACGCCGTCCTTGAGTTTACCGACGACAACTTCGACACCGAAGTGCTGCAGGCCGAAGGGGCTGTGCTCGTCGATTTTTGGGCGCCGTGGTGTGGTCCCTGCCGTCAAATCGCGCCGGTGATCGAAGAACTGGCAAACGAAAACCCCTCGGTCAAGATTGGCAAAGTCAACATCGACGACAATCCCGGCGCAGCAGAACGGTTTGGCGTCAGCAGCATCCCGACGCTGATGGTGTTCCGCAACGGCCAAGTCGCTGACAGCTTTGTTGGCGTGCGCCCGAAGAGCCAGTTGCAAGCCGCGATCGGCTGATTGCCACCTGAGCGGCAGTGGTGTGGCCAGAGCGGTACAGCTCGGTTTTGCTGCCCACCATCATTTGAATGTGATAACAGCCGCGCCGAACCCTGTTCGGCGCGGCTTTTTTTGCGCTGCCGGCGATTTTGCGTTTGAGTGGGTGCCATAATTGCTGTTCCCAAGCGGCTTATGCCTACCGCTGCGGCCTATAATGCAGCAGTCCTGCGCTGTGAGCCGGACCAGCGGGATCATGCATTGATTGCCCGCTCCCTGATCAGATTCTTGAATGGATGAGCATGTCGACGTCGACCGCAAAGTCGCTTCCCAAGGCGCCGCCGCTGCCGAGCGGAGCACCGCGGCCCAGCGCCGGTGAGGAAGTGATCACCGCGGCGATTCGCGATGCTCAGGCGGCGCTGTGGCGAGCGGAACTCTCACGCGCGTTGCTCACCGTGGTGATCGCGGCGCTGCTGGCGCTGGTCGGCTGGGCGGTCGTCGACCAGTGGATTTGGTCGCCGGGTCCGTTGGTTCGCTTGATGGTGCTGCTCGCCGGTCTGGTGGCAGTCGCCGGATGGATCGTCACACGTGTGTTGCCGCTGCTGCGATCGCGGATCCGTGCCGACTATGCTGCGCACAGCATCGAGCACGACTTGCCTGAGCTACGTCATGCGCTGACGAGCTATGTGTCGCTGCGCGGGGACGGGGAAGTGATGGGACCGCGCGGTGCGGTTGTCCGCTCGATTGGTGCTCGGGCGGCCGGTCAAATGAAGCAGCGCCGCCTGGAGGTTCCCAGCGAAGCGACCGGGACGTTCAGTTGGTGGATCGGACTGGCGGTGGCGTTAGCTGTTGCGGCGGCTTACGCGCTGCTGAGCCCGAAGGACACATTGCAGTCGACTCAGCGGCTGCTGTTGCCGCTGGCCAGCATCGACGCGCCGACGCGGGTCGAGATCCGCGAGGTGTCCCCCGGCGATTGTGAAGTTTTGGCCGATCGCCCGCTCGAGATCTCTGCGGAAATTGCCGGACTGGCGGGCTACGACGAACCAAGCGTGCAATATGGCCAGCAATTCGCTCAGCGACAACCGCTGCAACTCGATGCCTCCACCGGGCGTTTTACGGCGACCGTGCGCGTCGCGCGATCGACGCAGTACCAGATCGCTGCCGGCGATGCGCTGGCTGGGCCGTTTAACATCACCGCCCGCGATGTGCCGGTAGCGTCGGTCCGCTCCCTGCAAATCGTGCCGCCGAAGTACACACAGTTGCCCACTCGGCAGTCGACCGGCGGCGCGATCACTGCAGAGGAGAACTCGCAGGTCACGGTGACAGCGACGACCAACCGTGCGATCGAGCGGGCACGTCTGGAGTTCAATCCGCGAAAAACCGCTGAACGAACCGGGCCTTCGGCCGGTAGCGTCGACATGCAAGTCTCCGCCGACGGACTGTCGGCGACCGCGACCGTTCCGCTGCGACTGCCGCGCGACCAACACGCGGCCGTGGCGATTGATTCCTACCGCGTCCGTGTTTGGGATACCGATGGCAATGAAAACCCCGACCCGATCGTCTACCCGGTGCGGGTGATCCCCGATTTGTCGCCGGAAATCAGCATCGTGGCACCGCGCGAAGTGGCTAAGGAAGTGCCGATCAACTCGCAGCAACTGTTCGAAATCGCGGCGCTCGACCCGGATTATGGACTGCGACGGATCGAACTGACGTGGCAGCGGGGAGTCGATCTGCCCGTCACCGAAATCCTCTGGTCTGCGGCCGATGCAGTCCGCGGTAACCAAGTGACCGACTACCGGTTCCGCCCCGAACCGCTTGGCCTGCGCGTCGGCGATAAACTGCTCGTCTCCGCCATCGCGATCGATAACCGTGAGGATCTCGCCGGCCAGCCCGCTCCCAATCGAAGTCGAACTCAGCCGATCGAGCTGCTGATCGTTGCCGCACAACAACTCCCGCCGGTCAACGCGCCCGAAGATGGCCTGAGCGAACCGGACGACGAACCGGCCAGCGGTGGCAACTCGCAGCCCAATGACCAAGGCGGCCAGGGGGAGCAAGGTGATGGTCAGGCCGGCGGCGGCAGCGCTGACGGAGATGACGCTGCGGCCGGCGAGGACGCGCAACAAGGCGGTCGATCCGGCGATGGCGGCGGGCAGGGTGACGATCAGGGCGCGCCGGCTGAGGACCAGCAGGGCGGAAACGGTCAGAATGCCGATCAACCGGCGACGGGTAGCTCCGAAGCGAACGGAACTGCCCAAGGCGAATCCGCCGGTGGTGGCACCAGTGATGGAAGCAGCGGCGCTGGCGGCGACCAAAGTCAGACGCCGCAGTCTGATTCCGCCACCGATCCGGGCGCCAGCGGCAGCCAGGGCGAGCAGAGCAGCGGCGGTGCCTCGGAGACTCAAGGTAGTGATGGTGCTCAGGCGGCTGAGTCAGCCGATCCAGCCGTTGGTGGCGAGCGGGCGAGCGATGGCAGCGGTGCAGGTGGCGAGCAGGCTGCCGGCGAATCGCAGCCGAGCGACGGCGCCGGGGCCGACGCTGCCGCCGGTGATGAACGGCCGGAGACTGTGGGCGACGGCACCAGCGGCCAAACGCCTAGCGATGCCGATTCCTCGGCGGCTGATCCTGCGACTCCGCCGCAGCACGATGGCGATGCGTTTGAACGGATCCGCGATTACCTCAACCAGAAACAGCAAGCGGAGCAACGCAACCGGTCGTCTGACGGTGAACCGGGGGCGGCAGGGCAAGCACCGCAAGAGCAGGGATCACCGCAAGAGCAGGGATCACCGCAAGAGCAGGGATCAGCGGCAAAGCAAACGCCGGCCGATGCTGACGAGACGAACCCCGGAGGTCCCGCCGGCAGCGAGGCCGCCGAGCCAGCCGCGAGCGATGCCGCTTCCGACCCAGCGGCGAGCGACGAAGCTGCGCCCGCTGACCCAGGTGGCAACGCGGAAAGTGACAACCGGCCGCCGGCCGCCAGCGAGCAGGCTGCTGAAGGTGACGGGACGCCAACCGCCGACAGCGACAGTGGCCAACCCGGTGATCAGCCGCCCGCCACCGATGGCGCCGCGGGAGAAAACGGTGACGCGGCGGGAGAAAACGCGGCGGCCGAGCAAAACAACCCGCCAGCCGACGGGGCAGAGCCTGCGCGGCGCGGTGAAGGCGGGGCGGCTGAGTCCGCCGCTGCCTCTGAAGCCGCCGCCGATGGTCAGCCACAGCCTGCCGCCGAGGCAGGTTCATCACCGCCGAGCGGCGGCGATCAAACCGGCACTGCTCCGGGACAGGCCAGCGGTGACGGTGGTCCCGCCAGTGACTTGGGGACAGGCGGCCAAGAGGCTGGCCACGATGCGCGGCCGCCTGATCCAGTCGATCTGGAACATGCCCGGCAAGCGACCGACTTGGTGCTCGACTACCTCGATCAGAATCGCAACACGCCTGATCCGGAGTTGCTGGAACGGCTCAACTGGACGCCCGAGGAACTCCGCGACTTCACCAACCGCTGGCGCGAATTGCTCAAGGGCCAAGACGACACCGGTGCCGGCAGCGATGCGCAGCAAGTCGAAGAAGCGCTTCGCAGCCTGGGACTTCGCAAACCGGCTGAAGGACCGATCGGCGACACTCGCGGTCGCGACGACGCACTGCGCGGCCTGCGCGATGGCGGCAACCGACCGCCGGCACCGACGCTGTACCGCGACGCGTTTGACGCCTTTCGCCGCGGGCTAGGCCGGCCTTAGGTTTAAGGGGTCACTTAGGTTTAAGGGGACAGGAATCAATTGTGCGAAGCACCCGAAGGGCCGCTGGCGGCAATTGACTCCTGACCCCTTGAACCTTGCGGGATCGCTACAATGACAAGTGGCGATGAGTGATCAAGTATCCGGCAGGTGGGAGAACTCAATCATGCGCGGGATGGTTCGAAAGTGGGCTGTCGGCGGCCTATTACTGCTCGCTGTTCTGGTCGGCACCTCGCCCTGGCGAGCGGGAATTGCAACCGGCCAGGAGGCTGCGACCGAGCTACCGCCTCAGGCCGAGCAGCCGTATGTTCCCAAAACCAAGGCGCAGCTCCGCAAGCAACTCACGCCGATGCAGTTCAAGGTCACGCAGAACGCTGGCACCGAACCGGCCTTTCGCAACGTGTACTGGAACAATAAACGCGCGGGCAGCTACCACTGCATCGTGTGCGATCAGCCGGCGTTTGACAGCGGGACGAAATTCGAATCGGGCACTGGTTGGCCAAGCTTCTTTCAGCCGATCGATCCTCAAGCCGTCGGCTATCAGCACGACTGGCACCTTGCCTTTCCCCGCGTTGAGGTGCACTGCAGCCGCTGCAACGCCCATTTTGGACACGTGTTTGACGACGGTCCGCCACCGACCGGGAAACGGTATTGCATGAACAGCGCATCGCTGAAGTTCTATGAACGCGGGGCTTCGAAGCCCCAAAGCGGGGCGGCGGCAGCGGAGTTGGCTGACCAGTAGTCTGGAAAAGCTTTGCCGACTGTGCGGGTTGGCACGGATAAGCCCAAGATGCTGAGGCCGGGCCTGGGTGGCTGCCGATGGTAGTCGTCAGACCGGACGTTCATGCGGTGAGCCGAACGGGTTCACTCGCCACGGTGTTGTCGACTCCAGGGACGGATAGATGTTATTTGCCACTGAACTGACCAGGGCTGCCGCCCTGTTTCGCTTGCGCCCCGGCAAGCTGCCAGCCACTGCCCTGCTCTGCGCGAGCCTCACCGCGAGCCTGGCGGGGGCGCAAGAAGGGAGCCGCCCGTTGCCGCCACCGCCCGAAGGGATTGAGGCGATCGCGACGCGGTTGAGCGGCCAGTCGATTTTTGGCGGTGAAGAACGGTTGCCGAAGATTACCGAGAGTGGACAGATCGAGTTACCGCCGCTGGTGACGGCCACCACCTCGACCGCGATGATCGGCAACGGCAGTATCCCGACGCCGTTTCTGGACCAAGACACTCAACCCGAGGCGCCGCTGTTCGAGTCGGTCCAGCAGCGCGATGAGGCTTGGGTCTGGTCAGTCTATCCGTTTGCCGCAGCCAATACCTTCTCGCACCCGCTGTACTTTGAAGACGTGATGCTCGAGCGGCACGGCCACGAGCGGTTCCCCAAGTTGCAGCCGCTGATCAGCGGCGCCCGCTTCTACGCAACCGTGCCGATGTTGCCGTACTTGGCGACAATTCGGCCACCGGCGAGCTGTGAGTACAAAATGGGTCACTTCCGCGTCGGCGATTGTGTCTACCCGTACGTGCAGCGTCCGCCGTATGTGCGCAACGCGGCGATCGTCGAAGCGGCGGCGATCACCGGCGCCGCGGTGGTGTTGCCGTAGTTCGACCTCCGACAGGCGCCAGCGGCGCCGGCTGGATGACAAAAAGGGCAGCGACTCTTTCGTCGCTACCCTTCCCGATCATCGGTTCAGGGCATAACCTAGTTTGCACCTCTGGACAGTGGGTCCGGTGCGCCGCGTTGCGGCAGGTTACCCTCGAACCGATATTGGCGTTTCTCCGATGCTTAATCGACCGACTCTCTACGCGCTGGTCGCCTTAGCTGTCGTCAGCCGCATGTTGCCCCATCCGCCGAACTTCGTGTTTCTGGGGGCACTGGGTTTGTTTGCCGGCTGCCACCTTCGCGGAATCGCGGCGTTCGCCGTGCCACTGCTGGCGCTGCTGGTCAGTGACGTGATCGGTTCTTATGCCGGCTTGCTGTCGACCGGGATCTACCCACCGATTGTCGTCGCCTGTGTCTACACGGGAATTGCGACCAGCGTCTTGATCGGCAGGCAGCTTCGCCAGCGGCGTTCGGCGGTACGGATCGCCACAGCGTCGCTCGCCTGTTCGACAAGCTTCTTTGTGCTCAGCAATCTCGGCGTGTGGGCCGCTGGGTTCTATCCGGCGAGTCTAGCCGGTTTGGTGGCTTGTTACGCCGCAGCGCTGCCGTTCTTCCAGTACACGGCTGCTAGCGATCTGCTGTACACTACCATCACTTTTGGCTCGCTCGCACTGTGGCAGGGTTTGCATCTGCCAGAGTGGCGCCGGGCCTTGGCAAACGCGGGTTTGTAACGGTTGTAACGACGGGCAGTGTTGTACCCGGCGTGATTATTGTCGGTGTGGGTCCAGATGTTGTGGTTGTGCGGTCGATGACTCCTCTGCCGCCAGCAACAAGGCTAGCGGTCATTCTGACCTGCGCCACATGATCTCGTCGGTGTGGTCGGAATGGTCTCAAGCAAGCCCTCTTGCCGACCTGAGCCATCATGCCCATCGATCATCCCCGCCGCAAACCGCGCCGTCTTAGAGTCGCCGCCCGAACTTCGGTTGCCCTCGGAGCGATGCTCGCCAGCGGCTGCGGACTGATCCACAAGATCTCTCCGCAACCCGGCCCACACGACACGGTCAAATCGTACAACGATAACGTGGGGATGCAGATCGCGTATCCCGAAGTGGCGGACTGCCTGAGCGAGGTCTCGCATGTGGCACGCACGGCACTGCCGCCGCTGGTCAGCGAAGACCCAACGCAGATCCCGACCTTCGACCTGACGCTGGCTGAAGCCGTGCAGATGGCGGTCGGCCAAAGCCCGGTGCTCCGCGACATCGGTGGCACGATTGTCACGCAGCCAGGTTTCGTCAGCACGATCTACGATCCCTCGATGGTGCATGCCAATCCGCAGTTCGGGGTCGAAGCCGCTCTGTCGGCGTTCGATGCCCAGTACCGCGGGCAGTTGTTCTGGCAAAAACTCGATCAGCCCAACAACATCGAGTCTGCCGGTCTGGGCGGCGCGTTCACACCCCAGGTATTCCAAGCCACCACTGCAACCTACCAGTCGGAACTGAGCAAACGGACCGCGCAGGGCGGGACCTTCGCGCTGCGTCATGTGACGCTGTACGATCGTAACAACCGCCCCTTCCGCGAGTTCCCCAGCGATTTTACAGGCTGGGTCGAAGCCGAATGGCGGCAGCCGCTGATGCGTGGTGCGGGAACCGAGTTCAACCGGATCGCCGGCCCGGGCGGATTCATCGGCCAATACAACGGCGTGCTGATCGCGCGGGTCAACGAAGATGTGGCGTTGGCCGATTTCGAACTCGCTGTGATCCGCCTGGTCAACGACGTCGAACAAGCCTACTGGGACTTAAGCGCCGCCTACCGAATCCTCGAAGCGACGCTCCGCGGCCGCGAGTCGGCACTGCAAACCTTCCAGTACCAGGAAGTTCGTTTGCAGGTCGGTGCCGGCCGCAGCGACGAAGAAGCCCAAGCCCAGTCGCAGTACTACCAGTTCAAGGCTCGGGTGGAATTGGCGCTGTCAGGGCCTCAGGGGCTCTATGCGTTGGAGCAACGCCTGCGCTACCTGCTGGGGATGCCGCCAGCCGATGGTCGGCTGATCAAGCCGGTCACGCCGGCGAGCGATGTGCGGGTGGTGTTTGACTGGGAAAGCGCGCTGTCGCAAGCGGTCCAGCGGCGGGTCGAAGTCCGTCGTCAACGGTTCAATATCAAACGCCGCGAGATGGAACTCTATGCCGCACGACTCAATCGTCGTCCGCAGCTCGATTTCCTCGGCAACTATCGCTTCCGAGGCTTGGGCGACCACCTGTTCGACACCGATCGCAATGCTCCGCTGGATAACCTGACCGCCGAAATCCTCAGCGGTGACTACCAAGAGTGGCAGGCGGGGATGGAACTCTCGTTCCCCGTCGGTCTGCGAGCAGCCAGCAACGCGGTGGCGCATGCCCGGCTGGCGCTCAACCGGGAACGCGCGGTGCTCAACGAAACCGAACTCCGGGTCAGCCATGATCTGGCCGAAGCGGTCCGCCGCATCGGTCTGACGCACACGCTGTTGGAAACCAACTACAACGGGTTCCTGGCCGACTTGCGGCAAGTTGATGTCCTCGGACGCCGGTACCGTGACGGAACCGATAACATCAACTTCCTGCTGCTGGCCCAACGTCAGGTCGTCAACAGCGAAATCAGCTTCTACCAGTCGTTGACCGATTACAACTTAGCAATCCGCGACTTGCACCGGGAGAAAGGATCGCTGCTGGCGTACAACGGCGTGAGCTTGGCGGAAGGCCCGTGGGCAAATGGAGCACATCGTGACGCGTATGAAATGGGTCGCTTCCTCGACACGCGGCACAATCCCGAAGCGGTCCACATGCCGCCGCCGGTCAGCTCCGGTCCGTTCGATCCGTCAGCTCCCCAGCACACCCAGTCGCCCGCGGTCAGCGCCTCGCCGGAGATGATTGAAGCGGTGCCGGAGCAGCCGGCCGCAGACGACCCACTCGGCCCGGATCAAGTCCAGAGCGAGAGCCCGGTGGAACTCAACCCCAGCGGGCGACCGGTTCATGTGAAGACCTTCACCGGCGCCACGCGGTCTTAAGTTCAGCTTAATTCGCCGGACTCGGCTCGCCCGCGACCGGCTGGCGAGCCGCGTAATGATCGAGGAACATGCCGACCGCCGCAGCGACGATCCGCTGCCGCTGCGGGGGACCGGGTACGGGCTGGCCGCCGACCAGTTGCGGCCAGAACGCGAAGCCGTGAAGCAGCACCAGAAATTGGCGGGCAGCGACCGCGATGTCTTCGATGATCAGGCGGCCATCTGCGGCCGCATCGCGGATCCAGTTCACCAGCCCTTCATGGCTCCGCTGCAGTTCGGTGAACGTCTCGGAGGCGAACGTTTTGCAGGTCAAAAAGGTGGGGATCGTCACCCGCGCAAGCGTCATAAAATCCTTGGAAACCAACAGTTCCACCTCCCGCTGACCGATTTCGCAAAGCTGCTCACGGAGGCAGCCCTGGCGGTCATAGGGAACCGGCTGGACCTCGCGCGCACGGCGGACCAGGGCGTCACGGATCTGACGAAACAACGCTTCCTTGCTGGCAAAGTGGTTGTAGACTGTCCGTTTGGAGACGCCGGCGCGGGCCGCTACCGAGTCCATGCTCGTCGCTTCAAAGCCCTGCGCGTCGAACTCCGCGACCGCCGCTTCGATAATCGCGGCATGCTTACGATCGCTGAGCCGCGTCTTTTGAGTCATCGAGAAATTTCCCTAAGCTAGCTGTAGCGAGCGGTTTACTTTCTCCCCACTCAAAACTAAACTACACCGTGCAGTTTAGTCCGTCCAGTCCGTGGGCGCTTCCCCGGACTGTCGCCCCCAATGCTTGGCAGCGGCCGGGCTCCCGCCGGCAGCGTGGCGCGCCTCTGCAGCGGCCTTTCTCTCGCTTTGGATTGCTCTTTTACTTAGGAATACACGCATGGTGCGATGGCTGATCGGCTGCTCCACCTTGATCGCGATCACGACCTTAGGATGCGGCCGCAATGAGCGGGTCAGCGTTGAACCGCAGTTGCCTCAGGTGACGGTTGCGCAGCCGGTGCGACGGCAGATTGTTGAGTGGGACCGCTTCACCGGCCGGCTCGCCGCGGTCCAGTCGGTCGATGTCCGGGCTCGGGTCAGCGGCTATTTGGAATCGATTCACTTCTCCGAAGGCGACATGGTGCAAGAAGGCCAGTTGCTGTTTGTGATCGATCCCCGCCCATTCCAGGCGCTGCTGCGGATCGCCGAAGCGCGGCTCGAGGAAGCACGCGCCTCGCGGGAAAAGGCGCAAGCGGAACTCCGCCAGGCGGAAGCCGCGGCATCGCAGTCGCAGTTCAACCTCGACCTGGCGAGCACCCGCCGCGATCGTATTCAGCGTCTGATTCAACAGAATGCGGCGGCGGCTGAGGAACTGGATCTCCGCGAAAGCGAGTTCTTGGTCGCTCGCGCGGACGTCGAATCGGCTCAGGCGGCTATCGAATCGGCGCGGGCGAGCATCGCCAATGCTGACGCCGCGATCATTTCTGCCCAAGCCGCGGTGCAGAGCGCCGAACTCGATTTGCAGTACACACAGGTCCGAGCGCCGATCGCGGGCCGGGCGAGCGATTGGCGGTCGGACATCGGCAACCTGATCAGCGGTGGCAGCGAGCAATCGACCCTGTTGACCACGATCGTCTCGCTCGACCCGATCCATGCCTACTTTGATGCCAGCGAACGCGAACTGCTGAAATACATGCGTCTGGACCGCGCGGGGCAACGGCCTAGCTCACGCGAAGCCAAGAACCCGGTGTATCTAGCGCTGGCCGATGAAGAGGGCCTGCCGCACCACGGGCACATGGACTTCGTCGACAACCGCGTTGATCCCAACACGGGCACGATGCGCGGCCGCGCGATTTTCAGCAATGCTGAGCTTCAATTGGTGCCGGGGTTGTTTGCCGAACTGCGGATTCCCGGCACCGCCCGTTATGAAGCGGTGATGATTCCCGATGAGGCGATCGGTACCGACCAAGCGCAGCAGTATGTCTTGATCGTCGACCAGGAGGACCGCATCGACCGGCGCGTCGTCGTCACCGGACCGCTCTCGCATGGGCTGAGAATCATCCGCAGCGGGCTAGATGGCTCGGAGCGAATCGTCATCCGCGGTCTCCAGGCAGCGGTCAATGGCGCCCAGGTTGCGGCGACCGAGGAACCGTTGACGGTGGTCGAAACCAGCGAACTGCCGGACGATTATCAGCCGGTGCCTCGTGAAGAGTGGCTCACCGTGACACCGCAGCCGGTGCCTGCTCCGTAGCAGCCGCCGCGCTCTGGCCGCAGCTCCGCCCCCAAGGTGGAGCTTTTTCTCTTTTGCTTTCCACGCCCCGTACACCGGGATGATCCATCCATGCGATTCTCGCACTTTTTTATTGAGCGACCGATCTTCGCGACCGTGTTGGCGCTGCTGATTGTCCTCGTCGGCAGCCTGGCCTACGTGGCGCTGCCGGTGTCTCAGTACCCGGAAATCGCGCTGCCGACGGTGGTCGTCAGTGCCAACTATCCCGGAGCGACGCCGGAAACGATCGCCGCCACGGTCTCGGCGCCGATTGAGCAGGAGATCAACGGCGTCGAAAACATGCTCTACATGTCGTCGCAGTCGACCGCCAGCGGGGCGATGCAGTTGACCGTGACGTTCGCGCTCGGGACCGACCTGGACGCCGCTCAGGTGCTTGTGCAGAACCGTGTTGCGATCGCCGAGCCGCGCCTGCCATCGGAAGTCCGGCAGATGGGGGTGACCACCCGTAAAAGCTCCCCGGACATGCTGATGGTGGTCAACCTGATCTCGCCTGACTCCAGTCGCGATCAGCTTTACATCAGCAACTATGCCAACTTGCAAATCCGTGACCAGCTCGCGCGGCTCGATGGGGTCGGCAATGTGCAGGTCTTTGGCAGCCGCGAATACAGCATGCGAGTGTGGTTGGACGTCGACCGCGTCGCGTCGCTTGACCTGACTGCAGGCGATGTGGTGGCGGCGCTGCGCGAACAGAACTTGCAGGTCGCCGCCGGCGTGATTGGCCAGCAACCGCTGGAAGACGACACGGCGTTTCAACTCAACGTCAGCGCCCAGGGACGATTGACGACCCCGGACGAGTTCTCCGAAATCATCATCAAACGCGGGCAAGACGGACAGTTGGTCCGGCTCAAAGATGTCGGCCGCGTTGAACTGGGAGCCGTCGATTACTCATCCAACAGCTACCTGGATGGTGACAATTCGGCCGGTCTGGGGATTTTTCAGCGTCCCGGCTCCAACGCCGTCGGCACCGCCCAGGGGCTGATCGCCAAGATGGAAGAGCTGAGCAAGAACTTCCCGCCGGGGCTCGAATACCGCATCTACTATAACCCTACCGCTTATGTTGAAGCGTCGATTTCGGCGGTCTACCACACGCTGTTCGAGGCCGCGATCTTGGTAGTGTTGGTGGTGTTCATCTTCCTGCAGACTTGGCGCGCCACCCTGATCCCGCTGGTCGCCATCCCGGTGTCGCTGATCGGCACGTTCGCAGTGATGCATGCGATCGGCTTTTCGCTCAACAACCTGTCGCTGTTCGGAATTGTGCTGGCGATTGGGATCGTGGTCGACGACGCGATCGTGGTGGTTGAGAACGTCGAACGGTTGATCTCCGAAGGGCATTCACCGCGCGAAGCATCGCACAAAACGATCGATGAAGTCGGTTCGGCGGTCGTAGCGATGACCATCGTGCTGATCAGCGTGTTCGTACCGACCGCATTTTTGTCCGGAATCAGCGGTCAGTTCTATCGCCAATTCGCGTTGACGATCGCCGTCTCCACCGCCATCTCCGGGTTCGTGTCGCTGACGCTCAGCCCCGCGATGTGCGCGCTGCTGCTCAAGACGGAACACGATAAACCGAACCTGCTGGACCGCCTCAGCAATTTCCTGTTCGGTTGGTTCTTTAAGGGATTCAACCGCGCGTTCAACTTCACCAGCAGCTTGTACGCCGGGCTAGTCGCGCGAGTCCTGCGGATCAGCGTCGTGGCGTTGCTGATCTATGTGGCGCTGCTGGGGCTCACCGGCTGGGGCTTTAAAAAGGTGCCCGGCGGCTTCATTCCGCCGCAAGACCAAGGCTATGCGATTGTCAGTATTCAATTGCCCGGTGCCGCGTCGCTGACCCGTACCAACGCGGTGACCAAGCAGGTCGAAAAAATCGCTATGGAGACGCCCGGCGTCGGACACGCGGTAGGCATCGTCGGCTTCTCCGGGGCAACGCGGAGCAACACATCGTCGGCGGCGGCGGTATTCGTCCTGTTTGAAGGCTTCGACAAGCGATCCGGTCCAGGCCTCAGCGCCGATGGCATCATTGCCAATCTGCGCGGCCGGATGGCGCAGGTCAATGAAGCGCAGATCGTCGTCATTCCGCCTCCTCCAGTACCGGGGATCGGCACTGGCGGTGGCTTTAAGATGCAGGTCCAAGACCGCGGCGGCGTCGGTCTGCAAGAGTTGCAGCGAGTGACTCAGCAGTTAGCCGCGGCGGCCAATCAAGAGCCGGGCCTCGTTCAGGTCTATTCAACGTTCACGGCCAACACGCCGCAGTTGTACGCTGATATCGACCGCACCAAGGTGCGGATGCTCAACGTGCCGATCAGCAATGTGATGGAAACGTTGCAGGTCTACCTTGGCTCAGTTTATGTCAACGATTTCAACTTCCTCGGCCGCACCTTCCGGGTGACGGCGCAAGCCGAAGCCGAACACCGGGACGAGGTGGAGGATTTGTCGAGGCTGCGAACCCGCAGCGCCAGCGGCGCGTTGGTGCCGATGGGCTCGGTCGTCGACATCCGCCGGATCACGGCCCCCGACCGCGTCGTCCGCTACAACCTCTACCCCGCGGCCGACGTGACGGGTTCGACCCTGCCAGGCGTCAGCACGGGTGAAGCGTTGGTGACGATGGAGCGGCTGGCGGCCGACATTTTGCCGCCAGGCATCGAGTTCGAGTGGACCGACCTGTCCTACCAAGAGAGCCAACAACGCGATACCGCCGGGATGGTGGTGGTGCTCTGCGTGCTGTTCGTCTTCCTCGGGTTGGCCGCACAGTACGAGAGCTGGTTGTTGCCGCTGGCGGTGATTCTGATCGTGCCGATGGCGATTTTGTGCGCGTTGGCCGGGATCTGGTTCCGCGGGATGGACAACAACATCCTGACGCAGATTGGCTTTGTCGTGCTCGTCGGCCTCGCTTGTAAGAACGCGATTTTGATCGTGGAGTTCGCCAAGCAGCAGGAAGACGAAGGAAAAAGTCGGTTTGAAGCAGCGGTCGAAGCCTGCCGGCTGCGGTTGCGGCCAGTGCTGATGACCGCCTTCTCGTTCATCCTCGGCGTAGTGCCCTTGGTGATCGCCACCGGGGCTGGAGCCGAAATGCGACGTGCACTGGGCACCGCGGTGTTCAGCGGCATGCTGGGGGTGACGATTTTCGGTCTGCTGCTGACTCCGGTGTTCTATGTGGTGCTGCGTCGCTTCAGCCGACAACGCCGCGTCGATTACGAAGTCATTCCCGCAGCCCCCGAGCCGGAGGTTGCCGTAGCGACTTCCGCACCTTCCCCCTAAATCGTTCGGACTGGCAGAGCCATGGCGCCGGAGTCCGCTGACTCCGGCCGTGGATGTCGCCGGTTCTGTGGTGCTCGGGAACATTCAATCAGTCCTTCGGTACCCAAGCCGCTTTCTTGCGGACCGGTGCCGGAGCGAACCCGTCGGCGGTGGCGACAACTCCGTTGCCCGACACAACTGGTTGGCTGGGCTTCACGCCCGAACCGACGACCGGGTTGCCGCTTACCGGTTGGCGACCGCCCGCTTGTTGGGCGGCCCGTGCCGAAACCGTGCCACCGGCCCGACTGACGGCGGAAGCCTGGTCGGTCAGGATCTCGGCGGGCGATTGCAGCCGGCTCAGCGGGACGTCGTTGACCGGAATCGGGTGCCGATCGATCGGCTGCCCGAGCGCGTCCTGCAGCCCCAGTGGACCGTTGAATGTCGCATCCTCTTGCCACATGATCGAGTCACCCGGCGGTAGCGGCGTGCCTTCGTCGCCGACAAATCGCCCTCCGGCTGCAGCGGTCTGCGGATCGGCGATCGGTCCTTGGCGGACGACCTCGGGCCGCGAGACACCATACTGCCACTTGCGTCCGGCACTCCGCTCACGAGCACGCTCCAGAGCGTCCCAGTAAGCCTTCGACTGCCAAGGGCCTTCGGCGATTTCGATGTTGTTGTGCTGCAACAGCGTGCCGCGCAGGTAATGGACGTAATTGATCGACTTGTTGTATTCGGCCAGGGCTCGGTAATAGTCGATCTGAGCCTGAGCTCGCCGCAGTTGGCTCTGCAGCACGACGTTCACCGGTGTGCGTCCCCCTTGGTATTCCGCCAAACGGGCTTGCACTTCCTGCTCGGAGGCTTGCCAACGCTGTGAGTTGGTTTGCACGAGCTGGTAATGCGACGAGACCTTTGCCCAGGCATCGCTCAGGCTGCTCACGTGCGCCCTTTCTTGGTCCTGCAGGAAGGCGCGTTCGCGAGCCAGGCGAAGTTGTGCGTTGCGGATCCGTGCCAACTCGCGGCGTGCACCGATGGCGGTCGGCTGGATATCGAGTCGAACGGCTGCTTCTTGATAATCGCCGCCGGTCAGTTCGCCCAACGCCGTCGAACCCGGATTGGGGAACCCGGGGCCGGAGCTGCTCCGGCCCAAGCCGAGTTCATCCCCGACTCCGACCCAGCGGTACAGCAGCGACAGGTTGACTTCCGGCAGGATCTGGTTCTTGGCCGTGATCAGTTCGAGTTCGTTCTGCTTGATCCGTGTTTTCGAGCGACGGAGCTCCGGGTGCAAGTAAATCGCCTGGGCGACCGATTCGTCCCAATCGAACTCGACCCGCGCGATCGTCGGCTCGGTGATCGGGCGAATCAGCCGGCCATCGGTCGGCGCCAGCCCCATCCGCTCACGCAAGGCACGCTCGGCACCGTACACACCCAGGCGGTCCACGCCGGGCAGGTTGGCTCCGGCCAGCGCCGACTCAAGCTGACCCTTGAACTGATAGTACTGCTCGGTGGCTTGCGCCAAGTCTTGCCGCGTTCCGGTGCCACCTTCGAGGTTCAGCCGTGCGAATTGGGCGGTGGCTTGAGCGCTGTTGCGACCGACCATCGTCGTGGCGACGTTGCGATAGGCGATGTACAGATCCCAGTAGGCGACCTCGACGTCGCGAACCAGGTTGCGGACCTGGACTTCGAACTCCGTGATCGCGATGTCTTCGTTGAGGCTCGCCAACACCACCGGGATGCGGTTGACCAGCGTCCCGCGGTTGCGCATCAGCGGGTGCTGGACCTGCGCTTCGACAACCGCTGTCCAGTCGCTGCGAACCGTCCGCGCGATGCCCGGCTCGATGTTGTTGCTGCCGTAGATCGTTTGCTGACGCAACGTGGCGACGCCACCGGTAGCCAATCGCTTGCTGATCGCCGACTGCTGCGTCACATCGTCGGACTGGAAGAATTGTGGGTTGAACGGGTTGCCGGGACCGACGTTACGCGGCCGATCGGTGTTGGCCCAACTGATGAAGCTGCTGGTCTGGGCGTCGAACTCAGCGAGCGCGTCTTCAACGCCGCCGATCTGGTTGGCCCGCAGCACGCCGCGTGGCAACACGCGATTGCCCTGGCCGTCGATCGTCAGCGGAATCGACTGCGTCGTGCTCTGCTGGATTGCCAGGTCATAGATGCTGCCGAATTGGTCCGACGTGCCGCTGGTGAACTGAGAAGCGACATTTTGACGCTGTTCGGCGGTGCCGGTGGTCGTGAAGAAGAACTTGGCGTTCTGCAACGCGATCGACACGCACTCCTCCAACTCCACGTCCCAATACTGGCCGTAGTTGTGGTTGCTGAGCGTCAGCGGCGGCAACGCCTCGGTCGTCTCGGCGAGACTCTCGGTCTCCACGTCCGGATACTCGACCCGCGTGGCAGCGCCGAGGTAGTGCTGCAGATCGGGAGATTCATTGGCAAAGAACGGCTGCGTGGTCGCACAGCCGCTGGCCATGAAGGTCGCGACAAACAGTTGCAGGTAGGTGGCGAACTTGATTAACGAGTGGTTCATCCCAGGACTTCCGTGGCAGTCCCGTACCGGCGGCCAGCAACGCCTTCCAGCGATCGAGCTCAGGTGCGTGGGTACGCACCGCTAGATCATCGCGGGAAGATGCGCAAGGCGACAGTCGATAGCGGGTTGAGTGTGGAAGCCCCCCACACGTCCGAGTTCTCACTGCCGACCGGCAGCGCGACCTCGGCGCCCAAGAGAAGGTATCGGCGCGGTCGCTGGTAAACTTTGACGATTCCGCAGATTTTTCTGCCAGCGATTAACGCAGTCGCAAAATCACCACGGCATGCGATAAATGCCCCACTGGCCGTGATTTTCGTCGACTGCGACCTCGATCCAGTCGATCGTTGCAGGAGCTTTTTCAGAAATAGCGGCCCGGAGGCGCTCGGCGATCACGCGGGCGATCTCCTCGGCGGTTGTATTGACCACCGGCAGCATCGCGCAGTCTTCGTTGGGAAACACCCACCGGCGGTCACCGAACCGAGCGGTGGTTTCCCGTTCATCGCGAGAAATCAGGATCTCCTGATGGTGTTCCGGCAGCAACACGTGATGGTCCAGCTCGGCCGTGATCTTCAGCACCGCGTCGCGGAGGGCGATGAAGTCGATCACGTAGCGGTTTTCATCCAGCGGCCCTTCGACGGTCACGCGGACCCCGTAGTTATGGCCGTGAATCCGCTCGCAGATGTCGCCAGCAAAGGTGATGAAGTGAGCCGCTGCAAAGGAAAACGCTTCTTTGCTGATTTCAACGCGGTAGGACGCTGTGGACTGGGTCAAGGGAGGGGCCTTCGGACGCAGAGGAACTGGGGATCCATTCGAGTTGCCGCTTGGGCATTTAGCATTATCCGCCCCGACGACTATACTGCCCAGCCGCATTGCCTTGGACCGCCGCTTCCCGGTCGCTTCACTTTCACGAACACAATTGGCCTGATGATCAAACGCATCCTTGTCACCGGCGGTGCCGGGTTTCTTGGTTCTCATCTCTGCGAACGGCTGGTCGCCCAAGGCCACGACGTGATCTGCCTCGATAATTTCTTCACCAGCCAGAAGACGAACGTCGCCCACTTGCTGGGCGAGCCGAACTTTGAGCTGATTCGCCACGACATCACGCTGCCGATCTTTTTGGAAGTCGACCAGATCTACAACATGGCCTGCCCGGCCGCCCCGGGGCACTATCAGTACAACCCGATCAAGACGACCAAGACGTCGGTGATGGGAGCGATCAACATGCTCGGGATCGCCAAACGCTGCGGGGCGACGATCCTGCAGGCAAGCACGAGCGAAGTCTACGGCGATCCAGAAGTCCACCCGCAGCCCGAGAGCTACCGCGGCAGCGTCAACCCGATCGGCCCGCGAGCGTGTTACGACGAAGGCAAACGCGTCGCCGAGACACTGTTCATGGACTACCACCGTTCCAACAAGGTCGACATCCGTATCGTACGGATCTTCAACACCTACGGACCGCGAATGCATCCCTACGATGGTCGCGTCGTTTCCAACTTCATCCGCCAAGCGCTGGCCGGTGAGCCGATCACGCTGTTCGGCGACGGCGAGCAAACCCGTTCGTTCTGTTACCGCGATGATCTGGTCGACGCCATCATCGCGATGATGAACGGTCCGAGGGACTTTGTCGGCCCGGTCAACATCGGCAACCCCGGCGAGTTCACGATCCGCGAACTCGCCGAGCAGGTGATTGAACTCTCTGGCTCCCAATCGCCGCTGGTCCAAAAACCGCTGCCGCCGGACGATCCGACTCGCCGCCAGCCGGACATCACGCTAGCGCGGAAGCATTTGCAGTGGGAACCGAAAATCCCGCTTCGCGAGGGCTTGATGAAAACCATCCAGTGGTTCCAGTCGATCCAGTTGTCAGATTACCGCCCGCCGACGCCGAACTACAGTTAAGGCTACGCTTGCAGCGGGACCAGCTTGTCGGTCCCCATCAGCGGCCGCAGGACTTCCGGGACGGTGATTGAGCCGTCCGCCGCTTGGTAGTTTTCCAGGATCGCAATCATCGCTCGGCCGGTGGCGATCGCGGTGCCATTGAGCGTGTGGACGAACTGCGTCCCTTTCTGTCCGGCGGTCTTGCTGCGGATATTGAGCCGTCGGGCCTGGTAATCGGTGCAGTTGCTGGTGCTGGTCACCTCGCCCCACTGGCCGCCGTCGCCGCGCCCGGGCATCCAGGCTTCCAGGTCGTACTTGCGGTACGCCGGACCGCCGAGGTCGCCCGAAGCGGTATCGATCACGCGGTAGGGGACGCCCAAGTTATCGAACAGCTCGCATTCGAGTGACCGCATCTCCTCGTGCACCGTCTCGCTCTGCTCCGGGGTGGTGAAGGCGAACATCTCGACTTTGGTGAACTGATGCACGCGGTACAGTCCTTTGGAAGCACGGCCGGCCGCTCCGGCTTCGGTGCGGAAACAGTGGCTCAGCCCGCACAAGCGGATCGGAAGCTGCTCCGAATCGATCGTCTGCCCGGCCATCATCCCGCCGAGCGTGATTTCCGCGGTGGCCACGAGATTCAGCTCGGTGTCTTCGATGCTGTAGATCTGCGTTTCCGGGCCACGCGGCGTGAAACCGGTGCCGTGCAGGATTTCGGTCAGCGCCAAGTCCGGCGTCGTCACTGGCGTGAAGCCTTTGGAGCTCAAGAACGTTACCGCGTAATGCTGCAGCGCCAGGTCGAGTCGCACCGCAGCATTTTTCAGGAAGTAGAATCCGGCACCGGCGACGCGTGCACCGGCTTCAAAATCAAACAGATCGTGCAACCGGCCGAGTTCGAGATGGTCCCGTGCCGGAAAATCGAACTGCGGGACCGGCGTTTTCCCTAGGGCGATCTCGTTGGCATCGTCTTCGCCGCCGACCGGCACGTCGGGGTGCGTCAGGTTCGGGATCGGCTTGAGGATTTCCAGGATCGCCGCTTCCAGTTCGTCGTGCGCCTTCTGCGCCGCATCCTTCTGTTCCCGCAGCGAGCGGCCCTGAGCGATCCGCTGCTGGCGATCAGCGTCATCGCTCGCCTTGCTGATCGACTGGCTGACTTCGTTGGCCTGGCGGTTCAGGTCTTGAGCCGCCTGCAGTTGCTCGGCGCGTTGCTGCTCCAGCTCGATCAGCCGATCGATGTCGCAGGTCACTCCGCGTCGGCGACAATTTTCTTTGACGAGGTCCGGGTGACCGAGAATGAACTTGCGATCTAGCATCGTGCGGGTTGAGTCGGAGGAAAGGAACGCAGCTAATCCGGCCGCCGGGCAATTTTTAAGTGGCCGGACGATATTACTGTGACAGGCAGGTGTCGCACAGTAATAGTGGGATTCGCCCTGTCTGTCCATGAAGGACCGCTCGGTTCAGGCAGGATTGGGTGGACGTTTGAATCCACCCTGAGGGGCGCTTATACTGGACTGCAAGGGCAGGTCAACGCTTTGCGCCCGCATGCGCCCCCCACCCCCCCTTGGAAACCTATCGGATCAACGCCTGATGACTGACCACTCGCCGCCTCCCTCTGCATCCGCCAAGAGCAATTCGCGGCGGAACTTCTTCAAGGACAGCGGGCTGCTGCTGGCCGGCGGGGCGCTAGTCGGTGGCAGCTTGGGGCTCGCGCGTGCCGCCCACGCTTACGGCTCGGACACGCTCAAGCTCGGTCTGGTCGGCTGTGGCGGCCGTGGCACCGGAGCGGCCATTCAGGCGCTGAGCACTGTGGGCGGCGGAGTGCAGTTGACCGCGATGGCGGACATCTTCCCGAACAACCTGCAGACCGCCTACCGATCGATCAAGAGCAAGCACCCCGACAAGGTCGCTGTCACCAGCGACACCCGGTTCGTCGGACTCGGCGCGTTTGAGCAGGTGCTGTCGGCCGATGTCGATCTGGTGATTCTCGCCACGCCGCCGGGCTTTCGGCCGCTGCACTTCGAGCAGGCTGTGCGGGCGGGCAAGCATGTGTTTATGGAAAAACCGGTCGCTGTCGATGCGCCGGGTGTCCGCCGCGTGTTGGCCGCTGGTCAAGAAGCTCAGCGCAAGGGGCTGGCCGTACAAGTTGGACTGCAGCGGCACCACGAGTTGCGCTATCGCCAGTGCATCGAGCGGCTGCACGACGGGGCGATCGGCGAACCGATCTTCGCCCGAGCGTACTGGAACGGCGCCGGCATTTGGACCCGTCCCCGCCGGCCCGCACAGACCGAATTGGAATACCAACTGAACAACTGGTACTACTTCAACTGGCTCTCAGGCGACCACATCACCGAGCAGCATGTTCACAACCTGGACGTGATCAACTGGGCGCTGCAAGCTCACCCGATCGAGGCGCAAGGACAAGGCGGCCGCGAAGTCCGGCGGGGAGCCAATACCGGCCAGATCTTTGATCACCACATGGTCGAGTTCACCTATCCGGGCGGAACGCGGCTGCTCAGCCAGTGCCGTCACATCGCTGGCTGTGGGACGAACGTCGGCGAACACCTTCACGGCACGCGCGGCTACTGCGATCTCTCCGCAGCCAGAATCTTTGACCTGCAGGGCAATTTGGTCTGGGAAAGCGACGCGAAAGAAGGCAGCAACAAAGGTTTCCAGCAGGAGCACGATCATTTGATCGCCGCGCTCCGCAGTGGCCAGCGTCCCAACGAAACCGAATATGCCGCGCTGAGCACAATGACGGCGATCATGGGCCGGATGGCAACCTACAGCGGAAAATCGATCCGCTGGGACAAGGCGTTTAACAGCAACCTGTCGCTGGCCGATGTCGATTCGCTCCGCGACTTCAGCGATCCGCCGCCGGTGCAGCCCGACAGCAGCGGCGAATATGAAATCGCCGTGCCGGGCAAAACCGCTGTGCTTTAACACTAGACCTGAATCGCCAGCGATTCAGAGAGTAGAACATTTGTCCTAATTGTTCGTCATCTGCTACGGGGTGACCTGCGGAACAATTGAGGACAATTGTTCTACCTTATCGGTTGGATGGCACGTCCCTGCTGGGTGGCACGTCCCTGAGGAACGAAGGGCGTGATGGAGAGACTGCCAACGCAACCACGGATTATCGCGTCGCCTCGATAGCTGATGTAGCAAACCACGCCCATCGCTGGGGCTCTGGGCGTGCCACCCAAAGTAATTGCGGTACCCGCTCCCGTAAATAAATGCCACCTTTTTTGAGCTGGCAACTGGCACAGCAACGGTGCGTGCTACTTTATTCAGTGGCTGAATCAGGCGGTGCTGACGGCTGTTCTGCCGTGTCCGCCGCCTGCGATCTTGCCGCTTGCTCGTGCCCTTGCTCGGCCGGTTGCTCCGCGGCGGTTTCGCCCAACAGCGCCGCCGCCAGCGCGGCATCATCGCTCGGTTGGACCCAGCGGAGGTCGATCACCAGCGTATCGTCGACGATTTCGGCGAGCACCGCCGGTACATCGCTCGCCAGTTGCTCAGCCCATTGCACGGCCTCTTTTCCGCGTCGCCGTAACCGCAGTTGCCGTGACCCAATGCGCCACGGCCCTCCAGGCGTCAACTTGGCGAACTGGTCGGTGACTTGGCAGCTCAGAATCGACTCGTGAGCCGACAAACGCGTGGCCAGCCGCTCGGCGCGGCTGCGGAGATTTTCTGCACCCGTTTTCAGCATCGCAATCACCGGCAACGAATCCGCTGAGCTGCCCTGCAGCGTCTCCAGCGTCTGGGCCATGATCGCCTTGGTGGCGATCGATGCTTCCAGCGCTGGCCAGGCTTGGCTGCTGCAAACTTGGTCGACTGCGGCTCGGCGGCCGATGATCAGCCCACACGGCGGCCCGCCCAGGACCCCGTCGCCGCTGGTGATCACCAAATCGACGCTATCCGCCGATTGTTCGCTCTCCAGAAATTCTCGCACGCCTCGCAGCGCGGGCGTTGTCACCGCTTGCCAGGTCCCAGGCCGGTCAGACGAGGCACCGCGAAGGCCGCCGCAGACGCTCATCACCAACACGCGCAGCGGTTGTTGGGCTGCATCGGTTCGCGAACCTGCAGCAGCAGCGAACCATAGCGGATGCTTGGCACCGTTATCGACCCCGATCACGATCGCTCCGGCCGCCACGTGATGCAGGTCCGACGGTGCAACCGAATCGACCGAGCCGACCTCATGGACATGATCGGCCGCCGCGCCGGTGGGGAGGAACGCTTCGGGAATCGGCGTGCCGCTGGGCAGCCGCAGGGTCTGCGAGCGATGGACGTACAGCGGGCGTCCTTGTCGCGACAGCCCGACGGCCAAACAGGCGGCGTCGAGGCTGGTGGTCACCAGCACCTTCAGGTCGTCTTGGCCGGCGCACGCATGCAGCCGCCGATCGAGCCGCTCGATCGCCACCGGCGTGCGCAGCGCCGGCGCAGCGGCGGCCTCAATCCCCAGATCGATCGCCTGGCTGTCCAGCGGCACGCCTTGCAAGCGGAAATCGGCCAGCGTCCCCGTAGCGTTGATCACCGGCGTGACCAAAGCGACGTGTCGCCGCGCCCAGCGGTCGAGCCGTTCCTTGCCCGCGCGGGCACCGCGGAACATGCTGTCGACGCTCCGTGCGGCGGTCTGCGGCAGCTCATCGAGCAATTGACCGGCGCGCTGCTTGAGCTGGTCAAACCGCTCTGGGGGAACTTTATCGACGACAGTGCCGACACTTCGCATCAATGCTTCCACTGCCCAAGATGGGATGCCCATGGTCGTCCTACTTCGCGTTAGCGGCCGGATGGAATAGATCACCGATCCATTCTATTCAGCGGCCGCTGCAAAACCGAGGCGTGGTGAGCAATGGGACAACAGACGGTGCCGCTGCTACGTGAGCCGCAGCGGTCGACGGAGCTACCGCGGGTGCGGTTGGCTGAGAAAATCATTGACCGTGCGGACTTCGCGTTTTTCTTGCGACGGGCCGAACAGCCCTTCCCAGAAGCCCGGCTCGCTTTTGGACGAGGCCGGCTTCGAATCGGAAACGAACAACTGCGAAGGATCTAAAACGGCCTTCGTCTTCGCCCAGCCGCGTTTGGCCGATTGGTTCATATCCGCCATCAGGCCTTGTGATTTTTTGCGAATTCGCGGGGGCTCGCCGCCCCAGGGCAGCGACGGCATTTGCCACTGCATCGGGTTATACCACTGCGATCCAGAACTGGTTGTGGGCGGTCCTCCCCAGCAGTCACCGGCAGCCAATCCAAGGACCAATATCCCAGTGGCAAAAAAGTGTTTTGAAATGTACATGAGCGCTTCCCGAAGGTACTCCAACGACCAACAATCGCTGGTGTCGCAGGAATCGCGTGCGGGTGTCCAGCCCGATTTCGTCGCCGAATTGTTTTTTGTTCAGCGCTTAGCGGAGCCGCGACATGTAGGTGATGAACTGGCGATCCAGGGTCGCCAAATCGACCTCAAAGATCTGCTCAAACAGGTCGATCCGCTCACGCCGATTGCGTTCGACCAGCGGTTTCCCTTCGCTCAGCGCACGCAGGTACTGAATGTACGATTTTTTCTTGGTCTTCAGCAGGAAATAGGTCAACGCCCAAGCTTCGGCATACGCATCGCGAGCCGTCGCGCTGTTGCGGAACCGTGAATCGTCCGAGAGCAGCGTGGCGAGCGATTCACCGGGCCGATTGGGCAGGTACCTGCGAAAATGCTCCAGGTTCACCGTATTGATCCGGCCGACCCCGCGCCAACCGCTGGGACTGGCAAAGTTCGGCGCCTCAAAAAAGACCGCCAACCCCTCGCTGACCCACATCGGATTGTCAGCAAAACGCGTTTGCAAGCCGGTGTTGTAGGCCAATTGATGCGTGGCTTCGTGAATGATGGTGGCCACATTCCGCTCCGCATTGGGAACATTGAACGTGGTCATGCGGTTGGTCTCGAGGTTGTAATAACCGATCACGGCCGCCGCCATGTCACCCAATTCCGGTTTGGCATAGGCCTCGAAGCTCGCCCGATCGGCGAAGACGAGTGCCACCAGCGGAAACTCCGGTTCCAACAGCTCCCACCCTTGATTCCTGAAGAACCGATGGAAGCCGAGGTGCAGCGACTCAAACAGACCGCCAACCCAACGAACATGGCTGTCATGCGTGTTGTGGACGATCACGTAGTGTTTGGTGCGATGGATCGCAAACCCCGGCGACATTTCCGCGAGCAACCGTCGTGCCGCCTCGTCGGCGCCGACCGGCACCAACGGCTGGTCATCGGAGGTCTGTGTGAGAATCCACTCCGGCTGAATGATCAGCATCCGGCCATCATCGGTAACCACCATCTGGCCGCCATCTTGAGCGGTCACCAAAGCCTTGGCGACCACTTCGGTGGGTGTGCCACCGGGGGCTTGGTAAGTGATCCGCTGGACAGCCGCACTCTCAGCCGGCGCCAGACAGGCAAGCGTTAGCAGGGCGAAAACCAGGAGCGGACGGATCAGCAACGGCAGGCAATTTCGAAACGGCTGCATGTCGATCTTGTCAAAGTTACGCTGCTGGAGGCCTCGTGCAACGTTTGCAACGGGGCCGACTCGGCCAGCTCGGAGTTAAGGGGGCTGGCGCCCTGCCGTTAGTAAGGCCGGGGGCTGGCGCCCTGCCGTTAACAATGTTAACGCCACGGCGCGAGCCGTGCGGCCTCCCGCCCAAAATGGATGCCTTAACAGACTTCTAGGTTAGCGTACGTCCACCGGTCTGGTGTAGGCAGAAAGTGACAAATCGCCGGCTCGCAGCAAACATGCCGATCCGGCGGATCAGGAACGATACCACCGTCGCCCGGCCAAACGCCCCTGCGGCACCGCTCCGCCCGACCGCCCACGCGACCGAACAACCGCTCAAAACGGCACTCGCCACCGAGCTGAGCAGCACTTGGCAAAGCAGCGGGGCAGCCCTGTCCATTTTTTGCTGGTCACAGTTACGATTGGAGGGATGAAGATCACGGCCATCCCGCAACTGTATCGCAACTTGCGCCGCTGGCGGGAAATTCTCACCGTTCTCAGACGCTATGGGCTGGCCGACTGGCTGAGTCAGTTCCCGCAGTTGCCGTTTCGGGACTGGCTCAAGGACGCCCATGGGCTGCCGCTGGCATCGCATTCGCGCGAGGTCCGGGTGCGGATGGCGCTGACGGAACTCGGCCCGACGTTTATCAAGCTCGGTCAGATCCTCGCCGCGCGTCCCGACTTGGTCGGACCGACGATGGCCAACGAGCTCAAACAATTGCACAGCACCGTTCCGGCGGTCGATTCGCAGACGATCCTGAAGACGCTCCGCCAGGAACTCGGCTATCGGTTCGAGAGCGAGATCGTCGACTTCGACGAAACCCCGCTGGCCACCGCGTCGATCGGTCAGGTCCATCGCGCCCGGCTCGCCGATGGCACCTCCGTGGTGATCAAGGTCCAGCGGCCGAACATCGAAGAGATGATGCTCTGCGACCTCGATGTGCTCGAGGGCCTGGCGCAACTTGCCGAACGGGTCGAAGGCTTAGCCGCATTCAGCCCCCAAAAACTCGTCCAGCAGATGACCCCGATGGTGCGGCGCGAGCTCGACTTCGGTCGGGAGCGGCAGAATCTCGAGGTCTTCGGCAGCCTGCTGGCCACGGTGGAATGCGTGGCAATTCCCCAGCCGATCCCAGCGCTGTGCACGCGCCGCGTGCTGGTGATGACGCATCTGGCGGGTCAGGATCTGTCGCGTTCTTCAGCGCTCGACCGGCTGAACGCCGATCAGCGGCGGGAGACGGCCCGGCTGATCACCTCGGTCTACATGCAGATGCTGTTTCACCACGGCTTGTTCCATGCCGACCCGCATCCCGGCAACCTGATGCTGCTTTCCGGCGGCGGCGTCGGGATTCTTGACTTCGGCATGGTCGGACGGATTGATACGCGGCTGCGCGAACAGATCGAGGAGATGCTGATGGCGATCGGCAGCGGCGACAGCGGCCGGCTGACGCAGTTGATCCGCCGCGCCGGCAACGCCCCGGCGACGCTGGATGAAGCAGCGCTGTCGGTCGATGTCTCGGAGTTCATCGCGACCTACGGGCATCAGGATCTCGGCCAGTTCGACCTCACCGGGGCGTTGAATGATCTCGGTGAGCTGCTGCACCGCCACGGGATCAAGCTGCCCACGCAGTCGGCGCTGCTGCTGAAGATGCTGGTCTCGCTCGAAGGCACGCTGTCAGCGCTCAGCGCTGATTTTGATGCGCTGGAAGTGATGGCCGGGTTCATCCGCCGAGCGGCGATCCGCAGGCTCGGCCCGCGGCGACGGATCCGGCAGGTGCGGCGAATGCTGCTCGAAGCGGAATACTTCATGGAAGTCGTCCCCGATCAGATTTTGGGCCTGCTCGACCAGGCGCGGCGCGGGCAACTGAGCGTTCACATGGAGCATCACCGGATCGGGGCGACGGTCAACCGCTTGGCGCTGAGCCTGATCGCCAGCGCGCTGTTTGTCGGTTCCTCGCTGCTGTTGGCGATGAAGGTCCCACCGGTGCTCTTCGCCCAGCCGACGTACTTTCTGGGGCTGCACCAGTTGAGCATTCTCGGTTTGGGCGGAACCACCGCGAGCATCCTGCTGATGTTCCGCCTGTACCTGGCGATCAACAGCAGCGGCCACCTGTCGGGGCGCGATGAACGGGGACGTCGAGGAGACTGACCCATCACTGCGCCGCGTGGGCAGCGACTTCGAGCCCCAGGATCACCATCGAAAACAGATTGAGCGCAACGTGCACGGTGATGCACGGCCACAGCCGCCCGGTTTGGCGATAAAGATAGCCGAGCGCCACGGCGAAGAAAAACAAGGCGATCGGTGCCGCTCCATTGCCCAGGTGCATGATCGCAAACGTCGCGCTGCTGACCAGTACCGCGTTCCACGGCCACGATGCGACCTCCGCTGGCGAAACCGTCTCGGAGATCGCCGGTCGATCTTGTTCTTGCTCGATCGCCTGCCGCTCCACCGCCAACCGCCGCGTCAATTTCTGAATGCTCCCCTGCAGCAGCCCGCGAAACAAGAACTCCTCAAAGATCGGCGCGACGACCGCAGCGCTGAACGTCATCGACAAAAACACCGCCAGCGTCGGTTGCTGCTTAACCGCGTCGAGCACCGGGTGTTCGTACTCTTGGACGTACCAGTCGAGCAACTGCGCCAACATCAAGATCGGCGGGAGAATGAACAGCGATGCGATCAGGCCCAGCCGCACATCGCTCCAGCTTGGCCACAAGCCCCACCGCACCAAGTACTCGCGCCGCGTCAGCCCCATCCAGACGATCAGACTGAACAACACCAGTAACTGGGCGGTTGATCCAGCGACCGAGGTGACGACCAAGTCATGGCTGGTGATCGTGACATCCTCGCCGTCCAGCGGCGTGATACCGTCGGGCGCGCCAGCAGCCAAATAGCGGCGAGCCGTCAAAATGGCGGCGGTCGAGCAGATCAGCATCAGCCCAAAACCGACAAAAAACTCGGCAAACGACCAGTACGGTTCCTGTTGCAACCGCGGTTCGACTAGGGGTTGACCAGTCTTCGCTCGGCGACGGATGACCCAGACCCAGCCGGCCACGCTGCCGACGGCCACCACGATGAACAGCAGATCGGCAGCCTGCAAAAGTGCCTGCGCCATCAAGCGACGCCTTCCGTTCGTAGGATTCTGGCCGCAGCCATCACGTAATCAAATCCCGAGTACACCGTCAGCCCGACAGCCAGCCAGATCGAGACCCACCGCGTCGTATTCATCCAGGCCGGAACCGGATCGGAAATCACACACAATAAGGCCGCGACCACGGCGATGCACTGAAACACCATTTTCCACTTGCCCAACATCGACGCGGAAAAATCGCCGCCGGCCCCCTCGATGATCCCGCGCAGACTCGTCACCAGCAGTTCGCGGGCGACGACGACGATCGCCATCCAGGCGGCGATCCCCGAGCCGGCCACGGCCACCAGCGCGATAAAGGATCCGCAAATGATGATTTTGTCGACAAAGGGATCGAAGATTCGGCCCAGCTTCGTCACCTGCCCGTACTTCCGCGCCCAGTAACCGTCCATCCAGTCGGTGCTGGCGGCGATCACAAAGATGACCGCTGCGGACAAGAAGTAGCCGCTGTCGATCAGCACGATCACCGCGATGGCCAGTGCCAATCGGGCTGTCGTCAGCAGATTCGGAATGTTCCACGGGGTCGCCGTCGGACCGGGCGGAGACGTCATACGTAAATTCTCAGTTCGATGCTCAACTTTTTCACGCGCTTTTCCAGTGGCGGAAGGCCTACCGGTAGACGCTGTGACCCACGTCTCTGTTACGCGTAATGGCTTCTGGCGCCCACAGTCTAACAAGTGATGCTGGCAAAGGGATGCCGGGCAATTTCAGTTCTCTGACGCCCAATCAACGGTTGCTGCGGTTCGCGGCACGGTTCGCCAGACGGCTAGCCGAGGTGAGCAGCACGACCGGGCGTCCGGCGGTTACTCCGATTAGGCCTAGCCTGCGGTGCCGCGTGCCGGTTAGGCACGTCGCCTGCTTACGGGTACAATCGAGTTGACGAATAAGGTTAGGCGGTCACATCATTGCAGGAACAGAGACGAGATGGAGAAGCGGACCGACGAGAGCGCACCACCGCGGCGCGGGGGAAATTCGTGGCTCATCGCCCTGGTATTGCTACTGGCTTTTGGATTGATCTTCTTCAACCGCGAAGACCAACGCTCGAAGATTTCAGCCAGCTTTTTCAACGAGCAGCTCGCCAGAGATAACGTCCAGAGCGTCGAGATCACGGGTTTGCGCGTGCTCGGCACGTTCAAAACTGCGGTCGAGGAACCGCCGCCACCGGGCGTCGAAACCGCAGCCAAGCCCGATGGCTCGCCGAAAATGCTGGATAAGAAGTTCTACTTCATCCGGCCGACCGACGAAGGTTACACCGCGCGGCTGACCAGCCAGCTCGATGAACAGGGCGTGCCGTATGAGTTCGCCCCACCGGATAATCGGGCGGAAATCCTGAGCTGGGTGCTGATGATCGCGCTGTTCCTGGGCGTGCCGCTGTTCTTGTTTTACACCCTCCGCCGCACCCGCAACGACATCATGGGCGGCGGGTTCCTGTCGGGATTCAGCAAGAGCCCTGCCAAGAAATACGAAGGTTCCGAACAGCCGATCACGTTCAAGGATGTCGCCGGACTCGAAGGCGTGAAAGCGGATCTGCAGGAGATCGTCGACTACCTCAAGACGCCGGAGAAATTTCAGAAACTCGGTGGCCGCGTCCCCAAAGGCGTGCTGCTCAACGGCCCGCCCGGAACCGGTAAAACCTTGCTCGCCCGCGCCGTTGCCGGCGAAGCCAACGTGCCGTACTTCTCGGTCAATGGCTCCGAGTTCATTCAGATGTTCGTCGGCGTCGGTGCCAGCCGCGTGCGCGATCTGTTCCGCGTCGCCAAAGAGCAATCGCCAGCGATCATCTTCATCGACGAAATCGATGCCGTCGGTCGGCAGCGTGGGGCGGGTCTGGGCGGTGGGCACGACGAACGTGAACAAACGCTCAACCAAATCCTCGGCGAAATGGACGGGTTCTCGCCCAGCCAGGCGGTGATCGTCGTGGCGGCGACCAACCGCCCCGACGTTCTGGATCCGGCGCTGCTGCGCCCCGGCCGCTTCGACCGGCACATCACCGTTGGACGGCCAACGATGAAGGGCCGCGAGGAAATCTTCAAAGTCCATGTCCGCGACGTGCCGCTGGGCGACGATGTGGACCTCCGGCGGCTGGCTGCCGGAACCGTGGGACTGACCGGCGCCGATATCCGCAACATGGTCAACGAGGCCGCCCTGTGGGCCGCGCGGAACGACAAAAAGCAAGTCGACATGGAAGATTTCGACTATGCCCGCGACAAGATCCTGATGGGGGCCAAACGCGAAGAGGTGCTGCAGGATTCCGAAAAGGAAAAGACGGCCTATCACGAAGCGGGGCACACCCTTACCGCTTGGCATCTGGACGGCGCAAATGTCGTGCACAAAGTCACGATCATCCCGCGCGGCCGCGCGCTTGGGGTCACCCAGTATGTGCCTAACGAGGATCGTTTGAGCATCGCGCGCCGTGAACTCGAACACCAACTGGTGATGCTGCTCGGCGGCCGAGCGGCGGAAAAGATCATCTACAACGAGACCACCGTCGGCGCCGAAAACGACCTCGAACGCGCCACCAGCTTGGCACGCCGGATGGTGACGCACTGGGGGATGAGCCCCAAGCTCGGACCGGTCAGCTACAAGACCAGCGACGAAGATCCGTTCCTCGGCCGCGAAATGCATCAGGGGGCGCGCCCCTTCAGCGAACACACCCAAGAAGTGATCGATGAAGAAGTCGCGAGAATCCTGCATGAAGCCGACCAAAAGGCGGAGGATCTGCTGCGGCAACACCGCGATCAACTCGACGCCATCGCCCGCGGGCTGCTGGAACGCGAAGAGCTGAACGAGGCGGAAATCGCGGAACTGATCGGCCCTTCGATCCACACCCGCAACGCAGGCAAAAACGGCTCGCCTAAGCCGGAAACGGTGATCGCGCCGCCGGACCATGCCACCACGCCGCCCGCGGCCGACCCCGCCATCAAACGCGAACCGGCTTAGCGGCGAGGCATCGCTCATGGCAAAAAAGCGGGCAAAACTGCGAACCGCGTTTCGCAAGAACTCCCAAAGTCGGACGCGCGGCGGAGACCTGACCCGCGAACTGCGCAGCGAGGAGGATCTCGGCCGGCTGGAGGATGCTGCTCGCAGCGAACGCGTCAGCGGCAAAGGAGACCTGACCCGCAAGCGAACGGTGATTGGTGCGGATGCCGATCCCGAGGATGCCGCGGGCTTGCAGGTTCGCCTGAACGACCACGACTCTTCAATCTGTTTCGGCCGCGTCATCAGCGTTCACGGCCTGCGCAGCCGCGTCTTTGGCGATGACGGCCAAACCTACGCCTGCACCGTACGACAACTGCTCAAGTCGCTCAGCACCGATCAACGCAACGTGGTTGCTACCGGAGACCGCGTCGGATTTCGTCCCGATGGCGAGGACAGCGGCGTGATCGAGCGGATCGAACCGCGCTACGGCGTGCTCAGCCGCACCAGCCGCGGACGCCAACACGTGATCGTGACCAATGTCGATTATCTGTTGATCGTCGCCAGTTGCGCCGAGCCCGGACTGAAACCGGCGCTGATCGACCGCTACTTGTTGACCGCCGAGCAGTATCAGATTCGCCCGGTGATCTGCTTCAACAAGCTCGACCTCGTCGATCCGGCCGACCTGCAAAAGATTGCCGGTGTGTATGCGCAGATGGGCTACCTGGTGATGTTCACCAGCGCCGTCGGCGGTCACAACATCGATTACCTGCGGATGCTGCTCGCCGGCAAGCAGACGGCGATCGCCGGCCAAAGCGGTGTCGGCAAGAGCAGCTTGCTCAATGCCGTTGAACCGACCTTGGGTTTGCGGATCGGTGCGATCAGCCAGGAAAATCAAAAGGGTAAACACACCACGACGAACGCGACGCTGATTCCGCTCGGCGGTGGCGGGGCGGTGATCGACACTCCAGGGATTCGCCAGTTTCAGCTCTGGGATATCACCGCCCCCGAAGTGGCAGCGCTGATGCCTGACCTGCGGCCATACGTCAGCCTTTGCCGTTACCCCGACTGCCTACATCTCAACGAAGATGAATGCGCGGTCAAGAACGCGGTCGCCGATGCGCGGATCGATGCCCGCCGCTACGATGCTTATTGCCACCTGCTCGAAGAAGAACTCGGCATCTGAACCTTAGTTGACCACGTTCCGCAGCGGCTGCCCGGTCAGCGCCCGCAGGCAGCTTTCGGCACCTTTGCGGCGCATCTCAGCAAAGCCTTCTTCACAGTAAAATGCAGCATGTGGGTTGAGGATCAGCCGCTGGTGAGCGGGATGCCGCGGGTCTTTCCAAGCTGAGATCACCGCTGAGTCGGCCAGCGGCGGCTCATCGACGAGCACATCCAGCGCGGCGCCTGCCAAATGTCCGTCAGCGATGGCAGCGACCACGGCTTGCGCGTCGACAACACCCCCTCGAGCCGTGTTGACGAGGTAACTCCCCGGCGGCAGCCAGCGGAGCGTCTCGGCATCGATCAATTGCCGCGTCTGATCATTCAGCGGGCAATGCAGGCTGAGAATGAACGCTTGCTCCATCAGCTCCTGCAGCGATTCAGCCCGCATGATCCCGATCGCTTTGTCGTAACCATCGGGTTTGAAGGGATCGTAGAAGCGAACATCCATGCCGAGCGCCTTGGCCCGCACCGCTGTCGCCATCCCGATGCGTCCGAGCCCGACGATGCCAAACACCCGCCCGCGAAGCCGATGTAACGGCCGCGCAAGCGCATAGGTCCAGCTTTCGTTGCCGTCCCGCAAGCTGACGTTGTAGCGGTGGATCCCACGGGCCAGCGTCAGCGCCATGCCGATCGCGGAATCGGCGACCTCTTCGGTACCGTAATCAGGCACATTGACAACATCGATGCCTCGCTGCCGGGCAAAGGCATGATCGACGTTATCAAACCCGACCCCGCAGCGAACGATCAAGCGGCAATGGCGGAGCCGAGCGATCGCCTCGGCCGACAGCCGCAGCGTGTGGTACATCATCACCGCATCGGCGTCCTCGATTTTCCCGGTCAACTCACGTTCACACGTCGCATCGAGCGCCTCACAACTCGCGGCGTTGCCGAATATTGCGCGTTCAATTGCGAGTGAATCATTAACAAAATCGGTAATGACGACGCGTTTCATCAGCAGGTTTCTTTCGTGAGTTTCGAGGCTCATGGGTCGCAGCGGCGCCTCTAATCCTCGGGGTGGCACGTCCCTGATCCTCGGGGTGGCATGCCCCTGATCCTCGGGGTGGCATGCCCCTGATCCTCGGGGTGGCATGCCCCTGATCCTCGGGGTGGCGCACCCCTGATCCTCGGGGTGGCACGCCCCTGATCCTCGGGGTGGAACGTCCCTGATCCTCGGGGTGGCACGTCCCTGAGGAACGAAGGGCGTGTCGGACGCATCGGTAGGACACAGGGCTAAATCACTCGGCTCAGCCGCTCAGGCTTAGTCCATTCCTGCCCGTCCAGCTCAACGTATTCGGCGCAGATTGCACAACAGGATACGTGCATTTGACGGCGGACTGTAATCTTTTTTCTCGATTCATCCGCAAGCCGATTTCAGCCCGATACCTCGCCTATCCAACCGCCAGCGGAGCGTCGCTGCGTTCTGGCTGCCGCTGTTTTTCATCCCATTGTTCACCCTGGAGAGCTCAACCCACCGATGATCGCTGGCCTACCTCTTAGCATTGATTTGCTCGCCCTGCGTCGCCGTGTACAGGAAAAGCTGTGCGAAATCGGCATGCTCGAAGTCGATCAATTTCCGCTGACGGAGCGGAACGTGATCAAGGCGGGCCAAACCTGCGGCGTCTACTTTTGCCTGCACGGCCCGCGGAGCGTCAAACTGACGGCGATCGCCGATTTCGAAAAACAGAGTCTGATCTGCTACGGCAGCGATGGCACGCGGACGGTGGAAGAGCAATTGCCTCGTTGAGCTCGCCTTTTATCTGAACGGCTCATCCAAGTCCTCGATCCCCAGCGACTCGATCGGCAGGTCGAGTGAATCGCTCGCCGGCTCGGTTGCGGCCACGGGATCGGCGCGGGTCACCGGATCCGGTGGCCGCTCGGTGCGGCGGACATGAAACTTGCCCGCCACGACATTCACGATTTCGACGTTGCTGCCGCGATCGATCACTCCGGCGACGCTGATCGCATCCAATCGTGATCCGGCAACATCGATCACCCCATTGGGCAACAGGTCCATTCGCGCTACGCCGACCTTGCCGATCCACTGCTGTCGCAACTCGTCGCGGTCCTGCTCGCGAGCAACGCTATCTTCCGGGTCGATATTGAGAATCCGGCGGCCCAGCGGCGTCCGCGGCCAAACCCTCAGGGCGATCGAAACGACCAGCGGAATCAGGAAGCCGGTAGCGATCAAAATCGTGCCACCGGCCGTCGTGCTGTGCAGAAAACCGATCACGATCGCCGCGATCAGTGCTGCGACTGCGGCGACGCCGAGCAAGCCGCCGGTGGGGATGAATAGCTCCAACAGCAACAGCAAGAAGAACAGCAGCAGCAGGCCAGCCGAGTGAAGCAGCGTCATTTTCCCTACCTCTACTCCAGCGGCTCCACCACCACACGGTTCCCCAGCACCTGGGTCACCCGCACCGACTGACCGACGGCAACTGGGCTGCCATCGGTCACCACTTGCACGTACTCCTCACCAAACTTCGCTTTGCCCGCGGGCAGCAGTGGCGTCGTCGCCATGCCGACTTGTCCAGCCAAGTGCTCAAAATCGGCCAGACGCTCGGAGCGATCGAGCAGTTGCCCGTCCGGTATTTCCATCGCCAAGTCGCGCATGAAGCGGGTTTGCGGTAGGAAGATCTTTAGCAGCGTGATCCCAATCACCACCGCCCCCACGCTGGCCAGCACCAGCCACAGATTCTGCGTCATCTGTTCGTACTGGTAAGCGTTCCGCGGGATTACAAAGGTCTGGCTGGTCAACACCACGCCCAGGACGAGCAGGCACAACCCGCCGATCCCAAACACGCCCACTCCCGGCAGCAAGAACAATTCGATTCCGATGCAGATTACGCCCAGCACGAACGCCAGGATTTCCAGCCATTCTGCTGTTCCGCTGAGAAACTGAATCCAGAAATAGAGCGTGAAGCAGATCATCGAGATGAAACCGGGAATACTCACTCCAGGCGCCCCGATCTCGATCGACAGCGTCAGCAGACCGATCAGCAGCAGGAATACCGAGACACCGGTTTGACTGCCGAACCACTCCACAAAATGCACGATCCCGCGCGGCGCTAATGGTGGGGGCGACTCAGGTAATCCGACCGCTCTGGCCGCTTCATCCAGCGAATTGAACTGACCTTCGGCCAACCCCAACTCGATCGCTTGAGCCGCGCTCAAACCGTCTTGCAACGCAATCGCCGCACCTCGCTCCCATTGCCCACGCTCGCCGGGATCGGCTTCGTTGACCAGGATATCGTCGGCCGTCGCATACAGCACCTCACCGGTTCTGCGGTTGGTGTAGCGGTAGACATCGAGCGAAGGGTCGAGCAGACCGCGGAGCAGGGCGCTGGGCCGTGACGCGTCCTGCGAGATCCGCTCGATCGCTTCTTCCAAATCCGCCAGCTCATCACCGCGCGGGACCACGGCTCCGGGGCCGCCCAGGCGCGCGTCCGGGTGCAGGTACAGCGGCCGACAGGCGACGGCGATCAAGGCGGCGTCGGCCAATGCCCTGCCGGAGACGAAACCGACCGTGCGGCGGATCGGCGGGTCGACGCTCGACAGCGTACCGGCAAGCTGCACACTGCCCGCCACCGAGCCGCCGGGACTGTCGATCGACACCATCCACAAGTTGGCTGTCCCTTTGTCGACCGAATGGATCAGGTTCGATTCCCAGCGGCGGACGCGATCGCGGCTGATCACGCCGCTGACGTCCAGCAGCGTGCCGATGGCATCACCGGCAAGCATCCGCTCGTCGACCGCTTTGAGTTCCGCCAGTTCCAGCGTCCGCGCCAAGTGGTCGGCGTCGGCAATCAGATGGCTGGCGATCCGCGCATCGCGCAGCCGCTGGGCCGACAGCACCAACGGCTCACCGGCTGCGGCCCACACCTCTTCGCGCCAACCGCCGCCGCCTCGGCGCAGCTCGTCGAGTTCTTCACCGCTGACAAACCGTCGCGTGCCATCGAGCGTCGTGGCCTGAACCAGTTCCAACGACGGTCGCACCAGCGCTTCGGCGACCGCTTCGGGAAAGACCGCTCGTCGCGCTGCCACGGTGCGATAGCTGAGAACCACCGTTTCGTCCCCATCGCCACCACCTTCGGCCGTAGCGGCATCACCGATCGACGCCGCAGGCCCAATGATCAACGCGTCGCAGGCCAGGATCGGCAGGACCGCATGCCCGCGAACGTTGCCTTCGACATAAGCGACCAGTCGCAAGGAACGCAGATTGGTTCGGCCGAGCGACCGGGCCAGTTGCAGGGCGTCCTCGAACACCGTCGCCGCCCCGTCGCCGGAATCGGTTTGGAAATCGAGCACCACGGTCCGTCGCCCGCCACCGCCAACTTGGCCGGATTCGTCAGCGACCGCCGCGAGCTGTTCTAACACCAACGTGCTGCCGGCCTGCGTGATCGGCAACGGTACTTCGACCCGCCATCCGGCCCGCGCGGCAGCGGGTGGATCTTGCGCGATCGCCGCGGACTCCGGCCGCTGCCCGCTGGATGTCCATGCCAGACAAGCGGTCATCGCGAGTAAGGCGATGAGGCGTGGCGGCCGGCAGTTACCCCAGAAGCTTCGTGGCATCGGTGTTCGTATTCGGTCAGTGGACAATGATGATTGCCTGGTCGTTACATCTTATCCCCTGGGCCGAGGAAAGTGTCAGCCCGTGAGGTGGACGGTATCCGGTAAGTGCTTGACGCGTGGCTGGCGATTCTTGCGTGTTTTCTCCGGGATCATACTCCGCATCGATTCGAGCTTGCCGAAGCACAGCAAGCGGTCGCCCGGCTCAAGCGTGCGTTTGAGCCGCGGGTTCGGAATCACCGTAGTTCCGCGGTAGAGCGTCAGTACATTGATATCCAGTTCCGGCAAGCCTGAGCCATCGATGGTTTTGCCAACAAATTCGCTGCCCGCCGGAATGTAGATTTCCGTGACACCGTAACCGCGGCTGACCGTTAGCCGCTGCCGAATGTCGATCTCAGGGAAATCGACCTGAGCCGCTAAGTAATCGATGATCGCTCCGGCGATATCGAGCCGCGTTGCCGCCTCGATCCCTTCGAGCCCGGGCGACGAGTTGACCTCCATCACTTGCGGCCCGTTACGGCCTTCGAGCATATCCACTCCGGCAACACGCAGCCCCATGATCTGAGCACTCTTAACCGCCGCATCCTGATAAGCTTCATCGAGTTCGACCGGCTCAATTGAGCCGCCGCGGTGGACATTGCTGCGGAACTCCAGCCCCTGAGCCGTCCGCCGCATCGCGGCCACCACGCGGTCGCCAACGACCAGCGCTCGGACATCGCGGCCGCGACTTTCCGAAACGAACTTCTGCACCAGGACATTTTGCCGGGTGCTGTGCAGGGTCTCGATGATCGCTTCAGCGACTTTGACGTTGTCAGCAAGAATCACGCCGACGCCCTGGGTGCCTTCCAGCAGCTTGATGATCACCGGCGAACCGCCGACGCGCTCGATCGCTGGCAGCACGTCGGATTTGTTGCGCACAAAGGTTGTCTGCGGCATGCCGATCTGGTGCCGGCTGAGGATTTGCATGCATCGCAGCTTGTCGCGCGAATTGCCGATGCCGGTCGAACCGTTGGCCGTAAACACGTCCATCTGCTCAAACTGGCGGACGACGGCTGTCCCGAAATAAGTGATCGACGCGCCAATCCGTGGCAGCACCGCATCGTAGTGGCTGAGCGGTTTGCCGCGGTAATACAGATCCGGGGTCCCTGCCTCCAAGTCGATCGAAAACTTCAACGTGTCGAGCACCCGCGCAACGTGGCCGCGTTGCTTCGCCGCATCGAGCAAGCGGCGCGTGCTGTAACACTTTGGACTGCGAGAAAGAATGGCGAGTTTCAAGGGAGCCTGACCGGAAGGTAAAGGGACGATACGTGCGAGGAAAAATAAGTAACTGGGATGCCGTGGGATGCAGGGTGCCGGCTCACAACTGGCGTTTGGATCTGCGTTTCGGGCGGCGACCGAAATACGATCCGCCCGAGTCGATCAAAAATCGTCCGCGAATCGCCTCGCGACCGATCAACATCCGAAACCCCATCGCGTCCCGGTTCGCTAAAGTCAACTCGATCGGCAAGTGCTGGCCGATGATTTCTAAAGTCGTCAGGATGACAACGCGCTCGCTCGCCACGCCGTTGCTGCTCCTGACGTGCCGGCGATCCAGCACCGCTGCTTCGCAATACTTGATGAACTCGTCATTGCCCTGAATCGGATGCACCGTGAACCGCACCCAGGGCTGGTCATCGCGAGTAAACGGTTCGATATCAAATGCATGTAAACAACTGGAACGGGCTCCTGAATCGATTTTCGCCTTGATCAAGCGGATGCCGAGGTCGGGTAGGCTGACCCACTCCCGCCAGCCGACTTTCGGTAATGAATCACCCTGCTGCATGAAAACCCCGTTAAATCTGGCTCGGTGCTGTTCAGCCACTGCCGGCGGGCGGTGAGTCTAGCGAGAAACTGGCTGCAGGCCAAACCACGACGACCCGCAGAGGTGCAAATTTCTCGCCAAAGTCATCCCGCGACACCGCCTCAGCCGGGCAAACCACTGGAGGTTGCCCCACCGGTACTGCCGGTTCTACATTGTCCTCCACAACCCGCCTCCCTACCGCTCCTCCGACCGGCTCACCGATGCAGCTTCCAACCCCGCACGGCCGACAAACGCCGCTCCAGCGCCGTAGCTTTCTGGCCGCCGCCGCTGCCACGCTGGCCAGCGCGCCGCTGATCGCCCAGGACCCCGCCGAAAAACCATTCCGGCTGCGGTATCTGGTCGGGTCGAGCATGTACGGTTACGCCGATCTGGCACAGATTGTTCCCGAAGTTCCCGCCTGCGGTGCTACGGCGATCGATCTCTGGCCCAAGGTCCACGGCAACCAGCGGGAACAGCTCGATAAGATCGGCGAAGCGGCGTTTGCGGAACTGCTGGCCCAGCACGGGGTAACATTGGGCTGCATCACGCAGTACAAGCTCGGGCCGTTCGGGCTGCGGGATGAAATGCGGCTGGCTCAGCGACTCGGCTGCCGCACCATCGTCACCGGCGGCAAAGGCCCCGTGGGGCTCCGCGGCAGCGAACTCAAGGCGGCCATCGTCCAGTTTATCGAACAACTCAAGCCCCATCTGGATGTCGCTCAGCAGTGCGGCGTCACGATCGCGATCGAGAACCACGGTAACAATCTGATCGAGTCACCCGATGCCATTCGCTGGCTCGCCGAACTGCGTCCCTCCGAGCATCTGGCGATTGCGCTGGCACCTTACCACCTGCCGCAAGACCCGGCACTGATCGCCGGCTTGATCCGCGACCTCGGCGATGCCACCGCGCTATTCTACGCTTGGCAACACGGCAGCGGCTCGACGAAGGCGCAGCCCAAAGAGCGAGAGCTGATGCAATTGCCCGGCCGCGGCGAGCTCGACTTTGCGCCGATCATCGCGGCGCTGCGCAAGATCGATTACCGCGGCTGGACCGAAGTCTTCATGCACCCCTTCCCGCGCGGCCTGCCGATCGTCGAAGGCGTCGCCAACGTCACCGCCGAAATCAAACGTTCCGCCGCCTACCTCGACGCCCTCGCCGCCGCGTTAGCGTCCGGTTCTCACGAACCATGATCCGCATCGCGGCAACCGATTCGATCGAAAAACAGTTTCAAACCTGCTTAGCATCCGGTTCCCCCGAACTCCACTCCTTACACCACTTGCGAGTCCGCCATGTCTGCTGATCAAGTTCTGATCGTCATTGGAGACGCTACCGAAACGCTTGATACGCTCTACCCTTATTACCGGTTGCAGGAAGCTGGCTTTCAACCCATCGTTGCTGCCCCGGAAAAGCGGCTTTATCAGATGGTGATGCACGAGGTGAAAGCCGGCTGGACGATCACGACGGAATGGGAAGGCTATACGCTTCAAGCGGACATCGCATTTGCCGACATCGACCCAGAACAGTATGCAGGCATTCTGTTCTCCGGCGGTCGAGCGCCCGAATACATTCGCTATGACGAAGACCTGGTGCGCGTCACGCGACACTTCTTTGAAGCCGATAAGCCGATTGCCAGCGTCTGCCATGGCGTCGAGATCCCTGCCTACGCCGGCTGCGTCAGCGGGCGGCGGATGGCAACGGTTCCCAAATGCCGGTTTGACCTGGAGGTCTGTGGCGGGATCTTCGTCGACGCCCCGTGTGTCATCGATGGCAACCTTATCAGTGGCCGCACGTATCATGACAACGGCCACTACGTCGGCCCGTGGATCGAGCTGCTCGTCAAAGCCCGCCAGGCCAAACCGATTGCAGTTTGAGAGCCTCCGCCGGTTCATTACGTTGCAGCAGCGTCTCCAGCCCGCAGGGCGATACCGTGCGACCGGCAATCACTTGCGCCGCCTGCGACTCTGCTCTGCCAGCACCTCCGTGTGCACGTCACACCAACTCTTGAATGAGTAAACGAGCCTGTAGACAACTCGTGCTTCATCCTCTGGGAGTTCTCCGCGAACAAGCGAAACCTACTACTATCGCTACTATAAGAGCGGCGAGACCGGCGGCTTCGTGCATGGCCTGAAGTATGTGGTCGACCCTCAGGCCTACGCGCGCATGCTGGCCGACAGCATCGACCCGCTCGCGGCCAGCAATAATCTGCTCGCCGAGTATGCCAAGTATCACTTCCAGTACGACTCGCAGCAGCGGGCAATACTTGAGCGGGTGGATGGGGCTTCGCGGACCTTCTCGTTCGAGTACACCACCAGTTCTCATAGCAATGCCTACAACCACTGGAAGACCCGAACGGTCGAGACCCGGCCCGATGGCAGCCGGTGGATCGTGTACACCAACTACATCGGCCAAGTGCTGCTCAAGGAGTTGGCCAGCGGCAGCGACTCCTGGATCGAGTACTACCGGTTCGATGACGAGGGCCGGGAGATCCTGCGCGCCGAACCTTCGGCGGTGACCGGTTATAGTGACTCGGCGGCGAACCTGAATGTCGCGCTGCGGACCAGTGACGGCCTGATCCACGTCACCGATTATTACACCACCACTGGCAGCGGCGCGGCTAAGGGCTATAAGCAATTCGATAAGCTCAAGCGAGGCTCCGGCGGCACCGAGATCAAGCTCCGCGAGTACCAGTACAGCTCGCACACCGCTGGCGGGATCACGGTCTATCCGCTCTCCAAGCAGATCGAGTACCGCGGTGACGACGGCAGCGGCGCAGTGGCTACCGAGTTCAGCTACTCCT
>Ga0182745_1000293_pt1 | contig 60154 bp, 50 predicted proteins | sample eDN3rd30CKraftBY_FD_128523 | JGI IMG/M metagenome (GOLD analysis project Ga0182745, IMG submission 128523) | Enriched backyard soil microbial communities from Emeryville, California, USA - eDNA 3rd pass 30_C Kraft BY (version 2) (version 2) | ecosystem: Environmental > Terrestrial > Soil >... | reverse complement strand
CACCGACGATCCCGCGCACCAGCAGCGCCGCCTCGCGCACGGCACGACGCTGCACGGGCTGCAGCGCACCGACGCCGCGCACCGGCTCGATCCGACGACCTATTACGGCCACCAATCGGGGGTGGGGCTGACTCTCGACGCGGCCGACCGGCTCGCCGGGCCGAACGCGTCGGTCGGCATCGTCGGACTCGGCGCCGGAACATTGTCCTGCTATCGCCAGCCCGGACAGCGCTGGACGATCTTCGAGATCGACCCGGCAATGGTCGATATTGCCCGCGACCCCGGCAAATTCACCTTCCTCTCGCGCTGCGCGGGCGACACGCCGATCGTGATCGGCGACGCGCGGCTCGAAATCGCCAAACAGCCGCCGGGGCGCTTCGATATCCTCGTGATCGACGCCTTTTCGTCCGACGCCATCCCGCTTCACCTGCTGACCAAGGAAGCGGTCGGCATCTACGCCCGCGCGCTGAAGCCCGACGGCATCCTGCTCATCCATATCTCGAACCGCTTCTTCGACCTCGAACCCGTGCTCGCGGCGGAGGCGAAGGCGCGGGGCTGGTCGGCGGCGATCCGCATGGACCCGTCGGGGCAGGACGATGAATTCAGCGCGCTCACCGGGTCGAACTGGGTCGCGCTGACCGCTACGAGCGACCGGATGCGCCAGTTGACGGGCGGGCTCAGGCCGCGCGACAAGGCGCAGGAGGACGGCGCCTGGGTGCCGCTCGAGGCGCGGCCGCATTTCGACCGCTGGACCGACGATTATGCCTCGACGCTGCCGGTCCTGCTCTGGAACCACCTCATCGGAGGCCGCGAATGACCCGCACCGACATTTCGATCATCAGCGTGAACGGCAAGACGCCCCGGATCGACCCGAGCGCCTTCATCGCGCCCGGCTGCCGCATCATCGGCGACGTCGAGATCGGGCCCGACGTCAGCATCTGGTACAATTGCGTGCTGCGCGCCGACGTCAGCCACATCCGCGTCGGCGCGCGCAGCAACATCCAGGACGGCAGCATCGTCCATTGCGACGGCCCGATGCCGCACCGCCCCGAAGGCTATCCGACGATCATCGGCGAGGATGTGCTGGTCGGCCATCTCGCGATGGTGCACGGCTGCACCCTTGCCGACCGCGCGTTCGTCGGCCTCAAGGCGACGGTGATGAACGGCTGCCGCGTCGGCAGCGACGCGATGCTCGCGGCGGGCGCGCTGCTGACCGAGCACAAGGAAATCCCCCCGCGCGAGCTATGGGCGGGCGCCCCGGCGCGCCGCGTGCGCGAGATCGACGACGCGCAGGCCGCGGGAATGCAGGCGGGGGTGGCGCATTATGTGCTGAACGGGCGGATGCACAAGGCGGCGGTGGAGGGGGATTAGAATCGTCATTGCGACCCCGGCGAAAGCTGGGGGAGCAATCTCCAGCCATCGTCCGGAATGAACCTACGCTGGAGGTTGCTTCGCTTCGCTCGCAATGACGACGGGAGAATTTGGTCGGGCTCAGCCTTCGGCTTCCTCCGCCACCGCCAGCCCGTTCTTCAGCATCACCGGCAGCTGGGTCAGCGTGAAGAGGAAGGAGAGGGCGGTGACGCCCCAGACCTTGATCGTGAGCCAGAGGTCGAAGCTCATCCGCCCCGCCTGGATCAGCTCGTACATCACATGGTTGGCGACGCCGAGCGCCGCGAAGAACAGGCCCCAGTTGCGCGACAGCGCCAGCCAGCCCGTCTCGGTCAGCCCGTCGAGCGCCGATTGCAGCAGATATTTGAGCATCGGCTTCTTGAGCGCCCAGCCGCCGAGCAGAAGGACCGCGAAGGCGGCGTAGATGATCGTCGGCTTCATCACGATGAAGCGCTCGTCGTGGAACCAGACGGTCAGCGCGCCGAAGCCGAGGACGAGGATTCCCGACATCCACAGCATCGGCGAAATCTTGCCGAGCTTCCACTTCGACACCGCCATCGCGATGACGATCGCGACCATGAAGGCGAGCGTGCCCTTGATCGCGCCCGCCGTCGCCGCGAAGGCGCCGGTGCCGCCCGAGGTGAATTTATAGGTCAGGAAGAAGACGAGCAGCGGCCCGAAATCGATCGCGAAATTGAGCCAGCCATGCTTGGCGGGTGGCGGCGCGGGGACGGCCTCGGGGCCGCCGGGGAGGACGTCGCTCATCTTATGTTTCCTGCAATGATGCCCGCGATCTCGTCGGCGTCGAAGGGGCGAAGGTCGTCGATCGTCTCGCCGATGCCGATCGCGTGGATCGGCAGGCCGTGCCGCTCGGCCGCGGCGACGAGGACGCCGCCGCGCGCGGTGCCGTCGAGCTTGGTCATGACGAGGCCGGTGACCCCCGCGACCTCGCGGAACACGTCGATCTGCGACAGCGCGTTCTGTCCCGTCGTCGCGTCGAGGACGAGGACGACGTCGTGCGGCGCGGCGGGGTTGAGGCGGCCGAGGACGCGCTTGATCTTGGCGAGCTCGTCCATCAGTTCGCGCTTGTTCTGAAGGCGGCCGGCGGTGTCGACGATCAGCACGTCGATGCCGGTCGCGGTCGCCTGCTTGACCGCGTCGAAGACGATGCCCGCGGCGTCGCCGCCCTCGGGCCCCGCCATGATCGGCACGCCGAGCCGCTCGGCCCAGACCTTCAATTGCCCGATCGCGGCGGCGCGGAAGGTGTCGCCCGCGACGAGCATCACGCCATAATCCTGTTCCTGGAACAGGTGCGCGAGCTTGGCGATCGTCGTCGTCTTGCCCGATCCGTTGACGCCGATCACCAATATGACCTGCGGGCGCGGAAAAGCGTCGACCTCCAGCGGTTCGGCGACGGGGCGCAGCACCGCCGCGATCTCGTCGGCGACGATCTTCCGGAGCTCCTCGGTGCCGCCCGCGACCGCGTCGCGCCGAGCGGCGAGCCGCTCGCGGATGCGCCCCGCCATGCCGGGGCCGAGATCGGCGGTGATCAGCGCATCCTCGATCCGGTCGAGATCCTCGTCGTCGAGCCGCGCCTTGCCGGTCAGCCCCGCGAGATTCTCGCCCAGCCGCTCCGACGTGCGCTTGAGGCCGCCGAACAGCCGCTCGCTCCAGCTCGCGCCGCTCATGCCGCAATCCTTTCGGCGATCATCCGCTCGCCGTCGCGCGCGACAAGGCGCACCGGCACGACGGTTCCGGGCGCGGCGGAGGCGGCCAGCGTCAGCGCGGCGAAATTCTCGCCATGGCCGGTCAGCCCGTCGCGTTCGACCAGCACCGACGCGGCGGCGCCCGCCTGCGCGTCCAGCCACGCATGGCGCCGCCGCGCATTGGCCGCGCGCAGGGTCGCCGCACGCTCGCGCGCCACGCTGCGGCCGACCTGCGGCATCCGCGCGGCGGGGGTCCCGGCGCGCGGGCTATAGGGAAAGATATGGCCGAAGACGATGTCGGCATCGTCGATCAGGGCCAGGCTGTTGGCGAACATCGTGTCATCCTCGGTCGGAAATCCGGCGATCAGGTCGGCGCCGATCGCGATGGCGGGACGCGCGGCCTTGAGCCGTTCGACCAGCCGCACCGCGTCGGCGCGGCGGTGGCGGCGCTTCATCCGCGTCAGCATCATGTCGTCGCCCGCCTGCAGCGACAGATGGACATGCGGCATCACCCGCGCCTCCTCCGTCAACAGCGCGAACAGCGCGTCGTCGACCCGGTCGGGGTCGAGCGACGAGAGGCGGAGGCGCTCGACGGGCAGCGCCAGCAGCGCCTCGACCAGCGCGGCGAGACTGGTGCCGCTGTCGTCGCCATAGCTGGCGAGATCGACCCCGGTCAGCACGATCTCGCGCTGCCCGCGGTCCAGCGCGATGCGCGCGGCGGCGAGCACGGCGTCGACGGTGGCCGAGCGCGCGGCGCCGCGCGCAAGCACCGTGGCGCAGAAGGTGCAGTCATGCGAACAGCCGGTCTGCACGCCGAGGAAAGCGCGGGCATGGTCGGCGCCGGAAAGGGCGGGGGTGTAGGCACCCTTCGACGGGCTCGGGGCGAACGGTTCAGGGAGAGATGCTTCGTAGCTTTCCGTCGCACCCTTGGCATCATTCGACACCACCCGCGCGCCCATGTCGGCAAAGCGCTGCGCCTCCAGTTCCGCCGCGCATCCGGTCACCACGACGTCCGCGCCCGGCCGCTCGCGCAGCGCGCGGCGCACCGCCTGTCGCGCCTGCCGCACCGCTTCATCGGTCACCGCGCAGCTGTTGAAGACGATCGTATCGGCCGCGCCCGCGCGCAGCGCCGCCGCGCGCACGGCCTCGCCCTCGGCGATGTTGAGCCGGCACCCGAAATTGACGACCTCGACGCCCGCGGCAGCGCTCATCCGAAGCGCGCCCAGTCGGTTTCGCCCTCGAACACGCGCGTCGCCGCGCCGCTCATCACGATCGGCTCGCCCTCGGCCCAGCGGATGACGAGGTCGCCGCCGGGCAGCGAGATGGTGACCGGCGACTGGACGAGCCCGGCGCGGATCGCCGCGACCGCGGTCGCGCAGGCGCCGGTGCCGCACGCCTGGGTCAGCCCGACCCCGCGCTCCCACACGCGCAATTGCAGCTGGTTCTCGCCATCGAGGCTCGCGACATTGACGTTGACGCGTTCGGGGAACAGCGGGTCGGTCTCGATCCGCGGCCCGAGGTCGGCGAGCGCGACGGCGTCGGCCTCGGGCACGAAGAAGACGATATGCGGATTGCCGACGTTGACCGCGGCGCCATGTTCGAGCTCATCCCACGCGACGGGCATGTCGCGCGTGTCCATCGGCATCGCGAGCGGGATCTGCTCCCATTCGAACGCGGGTTCGCCCAGCGTCACCTCGGCGCCGCCGTCGGCCGGCGTGACGCGCAGCATGCCGCCCAGCGTCTCGATCACCGCGGGCTGGCCGATCAGCGTCGCGACGCAGCGCGTCGCATTGCCGCACGCCTCGACCTCGCCGCCGTCGGCGTTGAAGATACGCATCTTCACATCGGCATTCTCGGAGGGTTCGAGCAGGATCAGCTGGTCGCAGCCGATGCCGTGGCGCCGGTCGGCGATCGCATGCGCGCGCGCCGCCGTCATCTCGACGCCATGCTCGCGTGCGTCGATAACGACGAAGTCGTTGCCGAGGCCGTGCATCTTGGTGAAGCGATCCGCCATGTTCGCGCATGTAAGGGCGCGCAGGCGGGAAGTCTAGCGAGGCAGCGTGTGCGTTACCCGGCCTTGCGCCGCAATTCGCCGCCGGGCGCCGCGAGATCGACCTCGGGCACCACCGGCGTCCGCAACAGCCCGCGCTCGGCGAGCATCGTGGCGGTGTCGCCGGCCGACATCGCGCGGCCATAGTGCCAGCCCTGACCCTTGGCGCAGCCGAGCCGCGTCAGTTCGGCCGCGGTCGCGGCGTCCTCGACGCCTTCGGCGGTGATCGGCATGCCCAGGCTCTCGCCCAGCCGGACGATCGCGACGACGATCGCCTGCGCGTCGGCGCTGCCGCGCATCGCGGCGACGAAACTCTTGTCGATCTTGATCCGGTCGAACGGCAGCGCGCGCAGGTGCGACAGCGAGCTGTAGCCGGTGCCGAAGTCGTCGAGCGCGAGCGAAACCCCCTGATTCTTGAGGCTGGTGACGATCGAGCGGACGAGCGGCAGATTCTCGAACAGCGAGCTTTCGGTGATCTCGACCTCGAGCTGGCTCGCCGGAAAGCCCGTTTCGACGAGCAGCTTGGTCAGCTTCTGGCTGAACCACGGATCCTTCAATTGCTGCGGCGAGATGTTGACCGCCAGCGCGATCGACGGGTCCCAGCCCTTGGCGATCTCCATCGCGTGACGGATGACCTGCAGCGACAGCTCGCCGATCAGCCCGCTGTCCTCGGCGACCGGGATGAAGCGTTCGGGCGGGATCATGCCATGCTCGGGCGAATCCCAGCGCATCAGCATCTCGAATCCCATCAGCCGGCCGCTGGCGATGTCGACCTGCGGCTCGAAATGCGGAACGAATTCGCCGCGCGGCATGCCGGCGCGGATGCCGGTTTCGATCTGGTTGCGGACCTGCACCGCCATTTCCATGCCGGGTTCGAACCAGATATGCCGGTTCCGGCCCTTTTCCTTGCAATGATACATGGCGATGTCGGCCTGGCGCACCAGCGTTTCCATCGCCGCGTCGCCGCCGGCCGCGAGCGCGATGCCCAGCGAGCTGCCGATGCGGATCTGCTGGCCTTCATAGGCGACGGGCTCCTCGAGCGCGACGACCAGCGCCGCGGCGAGCGCGTCGATATCGGGCCGCGCCGCGGGTTCGAAGACGAGCATCGCGACGAATTCGTCGCCGCCCAGCCGCGCCTTGGTCGCGCTCGGCGGCAGGATCGCGGTGATCCGCTCCGCGGCGACCTGCAGCACGCGGTCGCCCGCGACATGGCCGTGGATGTCGTTGACGGTCTTGAAATGGTCGAGATCGAGCAGCAGCAGCGCGACATGGCGCTTTTCGGCGGCCGCCGCGGCGATCAGCGACGGACCGGCGGCGAGCAGCGCGCGGCGGTTGAGATAGCCGGTGAGCGGATCGGTGTCGGCGAGGTAGCGCGCCCGCTTCTCGGCGAGCGTGCGCTCGTGAATCTCGCGGTTGAGGTCGTCGTAACGGCGCCAGCCGAACAGGATCAGCGCGATATTGAGGATCAGCGTCGCCGCGAGCACCTGATCGGTGCCGCCGCCGACGCCGCCGAGCGCGCGCACCACCGACTGCATCACATTGCTGCCGGTGCCGACGAACAGCAGGATGGCGGCGACGACGATGCCGCCCGCGACGATGTCGTGCTTCGCCCCCTCGCTGCGATCCCATTCTTTCGGCACGGCCGTTCCGGCTGTCATAGACATGTCCCCACAGTCGGGCCTCTTTGCACCCGAAGCGGTGAAATTTGCGTTAAGTGAGGAAGGGCTGGTCGCCCCCAGGCCGACCCACTGCCGCCGCCTGTCCGGCGCGCGCTTGCCTTTTGCGCCATTCTTGCGTAGAGGCGCCCCGTTCGGCCGCATCTTGCGGGCGGGCATATCGACATCCGCGACGGGAAAGTCTGTCCACGGATAGCCGCTGGTTGGCGAGGTTTCGCTCACCGGCGTCTTTTGCGTTGCGGTGTCGAAGGAAGGATTTTGGGCCACATGTTCGACAGTCTGAGCAATCGGCTTGGCGATGTATTCGGGAAGCTCCGCGGCCGCGGCGCGCTGACCGAGGCCGATGTGCGCGCCGCGATGCGCGAGGTGCGAATCGCCCTGCTCGAGGCCGACGTCGCGCTGCCCGTCGTGCGCAGCTTCGTCGATCAGGTCACCGAGCTCGCGGTCGGCCAGAATGTCCTGCGCTCGGTCACCCCGGGGCAGCAGGTGGTCAAGATCGTCAGCGACGCGCTGACCGAGATGCTCGGCTCCGAAACCGCCGAGCTCGACCTCAATGTCACTCCGCCGGCGGTGATCATGATGGTCGGCCTGCAGGGCTCGGGCAAGACCACCACCACCGCGAAGATCGCGAAGCGACTGAAGGACAAGGAGCGCAAGAAGGTGCTGATGGCGTCGCTCGACGTCAACCGCCCCGCCGCGCAGGAACAGCTCGCCGTCCTCGGTACCCAGATCGACGTCGCGACGCTGCCGATCGTCGCGGGTCAGCAGCCGGTCGAGATCGCGAACCGCGCGATGCAGGCGGCGAAGCTCCAGGGCTATGACGTCCTCATGCTCGACACCGCGGGCCGGCTCCACGTCGACCAGCAGCTGATGGACGAGATGCAGGCGGTGTCGCGCGCCGCCAATCCGGCCGAAACCCTGCTCGTCGTCGACAGCCTGACCGGCCAGGACGCGGTGCAGGTCGCGCAGCGCTTCACCGATCAGGTGCCGCTCACCGGCGTCGTCCTGACCCGCATGGACGGCGACGCGCGCGGCGGCGCCGCGCTGTCGATGCGCGCGGTCACCGGCAAGCCGATCAAGTTCGCGGGCACGGGCGAGAAGCTCGACGGGCTCGAACTCTTCCAGCCCTCGCGCATCGCGGGCCGCATCCTCGGCATGGGCGACGTCGTCAGCCTCGTCGAACGCGCCGCCGAGACGATCCAGGCCGAAGAGGCCGAGGCGATGGCGAAGAAGATGGCGAAGGGTCAGTTCGACCTCGACGATCTTCGCACGCAATTGAACCAGATGCGTCGCATGGGCGGCATCGGCGCGCTCGCCGGGATGATCCCGGGGCTCAAGAAGGCGCAGGCGGCGATGGCGACCAGCGGCGCCGACGACAAGATGCTGATTCACTTCGACGCGATCATGGGGTCGATGACCCCCAAGGAGCGCGCGAAGCCCGACCTGATCAACGCCAAGCGCAAGATCCGCATCGCCAACGGCTCGGGGACCAGCGTGCAGCAGGTGAACAAGGTGCTCAAGATGCACCAGGAAATGTCCACCGCGATGAAGCGCATCCGCAAGATGGGCGGGCTCAAGGGGCTCGGCGCGCTGTTCGGCAAGGGCGGCGGCATTCCCGGCATGGGTGGCGGTCTTGGCGGCATGGGCGGCGGCGGCCCTGCCGGCCTTCCCGGCCTGGGCGGCGGGGCGATCCCGCCCGAGCTCGCCAATCTGATGAATAAGAAGAAGTAATTTCGACTAACCTTAATATTTGAAGTAAAAGGAAAATATCATGGCTACCTCCATTCGCCTTTCGCGCGGCGGCTCGAAAAAGCGCCCCTATTACAAGATCGTCGTCGCCGATTCGCGCAGCCCGCGCGACGGCCGCTTCATCGAGCGTATCGGCAGCTACAACCCGCTGCTCGGCAAGGACAATCCGGAGCGCGTGAAGCTCGACGGCGAGCGCGCCGCGCACTGGCTCTCGGTCGGCGCGCAGCCGAGCGATCGCGTCGCCCGCTTCCTCGACGCCGCCGGCATCAAGGAACGCGCCGCGCGCAACAACCCCAACAAGGGCGTTCCGGGCGAGAAGGCCAAGGAACGCGCCGAGGAAAAGGCGCAGAAGCTGGTTGACGCTGAAGAAGCCGCCGCGGCCGCTGCCGCCGCTCCGGCTGAAGAAGCGCCCGCCGAAGAGGCCGCCGCTCCCGAAGCCGCCGAGTCCGACGCGACCGGTTCGGTGAAGAGCGAGGAAACCGCCGAAGCCGTCGCCGACGCGGTGGCCGACGAAGTCCCCGCCGAAGCGACCGCCGAAGACGCGGCCGCGATCGCCGAGGAAGTCGCCGAAGGCGGCCCGGTGGCCGAAGAAGCCCCGGCTGCCGAAGAAGCCCCGGCTGCCGAAGAAGCGCCTGCCGCCGAAGAAGCGCCTGCCGAAGAAGCCGGCGAAGAAAAGGCCGAAGGCTAAGCCTTGGCGCGCGCCGACCGCCCCGTCACCCTCGCCGCCATCGCCGGCGCGCATGGGGTGCGGGGCGAGGTGCGCCTCAAATTATTCGGCGAAGGCGCGGATGCCCTCCGCGCCTTTTCCGTTTTCGACGCAGGCGCCCGCAAGCTGACGCTGAAATCGGTGCGCCCCGCGAACCAGGGCGCGGTGGCGACCTTCGCCGAAGTGAACGATCGCGGTGCGGCCGAGGCGCTGCGCGGGACCGTCCTGACCGTTCCGCGGTCGGCTTTGCCGCCGCTCGGCCCCGGCGAATATTATCATCACGACCTGATCGGCCTCGCCTGCACCTCGACCGAAGGCGAGGCGCTGGGCACCGTCGTCGCGGTCGAGAATTTCGGCGCCGGCGACATTCTCGAGATCGAGCGGCCGGCCGAGCCCGGCAAGAAACCGGGGCGCTTCATGGTGCCGATGATCCCGCAGGCGGTGCCCGAATGGAGCGACGCGGGGGTCATCGTGGCGGCGGCATTCGCCGAATAACGCCATTGGGCCCGAACGGGGCCGGGTTGGACGGAAATCCCGCCGCAAGGGGGAGCGGCCGAGGCGCCAGTGGCGCGCATCGGCACGGTCGACGGGATTCCCGTCCGTCTCAGTGCGCCTGGGCGCGGGGCTTCGAGCCGGCCGCGGGGCGTGCACCGCGACCGCGCCATTCGCGCCACGCCTGCGCGATTCGCGCGAAGCCGCGGTCGAGGTCGGCGCTGAAGCGGCCGTGATTTTCGGCCCAGCCGCGCATCCACATTTCGTCGATCATCGATTGTCTCCTGCTGGGTGACTGTGCCCTTTAGATGCGCCTCGCGCGGCGAGCCGGCCAACAAAAGCTTTGCGGCACAGCATAAGGCAGGCTTATAGATTCCTTATGTCCAGACTGCCGCCCCTCGCCGCGATCCGTGCCTTCGAATCGGCCGGAAGGCTGGAAAATTTCTCGCGCGCCGCCGAGGAGCTCGGGATGACGCAGGCCGCGGTCAGCTATCAGGTCCGCCAATTGGAGGACCGGCTCGGCCGCGCGCTGTTCGTGCGCGAGAAAGGGCGGGTGCGGCTGTCCGAGACGGGGCAGCGGCTGCTTCCCGCGATCCGCGCCGCCTTCGCCTCGATGGGCGACGCCTTCGCGGCGCTCGGCGACGATGAGGCCGATATCTTGACGATCAGCGCCGCGGTGACCTTCGGCGGCACCTGGCTCAGCGCGCGCATCGGGCGCTTCCAGCTCCGCTACCCCGATCTTGCGGTGCGGCTCTCGATGTCGAACGACTATGTCGATTTCGACGCGTCGAACGTCGACGTCGCGATCCGCATCGGCCGCGGCGGCTGGCCGGGGCTGCGCGGCGATTTTCTGTTCCGCAGCCATGTGACGCCGATCTGCTCGCCCGCCTTTCTGGAAGCGAACCGGATCGCGGCGCCCGCCGACCTGCTGCGCGTCGAGCGGCTCGCGCCGAACGACGGCTGGTGGGCCGGCTGGCTCGCCGAGGCCGGGGTCGACGTCGCCCCGCCGCCGCGCCGCGGGGTGGTGCTCGACAGCCAGCTTCAGGAAGCGAGCGCGGTGCAGGGCGGCTACGGCATCGCCTTGATGACCCCGCTGCTGTGGCGCGCCGAGCTCGACAGCGGGCGGATGGTCCAGCCTTTCGACACGCTCTACCAGCCCGGCAGCGCCAACTGGCTCGTTTACCGCGAGGGCCGTAGCCGCGTGCGCAAGATCGAACGCTTCCGCGAATGGCTGCACGAAGAGATGGAAAAGGATCGTCCCCTGCTCCCCGAGGCGCTATGGCGACCGCTGCCATGACCTTCACCGCCGTCCCCCTGACCCTCTATCCCGACATGTTCCCCGGCCCGCTCGGGCACAGCATGGCCGGGCGCGCGCTCGAGAGCGGGACATGGGCCTGCGCGCCGGTGCAGATCCGCGACTTCGCGACCGACCGGCACCGCACCGTCGACGACACGCCCGCGGGCGGCGGCGCGGGGATGGTGCTCAAGGCCGACGTGCTGGGCCGCGCGATCGATCACGCGGCCGCCGCGCATCCGGGGCTGCCCTTGCTCGCGATGACGCCGCGCGGCGCGCCGATCACCCAGGCCCGGGTCCGCGACCTTGCGGCGGGTCCCGGTGCGATCATCCTCTGCGGTCGCTTCGAGGGTTTCGACGAGCGCATCTTCGACGCGCGCCCCATCGAACAGCTCGCGATGGGCGACATCGTCCTCTCCGGCGGGGAGATGGCGGCGCTGCTGCTTCTGGACGCTTGCATTCGGCTGCTTCCCGGCGTAATGGGCGCGGCTTCTAGCGGAGACGACGAATCGTTCGAGAACGGTCTGATCGAATATCCGCATTATACCCGACCTGTCACATGGGAAGGGCGCACGATCCCCGAAGTGCTGCGATCGGGGGATCATGCGAAGATCGCCGCCTGGCGGAAACAAAGGGCGGAAGAGGACACACGGTTACGCAGGCCGGACCTTTGGGAGCGCCATGAGGGCGCTCGGGCCCGACCTGCCTCTGGCGCGCGGCAACAGAAGAAGGACTAGGGGCCATGAACCTCATCCAGACGATCGAAGCCGAAGAAATCGCCAAGGCCGGCAAAGAGATTCCGACGTTCCGCCCCGGCGACACGCTGCGCGTCGGCGTGCGCGTCGTCGAAGGCGAGCGCACCCGCGTCCAGAATTTCGAAGGCGTGTGCATCGCCCGCTCGAACAAGGGCATGGGCTCGAACTTCACCGTGCGGAAGCTGTCGTTCGGCGAAGGCGTCGAGCGCGTCTTCCCGCTCTATTCGCCCAACATCGACAGCATTACCGTCGTCCGCAAGGGCGCCGTCCGTCGTGCGAAGCTCTACTATCTGCGGGGCCGCACCGGTAAATCGGCGCGTATTGCGGAGCGCCGCGAATACCGGTCGGAAGCCGGCGAAGGCTAAGGAGAGCTTCTCCACACCAAAGCCGAAACAGCTTTCCAAAACGACCGGTTCCGCCAACAGGCAGAGCCGGTCGTTTTCTTTTGGGCAAAGCGAATTTGATGCAAGCGTCCGTCTTCCCGTTCCAGCCGACACGACGCGCCTTCCTTGGCGCGGTGCTCGCCTTCGGCGTGGCGGGCGAGGCGATGGCGCTCACCAATGCCCAGCGCGTGGTAAGCGCGGCGCGCCGGCAGGTCGGCGTGACGCTGACCTACGACCCCGCCTATACGGTGCTGCGTTTCCCGAACGGCGATGTCGACCGCGCGAAGGGCGTGTGCACCGACGTCGTGATCCGCGCCTTTCGCGATGCGTTGGCCCTCGATCTTCAGGCTCTTGTCAACGCCGACATGAAGGCCAATTTCGGGGCCTATCCAAAGAATTGGGGGCTCGGCCGTCCCGACCGCAACATCGACCATCGCCGCGTGCCCAATCTCGCAACCTACTGGCGGCGGCAGGGCGCGGCGCTGCCTGTCACCGACAACCCCGCCGACTGGCGGCCGGGCGACATCTTCACCCAGATGGTCGGCGGAAGGCTGCCGCACACGGGCATCGTATCTGACCGGAAGGACACGACCGGCGTGCCGCTCGTGATCCATAATATCGGCGGCGGCACGCGCGAGGAGGATGCGCTGTTCAAGCATAGGCTGACCGGCCATTTCCGCTGGAAAGTCTGAATTACCCCAATGTTTTCAATCGAGTTCTTGCCTTGAGGAGTGAGTAAATGGGTTATCGTATCGTTGTCGCCGGAGCCACGGGCAATGTCGGACGCGAAGTCCTCGCCATCCTCGCCGAGCGCGAATTTCCCTACGACGAACTCGCGGCGGTCGCTTCGTCGCGCAGCCAGGGCGACGAGATCGAGATCGGCGACACCGGCAAGACCGTGAAATGCCAGAATATCGAGAATTTCGACTGGGCGGGCTGGGACATGGCGATCTTCGCCATCGGCTCCGACGCGACCGCGATCCACGCGCCCAAGGCGGCGGCGGCGGGCTGCGTGGTGATCGACAACTCGTCGCTTTACCGGATGGATCCCGACGTGCCGCTGATCGTGCCCGAGGTGAACCCGGATGCGATCGACGGCTACACTAAGAAGAATATCATCGCCAACCCGAACTGCTCGACCGCGCAGATGGTCGTCGCGCTGAAGCCGCTCCACGATGCGGCGACGATCAAGCGCGTCGTCGTCTCGACCTATCAGTCGGTGTCGGGCGCGGGCAAGGCGGGGATGGACGAACTGTGGAACCAGACGCGCCAGATCTTCGTCGGCGACGAGAAGGACGTCAGCAAGTTCACCAAGCAGATCGCCTTCAACGTCATTCCGCACATCGACAAGTTCCTCGACGACGGCTCGACCAAGGAGGAATGGAAGATGGTCGTCGAAACGAAGAAGATCCTCGATCCCAAGATCAAGGTCACCGCGACCTGCGTCCGCGTGCCGGTGTTCGTCGGGCATAGCGAGGCGATCAACGTCGAGCTCGAAAAGGAGCTGTCGGCCGAGGAAGCCCAGCGCATCCTGCGCGAGGCGCCCGGCGTCGTGCTCCACGACAAGCGCGAGGACGGCGGCTACATCACCCCCGTCGAAGCCGTCGGCGACTTCGCGACCTTCGTCAGCCGCGTTCGCGAGGACCCGACGATCGAGAACGGCCTCAACCTCTGGTGCGTCAGCGACAATCTCCGCAAGGGCGCGGCGCTGAACGCAGTGCAGATCGCCGAACTGCTCGGCCGCCGGCATTTGAAGAAGGGGTGAGTGTCCAAGCCCCTCCTCTTCAGAGGAGGGGCAGCGAGACTTGCGGACTTGTCCGCTAGTCGCAGCGGGGTGGTCTCCCTCAAAGGCGTCCACCACCCCAAACCCCTCCTCTGAAGAGGAGGGGCTTAAATGCCTCGATGGGAACGGCTAGGAATGGGTCATGCCCGCCGCCCTCTCCGCCGTTCCCCGCCCCCAGCGCCTCCTTCTCGGCCTGCTGCTCGCGCTGCTTCTTCTCGCGCAGGTCGACCAGCCTTACCCCGCCATCGCGCCGCTCCAGCACATCCCGACCGCGCTGCTGCTCGTCGCCGCGCCGTGGCTGCTGCGCCGCTGGCCGCTCTCGACCCCGGCGCTCGCCTGCATCATCCTGTTCCTCGCGCTGCACACGCTCGGCGGCCGCTATATCTACAGCAACGTCCCCTATGACGAGTGGGTGCGCGCGTTGACCGGCCGGGGACTGTCGGAGGCATTCGGCTGGACGCGCAACCATTACGACCGCCTCGTCCATTTCGCCTTTGGTCTGCTTTCGACGGTGCCGGTGGCGGAGGTCGCGCGGCGCTACGGCGGCCTGTCGCGGCGCGGCGCGATGCTCGCGGTCGCCGGCTGGGTTCTGTCGCTGTCGTGCCTCTACGAGATTTTCGAATGGCTGCTGACGATCGTCGCGGCGGGCGAGACCGCCGACCGCTACAACGGGCAGCAGGGCGATATCTGGGACGCGCAAAAGGACATGGCGCTCGCCGCGCTCGGCGTGGTCATGGTGGTGGCGCTGCCGCGCGGCAGGGCGGCGATTTGAACCAACCGCCGCTTTGCTGATAGGCTGCGACGCGATGGACAGCTTCACGCCCTATGCGCCGCTCGATGTCCCCAAGCCGTTCGGCGAGGCGATCTGGATCGTCGACGGCCCCGAAATCCGCATGGATTATGCCTTCGGCTCGATCCCCTTTCCGACGCGAATGACGGTGGTGCGGCTCGCCGACGGCGGGCTCTGGCTCCATTCGCCGGTCGCGCCCGGCGAAGCGCTGTTCGCGGCGATCGACCGGCTGGGGCCGGTGGCCTGGCTCCTCGCGCCGAACAGCATCCATTACTGGCATGTCGCCGACTGGCAGCGGCGCTATCCGCATGCGAAGACCGCCGCGGTGCCGGGGCTCGCCGAAAAGGCGAAGCGGCCCTTCCGCATCGATGCGGTGCTGGAGGACGCCCCGCCCTGGCCGCGCGCGGAGATCGACATGGTGCTTTTTCCCGGCACCGCGGTCAGCGAGGCGGCCTTCTTTCATTCGACGTCGCGCACCGTGATCCTCGCCGACCTGATCGAGAATTTCGAGCTGAGTCGGGTGCGCAACCCCCTCTATCGCTGGCTGATCCGCCTCTCGGGCGCCGCCGCGCCGCACGGCAAGGCGCCGATCGACCTTCGCCTGACCTTCTGGCCCACGCGCCGGCGCGTGCGCGCGGCGGTGGCGTCGATCCTCGCCTGGCCCTGCGAGCGCATCGTCATGGCGCACGGCCTGCCTCATGCCTCGGGCGCCGCCGCCGAACTGCGCCGGGCTTTCGCATGGGCGCGGTGAGGGGAGGCGGTCGCTATCACGGAATGGCGATGGTTGATCGAAAAGCGCTCTAATGCCCCATGTCCGCCGCCGACGCCTTCGGGCCACCGGGCGCGGGCGGGCGCAGCAGGATGACCAGCGGCACCGACAGCAGGGTCACCCACATCATCGCCCAGAAATCGTCGATATAGGCGATCATCGCCGCCTGGCGGTTGATCTCGGCATTGACCATCGCCATCGCGCTCGCGCCGAGCGAGCCGAGGCGGTCGGAGGTTGAGGGGTCGATCAGCGGCACCGCGCTGCTCGTGACGTGCGCGACCAGATCCTCGTGGCTGCGCTGGGTGTTCGCGCCGAGCAGGGTCGTCACCACCGAAATGCCGACCGACGCGCCGACGCTGCGGAACAGGTTGAGCAGGCTCGCGCCGTCGGTGCGCCACACCGGTCCCAGCGTCGCGAAGGCCATGGTGTTGAGGGGGATGAAGATCAGCCCCATGCCCAGCCCCTGCACCAGCCCGCTGACGATCACCGGCCAGGCGCCCATCATCAGCGACCAGTGGCTCATCTGCCACAGCGAATAGGCGGCGATGAGCAGCCCGCTGCCGACCAGCCATCGCGCGTCGATCCGGCCCAGAAGCCGCCCCGCGATCCACATGCTGATGAAGATGCCGACCCCGCGCACCGCGAGCACCCAGCCGGTGTCTATCACCGGCCAGCCGAACAGCCGCTGGAGCATCGGCGGCAACAGCGCCATCGACGAGAACATGACGACGCCGATCACCACCATGAAACCCAGCGCGGTGAGCAGGTTGCGGTCGGCGAGCATGCGCCGGTCGAACAGCGTGTTGCGGCCGGTGAGCAGGTGGATCAGGAACATCCACAGGCACGCGAAGGCGACCCCGCTTTCGATCCAGATCTCGATGCTGTCGAACCAGTCCTTCTGCGCGCCGCGGTCGAGCATCAGCTGCAGTGAGGCGAGGCCGAGCGCGAGCATCGAAAAGCCGAACAGGTCGAACTTGCGGTCCTTGCGCGATGTCGCGGGGAGCAGCGCCCACATCAGCGCGAGCGTCGCCGCGCCGACCGGCAGGTTGACATAGAAGACCCAGCGCCAGCTGGCGCTTTCGGTCAGCCAGCCGCCTATGATCGGCCCCAGGATCGGCCCGACCATGATCCCCATGCCCCAGATCGACATCGCCCGCGCGTGGCGTTCGGGCGGGTTGATGTCGAGCATCACCGATTGCGACAGCGGACCGATGAAGGCGGCGCTGATCCCCTGCAGGAAGCGAAAGGCGACCATCTCCTCGAGATTCTGGGCCGCGCCGCACGCCATCGACGCGATGATGAAGCCGACGACCGAGGCGAGGAACAATGTGCGCCGGCCGATGCGGTCGGCGAGCCAGCCGGTGATCGGCATCGCGACCGCGGTCGCGATGATATAGCTCGTCAGCACCCAGTTCACCGTCTCGCTCGTCGCGCCGAGGCTCGACTGCATATGCGGGATCGCGACATTGGCGATCGTCGTGTCGAGAATCTGCATCACCGACGCGCCCATGACCGCGACGGTCAGGAGGCCGCGATAGCGCACCTGCTCGTGAAGCGGCCGGTCGTCGCTGACGACCGTCGCCGCGGGTGCGGCGCGGCGGCGGGGAAAGGCGCGGCTGGCCATTACGCGGCGTTTGCGGGGCTAAAGCCCCTCCCCTTCAGGGGAGGGGTTGGGGTGGGGTCCATCGGCCTTGCGCAAGGCCGATGGACCCCACCCGCTGCGACTAGCGAGCAAGCTCGCAAGTCTCGCCGCCCTCCCCTGAAGGGGAGGGCGGGAGTTGGGCCGCGAAGCACGGCCGCCAGGCCCACGTCAGCCATAGTCTCACTTGCCCTTTGCCGGGCACCCGCCCGACGTGATCACCTTCACCTCGGTCGAAAGCCCCGCGATCATGTCGCGCTTCGCGACCTCGTCGAAGGCGACGCGCACCGGCACGCGCTGGGTCACCTTGACCCAGTTGCCGGTCGCATTTTGCGCCGGCAGCACCGAGAATTCGCTGCCCGTTCCGGCGCCGATCGTCTTCACATGGCCGCGCACGACGAGCCCGGGATAGGCGTCGAAGCGGAGTTCGGCGGGCTGGCCGACGCACATGTCGGCCAGGTCGGTTTCCTTGAAATTGGCCTCGACCCACGGGTGCCCGGTGTCGACCAGCGTCACCGCGGGCAGCCCGGCGACCATCATCTGCCCGACCTGCAGCCGATCCGATTCGGCGACGCGTCCCGCGCTAGGCGCGCGCACCTCGGTGCGGCCGAGGTCGACCTGCGCCTGCGCGCGCTGGACGCGCGCGGCCTCGACCTGCGGATTGGTGCCGCTCGCGCCGGTGGCGAGCTTGGCGCGCGCCTCGGCGGCGTCGGCCCGCGCCTGGCCCAGGCTGGCGCGCGCCTGTTCGACCGCGTGCTTCGCGGCGTCATAGGCGGCCTTGGTGGTGAAGCCCTTGTCCATCAGCGCGGCCTGCCGCCGGAAATTGGCCTCGGCGAAGGCGATATCCTCTTCGGCCGCGCGGATGTCGACGTTGGTCGCGGCGAGGCTCGCCGACAGATTGCCGACGTCGACCTTGGCGGCGTCGATCGCCGCGCCCGCCTGCGCGACGGTCAGCGCATAGGGATGCCCGTCGATGCGGAACAGCAGGTCACCCGCCTTGACCTCCTGGCCCTCGCGCACCGCGACCTCGGTGATCAACCCGCCGACTTCGGCCGCGACCGACACCTTGTCCATCTGGACATAGGCGTTGTCGGTCGACACCGACCCGCCGCTGGTCAGCCACCAGACGCCGCCCGCGATCGCGAGCGCCGCGGGCACGCCGAACATCAGCGCGCGTGCGCCCCAGCCCGGCTTGGCTTCGTCTTCCGGGGCGGAGGCAGCGGAGCCGGCGGCCGGCGGCACCGGATCGGCCTTGGGGGCGGCACGCGGGGGTTTGGCGTCCTCGGCCGTGGGGCGGGTGGGGGAGAGCTGGGTCATTCTGCGGCCTCGGTTTCGGTCTCGGTGTTCGCGTCGCGGCGCGACAGGTTGCAGCGGATGCGCCCGACGAGCGCGATCAGCTGCGCCCGTTCGGCGTCGTTCAGCCCTTCGGTGGCTTCTTCGGTCAGCCGGTCGGTCGTCCGGCGCATGACCTTCAGAAGGTCGCGCGCGCGCGGCGTCAGGTGGAGCTGCCAGGCGCGGCGGTCGGTCGGGTCGGCGCGGCGCTCGACCAGCCCGGCCTCGGCCAGCCGGTCGACCATCCGCGACAGGGTGATCGGCTCGACCTCGATCAGCTCGGCGAGCGGCCCCTGCCGGATCCCCTCGTGCCGCTTCAGATAGCTGATCAGCCGCCATTGCAGCGCGGTCACGCCGCTGTCGCGCGTGCGCGCGTTGAACGCGCGGCGAAACAGCCGCGCGGTGTCGTTCAGCAGAAAGCCGATCGTTTCGTTCATGGCAGGGCATATAATAGCAATGGCTATATAATCAACTGCGCGCTGCGCGGCGCCTTCGACACCTTCCATTCCGGTGTAAACTATTCCGACAATGCTTGCGCCGCGCCGTATTTTGGGCAGGATGCCCGCATGAGTCTTTCCGCCGACCTCTTCTGGTCCTTTCGCTCGCCCTATTCCTACCTCGCGATCGGCCGCTACCGCGCGCTCGCCGCGAGCCACGCGGTCGACATCAACCTGCGCCCGGTCTACCCGCTCGCGATCCGCCAGCCCGACTTCTTCGAGCGCAACCATCCCAACTGGCTGAGCTATACGATGCGCGACATGATCCGCGTCGCGCAGTTCCACGGCATCCCCTTCGGCCCGCCGCGTCCCGACCCGATCGTCCAGAATGTGACGACGCGCGAGATCGCCGCCGAGCAGCCCTATATCTATCGCCTCACCCGGCTCGGCCAGGCCGCCTCGCGCCGCGGCAAGAGCCTCGCCTTCTGCGATGAGGCGGCGCAGCTCATCTGGGGTGGAGCAAAGGACTGGCATCTTGGTGACCATCTCGCCGGCGCCGCGAAGCGCGCGGGGCTCGACCTCGCCGAACTCGACGCCGAGGCCGAGCGCGACGCCGAGGGGCTCGATACCGAGATCGCCGCCAACCAGGTCGCGCTCGAGATCGCGGGCCATTGGGGCGTGCCGACTCTGGTCTTCGACGGCGAGCCCTTCTTCGGGCAGGACCGGATCGCGATGGCGCGGTGGCGCATGGAGCAGAAGGGGTTGAAGCCGCGGTAGGGGGTGTAAGGCCGGCTGGTCGTGAACGGCTGCTTTGGGGTGGGAGCTGCCATCCAACCTCGTCATGCTGAACTTGTTTCAGCATCCATGGCCAGGTCCCTCCTTCGGTGCCGCGCCCAGTTCAAGGGCGGGCCATGGACCCTGAAACAAGTTCAGGGTGACGAAGAATGAAAGGTCCGCTTCTGGCCGAAAGCGGCCATCTCGCTCGTGTTGAGCGAAGTCGAGGCAGTCCATGCCGCTCCCATTCGCCGTTGCGCGAACCGCCAAGCGGCGCGTAAGGCATGGCAATGATCATCGAACCCCGATTTTTCGAGGCGCGCGACGGCGTGCGGCTGGCGTGGCGCGAGACGGGCGAGGGGGCGCCGGTCGTGCTGCTTCACGGCCTGTTTTCGAGCGCCGAGGTCAACTGGATCAAGTTCGGCACCGCGGCGCGCGTCGCGGCGGGCGGCTTTCGCGTCATCATGCCCGACCTGCGCGTCCACGGATCGAGCGCGGCGCCGCACGGGGCGGAGCATTATCCGCCCGACGTGCTGGTCGACGACCTTCAGGATCTGGTCGCGCACCTTGGTCTCGCCGATTTCGACCTTGGCGGCTTTTCGCTCGGCGCGCGCACCAGCGTTCGCGCGGTGGTCGCGGGGATGCGGCCGAAGCGGCTGATCCTCGGCGGCATGGGGCTTGCGGGGCTCGCCGGCTGGCAGCGGCGCGGGCAGTTCTTCAAGCGCGTGATCGCCGACTATGAGAGTGCGAAGCGCGGCGACGACACCTGGCTGTCGGTGCAATTCATGAAGACGATGAAGGTCGACCGCGTCGCCGCGGGGCATCTGCTCGACAGCTTCACCGACACCGCGCCGGACGCGCTCGCGGCGCTGACGATGCCGGTGCTGGTGGTGTGCGGCGACAAGGATCAGGACAATGGCTCGGCCGAGGAACTGGTCGCCGCGCTGGCCGACGCGCGGCTCGCGACGATCCCCGGCACGCATATGTCGAGCGTGACCGAGCCCGAACTCGGCGAAGCGATCGCCGACTTCCTGACCACCGCTTGACCGGGCTGGCGGTGCGGTCCAGACTGGCGGCCATCGCGCCAGAGAGCGCCATGATCATCCAGAGGACGCACCCCATGAAAGCCATGATTTCGACCCTGTCGCTTGCGATGTCGCTCGCGCTCGCCCCAAGCCCGGTGCTCGCGCAGGAAGCCGCCCCAGCCGCAGCCGAGGCGCCGGCTGCCGCCCCGACGGCCGCCGATGCCGACGTCTTCATCGCCGCCGCCGAAAAGGATCTGTTCGACTATTCGGTCGAGGCGAGCCAGGTGAACTGGGTCAACTACAACTTCATCACCGAGGACACCGACGCGATGGCGGCGCGGATCAATGCCGTCGGCACCGAGAAATCGGTCAAATACGCGCTCGAAGCCGCCAAATATGTGAATGTGCCGGGGCTGAGCGCCGACACGAAGCGCAAGCTCGACATTTTGCGCAACGGCATCGTGCTCCCCGCCCCGACGACCGAGGGCGCCGCGACCGAACTCAACCGGATCGCGACCGATCTCTCGTCGCAATATGGCAAGGGCAAGGGCACCCTCGACGGCAAGCCGATCTCGGGCTCCGACATCGAGGCCGAGATGGGCAATCTCGAGCATACGCCGGCCGAGTTCGCCGAGATGTGGACGAGCTGGCACGACAATGTCGGCGCGCCGATGAAGGACGACTACGCAAAGATGGTCGGCATCGCCAACGAGGGCGCGAAGGAGCTGGGCTTCGCAGACACCGGCGCGATGTGGCGGTCGGGCTACGACATGCCGCCCGAGGAGTTCGCGAAGACGACTGAGCGGCTGTGGCAGGAGGTGAAGCCGCTCTACATGGCGCTCCACACCTATGTCCGCTGGAAATTGAACGAGAAATATGGCGACGCGGTGCAGCCGAAGACCGGCCCGATCCGCGCCGACCTGCTCGGCAATATGTGGGCGCAGGAATGGGGCAATATCTACCCGCTCGTCGCGCCCGCGGGTTCGGGCGACCTCGGCTACGACATCGGCGATCTGCTCAAGGCCAAGGGCAAGACGCCGCTCGACATGGTCAAGGCGGGCGAGAATTTCTATTCCTCGCTGGGTTTCGCGCCGCTGCCCGAAACCTTCTGGAAGCGCAGCCTGTTCGTGAAGCCCGCCGACCGCGAGGTCGTTTGCCACGCCTCGGCGTGGGACATCGACAACAAGGACGACGTCCGCATCAAGATGTGCACCAAGGTGAATTCGGACGATTTCGTCACGATCCACCACGAACTCGGCCATAATTATTACCAGCGCGCGTACAACAAGCAGCCGTTCCTCTACCTCAATGGCGCCAACGACGGTTTCCACGAGGCCATCGGCGATTTCGTCGCGCTGTCGATCACGCCGCAATATCTGGTCGACATCGGCCTGCTCGACAAGGCGCAGGTGCCCGGCGCCGACAAGGATATCGGCCTCCTGTTGCGGCAGGCGATGGACAAGGTCGCCTTCCTGCCCTTCGGCTTGCTTGTCGACCGCTGGCGCTGGGGGGTGTTTGACGGTACGATCCAGCCCGCCGACTACAACAAGGCGTGGACGCAGCTGCGCCTGCAATATCAGGGCATCATCCCGCCGGGCGAGCGGCCGGCGAACGCCTTCGACCCGGGCGCGAAATATCATATCCCGGCGAGCACCCCCTATTCGCGCTATTTCCTCGCGCGCGTGCTGCAGTTCCAATTTTATCAGGCGGCGTGCAAGCAGGCGGGATGGAAGGGCCCGCTCCACCGCTGTTCCTTCTATGGCAACAAGGCGGTCGGCGCGAAGCTCAATGCGATGCTCGAAATGGGCGCGTCGAAGCCCTGGCCCGACGCGCTCCAGGCCTTCACCGGCAGCCGCGAGATGTCGGGCAAGGCGATGGCCGACTATTTCGCGCCGCTGAAGAAATGGCTCGACGAACAGAACAAGGGCAAGCCGACGGGGTGGTGATCGCGGTTACGAGGATGTGACAAGGGCCGGGGAGGCGACTCCCCGGCCCTTTTTCTTGCGGGAGTGCAGGGCGGCATTGGGGTGGATTGGAGCCATTCCCCTCCCTTTTAGGGAGGGGCTGGGGGTGGGTAGCCGCCGAAGGCGGCGTTCTTTCGTAGGCTCGCTCCGCTCGCGCACCCACCCCTAACCCCTCCCTAAAAGGGAGGGGAGAAGGTATGCCCGCTAACCGCCCGTGGGCCCCGTTCCCCGTCATCATCCCGCCTCCACCGCCTGCTTGAACCGCGCCAGCCGCGCTGTCGCCGCGGCGGCGTGCGGGCCGATCCAGCGGTCGTGGATGTCATGGATCGGCATCGCGTTCAGGTGATTCCAGCGCTCGCGGCCGCGGCGCTCGGCGATGATGAGTCCGGCATCTTCCAGCACTTTCAGATGTTGCATCACCGTGCAGCGGTCGAGTTCGGGGAAATGCTCGCACAGCGTGCCGGTGGTCAGCGGCTGATCCTTGAGGTCGTCGAGGATCTGGCGCCGCACCGCATGGGCGAGTGCCTTGAAGATGCGGTCGTAATCGTCGTGGATTGACATGTTATAAATTTATAACATAAACTGCACCAACTCAAGCGGAGATTGATCATGGAACTGAAATTCCGAGTCGCGGCGCGGATCGCGAAGCCGGTGCACGAGGTGTTCGAGGCGGTCGCCGACCCCGCGAAGCTGTCGCATTATTTCACCACCGGCGGTGCCAAGGGCCGACTGGAGACCGGCGCGACGGTCGAATGGGACTTTCACGACTTCCCCGGCGCCTTTCCGGTCTGGGTGATCGAGGTCGTGCCCGACGAGAGGATCGTCCTCGAATGGCAGGCGAACGAAGGCGAGGCGCCGAATGTCGAAGGGGGCGAGCTCAAGGACGCCGATTACCGCACCCGCGTCACCATGAGCTTCAAGGGGCTCGACGACGGCCGCACCCTCGTCGAGATCGCCGAGGAAGGCTGGCGCGAGAATCAGGGCGCGCTCAGTGCCTCCTACGGCAATTGCCAAGGCTGGTCGCAGATGCTCTGCGCGCTCAAGGTGTGGATCGAGCACGGCATCAATCTGCGCGAGGGCATGTATAAATAACCGGCCCTCCCCGCGACGAAGCGGGAAGGGCCGAGAGATGCGGGGTGGGCAAGGAGCCCGCCCCCGGCATCCTAGATTCCGTCGACGGCCTTGCTGACGAGGATATTCACCGCAACGCGGCGATTCTGCGCCTTGCCTTCAACCGTGCTGTTGTCCGCCGCCGGGTCGGCCTCGGCCATGCCCGTGGGGGTCAGCATGCGATAGGGCTTCCAGCCGCACGCCTGCTGGAGATAGTTGACGACGCCGCTGGCGCGCTTCTCGCTCAGCGCCTGGTTCAGCTCCTGGCTTCCCGTGGAGTCGGTGTAACCGACGACGAGCAGCAGGGCGTTGTCCATCGCTTCGGCCTGGCTCGCCGCGGCGCAGAGGTCGGATTTCGCCTGCTCGGACAGCGCCGCCTTGCCGGTGTCGAAGTTCACGTTCGTCGTGCTCTTGACATTATACTGGTCGATGTCGCCCACGCGGCCGCGCAGGGCCTCGGTCGCCGCGGTCTGTTCGGCGAAGCGCTGGTTGGTGCCGGTGCGGATCATCGATGCGGTCCGCAGGTCCTTGTTCTTGAGCGCGATCTTGCTCGCCACCAGGCCGCCGTCCCACTGCAGGGTCTCGACGCTGACCGGCAGGCCGTTGAGCAGCGAATCCGCCGCCAGCTTGTCGCTGCCGAGTCCCAGGAACCCGCCGCTGCCCTTGATCTTGGTGCCTTCGACGAGGGCGATCGTCGTGTCGGCGCCGTCGGCGGTCGTGACCTGCATGCTGCCGTCGCTCCGCGCGGAGATGATGCCCTCGATTTCGGGCCCCTTGGCCATCTGAGCCAGATCGGGCATCAGCTGGCCATTGACGATCACATTGTCGCTTGCGGGGTCGCTTGCGGGCGCATCCTGCGCCTGCGCTGCGAGGCTGACCGTCGCCGTGCCGGCCAGAAAGGCCAGCAACACCATTTTCGGACTCTTGGAAACCGCTCCCATACGCTACTCCTTCGAACTGGATCGGCAGGGGTTCCGCAGTTTACCTGGCCCCTTCCGGCACAGAAATACTCCTGACATGGACAGGAGTTGCGCAGGTCGTCGAGCGCCTTGCACGGCTCGGCTAATCCCGCGAACCGGGCAAAAGCGCGCGAATCCGCGCCATTTAGACAATTAAGCTAGCTATATTCAGGCGTTACGCGCCATCAGCCCGCCGTCGACGGGGATCACCGCGCCGGTGATATAGCTGGCGGCGGGAAGCACGAGGCCCAGCGTCACATGCGCAACCTCCTCGGGCTCGCCATAGCGGCGGAGCGCGGTGCGGCGCCTGGCGAAGACGGCCTTGTCCGCCTCGGGCACGGCGTCGGTCATGCCGGTGCGGATCGGGCCGGGGCAGATGCAATTGACCGTGATCCCCTCCTTGCCGAGATCGACCGCGAGCCCGCGGGTCAGGCCGGTGACCCCGGTCTTCGCGGCGACATAGGGCGTGTCGCCCGGCGTCGCGCCGAGCCCTTCGGTCGAGGCGATGTTGACGATCCGCGCGGCGTCGCTCCGGCGGAGCCACGGCAGCGCGGCGCGGACCATGCGCTGGTGCGCGGTCAGCATCACCGCGATCGCGCGGTGCCAGATCGCTTCATATTCGTCCTCGGCGTCAAGCGGGGCGAAGCTCGAGACGCCGGCATTGTTGATCAAGATGTCGATGCCGCCGAAATGCGCCGCGACCTCGCCGACGACATGGCGGATCGCGGCGCCGTCGGACACGTCGAGCGCGAAGGCCTTCGCATCGGGCCCCGCTTCGGCCGCGACCGCCTCGCACGCGGCAAGGTCGAGGTCGGTGACCGCGACCTTCGCGCCCTCGCTCGCGAGGAGCAGCGCCGTCGCGCGGCCCATGCCGCTCGCGGCGCCGGTGACGATCGCGACGCGGCCGGCGATGGAACGCGAGAGGGCGGGCGCACCGCTCACCGGAACGGCGGCTCGTTGAACGCGCGCAATTTCCGGCTGTGCAGCTTCGCACCCTCGTCGTGGAGAAGTTCGCAGGCGCGGATGCCGATCTGGAGGTGCGCGGCGATCGCTTCCTCGTAGAAGCGGTTCGCCTGCCCCGGCAGCTTGAGTTCGCCGTGGAGCGGCTTGTCCGAAACGCAGAGCAGCGTCCCGTACGGCACGCGGAAGCGATAGCCCTGCGCGGCGATCGTCGCCGATTCCATGTCGATGCCGATCGCGCGCGATTGCGAGAAGCGCAGCGCCGAATCGGTATAGCGCAGCTCCCAGTTGCGGTCGTCGGTGGTGACGACGGTGCCGGTACGCATCCGTTTCTTGAGGTCGGCGCCGCTGGTTCCCGACACCGCCTCGGCGGCGCTGGCGAGCGCCTGCTGCATTTCGGCGATCGGCGGGACCGGGATTTCGACCGGCAGCACCGCGTCGAGGATATGGTCGTCGCGAAGATAGGCGTGCGCCAGCACATAGTCGCCGATCCGCTGGCTGGGGCGGAGGCCGCCGCAATGCCCGATCATCAGCCACGCCTCGGGGCGCAGAACCGCGAGGTGATCGCAGATCGTCTTGGCGTTCGACGGGCCGACCCCGATGTTGACGAGGGTGATGCCGCTGCCGTCCTCGGCGATCAGATGATAGGCGGGCATCTGGTGGCGCCGCCACGCGCTGTCGGCGACGAGCGCGCTCGCGTTGGTACCGGGCTGGTCGACATAGAGGCCCGCGGCCCCCGCGAGCGCGGTGTAGCGGCCCTGGCCGACCTGCGCGCCCGCCCAGGCGACGAATTCGTCGACATAGCGGTGATAGTTGGTGAACAGGATGTAGCGCTGGAAATGCTCGGGCGCGGTGCCGGTATAGTGGCGCAGGCGCGCGAGGCTGAAATCGGTGCGCAGCGCGTCGAACAGCGCGAGCGGCTGCGGCGCGGTCGGGTCGAGCCCGAAAAGGCCGTCGGCAAGCTCGTCGCCGATGTCGGCCAGCTCGGTCGTCGGAAAATGCCGCGCCAGCTCGAGCGGGGTGATCTTCCCCATGTCCGACCCGTCGCTCGCGTCGAGCACATAGGGAAAGGGGATCTGCTGGCCGGTGCGGATCACCGAAAGGTCGACGTCGTAATGGCGCGTGAGCAGCATCAGCTGCGCGCGCAGATAATCCTCGAACAGGTCGGGGCGGGTCACGGTGGTGACGAATTCGCCGGCATGTTCGAAGCGCCCGAAAGCGAGATTATGCCCCTGGCCTTCGCGCAGTTCGCCATTGGTGACGAGACGCAGCGCCGGATAGTCGAAAAGACCGGTCGACGCGGCGTCGGCGGGCGGCAGCGTGCCGTCGTGGACATAGGCGGCGATGGCCGATTTGAGAGCGGAGACCGACGCCTTGAAGCGGCTTTTCAGCTCGGCGAGAATTTCCTCGACGCGGGCGGTGGGATCGGCGGTGTTGGATGTTTGCGATGAGGATGATGTCATCGCGACGCTGTTGCACGAAATTGTGACGAAAGGGAAGAGTCGGTGCAAGCAAGCCCCTCCCCTTTTTGGGGGGAGGGGCTGGAATATTCTTATAGCTGCTCGAGCATATGGTCGGCGCTCGATACCTTGAATTCGCCGGGTGCTTCGACGTTGAGCTGTTCGACGACGCCGTCGTTGACGATCATCGAATAGCGCTGGCCGCGGGTGCCCATGCCGAACGCCTTGCCGTCCATGGTCAGGCCGACCGCCTTGGCGAAATCGCCATTGCCGTCGGCGAGCATGGTGACCTGGTCGGCGCCGCCGGCCTTGCCCCAGGCGCCCATGACGAAGGCGTCGTTGACCGCGGTGCAGGCGATCTCGTCGATGCCCTTGGCCTTCAGTTCCTCGGCCTTGTCGACATAGCCGGGCAGGTGCTTCGCCGAGCAGGTCGGGGTGAAGGCGCCCGGGACCGAGAAGAGCGCGACCTTGCGGCCCTTGAAATAATCCGCGGCGTTCACCTGTTCGGGACCGTTGTCGGTCACCTTCACCAGCGTCGCTTCGGGCAGCTTGTCTCCGGTCTCGATCGTCATCTCGGCGTCCTTTCGTTGAGGGGAATATCGGAAGGCCGAGAGATTGGGGCGCGAGCGGGTGGAGTCAAGCGGGGCGGGGGAATTTCGGGGAAAGGCGGCTTGCGGCGGAAGCGGCATTCTTCTCCCGCCCGCCCGCGGGAGGGGCGTTCGGCACGCATGGAACGCCCGCTCCCCACCCCAAAGCCGTCGCGCCCGACCCAAAGACGCTGGACCCGATGCGCGCGCGCGTCCATGATGCGGCGATGGATACGGCGCCCCCTTGGTTCACCGGCCAGCTGCTGCTCGCGCTGCCCGGGATCGGCGATCCCCGCTTCGAGCATTCGGTGATCGCGATGATCAGCCACGATGAGGAGGGCGCGATGGGAATCGGCGTCGCCGATCCGATCGGCGGCATGACCGTGGGCGCGGTGCTCGACCAGCTCGAGATCGCGCACGACGACCCGCTCGATGGGCCGGTGTTCCTCGGCGGACCGGTCGAGCCGTCGCGGGGCTTCGTGCTGCATAGCCGCGACTGGGGCGGCGAGGGGGCGGTGCAGGTGTCGGACCGCTGGATGATTTCGAGCTCGCACGACATCTTGCGCGCGATCGGCGAGGGGCGCGGACCCGCGCGCTGGCTGGTCGCGCTCGGCTATGCCGGCTGGTCGCCGGGGCAGCTCGAAGAGGAAATGGTGCGCCACGGCTGGCACGTCACGCCGGGCAGCGACGCCCTGCTGTTCGACACGCCGCCCGACCGGCGCTGGCGGGCGGCCTTCGCCGAGGCGGGGGTCGATGCGCGGTTGCTCACCACGGAGGGTGGCGAGGCGTAGCCCGAATCGTCGCCCCTGCGAAAGCAGGGACGACGGGCTTTTGTCGATTAGTGCGCCAGCGCGAGCTGTTCGCGGCCGCCCGCGAGATTGGTCAGGGCGGTGCGCGCGGCCCAGCGCGAGTCCATGTAATCGCCGTTCGCGAGTTCGAGGTCGTAGCGGATCGGGCTGGCGGCCGCGGCTTCATAGGCCGCCTTCGCGTCGGCGGTGCGGCCGAGCCGGGCATAGGCGGTGCCGAGATTGATCAGCCGCGATGGATCGCGCGCGTCGAGCTGCGTTTCGCCGGTCAGTTTTTCGACCGCCGCCTGATTCTCGCCCGCCCGCAGTTCCGCAAAGGCGACCGGCAACACCGTCTCGTCGGTTTGCGGCGCGGTAACCACCACGATCGATTGCGCCGCGGCGGGCGATGCGAAGGCCAGAGCGGCGAGCGGCAGCAGGATTTTTTTCATCTCGATTATCTCCCGAAAACTGGGCCTGATTTTCTCGCTCGCCGACAAAAAAGTCAATGTTTTCGGCCGTTTGTAACATTGCTGTCACAAATACATCCTATGCTCATCGCAAGTCGCATTATAAGCCATGATTTTCAGAATCTTGGCCCCGGGCGACTCGTGTCACAATGACGGCGCGCGGATTGTCACAATCGGCGCGGCCGAAATTTTTTTCGCCGCCGCCGCATCCGGCGGCTGGTGATTCGCGCCTGCGATTCGGGATCCGGGATTCCGTTTTCCAATCCGGCGGACCGCGCTTCCCTTGCGATATAAAGAATAGTTTATATTTGATCCCGAGCGCGCTTTGGGCTAGGGCGCGCAACATAATTGCGCCGCCGCGACCGCGCGTCCGCGCCCGCCTGACAGGAGAAACGCCCGTGGCCACGCTCGCCGCCGATACCCGTGACTATGTGATCGCCGACATCGCCCTCGCCGACTTCGGCCGCAAGGAAATCGCGATCGCCGAAACCGAAATGCCCGGCTTGATGGCGCTGCGTGCCGAATATGGCGCGGCGCAGCCGCTGAAGGGCGCCCGCATCACCGGCTCGCTCCACATGACGATCCAGACCGCGGTGCTGATCGAGACGCTGAAGGCGCTCGGCGCCGAGGTGCGCTGGGCGACGTGCAACATCTTCTCGACCCAGGACCATGCCGCCGCCGCGATCGCCGCGGGCGGCACCCCGGTTTTCGCGGTAAAGGGCGAGAGCCTCGCCGATTATTGGGACTATGTCGGCCGCATCTTCGACTGGGGCGACACGACGTCGAACATCATTCTCGACGACGGCGGCGACGCCACCATGTTCGCGCTGTGGGGCGCGAAGATCGAGGCCGGCGCGACGCTGCCCGCGCCCGAGAATGAGGAAGAAGTCGAGTTCCAGCGCGCGCTGAAGGCGTTCGTCGCGGCGAACCCCGGCTATCTGACCAAGACCGTCAAGGCGCTGAAGGGCGTGTCGGAGGAAACGACGACCGGTGTGCACCGCCTCTACGAGATCGCGAAGAAGGGCGAGCTGCCCTTCCCGGCGATCAACGTCAACGACAGCGTCACCAAGTCGAAGTTCGACAACCTCTATGGCTGCAAGGAAAGCCTCGTCGACGCGATCCGCCGTGCAACCGACGTGATGCTGGCGGGCAAGGTCGCCGCGGTCGCGGGCTTCGGCGACGTCGGCAAGGGCTCGGCGGCGTCGCTTCGCAACGGCGGCGCGCGCGTGCTCGTGACCGAGATCGACCCGATCTGCGCGCTGCAGGCGGCGATGGAAGGCTATGAGGTCGTGACGATGGACGAAGCGGTGCAGCGCGCCGACATCTTCTGCACCGCGACCGGCAACGCCGACGTCATCACCGCCGAGCATATGGCGGCGATGAAGCCGATGGCGATCGTCTGCAACATCGGCCACTTCGACAGCGAGATCCAGATCGCGGCGCTCGCCAATTACAAGTGGACCGAGGTGAAGCCCGGCACCGACCTCGTCCAGTTCCCCGACGGCAAGGAAATCATCGTCCTCGCCAAGGGCCGCCTCGTGAACCTCGGCTGCGCGACCGGTCACCCGTCGTTCGTGATGTCGTCGAGCTTCACCAACCAGGTGCTCGCGCAGATCGAGCTGTTCACCAAGGGCGAGAATTACGGCAACGACGTCTATGTCCTGCCCAAGCACCTCGACGAGAAGGTCGCGGCGCTGCACCTCGAGAAGCTGGGCGTGAAATTGAGCAAGCTGACCCAGAAGCAGGCCGATTATATCGGCGTGCCGGTCGAAGGGCCGTTCAAGCCCGATCATTATCGTTACTGAGCGCGGTTCGCTCAGCGCGGATCGAACGAGGGCGCCGGAGCTTTCCGGCGCCCTTTTTATTCGGCCAGATCCCCCAGCGCGTCGCGCAGCGGCCCCAGCCATTCGGCATAGGGGCGCCAGACCTCCATCCCGTCGCGGTTGAGCGGGCGGCGGACCTGCTCGCTCGACGGGGTGCGGACGACGCGGTCGAGCTTGTGGAATTCGAGGATCGCCGGGTCCCAGTCGAGCCCGAGGTGCGTGAGCGCCGGGCGTAGCTGCGATTCGGGATCGGTGACCAATGCCGCATAGTCGATGTGGTGAACGAGCCCCGGCGCGACGCGACCGAGATGCGCCATCAGCCGCACATAATCGACATAGCATTGCCCGATGTCGGTGAGCGCGAAGGATGCGCCGTGCGCGCGAGAGAAATTCTGGGTGAAGTTGGAGAAGCAGCAGTCCATCGCCGGGCGGCGGATGTCGAGGAACTTCGCTTGCGGCAATATCTTGCGCAGGAACAGGATGTTGCTCCAGTTGTGCGGGAGCTTGTCGACGAAATAGTGCTTGCCCGTCCTGCGGTGCAGCGCCGCGCGGCGGAGATAGTCCTCGCCCATCGCCGCTGCCTGATCGGGGCCGATGCCGGCAATGAGCTGCGGCACGGTGACGGGGCCGCGCCGCGTCGCCATCTCGATCGCGCCGCGCAGGATCGCCGGGGCGTAGGCGAGTTCGCCGAGGGATTCGATATCGCGATGGCTACCGAGCATCTGTTCGAGCAGGGTCGAGCCCGAGCGTGGCAGGCTGACGATGAACACCGGCACGCTGTCGCCGAGCGATGCGGCGGGTAATATATCGAAGAAGGCCGGGCCGATCGACTGCTCGATTTCGGTGACTTCGGCGGTCAGTTCGCGCGCATCGTAGCCGATGCTGTCGGCGCGTTGGCGATTCGCCTCGGCATAATGACGAAACGCCTCGGCATATTGTTCGCGATCGTGGAGCGCGCGCGCGAGCGCAAAATGCAGCGGTGCGCTGTTGCGCACATCGACCGCGACGGCGATCCCTCGGCGAATCTCGGCGATGTCGGCGTTGCTGAGCAGCTTGCGCTTGATGCTGGCGAGGCTCCACCAGGCTTCGCCATATTCATAGTCGAGCGCGGCCGCCTTCCGATAGGCGGCGGCGGCGGCGGTGGAGTCGCCGGCAGCGCGCAGACTGTGCCCGAGCGCGACCCAGTTGGCGGGCTTGCCGGGCTCGGTCTCGGTCAGCCGCTGCTGGATCGTCCGCGCTTCGTCCACCCGCCCGAGTTTTTCGAGGATATGCGCGCGGGCGGCGGGCAGCTCGGTATCCGGGTTGCCTTCCTCGAGTGCCGTCAACATGGCTTCGGCCTCGGCTAGTCGTTCCTGCTGTTCGAGAACCGAGGCAAGCTGGCGGCGGAGCGCCCGGCTGTCGCCGCCCTTGGCGAGTGCGGCGCGCAGGAAATGCTCGGCCTGGCCGAGCGCGCCAAGCAGGACCGCGATCCTGCCGAGCGTCGCGAGTCCCTGCGGTTCGTCGGGATTGCGGCGCAGATGTTCGATGGCCCGCTGGGCCGCTTCCTCGTAGCGGCCGGCGGCGATCAGTTCGTCTGCCTTGGCGAGCAGCGAATAGGCGACGACATCACCCTGCCGGCGGTTGGACGGTGGCATTCGATCCCCCCTCAATCATAGCCGAGCAGCGCGCGCAGCCCCGGGGCCTGATAATCGACGAGCGCGCGGTGGCGCGGGCCGAGCGTATCGGGAAGTTCGATGCCGATGCCGGTCAGATTCTCGCGCGCGGTGCCGCTTTGCTTGCGATCCGACCCGACGCGAATCCGCTCGCGCCAGTCGCCGGGGCGCTCGATCCCGCAGGCGTCGAGCAGGGCACCGAAAAAGGCGTCGGCATCGGGCGTGTCGAGCGCGCCGACGTGACGCACCATGTCCTCATAGGTCACGACATGGACTCGCGCACCCAGCCAGGCGGCCGCATTCATCTCATAGATGTCGCGGAGCGACGGCGCCTTGGCGGGGAGGCCGAAGATCATCATCGTCAACAGCTCGTCGGCGGTCAACGCGCCCGATTTCAGATGATCCATATTGCCGGCGAACTGTTCGGAAATGAAAAAGCGCGCGCGCGCGATCACCCAGTCGTAGGGATCGCGATAGAGAAGGATGCGTCGGGTGCTCGCGGTCTCGATCGCCGAGGCGTCGGCGAGAAAGAGATGGCCCCAGCTGAGCATCGGGTGCGCCGGGTCGAAAGCGCTTCGGTGCTGCTGCAAATTCGCCCACTGGATGAAATCGCGGCCATATTGCTGTTCGACCGGCACGAACATGCGCAGGATATTGCGCAGCAAGTGGCTGCCGCTTTTCGGCACGCTGTTCAGGAATACCGGCTGGCGCAGCGGCATTTGCGCAAAGCGGCGATTTTCGTCGTCGAGCGTATCGGCTTGGACGCGGACGGTTGGCATGGCCCGGCGGGCTCCCTTCGATCAAATGAAACGGGGCGGCATGTCGCCATGCCGCCCCGTCCCGCCGTCTGTCAAATCGATCAGAATTTGCTCGAGATGTTCAGGAAGGCGCGGCGCCCCGTGAACGGATATTGCGACGCCACGATCACCGGCCCGAGCGTCGAAATCTGGCCGCCGTTCAGCACCGACACGCGCGGCGGGCGGGTGTCGAACAGGTTGGCGATGCCGAAGGTGATCTCGAACCGGTCGGCGATCTCCTGCGAGATCGAGACGTTGTGATAGAAGGTCGCCGGCGCCGTCAGCTTCGGGCAATAGCGACCGCGCAGCGACGAATCGATGCACGGATCGTCACCGTTGCGGCGCAGGAAGTCGCCGATGTCCGACGTGCCGCCGATGACGTTCATCCCGTAGAAGAAGGTGAAGCCGCCGCCGCTTTCCCAGGTGGCGCGGAAATCCCCGACCCATTGCGGCGAACCGGCTTCGCCGTTCGTCGAGCTGGGCACCGAATTGGGGAGCAGCTGGAAATCATCCTTGGTCTGCCAGGTCATCCCCGCGGTGAACGACAGGCGGCCGAGTTTGCCGAGGTCGTGGCGCACGTTGAGCTCGACGTCGACGCCGCTGTTCCGCTGGCTCGCGATGTTGACATATTGGTCATAGACTTCCGCGATCGCCAGCGGGTCGGCGGGCTGACCGCGCGTGAACAGGTTGCACAGCGGCTCGTTCGCGAAATCTTCCGAATCGTAGCAGCCGAAGACGATATTGGCTGCGCCGAGCTGGGTGATTTCGCTCTTCACTCGGATGTCGAAATAATCGACCGCGAGATTGATCGTCGTGTCGGGAAGGAAGTCGAACTTCGGCGTCAGGATGCCGCCGGCCACCCACGCGCGCGAGGTTTCCGACCGCAACTGACCCAGGCCGCCCTGCGAAAAGGCGGTGGCAGTGATGCTGCCGCCATTGTAGTTGCCGGGAATGCCGTCGGCGGTGCAATTGTCGGCGACGCGCTGCGTCGTCGAGCCGTCGTTGAGGCCTTGCTGCCAGTTGACGCAGGGGTCGATGTTCCGTGCGCTCGGGAAGCTGGTTTCATTGGCCAGGAACTGCTCGAACAGCGCCGGAGCGCGGAACGAGGTGCCATAGCTGCCGCGGAAGCGCAGCCAGTCGTTCACCGCCCAGTTGAGGCCCAGCTTATAGGTCCAGTTGCCATTGTCGCTGTCCGACACGCCGTCCGACTTGCGGGTCGACTTGACGCTGGTGACACGCGCGGCCGCCGACAGCGTCAGCTCGTCGAAGAAGGGCTTGTTGGCGAAGATCGGGATGTTGATTTCGCCGAACGCTTCCTTGGTGAAGCTTTTGCCCGCGGTGATCCCCGCCGCCGACGAACCCCAGGCGTTGCCGGCACGGGTGATCTCACCCGGTACGTCGTTGATCCGGTCCTCGCGGCCGTTGAATCCGAGCGCGATCGCGACCGGGCCGGCGGGCAGGTCGAACAGCTTGCCCGATACCGTCCCTTCGACCGTCTTTTGGGTGTAGACGGTCTTGCCTTCTTCCCAGTCGAACAGGAAATCGACCTGTTCGGGCGTCATCTCGCCGCGCAGGAAATAGGGGTCCATCCAGGGCAGGTCGATGCACTGCTTGCCCGAGATCGGCGTGACGGTGCCGACGCACGAACCCGCGAACTGCGTGCCCTGGGCGAGGCCGGTGTCATAGACGTCCTGAAGAATCTGTTCGCTGCGATAGCGGCCGATGCTCTTGCTGTACTGGCCGTAGACTTCCCAGCGCCAGCCGCCGAAGAAGCTCCCGTCGTCGGGCGCCTCGCCGCGCAGGCCGAAGACGCCGCGATAATAATCGACCTTCTGGCTGTTGTCGGCGTGGTTGGTGATTCCGGTGGGGCTGACGAGGTTGACGCCCGACCAGCCCGGCGCCCAGATATTGGTGTTCGTCCCGGTGCCGTAGAGATCGCCGGTATAGCCGAAGTTCCAGAACTGGCGGAATCCGTTCTGATAGGTCTTGCGGCGGTTGAACAGGAACTCGCCGAACGCCTCGACCTCGTCCGACAGCTCGAAGGAGCCTTCGGCATAGGCGGTGATCAGCGTCGTCTTGGGGATGATCGTCGCTTCTTCGTAGAAGGGATGATAATTATTCTGCACCGCCAGCGTGTCGGTGGTGTAACCGACCGGGAACCAGCCCGCCGGGGTGCCGAGATCCAGTCCGTTGGACGGTGCGCCAAAGGCGGGAATGCCCAGCGTTTCGCCCGGATACTGATATTGGATCAGCGCAACGCCGGTGGGCGCCGTGTTGATGCCGGTGTTCGGGCCGCCCGGCCCGTCGAGCCGCATGTTGCCGATCAGGTCATAGGTCCAGACATGGCCCCAGGGCAGATCCTCGCACTTCGGCTTGCCGGTGCGCGGGTCGATCAGGTCGGCGCGGCTGCCATCCTCGCGGAAGGTATAGGCTTCGGGACACGCCAGATAGCTGCGGTCGCCGCGGTTCAGTTCCTTGACGTGGGTGTAATCGGCGGCGAGCATGATGTGACCGCGGCTGAAGGTCTTGCCCCACACCGCATTGGCGCGATATTCCTCGCCGCCGCTGTCGAACGGCACCGAAGTGTTGAGATTGACTTCCAGCCCGTCGACGTCGGTCTTGGTCTTGATGTTGACCACGCCCGCGACCGCGTCGGAGCCATAGACCGACGATGCGCCGGTCTTGAGGATTTCGACGCTGCCCGCGATCGAGGCCGGCAGCACGTTGAGGTCGAACGACGACACGCCGCCGCGCGTCCCCGCGGGACCGGCACGGCGGCCGTTGAGGAGCACCAGCGTGCGGTTCGGGCCGAGGCCGCGAAGGTCGATCGTCTGCGCGCCGGGGCCGCCATTGGTGACGAAGTTCGACGAAATCGCGGCGGTGATCTGGGTCGAACCGGCAGCGACCGGCGAGCTCTGCAGCGTCGAGGCAAGATCGAACTTGCCTTCCTGCTGCGCGATGCCCGGATCGATGACGGTGATCGGGTCGGGACTGTTGAACGGCGTCCGGGTGCTGATGCGCGAGCCCGTGACGACGATCGAATCCTCGGGGCTGGCGGGTGTCGGCGCGGCGACCGCTTCGTCATCCTGCGCGGTGTCGTCCGATTGCGCAAAGGCCGGCGTCGCGAGCATCACGGCCATCGCCGACACGCTCGCCAAACCCAGATTCCGCCGCAGACGCGGCGCGGCGCTCTTCATATCCTTCATATCGATGTTTCCCCGGTTTTTATCCAAGGCCGCATTTGCCCATTTGGCCTTACCAAAACGTCAACTCCTTCGGGCGTCTTGGCGCCTTGGGACTTGCCATGACGGCGAGCGTTCCAAAGCTTTGTCCGCAAGTCAAGCGGGTTAAGGCGGCGCCCGATCCTTTCGGGAAGCGCCTGTGGCCGAACTGTCGCAGTCGACCAAGCGGCGTCCAGCTGCGACCGGCCGCTTCGGCGGCGCTGCGCCGAACGATTGAATCGCTCCATGACTGTCGATAGGGCGAGCATATGTCCATTGCACGACAGCCTGTCTTCCCGCCGGTTCGGGCGCGACGCCGATGACGCAACCCCCGGGGGCGGTGTTCGCGCTGGGCCTGTTCGCGGCGCTGTGGCTGCTCGCGGGTTTGTGGGCGGTGGGGCGCGGGATCGCGATGCAGCGGCGCTCGGCCTTCGTCGCGGCGCAGACCGAGCGGCTCGCGAGCCTGGTCGAGGCGTCGCCCTATCTGCCGGTCGTCGTGCGCGGCGATTGGCGGATCGAGGCGAGCGAGCGGCTCGGGCGCTGGCTGGGGCTCGACCGGGGCCCGCGCAACTTCGACGAGCTCGCGGGGATCGAGCAGGGGCTCGACGCCGACGGGATCGAGGCGCTGCGCCAGGCGATCCTCGGGGCGCAGCGCGGTGCGCGGCCTTTCACGCTGAGCCTGCGGCCGCAGGGCGGCAGCCGCACGCTGGTGATTCAGGGCGCCGCGGCGCCGGTCGCGGTCGGCGGGCCGGGCAGCGTGCTCTTGTGGCTGAGCGACGCGACCGACGGCGAGCAGGCGCTCGCCGACATGCGCCGCGAGCGCAACGAGGCGATGGCGGCGTTCGAGGCGTTGTCGGGGTTGATCGAGGCGGCGCCCTTTCCGATGTGGTTCCGCGACACCGACCTGCGTCTCGCGCTCGTCAACCGTGCCTATGTCCGCGCGGTCGAGGCGGGCAGCGCGGCGGCGGTGATCGACGAGGGGGTCGAGCTGTGCGAGCCGGTCGCGGGCATGAGCGCGGCCGACGCCGCCGACCAGGCGCGCGCCGCGGGCGGGGCGCAGATGCGGACGGTGCCGGTGACGATCGAGGGCGAACGGCGCATCATGCGCGTCGTCGACGTGCCGCTGGCGCCCGAGGGCGGCGGCGCGATCGGGGTGGCAGGCTATGCGATCGACGTGCAGGAGCTCGAAAGCGAGCGCGGGGTGCATCGGCGTTTCGCCGATACCCAGCGCGAGCTGCTCGACCGGCTGTCGGCGGCGGTCGCGCAGTTCGGCCCCGATCAGGGTCTCGTCTTCGCCAACCAGCCCTTCCGGCGGCTGTTCGAGGTCGATGCCGACACAGTGGCCGAGGCGACGCCCTTCGCGCGGCTGCTCGACGCGTGGCGCGAAAAGGGGCGGGTGCCCGAGGTGCGCGACTATCCCCAATGGCGCGAGGCGCACGTGGGCTGGTTCGCGTTGCCGCGGGCGAGCGAGGAGGACTGGCTTCTGCGCGACGGCACGCATCTGCGCCTCGTCGCGCAGCCGAGCCCCGACGGCGGGCTGCTGTTGATCGCCGAGGATCGCACCGAGCAGGTACAGCTCGCGGGCGCGCGCGACACGCTGCTGCGCGTCCGCACCGCGACCTTCGACAATCTGTTCGAGGCGATCGCGGTCTTCGCCCCCGACGGCCGGCTCCACCTGTGGAACCAGCGTTTCCGCCGGCTGTGGGGTGTCGACGAGCCGACGCTCGCCGCGCATCCGCGCGTCGACGCGCTGATGAGCGGGCTCGCCGACCGGCTGGCGAAGCCGAACCAGATCAGCATCGTGCAGGAGGTGATCCGCGCCGCGACGCTCGAGCGCACGCAGCGCGCCGGGCAGATCCGTTTCGGCGACGGGCGCCATTTCGATTTCGCCTCGATCCCGCTGCCCGACGGCAATGCGCTCCTCATCATGCTCGACGTCACCGACAGCCGGCGGATCGAGAGCGCGCTCCGCGAACGCAACGAGGCGCTGGAGGCGGCCGACAAGGTCAAGACCGCCTTCCTGTCGCGGATGAGCTATGAACTGCGCACGCCGCTGACCTCGATCGGCGGTTATGGCGAGATGCTGCAGGCGGGCTATGCCGGCAAGCTCGGCGACCAGCAGCAGGGCTATGTCGATGCGATCATGGATTCGGTCGCGGTGCTCGGACGCCAGATCGACAATGTGCTCGACCTCGCGCAGGGCGAGGCGGGGACGCTCGCGATCGAGCGCGCGCCGGTCGACGTGCGCGCGCTGCTGGGGCAGGCGCTGGCCGATGCGCGGCCGCTCGCCGACGCCGAAGGGATCGAGTTGGTCGACAACATCTCCGCCGAACTCGGCACGATCGAGGGCGACGCGCCGCGGCTGTCGCGGCTCGTCGCCGGGCTGCTCGACAATGCGGTGCGCTTCACCGCGCCGACGCGGCGGACCGGCGGGCGGGTGCTCCTCCACGCCGAGGGCGATGCGCGCGGGGTCGACATCGTCGTCTCGGACAACGGCCCCGGCATGCCCGAGGCGGTCGCCGCGGTGACGCGGGGGCAGCAGGCGGGAACGCCGAGCGGTGGCATCGGCCTCGCTCTCGCGCGCCAGCTCGTCGCCGCGCACGGCGGCACGATGGAGGTGCTGAGCGAGAAGGGCCAGGGGACGCTGGTGCGTGTCAGCCTGCCGCGCGGGGCATGAGCGCCTTTTCGTGCGGCTATGACCTGTCCGACGCCGACCGGATCGGCGGTGCGATCGGCTTGGCGCTCGCGCCCGGCGATGTGGTGCTGTTGTCGGGCGACCTCGGCGCGGGGAAGACGACGCTGGCGCGCGCGATGCTGAAGGCGCGGGGGCTGGCGGGCGAGGCGCCGAGCCCGACCTTCGCTATCGTCCAGCCCTATGCGCCGCCCGAGGTCGACCTCGCGATCGCGCATGTCGATCTCTACCGGATCGAGGACGAGGACGAGCTGATCGAGCTCGGGCTCGACGATTATCTGTACGACGGTGCGCTGCTGATAGAATGGCCCGAACGGCTGGGGGGTGCGCGCTGGCCCGACGCGCTGGCGCTGACGATTTCGGGGAGCGGCGCCGCGCGCGTCTTGACAGCCGATGTGCCGCCCGCTTGGGAGGCGCGATGGCCGCTCCGATGATTCCGCCCGCCCATGCGCCCGCCTTTCTCGCCGCGCATGGCTGGGGCGACGCCCAGATCCTTCCGCTCGCCGGCGACGCCTCGTTCCGCCGCTATTTCCGGGTCGTGGGCAAGGGCCGGCAGGCGGTGCTGATGGACGCGCCGCCGCCGCACGAGGACCCGCGACCCTTCGTGGCGGTCGCGGAATTCCTCTGCGCGCAGGGGCTGACCGCGCCGGCGATCATCGCGCGCGACCTCGACCTCGGGCTGCTGCTGATCGAAGATTTCGGCGACGTGCGGCTACGCGAGACGCTCGACGCCGCCCCCGACGCCGAGGCGCTTCATTATGCGGGGGTGACCGACCTCCTCGTCCATCTGCACGCGCGGCCGCCGATGGCGGGGCTGCCGGTGCACGGGCTCGGGGAATGGCTCGACGAGGTGATGCTGTTCACCGACTGGTATTGCCCGGCGGTGGATCTCGACGTCGACCGCGACGCATTCCGGGCGGCGTGGGAAGCGGCGCTGGCGCCGGTCGAAGCAGACGGATTGCCGCGCGTCACCGTGCTGCGCGATTTCCACGCCGAGAATATCATGCTGGTGAAGGGCAAGGACGGGATCGCGCATTTCGGGCTGCTCGATTTCCAGGACGCGCTGGTCGGCCATCCCGCCTACGACCTCGCCTCTGTGCTCGAGGATGCGCGGCGCGACGTGTCGCCGGGGGTCGAGGCGGCGATGCTCGATCGCTATGTCGCCGCGGCAGGGCAGGGGGAGGCGTACCGGCGCGCCTATTGGGCGCTCGCCGCGCAGCGCAACACGCGTATCCTGGGCGTCTTCGTCCGCCTGTGGAAGCGCGACGGCAAGCCCGGATACCGCCAGTTCCAGCCGCGCATGTGGGGGCTGCTCGAACGCGACCTCGCGCACCCCGCGCTTGTCGCCGTCCGGCAATGGTTCGACGCTAATGTCCCGGCTTCGAAACGGGCGGAGCTTTGGGTGGAGAAGGGGGCGTGAGCGCGAAGATCGACAGTGCGATGGTGATGGCGGCGGGGCTCGGCAAGCGGATGCGGCCGCTGACCGCGACGCGGCCCAAGCCGCTGGTGCGTGTCGCGGGCAAGGCGTTGATCGACCACAGCCTCGACCGGATCGCGGCGGCGGGCGTCGGCCATGTCGTCGTCAACGTCCATTATCTCGCCGACGCGCTCGAGGCGCATCTCGCGGCGCAGAAGCGGCCGTTCAGCATCGCGATCTCCGACGAGCGCGGCCAGCTCCTCGAAACCGGCGGCGGGATGGTCAAGGCGCTGCCGCTGCTGACCGGTGACCCGATCCTGATCGTCAACAGCGACAATATCTGGACCGACGGGCCCGAGGACAGCATCCGCCATCTCGCGCGCCACTGGGACGGCGCGCGGATGGATGCGCTGCTGCTGCTGGTCCGCCAGGCGAGCGCGTCGGGGCACGGCGGCAAGGGCGATTTCCACATGGACGGCGCGGGGCGGCTGACCCGGCGCAAGGCGGGACGGGTCGCGCCCTTCGTCTATACCGGGATCCAGCTGATTTCGCGCCGCTTCCTCGACGATGCGCCGGAAGGCCCGTTCTCGACCATGCTCCTCTGGGAACGCGCGATCGCGGCGGGGCGCCTCTATGGCCTGTCGCACATGGGCCAATGGTTCGATGTCGGAACGCCGGCGAGCATCGCGCCGACCGAAGCGGCGTTGGGCGGGATTTGATGCTATTCTCGTCATTGCGAGCGCAGCGAAGCAATCCAGAGTTGCGTAAACCGCTCTGGATTGCTTCGCTGCGCTCGCAATGACGGAGTTAATGACCAAACCCACCCTCACCTCCATCCCGGTCCACCGCGCGTTCGCCGACGCGCTCGCCGCGGGGCTGATCGCGCGCTTTGCCGACGGCGCGCTGGGGCTCGCCGAGGGGTTGATTCTGCTGCCGAGCAACCGCGCGCGGAGCGCGGTGCAGGCGGCGTTCGTGCGCGCGGGGGGCAGGGGGCTGCTGATGCCGCGGCTCGCCGTGATAGGCGACGCCGACCTCGACGAGTCGGTGGCGCTCGCGCTCGACGGACTTGACGACGATCCGATTCCGCCCGCGATCGATCCGCTGCGCCGCCGCCTGCTGCTCGCCGAACTGATCGAGCGCCACACCCCCGACGGCGAGGCGCCGGTCGCGGGTGCCGCGGCGTTCCAGCTCGCCGACGGGCTCGCGCGGGTGATCGACCAGCTCCATTATGAAGAGGTTCGGCCGGCGGCGCTGGTCGACCTCGACCTCGGCGCCTTCGCCGGCCATTGGCAGGCGTCGCTCGGGCGGCTGAGGCTCCTCGTCGATCATTGGCCCGCGGTGCTGGCGCGCACCGGCAGCATCGACCGTGCCGAGCGGCGTGGCCGCCTGCTCGACCGGGTCGCGGCGGGATGGCGCGGCGCCCCGCCCGCGCGCTTCACCGTCGCGGCGGGGGTCACCACCGCGGCGCCCGCGATCGCGCGGCTGCTGCGGACGGTTGCCGGTCTCGATCGCGGCATGGTTGTGCTGCCGGGGCTCGACCAGGGGATGGGGACGGACGAATGGGAGGCGCTCGGCCCGACGCGGCCCGATCCTGAAAATCCGGCGCGTCCGCTGGAAACCCATCCGCAATATCATCTGAAGCTGCTGCTCGATCGCATGGGCGCCAGCCGCGACGAGGTGACCCTGTGGGACGCGACGTCGGAGTATGACGGGCCCGCGGCGCGCACGCCCTTCGTCTCGCTGCTCTTCGCGCCCGCCGACTATACCGCGCAGTGGCAGGCGGCGGGCGACCTGTCGGCGGCGACCGCGGGAATTTCGGGCGCGGTCTTCGCCGACGACGGGCAGGAGGCGCAGGGGATCGCGCTGCTGATGCGCGAGGCGGTCGAAACGCCGGGGCGTACCGCGGCGCTCGTCACCCCCGACCGCGGCCTTGCCGAGCGCGTCGCAGCGGCGCTCGCGCGCTGGGGCATTGCGGTCGACGACAGCGCGGGCCAGCCCCTGTCGCGCACGCCGCCGGGGGCGCTGCTCCTGCTCCTCGCCGAGCTGGCGGCGGGTTTCGATCCGGTCGCGCTGATATCGTTGCTCGGCCATCCGCTGGTCCGCAAGGGCGAGGGGCGGAGCGCGTGGCTCGACCAGGTCCGGCGGCTCGACCTGACCCTGCGCGAGCCGGGGCTGCGGCCCGGCTGGGACGGGGTGAGCGCGCGCATTGCGGAGCGCGCCGCCAACCCCAGGGCGCGCGGGCACGGGCTGGCGGTGCAGGTCCGTCCGTGGTGGGACGAGGTGGCGGGCACGCTGGGCGTGGCGCTGGCGCCCTTCGCTTCGGGTCCCACGCCACCCGCAACCCTGCTCGCCTCGCTGCAGACGGGGCTCGAAACGCTCGCCGGCGATGCCGTCTGGGCGGGCCCGGCGGGGCGGATGCTCGCCGAGCTGTTCGACCAATGGGCGCTCGCGCGCGGCGACGGGCCGGCGCTCGTCGACCCGGCCGACTTTCCCGCGATGCTCGGGCAGTTGCTCGCGCAGGCCAGCGTGCGTCCGCCCTATGGCGGGCATCCGCGCCTCTTCATCTGGGGCCTGCTCGAAGCGCGGCTGCAGCGCGCCGACCGGATGATCCTCGGTGGGCTCGACGAGGGGCGCTGGCCCGCCGCGACCCAGCCCGACCCGTGGCTCGCGCCCGGCATCCGCCGCCTGCTCGCGCTGCCCGCGCCCGAGCGGCAGCAGGGAATGGCGGCGCATGATTTCGCGGGCGCGCTCGGCGCGGGCGACATCGTGGTGACGCGCGCCGAGCGCAGCGGCGGCGACCCGGCGGTCGCCTCGCGCTTCTGGCTGCGGCTCGCGGCGCTGGCGGGCGATCTGCCCGAGCCGCGACCGGGCGGGGTGCCGCTGACCCGGCTCGCGGCCGAACTCGACGCGCCGCCGGGGGATCCGCAGCCGGCGCCGCGGCCCGCGCCCCGCCCGCCCGCCGCCGATCGCCCGCGCCGGATCAGCGTCACCGCGGTCGACCGGCTCGCGCGCGATCCCTTTGCCTATTATGCGAACGCGATGCTCGGCCTGTCGGCGCTCGACCCGCTGAGCGCCGCGCCCGATCCGCGCTGGCGCGGGACGCGGGTGCATCAATTGTTCGAGGATTGGGTGCGCGGCGGCGCGACGGCGGACGGGTTCGAGGCCGAACTCGCCGCGCTCGCCGCCGACCCGGCACTCGATGCGCTCGACCGCGCTTTCTGGCTACCGCGCGTCGAGCCCGCGCTGCGCTGGGCGGCGGCGCAGGTGACCGGAGCCGAGGGACGCGTGCCCGTCGGGGTCGAGATGCGCGGCGAGATGGCGACCGACGGCATCGCGCTGCACGGAAAGGCCGACCGCATCGACCGCGACGCCGAGGGTCGCCTCGCCATCGTCGACTATAAGTCGGGCGGCGCGCCGAGCGCCAAGGCCGCGTTCGACAAGCTCGATAACCAGCTCGGTCTGCTCGGCTTGATCGCGCAGGCGGGCGGGGTCGAGGGCGTCGCGGCGGCCGAGGTCGGCGCGCTCGAATATTGGAGCCTGCGCCCCGACCGCCGCGCCGATGGGGTGGGGAAAATCTCGAACAGCTACGGGCCGCGCAGCGGGCTCAAGAGCGCCGAGGAGGCGATCGGCCACGCCGCCGACGCGCTCGCCGACCTCGCCGGGCGCTTCCTGCTCGGCGATGCGCCCTTCGTGCCCGGCGAGGCGGCGGGCTATGGCGATTATGATCAGCTGATGCGCCGCGACGAATGGTTCGGGCGCGGGGAGGGCGAGCGATGAGCAAGCCCGCCACCCTCGCGACGCTCGACCCGCGGCAGGGCGCCGCCGCCGACCCCGAAAGCCATGTCTGGCTCGGCGCCTCGGCGGGGACGGGCAAGACGCAGGTGCTCTCGGCGCGGGTGTTGCGGCTGATGCTGGGCGGCGTGTCTCCGCAAGCGATCCTCTGCATCACCTTCACCAAGGCGGGCGCCGCCGAGATGGCGCACCGCATTCACGAACGGCTTGCCGCCTGGGTGCGGATGGACGACGGCGACCTGCGGCTCGATCTGCGCGCGCTGGGGCTCGAATGGGACCAGCCGGGGCTGATGGCGCGCGCGCGGTCGCTGTTCGCCACGGTGATCGACAGCCCGGGCGGCGCGATCCGGGTGCAGACGATCCACAGCTTCTGCCAGACCCTGCTCGCGAGCTTTCCGCTCGAGGCGAAGCTGCTGCCCGGCTTTCGCGCCATCGAGGAGGATGAGGCCGAGGCGCTCAAGCGAGCGGTGCTGGGCGCTTTGCTAAGCCCCTCCTCTTCAGAGGAGGGGTTTGGGGTGGTGGACGCCGGTGTGGGACACCACCCCGCTACGACTAGGCCCGGCTTCGCCGAACCAAGTCTCGCTGCCCCTCCTCTGAAGAGGAGGGGGGAAGAAACCGAACTGAACGACGCCGCGGCGATGCTGTCGCGGCGGCTGGGGCCCGATGCGGCGCTGGCCTTCCTGTCGCGCTGCGCCGCGGCGTTCGGCGGCCCGCGCGCGTCGCTGCCGCCCGCGGCGCACGATCTGCGCGCGGCGTTCGACCTGCCCGCCGGCGACGCCGACGCGTGGGTCCGCGAGCAAGTGGCGGCGGGGGCGATCGGCGACGCCGATATCAAGGCGGTCGCGGCGAGCGGGGCGGCGTGGGGAACGAAGACCGGGCTCGCCTGCTCCGACGTGATGGTCGGCTGGCTGATGGGCGACGCCGATGGGCGCGCCGCGATGCTCGGCGAGCTCATCGCCTGCTTCGTGACCGGCAAGGGCGAGCTGCGCGCCGATTTCGCGGGCGACAAAGGCAAGATGAAGGATTGCCTCGATGCGGCGACCCGGATCGTCGAGGCGGCGCAGGCAATGCTCGGCACCGCCACCGCGATGCGCGTCGCCGACGAGCTCGCGGCGGCGTGGAAGCTCGGCAGCCGTTTCGCCGAAGCCTATGCGCTCGCCAAGCGCGAGGCGGGGCTCGCCGATTTCGACGATCTGATCAGCCTTGCGGGCGCGCTGCTGCGCGTCAGCAGCTTTGGCGAATGGGTGCGCTTCAAGCTCGACCAGCGCACCGACCATATATTGGTCGACGAGGCGCAGGACACCAATATGCGCCAGTGGGGGATCGTCCTGTCGCTCGCCGAGGAATTTTTCGCAGGGGCCGGAGCGAAGGACGAGCGCATCCGCACGCTGTTCACCGTCGGTGACCGCAAGCAGGCGATCTTCGGCTTTCAGGGCACCGATCCGGGCGCTTTCGCCGACGCGAAGACGCTGTTCAAATTGCTGGCCGAGGAGACCCCGAGTCCCCTGCAAGAGGTCGATCTCGTTTCCAATTACCGCTCGACCCCCGCTGTTTTGCAGGTCGCGGACGCCTGGCTGGAGGCGGGAGGAACCGGGCTGATGGGCCTCGACGGCGACGAGCCGCCGCACCGGCCGTTCCGCGACGCGCATGCGGGGCAGGTCGAGCTGTGGGCGCCGCTGCCGGTCGGCAAAGCGCTCGACGCCGAAGCCGAGGATGCGGGCGAGGAAGAGAGCGGCGACGGCACCGCCCCGGCGTCCGACCCCGCCTCGATGCGGCTGGCGCGCGCGATCGCCGACGAGGTGCGGGACTGGACGCTGAACGGCAAGGACGGGCGGCCGGTCGCGCCGGGCGATATCATGATCCTCGTCCGGCGGCGGCGCGACCTCGCGGCGCGGATCGTCGCGCGGCTGCAGGCGCTGCATGTCCCCGTCGCGGGGGTCGACCGCTTCGCGCTGGCCCAGCCGCTGGCGGTGCAGGACCTGATGGCGGCGATGCGCTTCGCGGTGCAGCCGCTCGACGATCTGAACCTCGCCGCGCTGCTCGTCTCGCCGTTGATCGGCTGGACGCAGGACGAGCTTTACGAGCGGACCCACAAGCGCGGCCGCGCGGCGATCTGGGAGCATCTGCGCGGCACCGAAGGCGATGTTCCGGCGGCGGCGATGGAGGCCTTGCGTCACCTGCTCGGCATGGCCGATTTCACCACGCCCTTCCGCTTTCTGGAGACGGTGCTGTCGGGGCCGATCGACGCGCGGCGCAAGCTCTACGCGCGGCTGGGGCGCGAGGCGCGCGATCCGATCGACGAGCTTCTGAACCAGGCGCTCGCGTTCGAGACGCGCGAGACGGTGTCGCTGCTCGGCTTCCTGACCGCCGTGTCGGGAAGCGGCGCCGACATCAAGCGCCAGACCGAGGCGCGCAGCGACGTCGTGCGGGTGATGACGGTGCACGGGTCGAAGGGACTGCAGGCGCCGATCGTCATCCTCGCCGACGCGACCGACGATGCCGCGATCGGCCACCGGCCGTTCCGCATCGACGTTGCGGGGTGGGAGAAGCTCCCCGTCTTCGCGCTGCCCGCCGATGAACGGCACGGGGCGATCGCCGAGGCCTATCAAAAGGAAGCGCTGGCGGCGACCCAGGAGCATTGGCGGCTGTTCTACGTCGCGATGACGCGCGCCGAGGAGATATTGGTCGTCGCGGGGGTGACGAAGAAGCCCGACCGCGGCATCCCCGAAACGAGCTGGCACGCCGCCGTCGAGGACGTGCTGTCGGGCATGGGCAGCGAATGGGAGGAGGCGGGCCCGATGTGGGGCCGCCGCCGCGTCCACCGCGCCAACGCCGGCAAATGGGCGCGCCGCGAGAAGGCGGCGAGGGCCGCACCGCCGCCGCTCGCACTGCCCGCCTGGGCGCACGCGCCGGCGCCCGAGGAAGCGCGCCCGCCGCGCCCGCTCGCGCCCTCGGCGCTGGGCGAGGACGATGTCGCGGTGCCGCCGCAGGGGACGGCGCGCGTCGCGGCGGTGACGCGCGGGCTGCTGCTCCACGCGCTGTTCGAGCGACTGCCGCCGGTCGCGGCGGAAAAGCGCCGCGCGGCGGCGCTGCGCTGGCTGGGCGCGCAGGCCCCGGCGCTGGACGACGCGGCGCGCGCGGCGATGGTCGAGGAGGTTCTGGCGGTTCTGGACGACCCGGCGCACGCGGCGCTGTTCGGCCCCGGCAGCCTCGCCGAAGTGCCCTTGTCGGCGGTCGTCGACGGCGGGCTGGTCGTGGCGGGGATCGTCGACCGGCTGCTCGTCACGGGGGATGCGGTGACGGTGATCGACTACAAGACCGGCCGGCAGGTGCCGGACGGAGCCGCCGACGTCGCGCCCGCCTATCTGCGGCAGATGGCGGCCTACCGCGACGCGCTCGGCGTCATCTTCCCGGGACGGCGGGTCGCGGCGGCGCTGCTCTATACCGCGGGGCCCAGGCTGATCCTTCTGGACGATGACATTCTCGTCGCAAACAAGCCCGCCTTGATAGCGACCAAGGCGAATTTGCCGCCGGCGGGACTTGAGCCGGGGCCGCCGACTGCTTAGCTTGGGCTCCAAGAGGGAATTCAGGAGTGAAGATGATGGGTACCAAAGCGATCACCGACGACAGCTTCCAGGCCGATGTGCTCGACAGCGACACGCCGGTCCTCGTCGATTTCTGGGCCGAATGGTGCGGCCCGTGCAAGATGATCGGCCCGGCGCTCGAGGAGATTTCGGACGAATTGGACGGCAAGGTGGTGATCGCCAAGCTCAACATCGACGATCACCCCAACGCCCCCGCCAAATATGGCGTCCGCGGCATCCCGACGATGATCCTGTTCAAGAATGGCGAGATCGCCGAAACCAAGGTCGGCGCGGCACCGAAGAGCGCGCTCAAAGGCTGGCTCGAAGGGGTGCTCTGATTTCCAACCGTCGCCCCCGCGAAGGGGGGGGCGACGGTTTATATAAAGCTCAACTCCGATAATCGGCGTTGATGCTGATGTAGCCGTGCGTCAGGTCGCAGGTCCATACGGTCGCGCGGCCCTCGCCGAGCCGCAGGTCGGCGCCGATGCGAATGTCCTGGCCCTTGAGGTGCGCGGCGACCGGCGCTTCGTCATAGCCGTCGACCGGCAGGCCGTCCTTCGCCACCCAATGATCGCCGAAACGGATCGCGAGGCGGTCGCGGTCGGCGGGTTCGCCGGCCTTGCCCACTGCCATCACCACGCGGCCCCAATTCGCATCCTCGCCGGCGACCGCGGTCTTGACCAGCGGTGAATTGGCAATGGCGAGCGCGACGCGCTTCGCGCTGTCGTCGCTGACCGCGCCCGTTACTTGCACCTCGATGAATTTCGACGCGCCCTCGCCGTCGCGCACCACCTGATGCGCGAGGTCGAGCGCGACCTCGCGAACCGCGGCATAGAGCGCGTCGGCGCCGGTATCGTCCCATGAGGCGAGGACAGGATTGCCCGCCTGGCCCGTCGCGAAGAGCAGCACCGTGTCGCTGGTCGAGGTGTCGCTGTCGACGGTGATGCTGTTGAACGTTCCGCCGGTCGCCTTGGTCAGCATCTCCTGGAGCAGCGCCGGCGCGACCGCCGCGTCGGTGAAGATATAGCCGAGCATCGTCGCCATGTCGGGGGCGATCATTCCCGATCCTTTGACGATCCCCGCGACCTGGACGCTCCGGTCGCCGATGACGGCGCTCGCGGCGGAGCCTTTGGCGAAGGTATCGGTCGTGCCGATCGTCTCGGCCGCCGCCTCCCACGAGCAGGGGGGTGCGGTCAGCGCCGTCGCGACGCCCTCGCGCGCCTTGTCCTTGGGCAGGGGCACGCCGATGACGCCGGTCGAGCTGACGAAGACCTCGCTGGCTTCGCAGCCGAGATGTTCGGCGACCTGCCCCATGATCTGTTCGACCGCCTCGCGCCCGCGATAGCCGGTGAAGGCATTGCTGTTGCCGGCGTTGACGATCAGCGCGCGGCCCTTGCCCCCCTTTACCTGCTCGCGGCCGAGTTCGACCTCCGACGAGCAGCAGATATTGCGCGTGAACACGCCCGCGACCGCGGTGCCCAGCGCCAGCTCGACATAGGTGAGGTCGCAGCGATCCCATTCCTTGTAGCGCGCGCGCGCGACGCGCAGGGTGACCCCGGCGATGTCGGGGAGGACGGGGAAGGATGCGGGGGCGAGGGGCGAGCGCGTGGTCATGGTGCGGTGCGTTTAGCGGGTGCTGGCGTGTAGCAAAAGCCCCTCCCCTTCAGGGGAGGGGTTGGGGTGGAGTCTTGAGCCCTTGCGCAAGGCCGATGGACCCCACCCGCTGCGACTAAGCCAGCAAGCTGGCAAGTCTCGCTGCCCTCCCCTGAAGGGGAGGGCGTGAGTCGCTTACGCCGGTATCCCGCTGATCGCCTTGACTTCCATGAAGTCCTTGAGGCCGAACAGCCCACCTTCGCGGCCGTTGCCCGACGCCTTGTAGCCGCCGAAGGGCGCGCCCGGGCCGGGGCCCCACGCGTTGACCGCGACCATGCCGGCGCGCAGCTTTGGCGCGACCTCGGCCGCCTTGGCGGGGTCGCCCGAGACGACGGCGGAGAGGCCATATTCGGTGTCGTTGGCGATATCGACCGCCTGGTCGAGGCTGTCATAGGCCATCACGGTCGCGACGGGGCCGAAGATTTCCTCCTTGGCGATCCGCATGTCGGGGGTCACGCCCGAAAAGACCGTCGGCTTGATATAATAGCCGCGGTTGACGTTCGACGGCAGGCCGGTGCCGCCGGTTTCCAGCGTCGCGCCTTCGTCGATCGCCGACTGGATCAGGCCCTGGATCTTGTCGAACTGCGCCTTGTTGACGACGGGGCCGATATGGCCGCCCTCGGCCATCGGGTCGCCGACCTGCGTGCCGTCGAACATCGCCTTGATCACGCCGACCGCTTCATTCTCGCGGTCCTTGTGGACGAGGATGCGGGTCGGGGCGATGCAGCTCTGGCCGGTGTTGACCAGCACGCCCTGCACCGTCGGTGGCAGCACCGCTTCGAGGTCGGCGTCGGGCAGGACGATGTTCGGCGACTTGCCGCCAAGCTCCTGATGGACGCGCTTGACCGTATCGGCGGCCGCCTTGGCGACGAGGATGCCGGCGCGGGTCGAGCCGGTGAAGCTCACCATCTCGATCCCCGGGTGAGCCGAGATCGCGTTTCCGACGGTCGGCCCGTCGCCCTGGACGAGGTTGAAGACGCCCGGCGGCACGCCAGCGGCGTCGAGAATCTCGGCGAAGATCGTAGCGTTGCCGGGGCATTCCTCCGACGGCTTCAGGACCATCGTGTTGCCCGCGGCGAGCGCCGGCGCGACCTTCAATGCGATCTGGTTGAGCGGCCAGTTCCACGGCGTGATCATGCCGACGACGCCGATCGGTTCGTAGACGACCTTGTTCGCGCCATGCTGTTCGCTGAAGGCGAAATCCTTGAGCGCGGCGATCGTGCCCATGAAGCCGCCGATGCCGGCGCCGACTTGCGCGGTGCCCGCGAAACTGACCGGCGCGCCCATTTCGGCCGCCATCGACTTGGCGAGATCGGCGCCGCGCTTCTTATATTCCTCGACGATCCGACCCAGCACCTCGAGCCGTTGCTCGCGCGTGGTCTGCGACCAGCTCTTAAACGCTTCCTTCGCCGCGGCGACGGCATCGTCGACATCGGCCGCGGTGCCGAGGACGATCGTCGAGGCGGGTTCTTCGGTCGCCGGGTTGATGACCTGATGTTCCTTGCCGCCCTTGCTGTCGACCCACTGGCCGCCGATGAAATTCTGCTTGAGATGCTGTTCGGTGCTCATGTCGTTTCTCCCATCGGCGTGAAATACGTCTCGCTTTGCTACCTAAGCGCTGGCGCGAATGAATCAAGCGCGGCCGGGCGCGAAATTATCGCCGCTCGGCGGCGAGGCGCGATATCAGGATCGCGGCGCGCGTCGCCTGGCGCGCGATCGACGGCAGTTCGACCGTTTCGCCCGGCGCATGATCGCCGGTGCTGTAGGTGCCGAGCCCGGCGAGGCTGTCGACGTCGGCGGCGACGAAGCTGATGTCGCCGGCGCCGCGCTTCAGCGGGTCGAGCGCCGCCATTTCGGCGAGGCCGAGGTCGCGGTTGACGGTGTTGAGCTTCGCGAGCAGCGCCCGATTGCCGTCGGTCGGCGCCATCGCCGGGTAGCCGCCGGGGTCGAAGGCGAGGCTCGCCCCCGTTCCCGGCGCGTGGTCAGCCACGATTGTCGCCATCTTCGCCTTCACGCGCGCCGCCTGCTCGGCCGAAAGCGTGCGAAGGTCGCCGCGCGCGATCGCGGTCGCGGCGATGATGTTCGTCTTGCCGCTCGCGCTCGCGCGGATGCCGCCCGCGTCGAGCGTCGCCTCCTGCCCGCCCGCGACCAGCCCGACGTTGAAGGTCAGGTTGGGCTCGGGCAGTTCGGTGCGGAAGCGCTGGATGATGCGTGCGAGCTCATAGATCGCCCCGTCTCCCGATTCGGCGCTGAAGATGCCCGAGCTGTGATTGGCCTTGCCCGTCGTGGTGACCGTCCAGCTTTCGGACGAGCGGCGCGCGACCGACCCCATGTCGGCGGCGCCGTCGCGGACGAGCCCTTCGAAATCGAGCGCGACGTCGCTGCGCTTGCCCGCGGCGATCAGGTCCGCGCGCGACTTGGCGATCGGGTCGCCCGCATCCTCTTCGTCGCCGGTCAGGTGGATCTCGATATTGGCGTCCCTCAGCGTCCCCGCCGCCTGCATCGCGCGCAGTGCCGCGACGATCACCGTCATGCCGCCCTTGTCGTCGCCGACACCGGGGCCCTCGGCGAGATCGCCCTTGCGGGTGAAGGCCTGGAACGGCGAGTCGGGTTCGAACACCGTGTCGAGATGGCCGATGAGCAGGAGGCGCTTGCCGCCCTCGCGCCCCTTGTGCACCGCGATCAAGTGGCCCGCGCGCTTCGTTTCGGGCATCGGTTTCCACGTCACCGCGAAGCCCAGGGGCTCGAGTTCGGCGCGCATCATGGCCCCGACCTTCTCGACCCCTTCGAGGTTGAGCGAGCCGCTGTTCTGATTGACGAGGCGTTCGAGCAGCGCGATCGAGCGATCCTGCTCGGCGGCGACGGTCTTCGCCATCGTGGCCTCGGCTTTCGAGAGCTTCGCGTCCGCCGCCGGCGCGAGGGCGATCGAGGCGGCGAGGATGGCGGCGAGCGGCAGCAATTTCATGGGGTTCGACCTTCATTGTCCGGAGCGTCGCCCCTGCCTTCGCGGGAGCGACGGGGCTGTTTGTGCCTTGGCTGAGGTCCGGGCGCAAGCCGCCTGCCGGGGAAGGGCGACGTCTATGACGCGTCCTCTACCGCGTCGAAATCGTCGAGCTTCTTCAGCGCGTCGCGGGCGATCGAATGGAGCTTGACCATGTTCACCGCCAGGCCTTCGGTGTCGTGCCCCGTCAGTTCGTCAACGGTGAAGGCGACGCGCGTGCGGTCGGGCGCGAGTTCGTCGAAAGTGAATTTGAGCCCGGTGGCAAGGGCGCCGTCGTCGACGCTGTAGATCAGGTGCGCCTCGCGTGGGATCGTCATCGCGACCGCGATCTTGACCTTATAGGCGTCGGGCCGCTCCTTCGGGGCGACCTGCGGCCACAGCGGATCGTTCTTGTCCACCACCAGTTCGTAGAGCCGGTCCGAGCCGCCGTTGGTGACGAGCGGCAGGCCCGTGAAGGCGCCGTCGTCGCCGAACATCTTTGCGAAGACCTGTTCGCGCGGCGCCGCGACGGTGCGGGTCTGGCTGACCAGCTCGATCGACTTGCCGCATCCGGCGGTCAGCAGCAGGGCGGCGGCAAGGATGAGAGAGCGCAGCATGAATTCCCTCCCGACAGGAGGTTTGCCGAATAATGCGCGCCGCTTACCAAAGCGTAAGCGGCCGGCAACGAAAAGGGCGCCCGGCTCCCCTCGAGCCGGACGCCCCCTTGGCGTCGCCGATCGTGGACGATCAGGCGCTGTAATACATGTCGAACTCGACCGGGCTCGGGGTCTGTTCGAAGCGATAGACCTCGTCCCACTTGAGTTCGACATAGGCCTCGATCTGATCCTTCGAGAACACGTCGCCCTTCAGCAGGAAGTCATGATCGGCCATCAGCGAGTCGAGCGCTTCGCGCAAGGACCCGCAGACGGTCGGTACTTCCTTCAGTTCCTCGGGCGGCAGGTCATAGAGATTCTTGTCCATCGCCTCGCCGGGATGGATCTTGTTCTGGATGCCGTCGAGCCCCGCCATCAGCAACGCCGCGTAGCAGAGATAGGGGTTCGCCATCGCGTCGGGGAAGCGGAACTCGACGCGCTTCGCCTTGGCGCCCGCACCGTAAGGAATGCGGCACGAGGCCGAACGGTTGCGGCTCGAATAGGCGAGCAGCACCGGTGCCTCGAAGCCGGGGACGAGGCGCTTGTAGCTGTTCGTCGTCGGGTTGGTGAAGGCGTTCAGGGCCTTGGCGTGCTTGACGACGCCGCCGATGAAATAGAGGCACATGTCCGAAAGGCCCGCATAGCCGTTGCCGGCGAAGAGCGGCTTGCCCTTTTCCCAGATCGAGATGTGGGTGTGCATGCCGCTGCCGTTGTCGTCCTTGATCGGCTTGGGCATGAAGGTCGCGGTCTTGCCATAGGCGTGCGCGACCTGGTGCACGACGTACTTGTAGATCTGCATGCGATCGGCGGTCTGGGTCAGTGTGCCGAAGGTCAGGCCGAGCTCGTGCTGCGCTGCGGCGACCTCATGGTGATGCTTGTCGCAGGGCAGGCCCATTTCGAGCATGGTCGAGACCATCTCGGCGCGGATGTCGACCGCGCTGTCGACCGGCGCGACGGGGAAATAGCCGCCCTTGGCGCGCGGACGGTGGGCAAGGTTGCCGCCCTCGTAGCTGCGGCCGGTGTTGGTCGGCAGCTCGATATCGTCGAGTTCGAAGCCCGATTTATTATAGCCGGTTTCGAAGCGCACGTCGTCGAACATGAAGAATTCGGCCTCGGGCCCGACATAGACGGTGTCGCCGATGCCGGTCGATCCGACATAGGCCTCGGCGCGCTTCGCGGTCGTGCGCGGGTCGCGGGCATAGCCCTCGCCGGTCGCGGGCTCGACGATGTCGCAGACCATGATCAGCATCGGGGTCGCCGAGAAGGGGTCGTCATAGACCGCGTCGAGGTCGGGCTTCAGGATCATGTCGCTCTCGTTGATCGCCTTCCAGCCCTCGATCGACGAGCCGTCGAACATCAGCCCGTCCTCGAGCGAATCCTCGTCGATCACGCCGGCGCACATCGTCAGGTGATGCCATTTGCCCTTGGGGTCGGTGAAGCGCAGGTCGACCCACTCGATGTCGTTGTCCTTGATCCGCGCGATGATATCCTTGGGCTTGGTGGCCATGGTCTGAACGTCCTTCTTGCGATGATGTCCCGGTCGTCCGGGGGTGTTGAACTGGAATGGCGACGGAGGCCCTAGAGCGCGTCCTCGTTGCGTTCGCCGGTGCGGATGCGGAGCGCGGTCTCGATGGGCATGACGAAGATCTTGCCGTCGCCGATGCGGCCGGTCTGCGCGGCGGCGGCGATCGCCTCGACCACGCGTTCGGCCATATTGTCGTCGACGACGACCTCCAGCTTCACCTTGGGCAGGAAGTCGACGACATATTCGGCGCCGCGATAGAGTTCGGTGTGGCCCTTCTGGCGACCGAAGCCCTTGGCCTCGGTGACGGTGATGCCGCTGACCCCGACCTCGTGCAGCGCCTCTTTCACCTCGTCGAGCTTGAACGGTTTGATAATCGCCTCGATCTTCTTCACGCGTCTGATCCCCTTTGGACTGCCCGCCACGGCTCGCAGTCAAAGCCGGATCAGGCGCGCCTGGTCCGGTTCGGCCGGTCGAGTCGGAGCGGTGTCCCGCCATCTTGCACCAATCAAGAGCCGTGCCAATTGGCGAATCGCGGGGTTTCGCGGAGATTTGCGGCGAAGGATCGCGGCATTGCCCAAGGGGTGGGCAGCGGGGGGATTTTATTGCCTAAAATATGGGCAAAGGCGTTGGGCGGTTTGAATTTGTTTCACGCGAAGACGCGAAGGCGCGAAGAAGGTCGCGCATCAAGCATGACCGCTTATTGTCGCCGCAGGCGACCTTAAAAGGCGCGCTTCGCGCGATCGGCGAGCAACACGGGCGCAAGGGGGCTACCCTCTTCGCGCCTTCGCGCCTTCGCGTGAAAAATTCCTGCCCCGCCCTCTCCGCAGCTCCCATCGCTTACGGAGAGGCCGGAATTTCGTCCTACCGCCCGACTGGCGCGGTGGCGTCAGGGAGGTTGGCCTTTGTCCAGTTGGATCGGTCGATGACATAGGCGCGGATCGCTTCGGCATCGGCGGGGGTCAGAACGCGGGCGAAGCTGACCATGCCGCGGTCCTTGAGCGCGCCGTCGAGGATCACGCTTTTCCACGCGTCGGTGTTGGTGAGCGTGCCCGAGACGCGCAGATCGGGGGTGAAGCCGTTGCCGATCGCGCTGTCGCCATGACAGACCTGGCAATAACGCCCGAAGTGCGCCTTGCCCGCCGCGATCTGCTCCGGTGTCCCGAACTGCGGCGGTGGATTCCACGCGAGCGTCGTCGTCGCCGGCGCGGGAAGCTCGACCGTGCCGCCGATCTTGAGCACGACGAGGCGCGGCAGGTTCGGGAGCTTGCGCGTCACCCCGCCCGCGACCCCGGCGACGAGCGGGAAGGCGCCGCCCTTGCCGGTCTGGAAGGCGACGTACTGGACGCCGCCGACGCGGAAGGTCGACGGCGCGCTGACGATCCCCGACTGCATGTCGAGGTCGAGCAGCTGCTTGCCGGTATCGGCGGCATAGGCGCGGAAGCGACCCGTGCTCGTGCCCTGGAAGACGAGATTGCCCGCGGTCGTCATCGTGCCGCCGTTCCACGCGGCGGGATAGTCGACGCCCCACGCCACCTTGCCGGTGCGCGGGTCGAAGGCGACAAGGCGTCCGGTCGTCGCGGCGACCGCGGCGCGGAACGCCTTCGCATCGTCGGGGAGCATCGTCTTGTTGAGCGAGGTGCCGACGTTGAACCCCAGCACCTTGCGCTTGTCGAGTTCGTCCATGTCCTGGAGATAGCCCTGCGGGATCTGCTGCGCCGGAATATAGACGAGACCGGTCTTGGGATTATAGCTCATCGGGTGCCAGTTGTGTGCGCCGAGCGCGCCCGGGATGGCGATGAAGGGCTTGCCGGTCCTGTAGAAGCGCGATTCGGGATTCTCGATCGGGCGGCCGGTCGCGAGGTCGTAACCGGTCGCCCAGTTGATCCCGTCGACATAGGGCTTGGCGTCGATCAGCTTGCCGGTCGTGCGGTCGATCGTGAAGAAGAAGCCGTTCTTCGGCGCATGGTACAGCACCTTCGTCGGCTTGCCGCCCACCTGCTGCTCGGCGAGGATGATCGGCTGGGTCGCGGTATAGTCCCACGTCTCGGCCGGGGTTTCCTGATAGTGCCATTTATAAGTGCCGCTATCGGCGTCGAGCGCGACGACAGAGGAGAGGAACCAGTTGTCCCCCTCGCCGTTCGAGCGCAGCCCGTGGTTCCACGGATTGCCGTTGCCGACGCCGAGGTAGATCTGGTCGAGATCCTTGTCATAGACGATGGCGTCCCACACGGTGCCGCCGCCGCCCGACACCTTCCACTCGCCCTTGTCGGACCAGGTGGCGTTGCCCTTCGACGCGAAGATGTCGTCGCTCGCGGCGCCGTCCTTCTTCTTCTCGGGATTCGGGGCCGTGTAGAAGCGCCAGCGCTCCTTGCCGGTGTCGGCGTCATAGGCGGTGACATAGCCGCGCACACCGAACTCGGCACCGCCGTTGCCGATGAGCACCATGTCCTTCACGACGCGCGGCGCGCCGGTGATCGTATAGGGCTTGCGCTTGTCGAAGGTCTGCGTCGACCAGATCTCCTGGCCGGTCTTCCGGTCGAGGGCGATCAGGCGGCCGTCGAGGGCGCCGACGAAGACCTTGTCGCCCCACACCGCGACGCCGCGGTTGACGACGTCGCAGCAGGCGCTGACAGCGCGCTCGCCGGGAACCTTGGGGTCGAAGGACCAGAGCTTCTTGCCGGTCGCCGCGTCCCAGGCGTCGACCTTCGACCAGGCGTGGCTGACATAGAGGGTGCCGTCGACCACCACCGGGGTCGCTTCCTGGCCGCGCGCATCCTCGAGGTCGGCGAACCAGGCGATGCCGAGGGTGCCGACATTCTGGTCGTTGATGTCGGTGAGCGGGCTGAAGCGCTGTTCGTCATAGCTGTAGCCGATGCCGGCCCAGTCGTCGCCAGTGCCGCCGGTCTTGAGCAGCGCCTCGCTCGCCTTCTCGGCCTCGTCGAGCGATCCGCCGCCTGAGGCGCTGTCGTTCTTCGAGGCGTTGCACGCCGCCAGTGCCAGTGCCGCGCACCCAAGCAGCGCAGCCGAAAAGACCCGTTTCGCCATCCCATGCTCTCCCGTTCGACGCCTATGCTTGACGTTAACGTCAAGTCTGCGCTGGAAGAGGCGGGGGCGCAAGGGAGAAATGCTGTTCCCCGGCGAACGCCGGGGTCCAGAGCGAAAGAACGCCAAAGTTATGTGAGGACGCCCTGGGCCCCGGCTTTCCCCGGGGAACACGCCTGATTTCGTGCTTGGCTTACTGCCAGGGCGGCGCGTTCAGGCCCTTGGGGCTCGCGGTGAAGATTTCGCAGCCGTCCTCGGTGATGCCGATGCTGTGCTCGAACTGCGCCGAGAGCGATCGGTCGCGCGTCACCGCGGTCCAGCCGTCGGGGAGCATCTTCACCGCATATTTGCCGGTGTTGATCATCGGCTCGATGGTGAAGAACATGCCGGGTTTCAGCTCGGGGCCGGTGCCGGGGCGGCCGGCGTGGACCACTTCAGGAGCGTCGTGAAACATCTGGCCAAGCCCGTGGCCGCAGAAATCGCGCACGACCGAATAGCGGTGGCGCTCGGCGTGGCTCTGGATCGCGTGCGCGACGTCGCCCATGCGATTGCCGGGCTTCGCCTGCTCGATGCCGAGCATCAGGCATTCATAGGTGACCTCGACCAGCCGCCGCGCCTTGATCGGCACCTCGCCGACCAGATACATGCGGCTGGTGTCGCCGTGCCAGCCGTCGACGATGCTGGTGACATCGACGTTGATGATGTCGCCCTCGCGCAGCGGCTTGTCGTCGGGAATGCCGTGGCAGACGACATGGTTGATGCTGGTGCAGCAGCTATGCGTGAAGCCGCGATAGCCCAATGTCGCGGGGATGCCGCCGCCGTCGAGCATCATCCGGCGGACGAGGTCGTCGATCGCGCCGGTCGTCACGCCGGGCTGGATGAAAGGAACGAGCGCGTCGAGAATCTCGGCCGACAGCCGCCCCGCCTTGCGCATCCCGGCAAAGCCCGCCGCGTCGTGCAGCTTGATCGTGCCGTCGCGGACGGGAGTCGGGGCCGCGGCGTCGGCGGTGGTGACGGAGATATAGTCGTACATGCGGGTGATATAGGCGCGGGGGCGGAAAAAAGCGAGGGTACTAAGCCCCTCCCCTTCAGGGGAGGGGTTGGGGTGGGGTCTCGAACCTTTGCGCAAGGCCGATGGACCTCACCCGCTGCAACTAGGCGGCACGCCGCCAAGTTTCGCTGCCCTCCCCTGAAGGGGAGGGCTTTTAACTATTCTATTCCGCCGCCTTCACGGCCTTGCCCTTCGCCTTGCCCTTGCCGGCTTTCGGCGGGGCGGGGGTGATTTCGAAGGCCAGCGGGTTGCCGACCTTGGCGTCCTCGCCCTCCTTCATCCGCACCTTGACCTCGCCGCCGTGGACGAGCTTGCCGAACAGCAGTTCCTCGGCGAGCGGCTGCTTGATCTTCTCCTGGATCAGGCGGCCCATCGGGCGCGCGCCGTAGAGCTTGTCATAGCCCTTCGCGGTCAGCCAAGCCCGCGCCGCATCGTCGAGCTGGATGTGGACGTTGCGGTCGGCGAGCTGCAGTTCGAGTTCGAGGATGAACTTGTCGACGACGCGCGCGACCACCTCGGGCGGCAGATAGCCGAAGGGAACGATCGCATCGAGGCGGTTGCGGAATTCGGGGGTGAAGAGATTCTTCACCGCTTCCTCCTGCACATCCTCGCGCGTCGCCTGGCCGAAGCCGATCGACTCGCGCGCCATGTCGCTCGCGCCCGCGTTGGTCGTCATGATCAGGATGACGTTGCGGAAATCGACGGTCTTGCCGTGATGATCGGTCAGCCGGCCGTGGTCCATCACCTGCAAGAGGATGTTGAACAGGTCGGGGTGCGCCTTCTCGATCTCGTCGAGCAGCAGCACGCAATGCGGGTTCTGGTCGATCGCGTCGGTCAGCAGGCCGCCCTGGTCGTAGCCGACATAGCCCGGAGGCGCGCCGATCAGGCGGCTCACCGAATGGCGCTCCATATATTCGGACATGTCGAAGCGCTGGAGCGGGATGCCGAGCAGATGCGCGAGCTGCTTCGCGACCTCGGTCTTGCCGACACCGGTCGGGCCCGAGAAGAGATAGTTGCCGATCGGTTTCTCGGGATCGCGGAGGCCGGCGCGCGACAGCTTGATCGCCGACGACAGCACCTCGATCGCGACATTCTGGCCGAACACGACACGCTTCAGATCGGTCTCAAGCGTTTCGAGCACGCGCTTGTCGTCGCTCGACACCGATTTGGGCGGGATGCGCGCCATCGTCGCGATCACCGCCTCGATCTCCTTGGCGGTGATCGTCTT
>Ga0182745_1000291_pt1 | contig 60457 bp, 44 predicted proteins | sample eDN3rd30CKraftBY_FD_128523 | JGI IMG/M metagenome (GOLD analysis project Ga0182745, IMG submission 128523) | Enriched backyard soil microbial communities from Emeryville, California, USA - eDNA 3rd pass 30_C Kraft BY (version 2) (version 2) | ecosystem: Environmental > Terrestrial > Soil >... | reverse complement strand
TATTGTCGCGATGGGGTCAGCGACGAATGCCGCCGGCGTGTGCTGCAGACCGCCGCCATGTCTGGCAGGACCTGGTATCTGCGTGGGTCGGGAACCCCTGGCGCGAATGGCATCACGACTCATTCCATACGCTGTTTACGGGAAGGCAGTCGCGACATTCGCGACGCCAGTATCGATTGTGCTGCGACGGCGGGACCGCAGCGTTGCAAGATAGCCCAGGCGCAAGGTGGCTTTGCCAGTCTCGATCAGGCCGCCGCGGAGTATTGTTCAGCGAGCCGGTGAGAACTCGCGCGCCCGTATCGTGCGGAGGACCGGTCCGCCCTCCGCCCGTGACCCGCCGCGGGCTGTTACCGCTGGGGGCGATGCTTCTCGACCCAACTGGCGAAGGTCGTCACGAATCCACGCAGGAATTTTTCGGTGGCTTCGTTCTGTAGTTTGCCAGCCTCGTCGAACAGGCTGCCGGAGTTGCCCACGTAGGCTTCCGGCTGCGGCAGCACCGGAACGTTGAGGAACACCAGCGACTGGCGCAGGTGATGGTTGGCGCCGAAGCCGCCGATGGCGCCGATGGAGGTGCTGACCACGGCGGCCGGCTTGCCGTCGAACACGCTTTGGCCATAAGGGCGCGAACCGACGTCGATGGCATTCTTGAGTACCGCGGGTACCGAACGGTTGTATTCGGGGGTCACGAACAACAGCGCATCCGCGGCCTTGACCTTGTGGCGGAATTCCGTCCAGGCCGCCGGCGGTGTCTCGGTTTCCAGGTCCTGGTTGTAGAGCGGCAGCGCGCCGATGGGAATGAATTCGAATTTCAAGCTCGCCGGCGCGAGCGCCGCGATAGCTTCGGCCGTTTTCCGGCTGAAGGATTCCTGCCGTAAACTGCCGACCAGAACGGCCACCGTGCTAGACATGGACTGCTCCTGTTCAAACGTAAGAGAGTGCTAACGTATCAGGGGGTATGCTCCAAGTCATGGGTGGCGAATGGATAAGATTCATTCGCCGCACGAGTAAATCACGCACCGGGGCGTGCACCTTGTATCATCGGCTCGGCCCCGGACGGGAACGAAGGAACCCATGCGTACGCTGTGTTTGCTGCTGATTCTGGGTAATGTGCTGTTCTTGAGCTGGTCGCAACTGCTCGACGTACACGTCAAGGACATGGACCGTGGCGGCATGGTGGTGGCGGCCCCGGCGCCGCGGATCATGCTGGCGCGCGAGATGCCTGCTCCTGCCGAACCGGAACCGGCCGTCATCAACGCTGTCCAGCCGCCCCGGGTTGCGCCCCTCGGCACTACGGCGCCCGAGCCAGAGCCGGGTTCAGCGGCAGCAACCGCGGCCGCGACAGGGGCGGGAGACTCCCTGTCCTGTACCAGCGTGGGGCCGTTTGCGGATCTGGCCGATGCCGCTCAAGCGCAGGCGGCGCTCAAAGCAGCTGGCTTCATGCCGCGCCAGCGCCTCGAACAGGGCGAACTGTGGATCGGCTATTGGGTCAGCGTGCAGAACTTCGATTCGCGCCAGGCGGCGGAGGCGGCGCTCAAGACCCTGCTCGACAATGGTGTCAGCGATGTCTACCTGATGCCCGGCTCCGATCCTGCCAATGTGCTGTCGCTGGGCGTGTTTTCCGACTATCAGCGCGCGCAGCGCCGGGCCGAGGAGATTCGCGCGCTGGGGTTCAAGCCGCAGATGGAGGATCGCAAAAGGACTGGTTCCATGTACTGGATCGATGCCCAGTTGACGCAGCCGGGGCAGAAGATCGACACCAGCATTTTCCAGGTGGGACCCGGCAAGATCATGCGGTTGGAATTACGGGCCTGTCCCCCTGCGGCGCATGGGTGAGCCGAGCAGAGTCGTGGCGTCGCCACGATGGCGTGCGAGATAGATCGCGACACCGATCGCGAACCAGGCGCACAGCACCAGCCAAGGCATGGGCAGGTGCAGCGTGGGTTTGGTCAGGAAGGGTTCGGCCAGCGCGGCGATGAGCACTAACGTGGCGACTGCCACGGTGGCCAGCGAGATGCCGTTTCGATGCAGGCGCCATGCGGCCAGGCAAACGACCACGTAAACGGCGGTAATGCCGATACCCGCGGAGTTGACGATCGGTCCGAGCGCGCCCTGGCCGAACAGTGCACCAGCCATTGACACTACTCCCGTGAATACCACCGCGATGGTCGGTATTCCCGTGTTCGGGTTCACTCGTGCGAATGCGGGAGCGAGCAAGCCAGCCATGGCCAAGCGGTGCAACACACGAATGGCGGCGAATATCACCGCATTCCAGGATGTGATCAGCCCCAGGAGTCCGGCGCACAGCACGGCATTGCCCAGCAGCGAAGAGTCGAAGGCGACCTTGAAGGCGGCTGCAGCCGGCAGGGGTTGAGCCAGCAACTCCGCGCGCGGCAAGGACATGGCGGCGGCAATGACCACCAAGGCATAGAACGCCCCGGTGATCAGGATCGCCAGCACCAGTACCCGGCCGACATCCGCCGGAGTGACCCCCTCGGCGCGCTCGCCGATGGCCTGGGCGGCGAAGTTGAAGCCGCCGAAGAACAATGGCGTTACCACGAACACCGACAGTACGCCGGACCAGCGCCAGCCGGACTCGCGCAACGCGAACCAGGGCTCGAGGTTGGCGGTATCGCCGAACAGCAGTCCCGCGCCGATGAACGATGCCGATGCCAGCAGCAGCGCGACGGTCATGACATGTTGGGCGCGCGCGGCAGAAGCCGCACCGCGTGCATTCAGCCAGCACAGCAAGGCGGTGCCGCCGAAGCCGAGAGCCAGGCTGCCGAGCCGAATGTCGGAACCCAGTAGCGTATAGACGACCGGGCCTTCGATGCGGGGAATCAGCGTGCCGAGTATCCAGCCGACCGAGATGGCCTCGAACGCCGCCACCGCGATGTAGATGAAACACAGGATCCAGCCCACCAGGAAGCCGGCGCCGCGACCGAAGAAATGCAACGCGTAGGAAACCTCGGCCCCGGAGGTGGGGACCTGGATCGCGACCCGGATGTAGGCCAATCCGATCAGTGCGATCAGCACCGTGGCACAGACAAAAGCCAGCGCCGCGCCAAGCGAGCCCGCGTCCGCCAGCCACGCTCCCAGCAATGGAATCCAGGCCACGCCGATCATGGCCCCCACCGCCATGCTGAAGAACTCTTTCAGGCGCAGCCGGCCGCTCAGGGGGGCAGGGGGGGTGGTCATTTCAGCGCGGGTGCCTGCAGCCGGCTCGGCGAACAGCCGAAGTGGCGCTTGAAGGCGGTGGTGAAGTTCGAGACGTGCGCGTACCCCACGCTGGCGGCAACGTCGGTGACCGTCATGCAGCCGCTGTCGAGCAGCAGTTCGTGGGCCCGCAGCATGCGCCGCTCGTGGGTGTACTCGGATATGGTTTTGCCGAACAGGTGTTTGAAGCCATAGAGCAGCTTGTTGCGGTTCATGCCGGCCAGCCGTGCCAGCTCGGCGGTGCCGGGCGGATCGAGCAGCCGTTCTTCCAACGCGGTGCGTACGGCTTCCAGGCTCTTGCGATCCTTGGGCGCAAGTTGCATCGGCAATACGCCTTCACCGCTGCGGCGGGCCAGCGCGGCCAATCCCAGGCACATGAGTTGCTCGGCGGTGGCGCATACGAAGCGATGCCGCAGCTGTCCCTCGAACGGCAGATCGAACAGCGCGCGGGTCGCCGAGTTCATGATGGGCTGCAGCGGGATATCGCTGGTGTGGTAGGCGGTGCTGCCGTGCGTGGCCCAATGTTTCAAGGGAACCGGGCAATCGGAAAACAACTCGCCCAGGCGGCCCGCCACGGCGGAGGGGCGAAACGCGATGCTGACGCCACGGCGGCCGACCGACGTGTCGTCGCGCCAGCGCTGCGCACTGTTGGGCGGCAGTACGCTCAAGCAAATCGATGGCGAGGACAGGGTGAGGGGGGCGCTACTGTTGACGTCATTCTCGCTGTCGCCCTCGATCCGGAAATACAGCCAGCCCCAGCCCGGATCGAGCATTTCTTCCCAGACGCTGCAGACCCGCTGGTCCGGCGAGGCGACCCAGTCCACCAGCAAGATGTGCATGTCGTCGGTGACGTAGATGACGTCGGTATGGCCCTGCCGCGGTGCCGGCGCCGCGAAGCGTTTGCCCAGACCTTCCGGATAGGGCTGGTAGGCGGTGGGCCGCATGCAAGTGACGTTGCGGCCGAAGTCGGGCGCCAGCAGGTCATCGAGCCGATAACGGACATCCGGACGCCAATGGTACGTTGCCGCGTGCATGTTGCCCCCGTTGGATTCCCCTGGAGATCGGCCGAGTATAGGGCAGCCCCAGTCAGGAGCGGCGATCGACAACGATGTCTCCCGCTTTCATGACCAGCCGCAGCGCCTTTTCCGGCTCGCGGAACATGTCCAGGCCGCGCAGCGGATCGCCTTCGACCAGCAGCAGATCGGCATGGGCGCCGGGCTGGATGCAGCCCAGCTGGCCGCCCATCTGCAGGATCTCGGCGTTGATGGAGGTGGCCGAGCGCAGCACTTCCAGCGGCGGGCTGATTTCGCCGCGTAGCGCCAGTTCCCAGCCCTGCAGCGGATGGAAACGCGAGTCGAGCAGATCGGCCCCCAGCCCCAGCCGTACCCCGTGTCGGGCGCAGACCTGGATCGATTCGGCCATGCGCTCGAATGTGCCACGCAGCTTGTCGTGGCTGGCGGCTGGCAGTGCCAAGTCCCGCTCATGGCGCCGCAAGACGTCCATGACGGTCAGGGTGGGCACCACGTAGACGTTCTTCTGCGCCAGTAGTTGCGCCGTCTCGGGGCTGATGTCGGTGCCATGTTCGACACTGCGGATTCCCAGTTCGGCGCAACGACGCGCTCCATCGTCGGTGTGGCAGTGGGCCATGACGTAGGTGCGACGCCGTGTGGCTTCTTCGACCGCCGCGCTGATTTCGGCGTCGCTGAACTGAGGCATCCAGATCGGATCGGTGGGCGAGTCGATGCCGCCCGAGATGAATATCTTCACCTGGGTAGCGCCTCTGCGCAGTTCTTCGCGCGCCGCACGCCGTACCGCATCAGCGCCGTCGACGATCACCGTCATCGCGGCGCTGCTGGCGCACTGGCAGACGCCGGCCTCCTCGGCCGGACGCATGTCGCCATGGCCGCCGGTCTGAGAGATGGCCCGGCCCGAATAGAAGAAGCGCGGCCCCTTGATGAGCCCCTGTTCGATGGCGGCCCAGAGAGCGTAGTCGCCACCGGCGGCATCCCGCACGGTGGTGAAGCCACGCGACAATGCTCCTTCCAGGATCACACGAGCATGCTGGGCGAGCAGGGCCATCGGCATGCGCTGCGTGGCGGCCACGTCGAACGTGGGAGTGTACGAATGGAAGTGCGCGTCGATCATCCCCGGCATCAGGAAGCGGCCGGCGCAATCGATGACCCTGGCGTTCGACAGCTTGGCGTCGCCCGGCGATATTTCACGAATCCGCCCGCTTTCGATGACGACGCTGCCGCCTTCGATGAGCTCTGCGGCGTGACCGTCGAAGATGCGTGCGTTGCGCAGTATCCATGCTTGGTTGTTCATTCGGGCACGTAGCGGGGTTTGCGAGACAGGTCCCTGGCGCCGAAAACCAGCAGTACCAGGATGGCCATGAGCCAGGCGCCGATGCGGACCCATTGTCCGGCCGCTTCGGAATGCGTGAACAGGCGGACCGCGCTGTTGTTGACGGCGTGGGTCAACATGCACAGGAACACGCTGCCGGAAGTGCTGTTCAGTATCCAGCCCAACAGGATGGTGGTCGGGATGGTGAACATCGGCGCCAGCGCGGTATTGATCACCGCATCGCTCAGGCTGCCCGAGGCCACGTAGTTGAGGTTGATGAAGAAGGGCAAATGCCAGTAAGCCCAGGCCACGCCGACGATGAGTGCGGCCTTCAATGCCGACATGTGCCGCTGCAGAGCGGGTTGCATTACGCCACGCCATCCCAGTTCTTCCACGATGATGAACACCGTCATGGTCGCCACGCTGTAGAAGAACGCCCAGGCGGACATGGTCACGGCGCCGGGGGTTTGGGGGGTGCCGATCGGGAAAGGGTAGCCCTGCGCCATTTCCACCAGGCCGGCGATGCTGTGGTACCCCAATGGGATGCAGAACGCGATCAGGTACCAATACCATGCGACCCGCGGTGGCAGGGCCCGGGCGAACAGCCGCTTGACAGCCGCCGGGCCGTGGTAATGCCAGGTGATCCAAACGGCCGCGGTCAGAGGACCCAGGCCGCCGGCAATGGTCAGGACATCGATATTGTTGACCGCGCGGCCGTAGGCGAATTTGTAAAACCATTGGGGATCATAGGACGCCAGCCAATGGGTAAATCCCAGTCCCTCCAGCAGCACCGGCAGCCAGATCGCCCAGGAAATCGAGCAGGCGATGACGTAAAACCAGAGGGCTTCGCGGCTGTTGCCGCGCTTGAGTGCAAGATCACCGGAAATGGCCGCCATGTGGCTCCCCCGACGGTGCTGGTTGGCTATTTTTTTGCAAAGGTTCCCGTTGCGGCAAGCTAGCAGATCCCCACCGGCCGGCTTATGCGGGCGACACGGATTGTTATGAGGGTGACATTTTTCGATGCCGGTGTCCGTGGCGGTGCTGTGCTTTTGGGAGGGCCGGCACGTACATTGCGGCCATCAACGATGGGGGAGGCCTATGTACGCCAATGTCGAGAAAGCGGGTTCGCAAACCCGTGCTGCCCGAGGTTTGCTGCTCAGTGCGCTGTTGGGCTCGGTGGCCTGGGGTTCGAGCGCACCGGCCTGGTCGGCACCGGAGACGGTGCGGCAGTTGAGCGCGGACGATTACCGGCGCGCCGAGCGATTCCTGGCTCCCAACAAGGATGAATACTTGTTGAACGCCGGCATCCAGCATCACTGGATCAAGGGACAGGATCGGTTCTGGTATCGGCGCAGCAAGGCGCCGGGCATCACCGAATTCGTGGTGGTGGACGCCGCCAGCGGCAAGCGTTCGCCGGCCTTCGATCAGGCGCGCGTGGCGGCTGGGCTGAGCAAGGCGCTCGGCAAGCCGGTAAGCGCCGACGCTCTGCCGTTCACTTCCTTCCGGTTCGCACGGCAGGGCCGGGCCATCGAATTCATCGATGCCGACAAGTTTTGGATCTGTCAGACCGAACGCGAAGAGTGCAGCAGCGGCGCGCTGCCAGCGCAAGCCGACCCGGGGCTGGCCGTGTCACCGGATGGCAGGTGGGCGGCCTTCGTCAAGAATCACAATCTCTGGGTGAAAGCCACCGACGGCAGCGGCGAGTTCGCCCTCACCACCGATGGGGTGGAGCATTACGACTATGCGGGTTCGCCTGCCACCAATACCCATACCATCTCCACGTTGCGTTCCGGCAAACCAGAAGCTCCGTACGTGGCATGGTCACCCGACTCGACCAAGCTGCTGACACACCGCGTCGACGAGCGCCTGGTCAAGGAGCTGGCGCTGTTGCAGTCGGTGCCGGACGATGGCTCGTTGCGCGCCAAGCTCTGGACCTATCGCTATGCCATGGCCAACGACGAGCATCTGCCGCTGGTGCGGCAGATGGTGTTCGACGTGATTGCACGCCAGCGCGTCGACCTGGAATTCCCGGTGCTGGCCTCGCCGTATACCACTCCGGTGGAGGTGCATGAAGCTTGGTGGTCGCCGGACAGCAAGCGGGTCAACTACATCGAGCGTGGCAAATACTTCCGTACGCTTACCTGGCGGGTGGCGGATGCGGTCACCGGTAAGGCCAGCACTCTGCTGGAAGAATCCGGCAAGACCTACATCGAGCCGAGTGGTATCGGACGGCATCCCATGGCGCAGCGCCTGTCCAATGGCGATCTCATCTGGTTCTCCGAACGCAGCGGCTGGGGACACCTGTATTTGTACGACAAGAATGGCCGTTTGAAGAGTCCGATCACTCGGGGTGACTGGCTGGTGCGCGGCATCGTGCGCGTCGATGAGCGTAGCAAGACGCTCTATTTCACGGCGGCCGGACGCGAGGCCGGCAGCAATCCCTACGACCGTCGCCTGTACAAGGTACGGCTGGACGGTTCGGGGCTGAAGCTGCTGACCCCGGAAAATGCCGAGCACGTGGTGGCCATACCTGGCGACGCCATGTTCTCCGGGCAGGGTCCGGACGCGCTGGGCGCCGAGGAGGAGACCTTCGGCATGTCGCCGTCGGGGAAATATTTCGTCGACGTGTATTCACGGCCGGACCTCCCGCCGGTAAGCGTGCTGCGCGCCGCGGACGGCCGCATGATCACGACTTTGGAAACCGCCGATATCTCCCGGTTGGCCAAGCAGGGCTTCACTATGCCGGAGCCATTCCAGGCGACCGCAGCCGATGGCAAGACGGCAATCTACGGCACCATCTTGCGGCCCGGCAACTTCGATCCGACGCGGAACTATCCGGTGATCGATTCGATCTACCCGGGACCGCAGGTTGTGCGAACCTGGCGCAATTTCGCGCTGACCATATTCGATTGGAACGGCGCGCAAGCCTTGGCTGAACTGGGCTTCATCGTGGTGACGGTGGACGGACGCGGAACCCCGATGCGCGACAAGGCGTTCGTCGACGACTCCTATGCCAATCTCGGTTCAGCCGGCAACCTCGACGACCATATCGCGGCCCTGCGTCAACTGGCCAAACGTTATCCCTACATGGATCTGGAGCGCGTCGGTATTTTCGGTGCTTCCGGTGGCGGATACGCCTCCACGCACGCCTTGTTGAAGTATCCGGATTTCTACAAGGTGGCTGTTTCGGGCGCGGGCAATCACGACCAGCGGGGTTATCTGCCGATCTGGGGCGAGACCTACAACGGTCCAGACAACGGCAAGAACTACCTGGAGGCCGCCAACGCACCGTTGGCCAAGAACTTGCGCGGCAAGCTGCTGTTGATTCATGGCGAGATGGACGACAACGTGCATCCCGCCCTGACCTTGCAAGTGGTCGATGCCTTGATCAAGGCCAACAAGGATTTCGATATGCTGATCGTGCCGGGGGCCAATCACGGCGTGATGGGGCTACCTTATGCCACTCGGCGCCAATGGGACTATTTCGTCCGCAACCTGCTGGGGGCGGAGCCTCCGGCCGGCTATGAGATCGGGCGCGCCGAGAGCGCCGGTGCGAACGGGAAATAATTCATGACGTCATTGCGGCATGGGACTCTTATGGGCGTGCAAATGCACAAGCCGCATCTGGGTATCTGGCTCGTGGCGGGTGCCTTGACAGGGACGGTACCCGCCGTCCAGGCCGGTGACATCCGTCAGTTGACGACGGCTGATTATCAACGCGCCGAGCGTTTCCTACCTGCGCATCAGGGCGAATACCTGCTCAATGGTCAGCTTCAACATCGCTGGCTCAAAGGGCAGGACCGCTTCTGGTACCGGCGCAGCAGCGCGCCGGGAGTCACGGAGTTCGTGCTGGTCGACGCGGCCAGTGGCAAGCGTTCGCCGGCGTTCGATCAAGTACGCGTCGCGGCCGGCTTGAGCAAGGTTTTCGGCAAAGTGGTGACCGCGGGAGCGTTGCCGTTCACCTCGTTTCGCTATGCCCAGCAGGGGCAGGCCATCGAATTCCTTGCCCACGACGAGTCTGGAGCCGACCAGCTTTGGACCTGTCAAACGCGGCGTGAGGAATGTGTCGGCAGCGCCGCACCGGCACAAGCCGATCCGGGCTTGGTGGTGTCGCCCGACGGTAAGTGGGCGGCATTCGTCAAGGATTACAATCTCTGGGTGCGCGCGCTCGATGGCGGTGGCGAATTCGCACTGACCACCGATGGCATCGAGCACTATGGCTACGCCGGCTCTACCGGTACCAGCACCCATGCGGTGAGCGCCCGGCGTTCCGGCAAGCCGATCCCTCCCGTGGTGCTCTGGTCGCCCGACTCCACCAAGCTGCTGACGCATCGCATCGACGAACGGCTGGTCAAGGAACTGGCGCTGCTGCAGTCGGTGCCGGACGATGGTTCGTTGCGCGCCAGGCTCTGGACCTATCGCTATGCCATGGCCAACGACGAGCACAAGCCGCTGGTGCGGCAGATGGTGTTCGAGGTGGCTGCGCGCAAACGCATCGACTTGCAGTTTCCGGTGCTGGCGGCACCCATCACCGGGCCGATCGAAGAAAACGAAGCGTGGTGGTCGCGGGACAGCAAGCAGGTCAACTACATCGAGCGCAGCAAGTATTTCCGCTCGCAGAGCTGGAAGGTGGCCGATGCGGCCACCGGCGCGGCCAGCACCTTGATCGAGGAATCCGGCAACACTTATGTGGAACTGAACGGTGTCGGCCGGCGGCCGATGGTGTGGCGCCTGTCCAATGGCGACTTCATCTGGTTTTCCGAGCGCAGCGGCTGGGGGCATTTGTATCTGTACGGCAAGAACGGCCAGCTGAAAAATCAGATCACCCACGGAGATTGGGTGGTGCGCGGCATCGTGCGTGTCGACGAGCGTAGCAATACCGTCTATTTCACCGCCGGCGGACGCGAGGCAGGCCGCAATCCCTACTACCGTCACTTGTACAAGGTTAGGTTGGATGGTTCAGGTCTGAAGTTGCTGACGCCCGAGAACGCCGAACACGTGGTCGCCATTGCGGGCGACAGCATGTTCGCGCAGCAAGGACCGGATGCACTGACGACTGAAGATCAGTCGTTCGGCATGTCGCCGTCGGGCAAATACTTCGTCGACGTGTATTCGCGGCCGGACCTGCCACCGGTCAGCGTGCTGCGGGCCGCCGATGGTCGCAAGATCGCCACTTTGGAAACCGCCGACATTTCGCGGCTGGTGCAGGCGGGGTTCACCATGCCCGAGCCATTCCAGGCGACGGCGGCCGATGGCAAGACGGCGATCTACGGCACCATTCTGCGCCCCGGCAATTTCGACCCGGCGCGGAAATATCCGGTGATCGATTCGATCTACCCGGGGCCGCAGATCATCCGAACCTGGCGCGATTTTCCGTCGACCGTGTTCGGCTTCATGGGCGCGAGTTCCCTGGCCCAGCTGGGTTTCATCGTGGTGACCGTGGATGGCCGCGGTACCCCGCTGCGCAGCAAGGCATTCACGGACGACTCGTATGCCAACATGGGGGCGGCCGGCAACATCGACGATCACATCGCCGCCTTGCGGCAGCTGGCCGAGCGCTATCCCTACATGGACATCGAACGAGCCGGCATCTTTGGCACCTCCGGCGGTGGTTATGCCTCCACCCATGCGTTGTTGAAGTATCCGGACTTCTACAAGGTGGCGGTGTCGTCCGCCGGCAATCACGACCAGCGCGGCTACATTCCGGTGTGGGGCGAGACCTACAACGGTCCGGACGATGGCAGGAACTACCTGGAGGCCGCCAACGCACCGCTGGCGAAGAACCTGCGTGGCAAGCTATTGCTGATCCACGGCGAAATGGATGACAACGTGCATCCCGCCCTGACCCTGCAAGTGGTCGACGCCTTGATCAAGGCCAACAAGGACTTCGACATGCTGATCGTGCCGGGCGCCACACACGGCGTGCTGAGCACTCCCTATGCAACGCGTCGCCTGTGGGATTATTTCGTGCGCAATCTGCTGGGAGTGGAGCCTCCGGCCGGCTACGAGATCGGCCGGAAGGCGCAACCCGATCATTAGGTCATTTAGAAAGATGGTGCCGGCTGAGGGACTCGAACCCCCGACCCCCTGATTACAAATCAGGTGCACTACCAACTGTGCTAAGCCGGCAAATCAAAGGCTTATGTAGTAAAGGCACGTTGTTCCGAATTACAGACAGTGCCCGTTCCATCTGAATGGCGAATTGTACCCTATCGGGCATGTCGCAGGTGCGGGGGCCAGGGAGCCTGTGGCGGATGCGCCTGGAGGCGGCCGTGTCCTGAGGGTTGCGATGCGACCAGTTCCCGTGGTGGAGCGGCAGGACGCTGTTGGGGCGCGTCGAGGCCATGGCTTCGTTTGTGGATAATGTGCGCCGTGGCGCAGGGCAATCGCGCAATGGGCGTGGTCCGTGCCGGTCGCATAGGCTACGGAGACCGTGTCCATGAGCTATGAATTGCGTCCCCTCCGGCGTCGCTGGTTCAAGCGACTGGGGCTAGCCTTGCTGGTCGTGCTGGCAGCCGCGCTGCTGGCCGGTGTGCTCTATGAGCAGTCGGCCCGCCGCCAGGTCGCCAGGAATTTCCCACCCCCCGGCAAAATGATCGACGTCGGCGGGCGACGCATGCATCTGGATTGCCGTGGCACCGGCTCGCCCATCGTGATCCTCGAAACCATCGCCGCGCCCATGGGGGCGGTCAGCTGGTACAAGGTGCATGACGCAGCCGCCAGGATCACCCGCACCTGCGCTTACGACCGCGCCGGGATCGGTTGGAGCGAGCCTGCCAGTGGGCTCAGGACCGGCAAGGCCATCGTCACCGATCTGCACCAGTTGCTGACAGCGGCGCACGAACTGGGGCCCTATGTCATGGTCGGCGCTTCCCTGGGCGGTCCGTTGGTCATGACTTTCACCAAGTATTACGGCCAGGAGGTGGCGGGCCTGGTGCTGGTCGATGCCTCTCACCCCGATCAGAAGCAACGCATCAAGGCAGCCATCGGACGGGATTTGGACTACGCGCCCGCGATCCAGAAGGTGTTGGCGGCGCTGGTATGGACTGGGCTGCCGAGGTTACTTATGGGCGGAGTGCCGCAACCGGGCGCTGTCTCGCCGGCGGAGGGGGCCATGTCAGCCTACCTGCCGACCTCGCTGGGGCCGTCGCTCGACGAAATATCCCAGTTGGACACCACCTGGCACGAAGCGGGGGCTCTGCGCACCCTGGGCGACCGGCCTCTGGCGGTGCTGACCGCGGCCAAGCCTTATACGGACGAACTGGCCACATTCCAGCTCTCGGCCGAGCAGGGCCATCGCATGCAGCAGGCCTGGTTCGAGATGCAGAAAGACGAGGCCAGTTGGTCGTCGCGCAGCACTCAGCGCTACCTGAAGGATTCCGGTCATGGCATCCAATTGGAGCGGCCGGACGCGGTGATCGACGCCATCCGTCAGGTGGTGGATCAAGTTCGTGGCGGGGTTCCGGCGTCGGCGTCCGACTCCTGATCGTGGCAATCGCATATATGAATCGGTGATGGTGGTTGCTAGCTTGGCGTCTCCCGTATCTCAACTCGCCCCCAACCAGTCTGAGGAGACGCCATGTCGGTTGCCAAAGTCATCGAGATCATCGCCACCAGCAATGTCAGTTTCGAGGATGCGATCAAGCAGGGGGTGGCCCGCGCATCCGATACAGTGAGCGATGTTGCCGCCGCGTGGGTCAAGGATCACAGCGTGGAGGTGTCCAATGGCAAGATCACTTCGTACCGGGTCACATTGAAAGTGACGTTCGTACTCAAGTCCCGGTCCAAGTCCAAGAAATAACCGGCGGCATCGCCACTGGACGCCGCATCGGCTCGGATGATGCGTCCAGTGCCGGCCGGCGGCGGACCGCTACAGCGCGACTTTCATTGCTTCGGTCCGGCGCTGCGCCTCGCCGAGGAAGTCCGCGAGTACCGTGCCACCGGTGCCCTTGGCCCGCTCAGCCATGCCTGACGGCTTGACGACGTAGTGCACGGCCAGGTCGATGTGCGCCTGGCGAAACCGGCTTACCTGATCGAGTGCCGCGTTATAGGCCTGGCGCAGCCTGGGGGCTCCCGCCGCTGCCCGCACCCTGGCCCGCGACGCCTGTCCTACCTCCACCACGAAGCGTCGATGTCCACCGGGCATGTAGCGCCGCACATCGCGTAAATATCTACCTGACATGGAGTCGCCGTGATCGATGGACAGTACGGCGTCGATGGCCTGAATCAGCGAACTCTGGCCGGCGCTGCCGCCGACGTGTTTCTGCGGCAGGGAAGAGACGCCTTGGTAGATGACGCCGGGATCCGGCCAGCCAGCCAGGAACGGGCGCACCCGGTGATAGAAGACATGCGGGTCGCACCATTCGCGCATTCGCTCGAGCGCTTGCAGAACCGGCGCCATGCCGGCGGTCAGCGTTTCGAGCAGTCCGGCGAGCGTTGCATCGTCGTCGTGATGTGAGGCGAGTGCGATTGCGTGAACACATGGCAACAGCGGTGCACCGGCGAGTTCGACGCCGATCGAGCCGATGAAGAACCAGTCCTCGTCGACCCCGCCGAGAAATTGCACCTGCATGCGCGCATTGTCGGAACTGAGTTCCCGTGCGCTGTCGACGCGTTGCCAGTTATGCAGCGCCATCGAGGCATAGTGGACGATGGGAGGGCGATCGAGCTGGGTGGCCAAGGCGCACAATGGCACCGCCACCGGTGCGGGAATCTGCAGGTCCGGCCCTTGGCCGGACCAGACCCAGCCATTGGCGAATACCGTCAACAGTAACAAGGCCCGTTCGCGCTCGGCCTCGGTGGCGAGGTTGTCGGTCGATAGCGTCGGCAGCGCGGCCAGCGCATCGCGCAGCCGACGTGTGCGGATCAATGCCGACATCTCAGGGATCAGCGCCTCCCACGCGTCGAACCTGCCTGGCAAGCGGGCAAGCGGATCGTGCGCAGGCACGAAGCCACGGTGCTGATCGATGTCATAAGCGGCGAGAGGTTGGAGTGTTGCGGATGTCATGTCGGTGTGCACGGTTGGCGGCTGCAAGAGTGGCTCGGTGAGTTCTGTCGCCCTGGTGGGTTTGACCGCCGCAGCCAGGACTGGTTGCGTCACGACCCGTGACCGCTGGTCCTGGATCGCCGCAACGGCATGATGCACGCGGTGTGGCGATGAGTGGTTGCGTAGTTCGATTTTTCCACCATGTCAACAGCGCATAACCGTCAATGATCCCCCGCGGCCGGGCATTTTATGCCAAGGATGCATGCCTCACCGGCTGGTCGGCATCCGATTCAGCTCATAGGCACACATGTTGACGGCGGACGCCAGGTTCAGTGACTCGATGCTGCCGGTTCCGGCGATGGTGAACGGTTGCGTATCGATGCCATCGAGCGCTTCGCGTGGCAGTCCGCGAGCCTCGTTCCCGAACAGGTAGCAGTCAAAGCTCGCAAAACCGGCAGCCGGCAGGCACTCGCCATGCAGATCGAGGCGGGCGATGCGAGCGAAACGCCGCGGCAATGCCTGCAGCGGCACGTCCAACTCGATGGGCAGATGGAATATCGCGCCCATGCTGGCCCGTACCACCTTGGAATTGTACGGGTCCACGCTGCCGGGACTGAGCACGCAGCGAAAACCGCCAAGCCAAGCCAGCGTGCGCAGCACCGTGCCCAGGTTGCCCGGGTCCTGGACCTCGTAGAGATAAATGGCCCGTTCCGGGCGGGTTGGCGAGACTGCCTGTCGGTTGGCGTCGCCGCCGGCAGGGGGCATCGGCGCCACCGCCACGATGCCCTGCGGCGTCTTGGTGTCGGTGAGTTGCTGCATCTGGCGTTCGCTGATCACGTTGACCGGAAACGGACTGCGCCACTGTTGATGCCTGGCCGTCACATACAGCTCGCTGCTGTTCCAGTGAGCGTGTGTCGCGGCCGCCTTCTGCAGTTCCAGGACCAGGTGCTCGCCTTCGACCAGGAAATGGCCCAAGTCCGAGCGATACTTTTTCTGGTGCAGTTTCTTGAGGTCGTCGAACTTCATGCTTCGCTACGCGCTGCAGGCCGCATTGCTGGCGGGGAGCCGCCGTTGACCGGCCGATCGCGCAGCATGGATTTGGCCACCGCCTCCGCGACCTTGATGCCGTCGACTCCCGCGGACAGGATGCCGCCGGCATAGCCGGCACCTTCGCCGCACGGGTACAGGCCGCGCACGTTGAGGCTTTGCAGGCTCTCGTGATCCCGGGTGATGCGCACGGGAGAGGAGGTGCGGGTCTCGACACCGGTGAGGATGGCATCGTGACGGTCGAAGTCCCGGATCTGTTTGCCGAATTCGGGCAGCGCGGCGCGAATGGCGTCGATCGCATAGGCGGGCAGCGCGGACGCCAGGTCGCCGGGACGCACGCCCGGTTTGTAGGAGGGTTCGATTGCGCCGAACTGATTCGACGGTACGCCGCGTACGAAATCGCCCACCAACTGGCCGGGAGCGATGTAGTCGCCGCCACCCAGTTCATAGGCATGCGACTCCAGGCGCTCCTGCAGTGTCACGCCCGCCAGTGGGTCGCCCGGATAATCCACTTCCGGGTTGATGCCGACCACGATGCCGGCATTGGCGTTACGCTCGTTGCGTGAGTATTGACTCATGCCATTGGTTACTACGCGCAGAGGCTCGGAAGTGGCTGCAACCACAGTGCCGCCGGGGCACATGCAGAAGCTGTAGACCGCGCGGCCGTTCGCGGCGTGGTGTACCAGCTTGTAGTCGGCGGCCCCGAGTTCGGGATGGCCGGCATACTTGCCGAGGCGGGCCCGGTCGATGAGCGATTGCGGGTGTTCGATCCGGAAGCCTACCGCGAAGGGCTTGGGTTCGACGAACACTCCTTGCCGGTGCAGGGCGCGGAAGGTGTCGCGGGCACTGTGCCCCAAGGCCAGCACCACGTGACGGCTGTGCAGCTCGGTGCCGTTTTCGAGCGTCACACCCTCGACCTGTCCCCCGGCCTGACGATCGCCAGCGGGGCTGGCCGACAGCAGCAGCCCGGCCACCTTGCTTTCGAAACGCACCTCGCCCCCGAGGGCGATGATTTCATCGCGCATGGTGGATACCACGCCGGTGAGCCGAAAGGTGCCGATGTGGGGCTTGCTGACGTACAGGATTTCCTCGGGCGCACCCGCCCGCACGAACTCCTGCATGACCTTGCGGCCGTAGAACTTCGGGTCCTTGATCTGACTGTACAGCTTGCCGTCGGAGAACAGCCCGGCGCCACCTTCGCCGAATTGCACGTTGGATTCGGGGCTGAGCCGCTGTTTGCGCCACAAGCCCCAGGTGTCCTGGGTGCGGCGGCGCACTTCCCGGCCCCGTTCCAGCACGATGGGCCGGAATCCCATCTGGGCCAGCACCAGGGCCGCCAGCAGCCCGCCGGGTCCGAAGCCCACCACCAGCGGGCGCTCGGTCAGGCCGGCCGGCGCCTGGGCCACCGGGTAGTACCGGGTATCCGGCGCCGGGCGGACATGGGGGTCGCGAACCAGCCGCTGCAGCACGGCGGCCGGGTCGCGCACCGTCACGTCGATGACGTACACGAAGCTGATGGCGCTGTGCTTCTTGCGGGCATCATAGCTGCGCTTGAAGACCTTGAAATCGAGCAGATCGGCGTCTTCGAGTTCCAGGCGCCGCAGGATGGCCGGGCGCAGCGTACCGCCGCCGTGGTCGAGTGGCAGGGACAGTTCAGTAATGCGGATCGCTGCGCTGGGGATCACGAAGGCATCCTGGCCGGTGAGTCCGGCAGAGGAAGGTTAGAATGGCGCTCATTGTAGCCGCGTCACGGACCGCGCGTCGCGGCTGACATCGATTCGAGAATTGGCATCAGAGCTGGCTTCCCCATGGCACGATCCAAGAGCAGTCATCGCTGGCTGCAAGAGCACGTCAACGATCCCTACGTCAAACAGGCGCAGAAGGACGGCTATCGCTCGCGCGCCAGCTACAAGCTGCTGGAGTTGAACGAGCGCGACCGTCTGATCCGGCCCGGGATGCTGGTCCTGGACCTGGGGTCGGCACCGGGCGGCTGGTCTCAGGTGGCCGGCCGGCTGGTGGGGGACAAGGGCCGGGTGCTGGCCACCGACATCCTGCCCATGGACGCCATTCGCAACGTCGACTTCATCCAGGGGGACTTCACCGAGGAAGCGGTGTTCAACCAGATCCTCGCCAGCTTGGACGGCGCCCGTCCCGACCTCATCATTTCAGACATCGCCCCCAACATCAGCGGCATCGATTCGGCCGACCAGGCGGCTTCCATGTATCTGGTGGAGCTGGCGCTGGATATGGCGCGGCGCGTGCTCAAGCTCAAGGGCAACTTCGTCGCCAAGGTGTTCCAGGGGGTGGGTTCGGAAGCCTATCTCAAGGAGTTGCGCCGCTCGTTCGAGAAGGTCGCGATCCGCAAGCCCGATGCGTCCAGGCGGCGTTCCCGTGAGGTTTACGTGGTCGCCAAAGGATTCAGGGGGAATCCCGGCGAATAATTCAACCGGGCGGTCAGGCCCTGATGCGGCGCCGCAACGTGCTTATGCGGGCCGCATCCCGATTTATGGGGGCTTCATTTTCAGTGGCCAGTGAGCGGTCGATGACCGCCGCTCGAGGGTTTTGGGCCGGTACATTGCGTGCAACGACGCCAGCGATGCGTCCGCAACGTGCCAAAACCCCGGGGAGAATCATGAACGCCACGTCCCGCTCCAGCCTGACGACCCGTGTCCTGTTCGGTGTTGCATCCACGCTTGCGCTGGCGCATAGCGGCCAGGCGCAGCAAGCCGATTCGACCGGCACTTCGACTAATAGGGGGGCGGCGGTGATCGAAGAAATCACCGTCACCGCCAACCGGCGCGAGGAAGCCCTGCAGGATGTCAGTGCCAGCATTACCGCGTTTTCCCAGGCGGACATAGAGCGCCAGGGCTTCGACAGCTTCAGCGACTTCGCCGGCACGGTGCCGGGCTTGACCATGAACGAATCGGTGAAGAACCGCGCCAGCTTCAATATCCGCGGCGTGGCGCTCAATGTTACCGGCGGCAACACCCAGGACCCGGTTTCCATCTACATCAACGACACGCCGGTGACCGATACCTTTGGTTCCGCGGTGACGCCGGACTTGCGCCTGTTCGACGTCGAACGCATCGAAGTATTGCGCGGGCCGCAGGGAACCCTATTCGGGTCCGGCTCGCTGGGCGGCACCATCCGCATCATTACCAACAAGCCCAACCTGACCAGGACCGAGGCCGCCGGCCGGGTCGATTTCGGTGTCACCAACGGCGGCGGCTTGCGTCAGCGCTACGACGGTATGCTCAACCTGCCCTTGTTGGACGACAAACTGGCTCTGCGGATGGTGGGGTACTACCGGGACGAGGAGGGCTGGGTGAAGAACCTCACCTTGGGCACCAAGAACTCCACCAAGGACTGGGGAGGACGGGCGTCCCTGTTGTGGCAGCCCAGCGACGAACTGTCGGTGCGGGCCGAGATCATCAAGCAGAACAGCAAGCCGGAGGACGGCGACAGCTGGAATCCCGCCCTGGGGCGGTTCAAGAAGGCGTCCGATATCGCCGAGGGCCGCAAGGCCGATCTGACCAATTACAGCCTCACCGTGGCTTACGATTTCGCCAACTTCGCCACCCTGAACTCGATCACCACTTACCAGGAGTCCGATACCAACCAGATCGGCGACTCGGGCGATCTGTTCGGCATCGGGCTGCACGTCATAGGTAATTCTCAGCCCTGGGATACCAAGTTCTTCGTACAGGAACTCCGGCTGGTGTCCAACACCCAGTCGCGGCTGGAATGGGTGGCGGGGGCATTCTTCGTCGATCGCAAGACCGATACCGGCTTTCTTATCGAGGTGCCGGGACTGGATCAGCTGATGGGGGGGATCATCGGCAGCGATGACTTTTTCGCCAGCGATATCAACACCAGTTCGCAGGAGCTGGCCGGCTATGGCGATGTCACCTTCAAGCTGACCGACGCCTTCAAGTTCAACGCCGGATTGCGAGTGTTCCGCACCAAGGCGGGGTACGAGGAGCCGGACCGCAGAGTGTTGAACTTCGCGGATTTCACCTATGTCCGCTCGTCGCTCGACAACCACGGCACCGATTCCGATTACACCTGGCGTACCGGCCTGTCGTACGACCTCACCCCCGACGCCATGCTGTACTTCAACGTTGCCAAGGGTTTCCGCGTCGGCCAGGTCAACCCGAACAACGGTCCCAGCTTCGTGGATCCCAGCGACTTCGTGATTCCGCCGTCGTACGGGCCGGACTACACCATCAACTACGAACTGGGCGCCAAGACCTCCTGGTTCGACCGCCGGCTGGTGGCCAACATCGCCGCGTATTACATCGACTGGAGCGACATCCAGATCGACGGTTCGCGCGTCTCCGATCTGCGCAATTTCATCACCAACGCCGGCAAGGCGGTTTCCAAGGGCTTGGAGTTGGAGCTGAGCGCCCGGCCGACCGATGGCCTCACTTTGTACACGGCATTGACCTTCCAGCACGCCGAGATCACCGAGATTCCGCAGAACATAGTGGTGCCGGCGGCGGTCGGCGATACGTTGCCGGGCTTGGTGAAGTTCAAAGGCTCGGCTGGCATCGAATATCGTTGGGATGTCGGAGCGAACCAGCTCTATGTCCGCGCCGACGGCCAGTACGTGGGGCGCTCGCCAAACGGCCTGTATGGCGGTGGCACCAACCCGTTCTATGCCATCGATTCGGCATACCGCAACCTGGATGCGGCCATCGGGCTGGTGACGGGATGGGGTGAGATCGTGCTGTACGGCGAGAATCTCACCAACAACGATGCCTGGATCCTGAACGACGGTGGTGTGTCGCCGAATCCGATCAATACGCTGCGGCCGCGCACTGCCGGTGTGCGGGTCAGCGTCAAGTATTAATATAGAAGCCATGTAGCCCCCACCTCGGCGCACCGCCGAGGCGGGCTCGACAAAGGGGTTGTATGCGTTATTCGCTGATGGTGGCCAGCTGTGTGGCTGTGTGGGTCTGCAATCCGACTTGGGCGGACAACAAGCACGAGATTTTCGACCGCAGCCCCTATTATCAGGGCCAGCCCAGTACCACGGACGACGTGCAGCGCATTCCGATGCCGGCCGGCTACAACGCGCCCAAAGGCTCGTTCGTGATCAAGGGCGGCCGGATCATCGATGGTACCGGGGCGGCGCCGCGACCCGGCACCCTCGTGGTCGAAGGCAAGACCATCACCGCCATCCTCGCGCCGGGTGCCAGCAACTGGCCCAAGGATGCCAAGGTGTACGACGTCGCCGGCAAGACCGTCATGCCGGGCCTGATCGACTTGCACACACATCTGACCTATGTCGAGGAGTTCGGCCGGCCACCGCCCTTGTCGGGTGAGAGCGTGTCCGATGCGACCCTGCGTGGCATCAACCGCATGCGCATCTACGCGCAATCGGGCATTACCAGCGTACGCGACGTGGCGTCGGACGGTGAGGTACCGTTTACCCTCAAGCGCTGGCAGAGCGAAGGGCGTATCGCCGGCCCGCGCGTATTCCCAGCCGGCCAGCTGATCGTCGGTCGCGGCGGTCACGGCACCGAAGGTTTTGGTCTTACGACGGCCCCCACTTATGCGCAAGCGCCGGTCCGCGAAGCATCGGGTCCGGAGCAATGGCGTGACGCCGTACGCATGCAATTCAAGCAGGGCGCCGACCTCATCAAGCTCGCCAGTCATTATTCCCAGGAGGAAATCGACGCGGCGGTGAATGAGGCGCACGCGCTGGGGATTCCCGTGACGGTGGACTCGGAGACCCAGTACATCGACATGGCCATCAAGGCCGGGGTCGACAGCATCGAGCATCCGTTGCCGCGCAGCGACCAGGCCATCGCCTTGATGGCCAAGAACGGTATCGCCTCGGTGCCGACGCTGATCCCCTACCGCTATATCAGTCGATTGGGTGGGGGCTACTTCGGTTCCACCTCGCGCCGCTTCAGCTTGAACGAGGACACCATTTTCGCGATGCTGAAGAAGATGAAGCAGGCCGGCATCAAGATGGGTATCGGCACCGACCTGGTCGTCGACTGGGTCAAGTACCTGCCCTCCGCCTATATCGACGAGCTCAAGAGTTTCGTCGAGGTCGGCTTCAGCAAGCCCGAGGTACTGGTCGCCGCCACCAAGACCAGCGCGGAAATCCTGCGCATGGGCGATCGGCTGGGGACACTCGAGGTGGGCAAGCTGGCCGACATCATCGTGGTCGATGGCCGGCCGGAACAGAACCTGGACGATCTGGCCAAGCTCGACCGGGTGTTCGTCAACGGCCGACTGACGGTGGAGCAGGGCAACCTGGTGTCACTGCGGCACGTGGGCGAGCCGGCGCCGCCAAAGAAGTGAACGGTTGATGAGCAGAGCTGGCGCCCGGTGGTGCGGGCGCCGGCAGCTGCAACTATGATGGCGGCGGGACCACTCCAAGACGGTCAGCCCCCGGAATTCCTCTACTGCCGGCAAAAAATACCTGTGCGCCGGCGGCTCGGCATGGCAAGGCGGCTGGTGGCGGACTAGACTGCGCAGCGCATGGCCGGGGATGAAAATTACGTTCGGGATATGCTGCGGCTGGAAGGGCTGCTGCGTGGCTATTTGCACCGCTTTGCGCCCAAGCCCGCGGATCTGGAAGACCTGCTGCAGGAAACCTATACACGATTGCTGGGCGTACCCCGCGAGCGGCGTTCGGGTATTCAGTCGTTGCAGTCCTTTGCTCTGACCACCGCCCGTAATGCCGCGCTGGATTGGTCGCGGCGTCGTCGCATCGTCCCCATCGACCTGATCGAGGACCTGGACGAATTGCCGGCCTCGCTCGCCGAAGGGGCTTCCAGTGTCGAAGATATCGTCAGCGCGCACCAGGAACTGCTGCGTATCGCCGCCGCGGTCGACGATCTGCCGGCTCGTTGTGCCGAGGTGTTCACGCTGCGCAAGGTCTATGGTTGGTCACAGCGTGAGATCGCGGATCATTTCGGGATCTCGATCTCGACGGTCGAGGCTCACCTGGTCAAGGCGGTACGGCGCTGTGCCGGTCAGCTCGGTTCGGCTCCGGCCACGACGGCGGAGCACCATGCGCCATCGTGGCTGGATCGCGTGATTCGCCGAGGCGCGATTCGTCGAGGAAAGGCGCGATGAGCAGGGAAACGAATATTCCAGAGGACATTCAGGAACAGGCCGCACGCTGGCTGATGCGGTTGGACCGCGCGGACGACAATGACGCCGAACAGGCCGGGTTCGAGAACTGGCTGGCGGCGGATTCGAGGCATCGCCGTGCTTACCTGATGCTGGAACAGGCATGGCGCGGTGCCGATGGGCTGGAGGCCTGGCGATCCCGTGATGGCACGCTCGACGTGTCCGTGCTCCGCTCGCGTCCGCGCCTCGAAACTGGCGTGGTTTGGCGGTTGGCGGCTTCGATGGTGCTGGCGGTGTTGCTGGGCGCGGTGACCTGGTTCGCGATCAAGCCCTATGGTGTGTCGTCGTATCACACCGATGTCGGGGGCTACCAGCGCGTCGCGTTGCCCGATGGCTCGCTGGTGCAGCTGAACACCGATACCCAGTTGAACGTCAAACTCGAACAATCGCGGCGAGAAGTCCAACTGCTCAAGGGTGAGGCGCATTTCAAGGTGGCGCATGACAGCTCGCGGCCGTTCGAGGTACGGGCAGGAGATACCTTGGTACGAGCGGTAGGCACCGCTTTCACCGTGGAGGTGCGCAGCGAAGATGATGTGCGGGTGCTGGTCACGGAGGGAGCTGTGTCATTGAGCCAGGTGCATGAGAGCCGTGGCAGCGATGCGCAACGCACAGCGTTACTTCGTCCCGTATCCGCGGGTGAAGCTGCGCAAGCCAGCCCCGAAAGCATCGATATCCGGCCGGTGGCGCCGCAGGAATTGACGCGTTTGACGGCATGGCAGAGTGGCGAGCTGGTTTTCGACGGCATGCGGCTGAGCGAGGTGATCGAGGAGTTCAACCGCTATACGACGCGGCGCATCGAGATCGACGATGGCACGCTGGCCGGCCTGCAGGTGGGCGGAAACTTCCGCACCACCGATGTTGAAGGCTTCCTGCGGGCGCTGCGCGTTTCTTTCGACATCGAGGCACGGGAAGCCGACGGGACCATTCATCTCTCCCGATCGCGTGAAATGCCGCGGCAGTAGAGGCGTTTTGATTTTCGTTCGTCTAATCCTCCGCGGCGCCTGCTGCCGCAGCCAAACAACGATCGGGGGAGAGGATATGACGAGTCGGGAAATGAGTGGTCATCGGCGCGGCGCTCTGGCTGCGGCCTGCTGGCTCGCATTGGCGGGCGGAGTCTCGGCGTACGTGGTGCCGACGCAAGTCGAAGCGGCGCCGCTGACGTTCGCCATCGAGGCGGGGATCGCGACCGAAACATTGCGTGAATTCGGCCGTCAGGCTGCGCTGCAAACGCTGTTCGACTATGAGCAGCTCAAGAACATCCGCACCCAGGCGGTCACCGGAACGCTGGAGCCGGAAGCCGCGCTGAGCCGCATGCTGGAAGGCACCGGGCTGACGTTCGAACGCACCGACGCCAAGACGGTTGCGATTCGCGTCGGCGGTGCCAAGGGCAAGGCTCAGACCGCGGATGCGGCTGAGCTGATCGAGCAGGTCATCGTCACCGGTTCCAACATTCGCATGAACGCCAGCGAGCTGGACAAGAGCGCGCTGCCGGTCGAAATCATCAGCAACGAGAAGTTGCAGATGACCGCGTCGGAACAGGTCGGCAACTATTTGCGCAATCAGTCGTTCGTCGCGGGCGACAATCTTCAGCCGCTCAACGACGGCTTCAACGGTGGCCGCACCACGGTGAATCTGCGTGGTTTGGGAGCTGCGTACACCCTGGCGCTGGCCAACGGCCGGCGCTTCGCTAGCGAAGACAGCATCACCGATATCGGCTCCATTCCGCCCGAAGCCATCGAATCGGTGGAAGTGCTGAAAAGCGGCGCGTCCGCGGTGTTTGGCTCGGCTGCCGTGGGCGGTGTCGTCAACTTCAAGCTCAAGAATCGTTTCGACGGCGTGGAGCTGTTCGCCTCCGGCGGCAACACCACCAACCACGATGCCGCCTATCGGCGCGGCGCCGTCCTGTTCGGTAAGCAGTTCGACCGCCTGCGCCTGGTCGGCTCGCTGTCCTACAGCGATCGCAATGCGATCGAGCGCTTCGATCGGGATTTGACCAGCAACTCCGACTTTCGTCGTTTCGGCGGCTTCGACCGGCGTATCGGCGTCTGGGGGCAGGCCGGCATCGTCACGTTTCCAGGCGCGCCGGGGCAGCGCCTGATGCTGGACCTGGACCGGTTCCAGCTGGGGCAGACGGGTGCAAGCCCGGGCGACTATGTGCCCTTCGATCCCAATCGCTACGCGTTCTCGGCCGGCGCGGTCTCGACCGTACCGCAGCAGACCCGCACTGGCGGCCACTGGGTACTCGAATACGATCTGCTGGACGATGAGCGGATGGTGCTGTTCACCAATGGCTTTTTCGATCGCAACAAGGTGGTGAACAAGTCGGCCCAGGTGGTGGCTATGGGGCTGCCGGTGCCGGCCAGCAATCCTTACAACCCGTTCGGCCAGGATGTGAATGTGACCTACATATTCGGCCTGAACGAACTCGCGCCGGTGACCACGGACATCGAAAGCGACAGTTCGAATGTGGTCGTCGGCGTGCGCGGCAAGGTCGGCCGGTTCGATTACGAGGTGGCGGCGAGCCGCTCGCAGTACAAGCAGGTGGCGGACAATGGCACCACCGACATGGTGCGTTCGCGGGTCATAGATGCCTTGGCGCGCACTGATGCCACGGCGCTCAATCTTTTCGGCAATCAGGCCAATACCGCGGCGCAGCTCGCGGGCCTGTCGCTCCCGCACGCATCGCGCAACCGGAATCGGCTCGATACCATCGATGCGCGGCTGAGCGGACCGATATTTTCTCTGCCCGCTGGAGATGTGATGCTGGCGATGGGAGCGGAGCGCCGTGAGTCGAGTTATGGCGCCGCCTCGGACTGGGTATGGCAAACCAATTCGTTTCTCAACACCGGCATGCGTGGGCCGGATACCTCGTACGACCGGCAGGTCAATGCCGCCTTCGCTGAGTTGCGCATCCCGGTGTACCGTGGCGGGGCCGAGTCGTTCCTGAATTCGGTCGAGTTCGGTACCGCTGGCCGTTATGAGGATTACAGCGATTTCGGCAGTACCGATGTCAAACAGGCCAACTTGCGTTTCGGTTTACTGGATGAGCAGCTGATCCTGCGGGCTTCGTTTGCCGAAGGGTTTCGCGCGCCGTACGTGAGTCAGCTGGCGGCGCCGCAGAGCACCGGCATTGCGACCGGCTTCTTCGATCCGGTGCGCGGCGGGTTTTTACCGATCACGATCATGAGCGGTGGCAACACCAACCTGAAGCCCGAAACCGCGGATACCTACAATTATGGAGTGATCGTTGCGCCACAGGCTGTGCCGGGACTGACACTGCGCGCGGACTACTGGAAAGTGAATTTGACCAATCGCATCGTGACGCCGAGCACCCAGGCCCTGCTGGATGGTACCTCGACGGTCGGCATCATCACTCGCGACCCGGTCACGGGTGATGTGACCATCGATGCCCGGCTGGACAACGGCGGTACGTTGGAAACCAGCGGTATCGATTTCGGTGCCAGCTATTCGCTGCGCACGGCCCAGTTCGGGCGTTTCAATTTCGATCTGAACACCACCTACACCCTCGACTACTACGATGGCAGCGTGGGCGACGACAACATCGTCGGCCGTTTCAATACCACCTTGCTGGCGGCGCTGCCGCGGTTCCGTGGCACCCTGGGGACTTATTGGTCGCTGGATCGCTGGAGCGCTTCCCTGACCTTCAATTACACCCAGGGAGTCAAGGACGTGGTGGTCATGCCGGTCATCGATCGCACCACGGCCAATTACGTCACCGGCAATCTGCACGTGGGCTACGATTTCGCCGATTCGGAGGGCCTGGGCGGCGCACTGCATGGACTGTCGGTGTATGTTGGGGTCGAGAATTTGTGGGACGAGACCATTCCGTTCATCGCCAGTTCGCCCACCGGTTTCGATCGTTCGCTGGTCGACTATCGCGGGCGCTACATATACGCCGGACTGCGTAAGCGCCTCTGAGCGGTTGTCATGATTGCTACGAACGTCACTACCGTGCATCGGTGGGTTCGTCGCTGGCTTACGGTGGGCGTCCTGGCGGCGCTCACCGTGCTGGCAGGGCCCGTCACCGCCGCGCAACCCGTGCCTGCCCGGTCAGGGACCGCCCAGCAGCTTGCCAAGATCGACGCGTTGTTCGGCCAGTGGGATGGAACCCACGCGCCGGGCGGCGCGGTCGCCGTGATCCAGGACGAGCAAGTGGTATTCGCCCGCGGCTATGGCATGGCTGACCTGGAACAGGGCGTGCCGATTACGGTCGACACCGTGTTTTCGCTTGCGTCGGTTTCCAAGCAGTTCACCGCCGCAGCCACGTTGCTGCTGGTCGATGCCGGCCGGCTGCGGCTCGACGACAAGGTGCGAACCTACATCCCGGAACTGCCGGAGTACGCCAGTCAGGTCACTGTTTCCCATCTGCTGCATCACACCAGCGGCATACGCGATTTCTTCCAGTTGCGCGCGCTGGCCGGACACAGCGATGCCGATACCTTATCGATGAGCGAGGTGCTGCGGCTGCTGTCGCGGCAACACGGTCTGATCTTTGCCCCGGGTGAAAGCTACGCCTACAGCAATACGGGCTATGAGCTGCTGGGGTTGCTGGTCGAGCGCGTAAGCGGCCAATCGCTGCAGGTCTTCTGCGAACAGAACATTTTCCGGCCGCTGGGCATGGCGCATACCCAGTTCTACGACGACCGTTCGAAGATCATCCCGCGGCGTGCCGTTGGGCACATGTTCCGTCCGGATGGCACGCTGGGGATTTTCCGCAGCAGCTTCGCGTTGGTGGGCAGCGGCGGGCTGATGAGCACGGTCGGGGATCTGGCGCTGTGGGACGCCAATTTCTATCACAACATCCTGGGACGTGACCGAGCGCGGTTCAGCCAACTGCAGCTTGCGACCGTGCCCCTCAAGGACGGCACTCCCAGCAAGTACGCGGCGGGGCTGATCATCGGCAGCTATCGCGGTCTGCCCACCGTATTGCATGCCGGCCGGTCGTTCGGTTTTCGCACGCAAATGGTGCGTTTCCCGCAGCAGCATTTCAGCGTGATCGTGCTCAGCAATCGCTACGATGCCGATCCCCAGACCTTGATCGATGCCATTACGGATCTGTGGCTGGGTGACAAGTTCACTCAGCCGGCAGTGCCACCGCCGACCGCGCGGCCGCCGGCCGCCAAAGCGGCGCCGGCGCAGATGGAGGCATCGAAGCTGTCGGGGTACGCCGGCAAGTATTACAACGACGAGCTGGATGCGACCTATGTCGTGCAGCCCTGCGGGGGCGGCTTGTGCATTCAGGTGCTCGATGCCGCGCCACAGCCTTTCAATGTCGAGCGTCCCGACGTGTTCGTATCAGCCCAGACCGACCTGATTCGAGCCACCTTCACCCGCAAGGGACGGCGCATCGATGGTTTCAATTTCGATCACGGCGCGCTGCGCAACCTGCGTTTCGAGAGGCAACCATGAGGCATCCCAGGAACTCGTACCGCGGCTGGTTGGCCGTGGCGTTGGTCATGTACGCAACGACCGGGAGTGCTGCCGACGCGCCAGCGGCGCTACCGGGCTTCGACGCCCTGGTGGAAGCCGAAATGACCGCCAAGCAAGTGCCAGGGCTGGCGCTGGCGGTCGTCAAGGATGGCGCGGTGATCTATTCCCAGGCCTATGGCTTCCGGGATCTGGAACGGCGCCTGCCGGTGACGCCCAGGACCTTGTTCAGGATCGGCTCGGTGACCAAGTCCATGACGGCTGCAGCCGCCGGAATTTTGGTGAGCCAGGGGCGTCTCGATCTGGACCAGCCGGTGCGGGAGTATCTGCCCGAATTCAGGTTGCACGACCTGTTTGCCAGCGAACGGCTGACGACGCGGGACATGCTCTCGCATCGCTCCGGGCTGCCACGCCACGACATGGTTTGGTTCCATGAGAACTTGCCACGCGAAGAGTATGTCAGGCGGTTGCGCTTTCTGGAGCCGAGCGCCGACCTGCGCAGCCGTTTCCAGTACAACAACCTGATCTATACCGCCAGCGGCTATTTGATCGGCCGCATCGCCGGCACCACCTGGGAACAGTTCGTGGCGCAGCAGCTGTTCGCCCCGCTGGGCATGACCTCGACCGATGTTTCGATGCAACGGTTCCTGGCGGCGACCGACCATGCCGTTGGCTATGGCGATGACGATGCGGGCAAAGTGGTGCCGATACCGGACACCAGCGTCGATGCCATCGCCCCGGCGGGCGCCGTCACTTCCTCGCTGGAGGACATGACCCGCTATCTGCAGATGTATCTGAACGGCGGCAAGTCCGTCGACGGCAAGCAGATTCTGCCTCGCAAGGTACTGGACGAAATGCAATCGCCAGCCACCCTGGTACCGGTACCAAGCCGGTTTCCGGAAATCGGCGCCATGCACTACGGACTCGGCCTGTTCGTCAGCACCTATCGAGGCCACCGGCACGTGTATCACACCGGTGCCTATGAGGGCTTCAATGCCAGCCTGGCGTGGCTGCCGGACGAGCACATCGGAGTGGTCATCCTGACCAACCACAATCTGTTGTTGAATCTGATGCAGGTGATCACCAAGCGGGCCTTCGACAACTTGCTGGGGGAGGAGGTCATCGACTGGCGCGCCAAATTCGGACCGGGCGAGCCGGGGGCGCGCAGCCGGACTGCCGCTGGCAAAGCGGCCGCGCCCGCGCGTTCTGCCGCGCCGGTGGTCAAGCCCGCGCGTCCCCTAGCCGAGTATGTGGGACGGTATGAGCATCCTGCGTACGGAATCGTGGAAGTACGCGCATCCGGCAAGCAGTCGCTGGAACTGTGGTTTCATGGCGATCGTTTTCCACTGCTGCCTGTCAGGGTCGATCTGTTCGAAACCGGCGAGATCGCCGATCGGATTCACCCGCTGGAGAAGGTCAAGGTGAATTTCCTGGCCACGGAGCAAGGCGAAATAGGCAGCCTGGCCATGCGGATGGAGGCCAATGTCGCGCCGGCGATCCTGACCAGGCTGCCAGCGGCGGGTACGCGATGAGGTTCTTCGTTGCAATGGTGCTGGCGTGCGGCGCCCTGACTGGAGTGACTGCGGCCGGCGCGTCGCTGCAGGTAAGGGCGGGCACGGTCGTTCAGCCCGGTGCCAAGCAAGCCGTCGACGCTCTGTTGGCCGACGCGGTGACCGATCCCAAAGGGGCGGGCATGGCCCTGGCGGTCTATCAGGGTGGGCGCCTGGTTTACGCCAAGGGCGCGGGGCTGGCGAATCTGGAAACGGCGACGCCCATTACGCCGCAAACCATCTTCCATGTCGCCAGCGTTTCCAAGCAATTCACCGCTTTCGCGATCGCCCTGCTGGCGCGCGAAGGCAAGCTGGATCTGGATGCGCAGGTGCGTACCTATCTGAGCTACATGCCGGATTTCGGCACTCCCATCACCGTACGCAACCTGTTGCAGCACACCAGCGGGCTGCGAGATCAATGGATGCTGATGACGCTGGCCGGCCTCGATACCCGCAACGTGATCAGTCAGCAGCATCTGGTCAACCTGGTCAAACACCAGCGCCGCCTCAACTTCCCGCCCGGCACCCGGTACCAGTACTCCAACACCGGCTACACGCTGCTGGCTGAAATCGTCAGGCAGGTTTCTGGAAAGTCGCTGCGTCAATTCACCAGCGAGCGAATCTTCAAGCCGCTGGGGATGACGCGGACCTTCTTTTACGATGACGTGACCGAAGTGGTGCCGGGCCGGGCGCAGTCCTACTACCGGCGCGATGGCCATTGGACCCGGGCCTTGTTGAACTTCGACAATGCCGGCGCCACCAGTTTGTTCACCACGGTCGAGGACCTGGCGAAGTGGGCCGGCAACTTCGCGCATCCGACGGTGGGCGACGCGCGCCTGATCGAGCAGATCACAACGTCAGGCAGGCTGAAGGACGGCAGCCCGCTCAATTATGGGTTTGGCCTGCGTACCAATCAGATGTATGCGGGTCATCGCGCGATCATGCATTTCGGCAGCGATGCCGGCTTCAGGTCCGGCTTCGTGTACATCCCCGAGCGGGACTTTGCCGTGCTGCTGACCGCCAACACCCCGCCCGCCGACCAGTTGCGGCTCATGCAGCAGGTGGTGGATGTCTACCTCAATTCCGCTGGCAGCCGGCTGCCGCAGCCTGCGGCGGAGATCAAGCTGGATGCCGCCACCGTGGCGGCCGCGACAGGATCTTATCGAGGACGTTACGGTCGCCTGACCTGGTTGGTACCGCACGGGGCCGGACTGGCGTTGCGGACCCTGTTCAGCGAAACGCCGCTGACTTTCCGCGCGGATGGCACCTTCGAGCTGACGCCGCGCAACTGGACCTATTACCGGGCGTTCCGCTTGCTGCGTGGCAAAGATGGTTCAGTCAGCGGCATCGAGGTGACTGAACCGGCGATGCACGAGGTGGAAACGTTGCGGAGAGCCGACCCCGCCAAGCCGAGTGCCGCGGATCTCGCCGCGCTGACCGGCGACTATCGCAGCGCTGAACTGGATGTCACGTACACCTTGACGGTGGAGCACGGCGCCTTGGTGGCGCACGCCATGCGAATCGACGAGCCGATGGTGTTTGCGCCTTCCACGCGCGACCGCTTCGACTCGCGGATGGCGGTCATCGAGTTCGTCCGGGACGCAACCGGCCGCGCCAATGGCTTCAAGTTGCACTCCACCGGAGTCAACGACGTGCAGTTCGACAGGAGTTGCTCCCGATGCGTGGCGCCCTGATCAGGAAGGTCATGATGAGGGAGGTCATGATGCGCTGGTTGCTGTTGCCGATGCTGGTGATGGCGGTGTGCCCGGTGTTCGCCGACACGGTCGACCGCAACTATCTGCTCGAACACTACACGAAGTATGAGTACATGATTCCGATGCGGGACGGAATCAAGTTGTACACCGCGGTGTACGCGCCGAAGGCCGACCAGCAGCGCTATCCCTTGCTGCTTACCCGTACACCGTACAGTGCGCGGCCCTATTCGGCGGATGCGTATCCCGAACCGCGTGGCGTACTGAAGAACTATGCGCGTGACGGTTTCATTTTCGTGTTCCAGGACGTGCGCGGGCGTTACGGCTCGCAGGGCGAGTTCGTGCACATGCGGCCACACATCGAGCACAAGAGTGCCACGGATGTGGATGAGAGCACCGACACTTATGACACCGTGGACTGGCTGGTTCGGCATGTGCCGAACAACAATGGCAAGGTGGGCCTGATCGGTCTTTCCTATCCCGGCTTCTATGCCGCGGCCGGCATGATCGACGGCCACCCGGCGCTGAAATGCGTCTCGCCGCAAGCTCCGATCACGGACTGGTTCACGGGTGACGACTTCCACCAGAACGGCGCGCTCGCCCTGGCGCATGCCTTTCGGTTCTTTTCGCTGTTTGGCCAGCGGCTGACCGACCCGACGCGCCAGGCCTGGACACCGTTCGACTATCGCGGCTCCGACGGTTACCAGTTCTTCCTGGAACTCGGTCCCGTGTCACAGGTGGAACAGCGGCACTTCCAAGGCACGCGGGAATTCTGGCCCGAGATGATGACGCACGGCACCTACGATGCGTTCTGGCGTGCCCGCAACATCCGTCCGCACCTGGGCGGTGTGAAGGCGGCGGTCATGACGGTGGGCGGCTGGTACGATGCCGAGAATATTTATGGTGCACTCGAGGTGTATCGCAACACCGAGCGACGCAATCCCGGCATCGTCAACACGCTGGTCATGGGGCCGTGGCGCCATGGCGCCTGGATGATGGGGCCGGGCGAAAGCCTCGGCCCAATACGCTTTCATGCCGCGACGTCAGAGTTCTATCGGCGTGAAATCGAGCTGCCGTTCCTGAATCACTACCTCAAGGGCGCCGCCGTGCCGCAGTTGCCGGAGGCCTACATGTTCGAGACCGGTACCTGGCAATGGCACCGCCATGACACCTGGCCACCACGGCAGGCCCGGTCCGAGACTTTGTCATTGACCGCCGAGGGTGGTCTGGCGCTTGCGACGGCCGACGCCGCGGCGGGCAACGGTCCGGCGACGTTCGAGGAGTACGTCAGCGATTCGGCCAAGCCGGTGCCTTACACGGCGACTATCACCACCAACGTGGCGGCGGACTACATGGTGGCCGACCAACGCTTCGTCAGTTCCCGAACCGACGTGTTGAGTTTCAAGACCCCGCTGCTGGAACAGGACGTGACGCTGGCCGGGCCCATCGAAGTGCAGCTGCGTGTCGCCACCACCGGAACGGATGCGGACTGGGTGGTCAAGCTGATCGACGTTTATTCCGGCGACCATCCCGCGCCGGAGCCGAATCCGACTCACACGGTGTTGGCGGGCTATCAGCAGCTGGTGCGTGGCGGCATCATGCGTGGCAAGTTCCGCAATGGCTTCGAGCAGCCGCAGCCATTCGTGCCGGGGGAGGTGACGACCGTGAAGTTCACCCTGCCCGATATCTATCACACCTTTCGGCGCGGCCATCACCTGATGGTGCAGGTCCAGAGTTCCTGGTTCCCGCTGTTCGATCGCAATCCACAGACATTTACCGATATCTACAGCGCGCGTGCCAGCGATTTCAAGAAGGCCACGCAGCGTGTCTATGTGGGTGGCGCAAATGGATCACGGTTGCTGGTGAACGTGCTGGCCACTCCCTGAAATTTTCCAAGGTACACCATGAAGAGAGCGACCAGGCTCGCCGGCTACGCCGGCGTACTCCTCTATTGCGCAGGCCAGAGTTCGTTGGTGCTCGGTTCGTCGATACCGGGTTCGTCGACACTGGGCGAACCCGTGTCGGCGGCTGATCGGGCCCTGCACGAGCGACTGCTGGTGCTGGATACTCATCTGGATACGCCGCGGCATTTCGCCAGGCCGGGCTGGCGGATCGCCGACCGGCATTCATTCGCCGTCGACCTGTCGCAGGTGGACTATCCCAGGATGCGGGACGGCGGACTGGACGGAGGCTTCTGGTCCATCTTCACCTATCAGCGTGCACTGACGCCGGAAGGTTATGCGGACGCCAGCGCCTACGCTCTGCGGCGCGCCGAGGAGATCCGTGCGATGGCGTACAGCGAGCCCGAGAAATTCGAGCTGGCGACGACTGCCGCCGACGCTGAGCGCATCGCCGCAGCGGGCAAGCGAATCGTGTTCATCAGCATCGAGAACGCCTACCCGCTGGGTGAGGACGTTGGCCAGCTGCGTCGCTTCTATGATCTCGGCGTACGCATGGTCGGCTTGGTGCATTCCTCCGCGAATCAGTTCGCCGATTCGGCCACCGACAGCAAGCGAACCTGGCATGGCCTGAGTCCTGCCGGCGTCGCGCTGGTCAAGGAAGCGAACCGGCTGGGCATGATCGTCGACGCATCGCATGCCTCGGATGAGGCTTTCGACCAGATGCTGGCGTTGTCACGCGCGCCGATCATCCTGTCGCATTCGGGATGCCGCGCCATCCATGACCATCCACGCAACATCGATGATGCTCGAATCAAGGCGCTCGCGGCGCGCGGCGGCGTAATCCAGATCAATACGGTGGGTCAGTTTCTGCGGGATCTGCCGAGGAATCCGCAGCGAGAGGCCGCACTCAAGCCATTGCGCCAGAAATTCGGCTCGCTGGACGACATGTCGGTGCAGCAGGCCAGGCAGTACACCAGCGCCCGGGCCGACATAGACAGGCGTTATCCGGTGGCGCTGGCGTCGCTGGATGATGTGATGCAGCAGATGCTGCATGCCATCCATCTGGTGGGGGCCGATCACGTGGGTATCGGGGCCGATTGGGATGGTGGAGGCGGCGTGGCGGGTATGCGGGATATCGTTGGCCTGCCGCAGATCACCGCGCGATTGCGGGCTGCCGGAGTGTCGGAGGCCGATATCGGCAAGATCATGGGCGGCAATGCGCTGCGGGTGCTGCGCGCAGCGGCGGCCACAGCACAGCAGGGGCGTCGGCCATGAAGGTACTCCGGCGGCTGAGTATGATTCTGCTGGCCATCGGCCTGTGCTGCGTCGCGCTGGCGCAGCAGAGCGCCGTTGCGGCTCCAGGGTTCACCCTGGAGCAGGTTCGCAGCTACGGGTTTCCCGAGGAACTGGCCGCGGCTGCCCAGGGGCCGCAAGTGGCCTGGGTGGCCAATCAGCAGGGGCGACGCAATGTGTGGGTGGCGCAGGGGCCGGACTTCAAGGCGCGGCCGCTGACGTTTTATGCGCAGGACGATGGTCAGGAGATCACCAGCCTGATGCTCTCCAACGACGGCACCCAGGTAGTCTATGTGCGAGGCGGAGAGCACAGCGGCAACTGGGAACTGAGCGCGCCGATCAACCCGCTGTCAGCGCCCGGCGGCGCCAAGGTTGAAATATGGAGCGTGCCCTTCGCAGGCGGGACGCCGCGGAAGCTGGGGGAAGGGGACTATCCGGCGGTGTCGCCCGACGGCACCAAGGTCGCGTTCATCAAGGACGGTGCGGCCTGGATCGCGCCGATGGATGCATCGGCCGCCGCGAAGAAATTGTTCCATGCCCGTGGCACGACCAGCGCCTTGGCCTGGTCGCCCGATGGGAGGCGGCTGGCGTTCGTGTCGGCGCGGGAGTCCACCTCCTATATCGGCATTTACACCGATGAGGCCACGCCCGTGCAGTGGCTGGCACCCGGCGCCGCTCGTGACCAGGCGCCGCGCTGGTCGCCTGACGGCGCGCGTATCGCCTTCGTGCGGCGGCCCGCCAACGGCGGGCCGCCGGCTCCCGCGCTGCGTTTCGAGCCCCGGCCGTGGAGCATCTGGAGCGCCGATGTCGAAACCGGCCGGGCGCGCCAACTATGGCGCAGCGGCGAGACTTTGCGCGACGCCCATTTCAACGGCTTCCTGGCTTGGGCGGCGCACCAGCGCCTGGTCTTCATCTCCTACCGCGATGGCTGGCAGCACCTGTATTCGCTACCGATCGACGGCGGTGAGGCATTGCCGCTGACGTCCGGCCGTTACATGGTCGAGGACGTGGCCTTGACCGCCGATCGTACGCGCCTGGTGTTCAGCGCCAATGCCGGAGCCGCCGATGACATCGACCGGCGGCACTTGTTCAGTGTGCCGGTGGACAGCGCGCGAGTCGTACCGCTGACGTCGGGGCAGGCGTTGGAGTTCGCTCCGGTGGTCACCGGCGCGAATCAATTGGTCTTGTTGAGCGCCACCGCGCGGCGGCCACCCGTGCCCGCGGTGATGCCCCTGCAAGGCGGAACGCCGCGCCTGATCGCACCTGAGCTGATCCCCCGCGATTTTCCCGGCAAGCAACTGGTCGTACCGAGCAAGGTGACGTTCAAAGCCGCCGACGGGATGCTGGTACATGGTCAGCTCTTCATGTCCCAGTCGAGTGGCAAGTCGAGTGGCAAGTCGGGTGGCAAAGCCAGGCGACCGGCGGTCGTCTACGTCCATGGTGGGCCGCAGCGACAGATGCTGCTGGGCTGGCATATGGCCCAGTACTATTCGAATGACTACGCGGTCAATCAGTACCTGGCTTCGCGTGGCTTCGTGGTGCTGGCCGTGAACTACCGGTTGGGGCCGGGGTATGGTTTCGAGTTTCATTTCCCGGCCCGGGCGGGGCAGCGCGGCGCGTCCGAGTATCAGGATATCCAGGCCGCCGGTCGATATTTACAGCAGCTGCCCGAGGTGGATCCGGCGCGCATCGGCATCTACGGCGGGTCGTACGGCGGTTACCTGACTGCGATGGCGCTGGCTCGTGATTCCTCGCTGTTCAAGGCGGGCGTGGATATCCATGGCGTGCACGATTGGGTGCAGGCCTTCGGATTGAAGAATCTGTTCACACGCCGCCGCTACGAAGTGCCGGTGGATGCCGAGCTGGCCTTGCGTACCGGTTGGGAATCATCGCCGGTGGCCCATGTCGCCAGCTGGCGCTCGCCGGTGCTGTTCATCACCGGAGACGACGATCGCAACGTCAGGATCGAGCAGACCGTGGACCTGGTGCGCCGCCTGGCGGGTACCGGCGTGCACCAGGAAAGCCTGGTCCTGGTCGACGAGACTCACAGCATCCATCGGCATGCCAACGTGCTGCGCATGAACGCGGCGACGGTGGAGTTCCTGGAGCGATATCTGCTCGATCCTTGAGCAGCTCACCGTCATCGTCGAATCGCTTACCGCTGAGTGTCGACGCGCTGGAAGCGCAGATCGCGCACGCGCGAAGCGCCGAAGCTCAGTTCGGTGACCTTGCCGGCCGCATCGTAGTGAAAGCGGATCAGCGTATCGTCATCTCCGGTATACGCGTGCTGATACGCGGGCGACAATTCCATGCTCACCGCGGGCCGGTCGTGCAGTTTCATGATGAGCTTGCCGTCTTGCGCCGCGATTATGTAAGTCGCGTCGGCTTCATCGCTGCGATAGGTGCCGGCTTGCTGCTGCAGGTCGGTGGGGGTTGGTGCGTACGGTGTGGTACGGCGGAATCTGGTGGGGTCCGCGTATTCGCGCTTCAGCTCGAAGCGATCGGTGCCATCGAACCGGATGCGCGCCTCGCCCATGCGGAATTCTGTCGCCGAGGTCGCCTCCAGCACGGAACCGCCTTTCATGGCCAGTTGTCCCTGGCGGTTTTCCAGGGTCAGCGGCATGCCGGACAGTTCTTCGACGAACAGACCGGTCAAGACCTCCAGTTTCCTGGGGCGCAACTTGACAGCCTTGACCGCCGGGGTGGTGTCGGCCGGCAGGAACAGATCGGCCACCTGATGGGCCAATCCCACGCTGTCGGCTTCCGCGGCGTTGCATAACAGGGCGATGGACAGACCCTGCTGCGGGAAGCGACCGAGCCAGGCGCGATAGCCGGCGGTCGCGCCGGCATGGCTCACCTGGGGCTGGCCGTGATAGCTGTTCACCATCAAGCCCCGGGCATAGGCGATCTGGCGACCGTTACTCAGCACGGCGCGCTGTTGCAGTTTGCCGGTGACGAAAGCCCCCAGGCGCTCGCTGGTCAGGGCCTGATTCCAGCGCAGCATATCGCCCACCGTGGTAAGCAGGCCGCCATGCCCATAGGTGTTCTCGAAAGGCATGAGTTGCTTGTAGCCGTCGGCAGTGGGGTTGTAGGCCACCGCCCGCTGTTTCACGATGCGGCGAAAATCGTCGCGCCACTGGGTCCTGGTCATGCCCAGCGGCTCGAAGATCTGTTCACGGGCAAACTGCGCCATGGTCTGGCCGGTGACTCGCTGCACGATCAGGGTCAGCAGGCTGAAGCCGGTGTTGGTGTAGGAGTATTCGGTGGTGGGAGTGTAGTTCAGCGCTCGTTGCGCGGCCGTGATGGAGAGGACGTCATCCATGGTGTAGGCCCGTGTGGTGCGCGGCCAGCCGGCAATGGCGCCGATGACCCCCCAGTCGCGCAGGCCGCTGGTATGGCTCAGCAACTGGTCCAGGGTAATGACGGCCTGGTACTGCGGCAGTTCGGGCAGGTATTTGCGCACATCGTCCGATAGCGACACCTTGTGGCGTTCGGCGAGCAACAGAATCGCGGCCGCGGCGAACTGCTTCGATACCGAACCGGCTTCGAAGATGGTTTCGGGAGTATTGGCGGCATCGTGCTCCAGGTCCGCGGAGCCGTAGGCGCGACGCGCGGTGGGCTCTCCGTTCTGGTCGACACCAACACTGCAGCCCGGCGTCGTATTTGAATCCCATCGCTTGAAGATGGCATCGATGCGGGTGGTCACGCCCGAGGTCGACGTGGCACTGGCCTGTTGGTCGGGTGCGGCGTTGGCGCTTGGCATGGTCAAGCCGGCGGCGCTGCATAGAGCGGCCATGACCAAGCAGCAGAGCTGAGAGGAGCGATTACGATTCATCACGAGTCCTTGGGTGACGCACCAGTCAATTCCTGGATGGTATTTTTTAGCGGGGACCGGGGGCATGCAAAAAACGCATCCGTCGGATACCACTGTTGACTTTGGGTGCAGTGGGTCGGCGATGGGGCTTGTGCTAATTTCAACGGTTTGTCACATAGCAGGAGTCCTCGATGAGAACGCTCGCCGTCTCGATACTTGCTGCCGCCAGTCTGAGCGCCGGCATCGGCATCGGTTATGCCGCCAAGGTCAAAGGGCCAGGCATGGCGCTGATGACCGGCAAGTCGGCCAAGGAGGCCGGGCTGGCGGCCCTGCAGTATGCGGAAAGCATGCCGAAATTAGGTAGTTGGGAGCTGATCGGGATCGCCCGAGTCTATTATTTGTCCGGCGACAAGGCCAAGGGCCAGGCCTTGCTCGACCAGGTGCTGACTCACAAGCCCGAGAGCAGCGACTACCATCGCATTGCCCGGTTGTACGCCGAGGCCGGCGAGCAGGCCAAGGCTGAGGAGCTGTTCCTGAAAACACTGGACGCGGACGACGACAGCGGCCAGCTCGAAATCGGCGCCTGGCTGATCCGCTCCGGGCAGCGCGAGAAGGGCGAGGCGTTGTTGGCCAAGGCCTTCGCCAATAACCCGGACGAATTCTGGCACTACGTGCATAGCGCCGAAGCGTATTTGGGCCTGGCGCCGAACTGACCACTAAAAGTCCTGCGCCACAAGGAGCACAGTCAGTGCTCCTTGTGGCCAGGGATCGGACTGGCGTCCGACTCGAGTGGTTGGTCTCAGGGCTTCAGGTCGGGCTGATAGCCGTCGGCGAAGCTGATGAAGTCGGAGGCCTCGGCGGCATCCTGGGCGACGAAGCGAATGGTGCGCGACCCGATGCGCTGCACCGAGCGCAACAAGCTCATGGACTCCGCGGCCGCATAGTTTTTGTAGCTCAATTCCACCGTCACCGGCTTCGAGATCACGTACGGCTTGATGTCCTTGACGCGAGCCAGCGCGTCGCGCACGCCGGCCTCGATACGCGCCACCGACTCGGCGGGAGTGATCGTCATAGCCGAATGAAAGCTCAGCGCCTTCTTGGTCTCCACCGTGACCAGGTTGGGGACGAACTTCCGCATCTCGGCGGTGGCCGCGTCGTCACCGGAGAGCAGTACGACTGGAACGCCCAATTCGCCAGCCTGCGCCGCGCCGATGGCGCCTTCGCTGACGTCCTGGCCGTTGAGGGTGACGCGGGTGAAGGTCGCGCTCGAATAAGTGTGGGCGCGTACTCCGGTGTGGCTGCTCGCGGAGGCGTGGTAGCCGATCATGATGGCGGCGTCGAAGCTCGAGTCCAGTCCGCCCATCATGCCGCCCTTGCGAGGCCACGAGCGGATGATGTGTACATCCCGCGGGAATTTCTCGATCAGCAGGCTCTCACCATTGCCGTGCGAATCCGAGACCAGGATCTCGCCGGCTCCCGCCGCCTTGGCGGCACGCACCGCGGCCAGGGCTTCCTCGGTCATGAAATTGCGGAACCGCTCGTACTCGAAACCCTCCGGGCCGAGCTGGTCGGCGGTGACCACTCCAGCGACACCTTCCATGTCCACCGAAATGTAAACCTTGAGGCCGTTGCCAGCTCGCGGTTGCGAGGCGGCGAATGAGGTGACGGCAATGAGCGATGCCGCGGCGATCGTCAACAGGCGATGGGCCGGGCGCGCCAGAAACGGTGTTCTTTTCAAGGCAGGGACTCCAGATGGCGTGAACGTGCCAGTGTATGCCGCCTCATGCGGCAGCGGCAATGTGCGTGGGAGTCATCATCGATATTGCGCGGGCCATCCGACATCGAACCGCTGCAGCGACCGTCACCGCGCGGAGCGCGGTGACGGTGCCATGACCTGACCCGAGGTGTTACTTGCGAACCGGATAGGGCGGGTGCTTGGGCGCGGGCGGCGGCGGATTGGCCGCCAACCCCTGCAGTGCGATCTCGATGGCCTTGTCGAGCTGCTCATCCTTGTTGGCCAGGATGGTCTGCGGGGTTTCCTCGACCTCCACATCGGGTGGCACACCCTCGTTCTCCACCACCCAGCCCTGGCGCGGCGTCCAGGAGGCGATGTTCGGAGTGGTAATGCTGCCGCCGTCCATCAGCATGGGCGTGTCCAGGATGCCGACCAGGCCGCCCCAGGTGCGGGTGCCGACCAGGGTGCCGAGCTTGAGCTCATGGAACATCCAGGGCAGCAGGTCGCCACCCGAGCCGGCCGCCTCGTTGATCAGCATCACCTTTGGCCCGAAGATGGCGCCGCGCGGCGAGCGGTCGTCCTTGCCGTGGCGCGTGGCCCAATCGATGATGGGCTGGCGGCGCAGGATGTCGATGTAGTAATCGGCAATGAAGCCGCCGCCGTTGTTGCGGTCGTCGATGATGATGGCCTGTTTGTGGCTCTGCGGATAGAAATAGCGCTTGAACTCCGCATGTCCGTCGTTGGCCGTGTCGGGGACGTGCACATAGGCGACACGGCCGCCGGTGGCCGCATCGACTTTGCGGATGTTGCCTTCCACCCAGTCCGCGTAGCGCAGTTCCATGTCGTTGGCGATCGGGGTCACGACCAGGGTGCGCGCGCCCTTGCCGTCGGCGTTGGGGCCGACGCGGATGCTGACCGGGCGATCGGCCCGGTTCTGGAAGGCGGCATAGACGTTGTCTTTCGCCGTCAACGGCTTGCCGTCCACGGCAAGCAGGTATTCGCCGTCGGCCACGGCAATGCCGGGAGCCTTCAGCGGGGCCCTGACGTCGGGGCGCCAGTTCACGCCGCCATACACCTTGGCGAACTGGTAATGGCCGTTGTCGACGGTGAAGTTCGCGCCCAGCAGGCCGACGTTGACCTTGGGTGGCTTGCCAATGGATTCGCCCGGGGTGCTGAAGCTGTGTCCCACCTTCAGTTCGCTGGCCAGCGACGAAATGATGCGGCCGATGTCCCAGCGGGTGGCGGCGTGATCGATGAATGGCTCGTAGCGCTTCCAGACCTCGTTCCAGTCGGCGCCATGATAGTTCGGAGCATAGAAGCCATCGCGGTTGAGGCGCCACGCCTCGCGCACGATCTGGCGCCATTCCTGACGCGGATCGATGAGGATGGATACCTCTCCCACCGCCAGCGGTGCGGCGGCCTCGGCCTTGACCTGGCCGGCGGTCGCCACCGTTTTCCAGTCCTGACCCTGGTGGAACAGCAGCTTCTCGCCGTCATGCGACACCTGGTAGGCGTCGACACCGCCGAGCAAGGTTTGCGGCGTGCGTTCCTGCAGAATGAGCCGCTTGAGTTCGGCGGGCGCTGCCAGCGCTTCGAGGGCGGGAGTCGCGGGCGTGGACAGGTAGTACAGCTCGCCGCTCTTGCCGACCTGCAGGTTGCGCAGCGTGGCGCCGCCGGCGGGCAGTGCAACGATGCGATCCTTCAGGCCATCGAAATCGATGGTGATGGGGGCGGGGGTGGCGCCGGCTTTCGCGGCCTTATCCTGTGGTTCGCTCGCCGAGTCCGCGGGTTTGTCCGCCGGCGAAACCGCGTATTCCGGTGGCAGCGGCGAAGGCTCGTTCTTGGCCAGCACGATGGCGTAGACGGAATGCTTGAACGTCATGTCGAGCGAGGACTGCGCGAACCAGTCCTTGACCGGACCGGCCTCGCTGGAGGCGAGGACGTACAGCGTCTTGCCGTTGGGGTCGAACACCGGCTCGCTGACTTCGGTCAGGCCGTCGGTGATCTGGTGCGAACGGTTCTGCGCCAGCGAGTACAGATGCACGGTCTGTATCAGGCCGTGCGTGTTCTGGGTGTAGGCCAGCCAGTTCGAATCCGGCGACCAGTTGTGGGTGATCGGCACTTCCGGGCCGAAGAACTCGTTGCTGGCGACCTTGCGGGTGCGGCCGCTGTCCAGGTCGACGATGAAAACCGAATAGGCGCTGTCGATGAACGACACGTGCTTGGCGTCGGGCGACCATTTCAAATGCTGATAGGTCCCTGAACCGCCGTCGATCTTGATGTGGCGTGGCTGGCCGGTGCCGTTGGCATTGCCGATGTACAGTTCGTATTCATCGGTGCCGTCGGAGAACCAGGCGATCTTGTCACCCAGCGGCGACCAGCCCGGGCTGCGGTCGTTGGCGCCCGGCGATTCGGTCAGATTGCGATACATGGCCTTGCTGGTGGGCACGGTGACGATCTCACCACGGTATTCGAGCGCGACCTGGTCGAGGTTCGGCGATGCCGCGACGTTGCGTACGTATTCCGGCGAGCTGACCCGGCGCGGGCGGGTTTCCCGCAGGTCCGAGTTGGTGGCGATACGCAGCTCGGTATCGCTGTTGCTGGCCGGGTCGAAGATGCGCAGGTGCGCTCCCTGCTCGTAAATGATCTTGCCGTCACCGGCGCTGGCATTGACGACCGGGTAATCCTTGTAGAACGTGAGCTGCTGGATGGCTGCGGCAGCCGGGTCGAACGAATAGAGATTGAATTCGCCGTTGCGGTCCGAGTTGAAGTACAGCTTGTCGCCGATCCACATCGGATTCAGGTCGTTGCTGCGCTCCGCGGGTTGTGGCACTTTCTGCACCGAGTGATTGCCGAGGTCCATGATGGCGACCCGCGAGACACTGCCGCCGCGATAGTACTTCCACTGCTGCATGGCGCGGTGCATGCCGGGTGGCATCACCGAATAGGCGATCTTGCGGTTGTCCGCGGACACGTCCGAGTCGTTGCCCAGCGGAATCGGCAGCTGCACCGGGAATGAACCACCGGGCTCGATGGTATATAGATGTACTTCGCGCCGGCTGTAGACATTGCGCTGGGAGCTGAACACCACGCGGCCCTGGGCATCGAAGCCTTCTGCCAGGTCGTCACCGCCATGCCAGGTGAGTCGTTTGGGGGCGCCGCCGCTCACCGGCACGATGTACACATCGATGTTGCCGTCATAGTTGGCGCTGAAGGCCAGCGAATTGCCATCCGGCGAGAAGTGCGGACGGGCTTCCTGGCCTTCGGCCGTGGTCAGCCGGCGGCTGTTGCTACCGTCACGGTCGCTGATCCAGATGTCGCCGTCGTAGATGAAAGCAAGGTGCTGCCGGCTGATGGCCGGTTCGGCCAGCAACAGCGTATCGCTGGTGTCCACCGCCAGTGCGCCTTGGCTGCACAGCAGTGCCAGGGTGCCGCAGGCCAGCCATTTCGAATCGATGTGCAAAGTCATGGAGTTCTCTCGTTGGTTGACCGGTACCGGATCGGGTCGTATGCCGAGCCCCGAGCCGATTTTCCATCCCGGCTGCTTATTCTCGGTTTGGAGAATACACCAGGCACTGCTTTTAGTTGCGGCCGGGCGGGAGCGGGTTACGCGTCCTGCCGCACGCCGACCACGCCTCATCGCCCACCTCGTTGTCGCCATGCGCGTACAGGCATTGCGTCGACCGGCGGGCGATTCAGGTTGAGCCAGGCGGTGAATCGCAGTAAGGTTCAAGCCATGTCCCCAGATGCCGTTAGCCGCGCTCCGGGAGGCTGGGCGCTGTTTCTCGATATCGATGGCACTTTGCTGGAGATTGCCGAGACCCCCCAAGGCGTCCATGTTCCCGAGTCACTAAAACAACTGCTGATCAAGCTTTCATCTCATATCGATGGCGCGCTGGCATTGATCAGCGGGCGCGGTCTTGCAGACATCGACCGGCTGTTCGCGCCGCCGAGATTTTGCGCTTCGGGGGTGCATGGTTGCGAACGTCGCGACGCATCCGGCAACGTCGTGAAGGCGGTGGTCGATGCCGAGCGCCTGGCGCTGGTGCGCGCCGAGATCGAGAGGTTTACCAGTCAACACGAGGGATTGTTGCTGGAGGACAAGGGCTATGGCCTGGCCTTGCATTTTCGACGTGCGCCGCACCTTGAAGCCACGGTACTCCAGATCGTCACAGCCGCCTGCCAGCGCCTGGGGCCGCAGTTTGTGGTGCAGCCCGGCAAGTGCGTGTTCGAGATCCGGCCGGCCGAGTGCCACAAGGGGGCGGCCATCGAGGCTTTCATGCGCCAACCGCCGTTCGCGGCGCGACTCCCGGTGTTCATCGGCGACGATGTGACCGATGAGCAGGGGTTTGCCGCGGTCAATGCATTGAATGGGGTTTCGATCAAAGTGGGTGCAGAGACACCCACGCTGGCACGGCATCGGCTGAAGGGAGTGACTGACGTGATCGGCTGGCTGGAGGAACTCGCCGGATGAGCGCGAGACGGCTGATTTGTGTATCGAACCGGGTGACGGCGCCGCGCAAAGCCGCTGCCCCGGGGGGCTTGGCGGTGGGCATCCTCAACGCGCTGCGGCATACCGGTGGGGTGTGGTTCGGTTGGGGGGGCGAGCTCACCAAGGGCGAGCCGGCCGCCACCGAAATCGCGACCCGGGGCGATATCACTTATGCCACCATCGAATTGCGCGAGGCGGAATTCCAGCGCTATTACAACGGCTACGCCAACGATGCGCTCTGGCCGTTGTTCCATTACATGCCCGACAAGTTTCATTTCCGGCCGGAGGAGCGTGAAGCCTACGAGGCCGTCAATCGCCAGTTCGCCGAGCGCCTGTTGCCGCTGCTGCGGGCCGACGATTGCGTCTGGATCCACGACTACCAGCTCATCCCGCTGGCGCGCCGGCTGCGCGAGCTGGGAGTGCGGGCGCCCATAGGGTTCTTCCTGCACATCCCGTTCCCGCACATCGAAACGCTGCGCATCCTGCCGGCTTATGCCGAACTGGTACGGGACCTGACCTCGCACGACGTGATCGGTTTTCAAACCGACAGCGATCTGGAGTCTTTCTTTTCCGCGGTGCGCCATGTGTTTGGCCCACATGCCTCGATCGGGGAGCGCGAACTGCGGATCGGCAACCGCAGCATTGTCTGCGATGTGTTTCCCATCGGCGTAGACGTGGCTGCGATCCAGAAGGAAGCCGTGACGGCACACGGCAGCCAGATCGTGCGCCGCATGCTCGACAGCCTGTTGAGGCGCAAACTGGTGATCGGCGTCGATCGGCTGGACTACAGCAAGGGACTGGTGGAGCGCTTCGCGGCCTACGAACAGTTCCTGGAAACCTATCCGAGCAATCGTGGCCGCCTTACCTACATGCAGATCGCGCCGGTGTCGCGCAAGGACGTACCGTCCTATGTGGGGATTCGCCGCGCCCTGGAACAGGCAGCCGGTCGAACCAATGGCCGGTTCGCCGCCAGCGACTGGACGCCGGTGCGTTACCTGAACCGGAATTTTCCGCATGGTACCTTGATGGGCTTCCTGCGTGCCGCCCAGGTCGGGATGGTGACGCCGCTGCGCGATGGCATGAACCTGGTCGCCAAGGAATACCTGGCGGCGCAGGACCCGGAAGACCCTGGCGTGCTGGTGCTGTCGAACCTGGCGGGCGCCGCCAGCGAATTGACGGCGGCTCTGCAGATCAACCCTTACGATCCGCACGCCCTGGGTCATGCCCTGCAGGTGGCGCTGAACATGCGCATCGAGGAGCGGCGGGAGCGCCATGCCCATCTCCTGGCCGTACTGCGCGAACACAGCATCAATGCCTGGGCAGATCGTTTCGTGGGCGCTCTGCAGGCGGCGTCCGGCAACGGGGTGTCGATCGGCACAGCGGCATAGGAGCGTGGCTGTTGCTGGCGCGGAGAGCTGCGCGCTGAACTGCACGCTGCGTTGCGCGCGCATTCCGCGTCGTCGTCGCGCATTGAGGCGCGCAATTAAGCCAGATTTAACAGTGCTCGCGATGATAATGGCGCGCGTGTCGCTAAGTTCATAATCCTGTTGCCTTTACTACTAATGTCAACAGTTTGCTGGGATCGATGCCCAATGCGCGCGCGATTTCCACGAATTCAATCACGCTGATATTGCGCGCAGCGCTCTCGATTTTCCCGATCCTGGATTGCGGCCACCGAAGCTTCGCCGCCAGGTCGCGCTGCGACATTCCCGCCGCGACACGCGCTTGTATCAGAACTTCGATCAGTGCCGATGACGTGGGATGTTGTTGAACCATCGGTCGCTCCTTGTTGTGAAGTTTTCCGTAGTGAATCTATTGATCCTAAATCAGGATCGTGTTTATATTCGTCACGCTGGCGTGTAAGGCAAAAAGCAAGAAGCAAGAAACAAAACGAACGCGCGCGATGAAGCCGCCAGGATTCATCGCGCGCTCTTTTAAGGGAGGCCTGCGGGAACCATGACCAAGACCAAGAGACAGTCTACGTCGAAACCCGGCGTCAATAAAAATCGCAAGCGATTGCTGGCGCGTTTGATCGAAGAGCGGCAGGGGTTGGCCGGGAAGCCCGAGGCCGGGCTTCGCTCCGGCGCCAAGCGGCGCACGGTTGATCGTGGGGGTGTGCCAAGCTCCCTCGATGCGGTCCTCACGCAAGGACGCGAGCGTCTTGCGAGTGCCGAGGCGGTGCTGGCCTGTCTGCATGTGGCTTTACTGTATGCGGACGAACGGAGCGTCCAGGACAGCCCGGATTATGCCAATGCCGTCGCGCTCGCCGTCGGGATGCTGCGCGAAGTGCGCGACCAGTTGGATGACGCGTCGCTCAGGCCGCTGTTGGGGGCGCAGGGCGGGCGAACGGCCCCGCGACGGATGCAACGTCGATGAGCCTGCCTATCGGTCTGCCTCGCGATCATGCGAACCGGATCGAGATACTGGCCTGCATGGCGCTGTACGAACATGACATCCGCAACTTCTTCCTGCGCCGTCTGTACCCCCACCGGCAGGATGCCGAGGATCTGGCCCAGGAGGTGTGGGAGCGGTTGCTGCAGCAGAAGCGCCAGACCAAGGTCGACGATCCGAAGAACTACCTGTTCGGTGTGGCCCGGCATACGCTGGCTGCGTTTCTCACCAAGCGCAAGCGCCGCCGCCGCCTCATGGGGGGCGGCTGTGTCGAGTTGGACGACCAGAATCAGGAGATCCAGCTGGCGAGCGGCGACCGCGACATCGTCGATGAACTGGTGATGGCGGAACAGGTGAACGGGCTATTGATGCAACTGCCGCCGGCCTTTCGCGAAGTGTTGCTGGCGCATGAGGCGCACGGCTTCTCTTATGAGGAAGTGGCGGCCAAGCTGGGATTCTCCAAGTTCACGGTGGAGATCTACCTGAAGCAGGCCAAGGCCAAGCTGCGCGAGGGACGGGAGAAGCAACCGGGCCATGTGTGGCGGGAAGCCAAGCCGGGCAAGCGGCGCCGCGGGGCGGTGAAGCGCGCGCTGTCGATCAAGGCACCCTCCGACTGAGGTTCAGCCCGTCTGCCGCTGTGCCGTCTGCTGTTGTGACGGGTAGCTGGGTCGCAGGTTCGTCAGCATGGTTTCAACCATGGCAGGCAGATCGAACTGCGGTCGCCAGCCCCAATCGGCCCGCGCGGCATCGTCGTTGATGGAGCGTGGCCAACTGCCCGCAATCGCCTGGCGGAAATCGGGCGCATATTTCATGGTGAAACCGCTGATGTGGCGTGCGACTTCAGCCCCGATTTGCGCGGGCGTGAAGCTCATCGCGCTAAGATTGTAGCTGCCCCGTTCGCGAATGCGCTCCGCGGGCGCCTCCATGAGTTCGATGGTGGCGCGTACGGCGTCGGCCATGTACATCATGGGCAGTGCCTGATCCGACTCCAGGAAACAGGTATAGCTGCGCTCGCGCAGCGCGGCGTGAAAAATGTCGATGGCGTAGTCGGTGGTGCCGCCGCCGGGCGGCGTTTTCCAGCTGATCAGCCCTGGATAGCGCAGGCTGCGCACGTCGACTCCGTGATTGTGATGGTACCAGCGGCACCAGCCTTCGCCGGCCAGCTTGGAGATTCCGTACACCGTGCCAGGCTCCATCACGGTTTGCTGAGGGGTATGGTCCCGCGGGGTGCTGGGGCCGAATGCCGCAATGGAACTCGGCCAGAACACCCGCTCGAGCTTCTGTTCGCGCGCCAGCTCGAGCACGTTGAGCAGGCCGCGCATGTTCAGGTCCCAGGCCCACATGGGCCGCTGTTCCCCGGTGGCCGACAGGGCGGCCGCCAGTTGGTAGATCTGGGTGATGCCGTGGCGCGCGACCACCGAAGCCAGGGCCTTGGCGTCGGTGATGTCCAGGCGTTCGTGCTGCACCCCGGCCACCCGTCCCTGCGGCGCGATGTCGCTGGTGACCACCGACTCACGGCCATGCCGTTCGGCCAGCGCGGCGGCCAGTTCGGTGCCGATCTGGCCGTTGGCGCCGACGATCAGGATCTTGGGACGGCTCATGCGGATACCTGTTGCTGCAAAGGCGGGAAGTGCGGCCGGGCCACGCTTCCCCCTCGAATCCGACTCTGGCAGTCTGACCTAGCAGTCTGGCCAGTGTAGGCTGGTTGGGAAATGGAACAACATCCATTATATCGAACAAAGGTTTAATATTGTGAAAAGTCTGCCGGCCCACCCGGCCGCACCGCCCTGCATCGGCTCGACCCTGCAAGTGTTGCGCCAGGCCAACGGGTTGTCGTTGGACGACTTGTCGCGCAAGGCCGGCGTGTCCAAGTCCATGCTGTCCCAGATCGAGCGCAACCAGGCCAATCCCACCGTGGCCCTGGTCTGGCGGCTGGCCAACGCCCTGGGCGTGCCCATGGTCGAGTTGCTGGAGGGCAAGCGCAGCACGGTACCGCTGTTGGACGTATTGCCCGCGCATGCCACGCCTTCGCTCAAGAGTCCCGACGGCAAGTGCGAACTGCGCATCCTCGGTCCGCTGGAATTGGCCGGCCAGTTCGAGTGGTACGAACTGACCGTGCAGCCAGGGGGCGTGCTGGACTCACAGGCCCACGAGACCGGTTCGCGCGAACATCTGACAGTGCTGACCGGTGGTCTGGAAGTCCAGGCGGGAACGGAAACCACCCGGGTGAAACACGGCGAGACCGCGCGTTATGCGGTGGACGTGCCGCACAGTATCCGCAATCCGGCCAAGAGTGGCGCCACGGCGCTGCTGGTAGTGATGCACGGTGCGGGATAACTGTGTCCGCGAATTGTGGGTAGCGCCGGACGGTGCGTCACTCAAGGTATGACAATCACAGTCAAACGCCGCGCCAAGCGGCCTCTCAAATCACCTCGCAAGCCGCCGAAGGGGCGGGAGGCGACGCAGTCTCCAGCCCCATCGCTGGGGCGGGGTGACTGGATCGAGGTGGCGCGCAAGGAGTTCATTGCCGGTGGCGTGGATGCGGTCAAGGTAGGGCGGCTGGCTCGCCGGCTGCGAGTCACGCGCGGCAGTTTCTATTGGCACTTCACCAGTCGCGAGGATTTGCTGCAGGGACTGCTCAGCGCCTGGGAACTCAGCAGCATCACGGCCTTCGAGCGTTCATTGCTGGACGAAGGCGGCCGTTCCGGGCCGCGCGAGTTCCTGACCTTCGCCCGCTTATGGGTCAAGGAAACGGATTTCGTACCGGCCTACGACACGGCGGTGAGAGATTGGGCGCGTATTTCCAAAGCAGCCGCTGCCGCGGTGCGGCGAGTCGACCAGCGCCGCATCGAGATACTGCACCGCATCTTTCGCGACCTGGGGTTCGACGAACCCGAAGCCCTGGTGCGGGCGCGGATCTCGTATTTCCATCAAGTGGGCTACTACGCCGTGGACCTGCCTGAGAACCGTCAGCGCCGCCTGGCGCTGGTGCCCATGTACCTGCAGGTGCTGTCCGGCCTGCCCATGGAACTCATCGTGGCCGAGCTGGGCGTCGAGACCTAGCTGATCTTTCAACGGCTTGGGCGGGACCCCGCCAGCTTCATCTCAAGTATTGGACGGCTGCCCGGATGCCCGGGCCTCGCCTTGGTATTGACCGTACATATGTGTATGGCGTATACCATACACATATGTATGGAGGCACGCCCGGGCCGGGCCGCGGGCGTTACGACAACCACGAGCGAGCGGGGGACGAATGGCCGTTGCCATTGACCGAATCGAGCGGCTGCAACGCGCGGCCCGGGTTGCGGACAACGATCCGATCAGTCATTGCTATCGTGATTTCGATGCACCGTTACGTGCCTTCCTGGCACGCCGCACCCGTTCCGCGGCCGAGGCTGAGGATCTGGCCCAGGAGACCTTTCTGCGCCTGCTGCGCATGGACGACCGGAATGGCATCCGCAGCATCAAGTCGTTCCTGTTCAAGACGGCCACCAACCTGGCACGGGATCGGGTACGCCGTTCCCACACCCGCATGATGCGCGGCGCCGTGCCGGCCAATGAGGTCGACCTGCCGGACAGCGGCAGCGAGCCGTCGAAGAATCTCGAATCGATGCAGGCGGCCGCGGTGTTCACGCAGGTCCTGAACGAACTGCGGCCGAGCACCCGGCAGGCCTTTCTTCTTTATCGTCTGGAAGCCTGTTCGCAGGCCGAGATCGCCCGGCAAATGGGCATCTCGGTCAGCATGGTGGAGAAGCACGTGAGCATGGCCATGGCTGCCCTGCAGCGGGCCGGCATCGGCACCGGCGCGAGGTGAGAGAAGGCGCGCGCGTGACATACTGGGGGAGAGCCTGATGAACCTGGCGGAAAAGTTCTCATTCGGGGTGCGTTGCGCGCCCCGAATGTTGGTGGGACTGTTGGCTGGCATGGCCGCTACCGCCGCCATGGCGGCGGAGCAGGCCACCGTGTTGCGGTGTGGCGCAGTGCTCGATGTGGTGGCCGGCAAAGTCAGCGGGCCGGCGAGCATCGTGGTCCGTGGCGAGCGCATCGAGTCGATTGGTGGCAGGGCGCTCGGCGGCCAGGCGCCGGGCGCTGCCAGGCTGGTCGACTTGAGCGATATGACCTGTCTGCCCGGGCTCGCCGACCTGCACGCCCACATCACCATCAATCCGGACACCTTGTCCGGCTCCGACCTGGATCGCTCCAGCGCCGCGCGCGCGCTGGACGGGCTGCACAATGCCCAGGTCATGATGCGGGCGGGATTCACCACCTTGCGCGATCCGGGCGCGTTCGACATGTACTACGGCACGGTGGCGCTGCGTAACGCCATCAACAGCGGCAAGCTGGTCGGGCCGCGCCTGTTCGTGGCGCCGCATGCTCTGAGTGCCACCGGCGGGCACGGCGACTTCAATGCATTCTCCCCCGATCTGCACATCGACGTGCCGGGTCGCGTCGTCAACGGCGTGGACGAGATTCGCCGCACCATCCGCGAGGAAGTGAAATACGGCGCCGACTGGATCAAGGTCATGGCCACCGGCGGCGTCATGTCCGCCGGTGACGATCCAAACGGCAGCGCGTACACCGATGAGGAACTGCGCGCCGCGGTCGATGAGACGCATCGTCTGGGCCGCAAGATCACGGTGCACGCCATCGGCCTCGCAGGTATCAAGGCGTCGGTCAAGGCGGGCGTGGACAGTGTGGAGCACGGCATGATGCTCGATGACGAGACCATCGCGCTCATGAAGCAGCACGGCACCGTGCTGATCCCGACCTTGTACGTGCTGAACTACGTGGTCGACAACGGGCCCGCCATGGGCTTTCCGGCCGGCAGCGTGGCCAAGGGCAGGGCGTTGCGGGCGGAACGCGACAGGCACATCCGGCATGCCTTTCAGTCGGGCGTGAAGGTCGCGTTCGGTTCGGACACCATCTTTCCCCATGGCGATGCCGTGAAGGAGTTCGCACTGCTGGTGCAATTGGGGTTGTCGCCGGCCGATGCGGTGCGCGCGGCCACCATCAACGCGGCGCAGCTGCTGGGCGTGGCGGATCAGGTGGGTACGTTGGAACCCGGCAAGTACGCGGACATCATTGCCGTGAGCGCCAATCCATTGCAGGACATCCGCACCCTGGAACAGGTTCGTTTCGTCATGAAAGGCGGTGCAGTGTTCAAGGCGCTGACGCCCTGACAGGGCGTCGGTCAGGCGGGCGGTCATGAATCAAGGGGGAGCAATGAACAGTGAACAGAAACTGGGCCAACTGAAACTGGCCCAACTGAAACTGATAAGCGTGGTGCTGGGCGGGTTGCTGCTGGCGGCATGTCACAAGAATGAGCCCACCGCGGCAGGTCCCGCGATGACGCCGCAGCCGGATGTCGCCGCGCAGGTCAACAAATTGGCGGATGAGTTGCTGGCGCATCTGCGCGCGACCTCGGTCTACGTGCGGCAGCAGAGCGGCTTGCCCATCGAGCATTTCGATCCGGTGTCGTTGCAGAGTGCGCAGCAGGAAGCTGCGTTCAGCAAGGACATGCTGGCGCGAGTCGACGCCATCGCGCTCGACCGCGTGCCGCACCAGCAATGGCTACTGGCCAAGATGTTGCGTCATACGTTTGCCGCGGGCGAACAGGCCGAGCAGGGCTATTGGCTCGAGTTCGCCGTGACTCCTTACGGCGGCGGTTTCCGCCTGAATGCGGCGCACTCCATCCTGGCCGGACAGCCGCTCAAGACCCAGGCCGACCTGGACAGCTACCTGAGCCTGCTGGATTCGTATGCCACCACCATCGACCAGATGGCGGCCAAGACGCGGGCCCAGGCCGAACGAGACATCAGGGTGCCCAAGGCGGCGATACCGGGAGTGCTGGCCACGTTCCGTGGCCTGGCGTCGGCGGCGCCGAACACCCTGCTGCCCAAACCGGAACGGTTGGCCGGACTGCCGGTCCAGGCGAGCGAGGCGTTCCAGAAGGCGGCCCAACAGCGTCTCGCCGATCGCATCGTGCCGGCCTATCAAGCCGTGGTGGCTATTTTCGACGACGCCTACGTCAGCAAGGCGCCCGCCGCGGTCGGGCTGGGCAATTATCCGGGCGGCAAACAGCGCTACCTGCAGCTGATCACCGACTACACCGGCCTGCAGCTCACGCCGCAGCAGATCCACGATCTGGGTGAGAAACGCATGGCCGAAATCGACGGGCGCCTGCAGGCGATCCGTCAGCAGCTCGGTTTCAAGGGCAGCCGCGAGCAGTTCAACGCGGCATTGCGCCACAATCCGCGCTTCATTGCCAAGTCGCCGCAGGAAGTGGAGCAGCGCTACATGGGGTACGTGGCCCGCATGGAGCCGCACATCGCCGAGCTGTTTTCGCGCCTGCCCAAGGCACCCTACGGCGTGGCGCGCCTGAACCCGGCCTCCGAGAAAGGCATGACCTACGGTTATTATCAACAGCCCACACCGAGCGACCCGATGGGGCGCTATTACTACAACGGCTCCGATCTCGATCAGCGCTCGCTGCTTGGTGCGCAGCACCTGATCTATCACGAGCTGATTCCCGGCCATCATTTCCATATCGGGCTGCAGCTCGAGAACCATGACGCGCATCCGGTGCGTCAGTTCCTGTTGTACGACGCATTCACCGAGGGGTGGGCGGAATACGCGGCCAGTCTCGGCGAGGAGCTGAAGCTGTACAGCGATCCTTACGATATGTACGGTCATCTGACGATGCAGGCGTTCCTGACCTCGCGCCTGGTGGTGGATACCGGGATGAACTATCTGGGCATGTCGCTGCAGCAGGCGCGGGACTACATGAAGGAGCATACCTTGGAGTCCGCGGTGCAGATCGACTCCGAGACCCTGCGGTATTCCACCGACATTCCGGCGCAGGCGCTGGGCTATCGGCTGGGCTACGAGAAATTCTGGGAATTGCGGCACCGGGCCGAGCAGGCACTGGGCGACCGCTTCGATCTCAAGAAATTCCATGCCGCCGCCATCGGCGAAGGCGCCATGCCGCTGGACGTGCTGGAACAGCAGATCGACTGGTTCATCCGCTCCCCCCAGCAGTAACCACCGGTAACGACGGACACGGAACACAGCTATGGCAGGCTCGCAAGCGCAGCGCTGGTCGTCGCAAATCGCTTTCTACCTGGCGGCGATCGGCGCCTCGGTGGGGCTGGGGAGCATCTGGCGCTTCCCCTATCTCGCCGGCGCGCACGGCGGCAGCGCCTTCGTGCTGGTCTTCATCCTGGCGTGCCTGGCGATCGCCACGCCGTTGCTGGTGGCCGAGTTCATGCTCGGCCGCCGCTCCCGGCGCAGTCCACCCGAAGCCGCGGGCGCGGTGGCCGAAAGCTTTGCCCGCTCGCGCTCCTGGAATGCCATCGGGGTGCTGGGGACGCTCGCCTCCTTCCTGATCATGTCCTATTACACGGTCATCGCCGGCTGGGTCCTGGCCTATACCTGGAAGTGCGCGGTGGGCGAGATCACCGGGCTGACGCGCCCGGAGGTCGGGGAGCACTTCACGACCTTCCTGTCGAATCCCTGGCGCCTCGGCGGCTGGCACCTGGCGTTTCTGGTGCTGGTGACGCTGGTCTCGGCGCGAGGCGTCAATCGAGGCATCGAACTCGCCAACAAGATCCGGGCGCCGGGGCTGCTGATCCTGTTGTGCGTGCTGGTGGCTTACGCATTGGCCACGGGCGATGTCGAGCGTGGCCTGGCGTTCGCTCTCGCGCCGGATTTCAGCAAGCTGTCCTCGGCGGTGGTGCTGGCCGCCATCGGTCAGGCGTTCTATGCCACCGGCGTGGGCATGGCCATGATGTTGGCGTATGGCGCTTACGTGCCCGCGGGGGTTTCGCTGCTGCGCTCGGCGCTGGCCATCAGCGGCTCCATCGTGCTGGTGTCGTTGCTGGCCACCTTGCTGGTGTTCCCGCTGGTGTTTCAATACGGCCTGGACCCGGCGCAGGGCCCCGACCTGGTGTTCCGGGTGCTGCCTACGGCTTTCGTGGAAATGCCCGGCGGCCGGGTCATCGGTACGCTGTTCTTCGTGCTGCTCATTTTTGGCGCTCTGACGCCGACCATCGCCGGTATGGAACCGCTGGTGGCCTGGTGCGAGCAGCGGCGCGGCATGTCGCGGCGCGCCGCCGTGATCACCTCGTCCGTGGCCATCTGGGTCCTGGGGGTGGGCAGCGTGCTGTCGTTCAATGTGCTGGCGCAGTGGCACCCGTTCGATGCGATCGCCTGGCTGCGCGGCAAGACCGTCTTCGATGCCCTGGATTTCATCACCTCCAACGTCATGTTGCCGCTGGGTGCGCTGCTGACCTGCCTGCTGGTGGGGTGGCGTCTGCCGGCGAGCTTTACCGGGACGGAACTGCCCGAGGAGCGGGCCGGCATTCGCCGCTGGTGCCGGATTTTGTTGCGCTACGTCTGTCCACTGGCCATCGCCGCGGTGCTGGTGGTCGCTTTGTATTAGCGTTATCAATGGGGGCTCTCATGATTCATCCAATTCAAATGCCGGGTCGGATCAGCACTACCGCCACCACCGCGCTGCTGTTGGCAGCGGCGCTCACCACGATGGCCTTGCCGACGACGGTGTCGGCCCAGCAGTCCGCGCCGGAGGAAGTGATCGTGACCGCGCGCAAGCGGGCGGAGACGCTACAGGAAGTGCCGCTGGCGGTCAGCGTGCTCGATGCCACCGCGCTGCAGGACAATCGCATCAAGGCGGTCGACGATCTGTACGGCCGCGTGCCGGGCCTGTATTTCACCAACTCGGGTGGCGCCGCGCCGACTTCGGATTTCGTCTACATTGTGATGCGCGGCGTAGGCTTCAACGGCGGCCAGGAACCCTCGGCCGGCGTGTTCATCGACGGCATGTATCAACCCCAGTTGGGGTTCGACATCGGCTTTCTCGACCTGGAGCGTCTGGAGGTGTTGCGCGGTCCGCAGGGAACTCTGTTTGGCCGCAATACCCAGGCTGGTGCGCTCAACCTGGTGACGCGCAAACCGGATGCCACACTGCGTGGCCGCGTCGAAGGCGAGATCGCGGCAGACAGCACCTATCGCGTGCTTGGCTCGGTGAGCGGACCGCTGGCGCAGAATTTGTACGGCGGCATTTCGGCGGAGTATGCGGAATCGGATGGCTACCTGGAAAACACGCTGACCCGCCGGCCCGCGGCGCCGTACGATCGCTATTCCACGCGCGCCACGCTGCGTTGGCAGCCGAGCGATAAGTTGGATCTGACGTTCGCGGCCGACTATTCGCACCGGGGCGGCAACGAGCTGGCCCTGGGGCCCCGCCTGGATTGCGAGTGCTACGACCTGCAGGCGGACAACGACCACGACGACGAAAAGAAAAACGGCGGTGTGCAGCTCACCGCCGAATGGCAGATCAGCGATGCCGTGAACCTGACCTCCATCACCGGCTATCGCGACGTCAGCTCCGACATCACCATGGATTTCGACGGTCGGCGTACCGATCAGCGGACCATCGTTGCCAATGGTCATCCCGGTTCCAGGGTGGCTCCCGGCCCGATCACGTTCGGCGGCCTGTATCAGCGTTCGCAGGTGGAGCAGCAGTTCTGGAGCGAAGAACTGCGCCTGAGTGGCGAGGCCGGCCCGGTCGACTGGCTGCTGGGCCTGTACTACTTCGACCAGACCCAGGACCAGCAACGCGTTTTCAATATCGGCCGTTACATCGACATCGATCCGGCGGTGTCATTCCTGGCCGGTACCACCATTCGCGAGGATTTCGGCACCGACCGTGACGGCTGGGCGCTGTTCGGCCAGGGCAGCTGGCACATGACCGACCGGCTCGAACTCACCCTGGGGGCGCGGTTCTCGCGGGAGACCGTATCGGTGGACGGCGAACGCCTGCGCAACATCACCCAGATCGAGAACGACAATCCGACCTTCTTCATACTGAGTGGCGAGCATGCCTTCAGCGACGTGTCGCCGACCGCTTCGCTGTCCTATCAGATCGCGCCATCGGTCAGCACCTATGTGACCGTGGCGCAGGGCTGGAAGGCGGGTGGTTTCAACCGTTATCCCAGCACCGCCAATGCCGTACTGCCGTACGACGCCGAAACCTCCCTGAACTATGAAGTCGGCTTGAAAGGTGCGTGGCCCGAGCATCGGCTGACCGCGAACCTGGCGCTGTTCTATATCGACATCGAGGACCAGCAGTTGAGTACGGTTACCCCGGATGCGGCTGGCGTGCCGGTGACCACCATCACCAACGCAGGCAAGAGCCGCAGCCAGGGCGTCGAGCTGGAGCTGGCGATGCAGCCGGTGGAGCGGTTGGACGTGGCGCTGTCGGTGGCCTATACCGATGCCAAGTTCAAGGATTTCACGCAGCGGGCCGCGGGCGGGGCATTCGTGGTGCGCGACGGGCAACCGTTCGAGTACGTGCCTGAAGTGACGGGTTCGGCGACGGTGGAATACCGGCTGCCGGTGTTCTCGGACAAGGAGCTGGCGCTCAACCTGAACTATCGCTACGTCGACAAGTACGTGGTGCCGGACGGCGGCTTCCTGGCGGACCTGGGGGCGACCATGCAGGTGCGGGCCTACGACCGGCTCGATTTCCGCGCCACCCTGGGCTGGAACGACTGGAAGGTCTCGGGCTATGTGCGCAACGTGCTGGACAGTTACGACTACACCAACATCAGCTACGACGGTTTCCTGAGCCGGGCGGAGGCGGGCGATCTGGTCAGTCCGCTCGAGCCGCGCACCGTCGGCCTGGTGGTCAGTCGGAGTTTCTGATTTTTTTCCTGAAGTTTCAGATTGAGGGAACGGGCGGCGGGCGCGTCTAAGGCAAGCATGCAGCGATACTCTTTACTCAAGGTGATGGGCCAGGCGCTACGGCGCAATATCGGCTGGCAACCGGCCTGGCGCGACCCGCAGCCGCAATCGGGCTACGACGTGGTGATCATCGGTGGCGGTGGCCATGGGTTGGCCACCGCGTACTACCTGGCGAAGCAGCACGGTGTACGGCGCGTGGCGGTATTGGAGAAGGGCTGGATCGGTGGCGGCAACAGTGGCCGCAATACCCAGGTCAGCCGCTCCAACTATTTCTATCCGGTCAGCTCGGCGTTCTACGATCATTCGCTCAAGCTGTACGAGGGGCTGGGCCAGGACCTGAATTTCAATGTGATGCTGAGCCAGCGCGGCATCATTTCACTGGCGCACAGCGAACACGACCTGGAATTGAACCGGCGCTGGGCCAATGCCATCCTCATGAACAATGTGGATTCGGAAATCCTGACCCCGGATCAGATCAAGCGGCTGGTGCCGATCCTGAATCTGCATTCCCGGCATCCGGTGATCGGTGGCTTCATTCAGCGCCGTGGCGGCATCTCCCGGCACGACGCCGTGGTGTGGGGTTACGCGCGCGCGGCCAACGCGCTGGGTGTGGACATCATCCAAGGCTGCGAAGTGACCGGCTTCGACATCAGCGGGGGACGAGTGCGGGGGGTACACACTTCGCGTGGCCGGATCGGCGGCGACCGCATCGTGATGTCGGTGGCCGGACATTCGAGCGTACTGGCCGGCATGGCCGGTCTGCGCCTGCCCATCACCACCATGGCGTTGCAGGCCATGGTCACCGAGCCGGTGAAGCCGGTCCTCGATGCCATCGTCATTTCCGCGGCGGTGCATGCCTATGTCAGCCAGAGCGATCGTGGCGAGATCGTCATCGGTGGCGGTGCCGACGTGTACAATTCCTACGCACAACGGGGCGGTTTGCCGCTGACGCGCTCGACCCTGGCCGCCACCATTGAACTGTTTCCCTGCTTCAGTCGTTTGCGGCTGATGCGCCAGTGGGCCGGTGCGGTCGACGTCACGCCCGACACCAGTCCCATCATGGGATTGACGCCGGTCCCGGGTCTGTACATCAACTGCGGTTGGGGAACGGGCGGCTACAAGGCCATTCCGGCCGGTGGCGATACCATGGCTTACACCGTCGCTCACCAGCGGCCGCATGAACTGATCGCAGCCTTCGGGCTCGACCGGTTCGCCAAGGGCGCGCTGATCGATGAAGGCGCCGCCGCCGGGGTGGCTCACTAGCCGGGCGACCGGCCGTCATCACCCGCCCGGATCATCGCATTCCTTTTCCGTATCGACTGTCATCATGCTGCGAATTTCCTGTCCCTACTGTGGCCTGCGCGACGAAACCGAATACGTCTTCGGCGGTCCGTCGCATATCACCCGGCCGGCGCCCGAGGTGAGCGATGCCGAATGGGCCGACTATCTGTTCAACCGTGACAACCCCAAGGGGGTGCATTACGAACGCTGGCAGCACGCCTATGGTTGCGGCCGCTGGTTCAATGTAGCGCGCAACACCGCGACGCACGAGATCCTGGCCGTGTATCGCATGGGCGAGCCCAAACCGGTCCTTGCTACAGCAACGCCGCCAGCCGCCGCACGCGAGGCGTCGCGATGAGCCAGTCCGGTCCTTTCCGTCTCGCAGGCCCAGCTGCCGCCGTGTTCCAGCCAGGCACGCTGCGTCTGGATCGCGCGATTCGCTTCAGTTTCGATGGCCGGGTCATGGCGGGTTGCGAGGGCGACAGTCTGGCCTCGGCGTTGCTGGCCAACGGCGTGCGCACGGTCAGTCGCAGCTTCAAGTTTCATCGTCCGCGCGGCGTGTATTCCAGCGGCATCGAAGAACCGAACGCACTGTTGCAGCTGGGCTCGCAGGCCAGGGCCATTCCCTCGGCGCGCGCCACCCTGGTGGAACTGCGTGAGGGGCTGGAAGCCTTTGCCCAGTCCGGCTGGCCCAGTGTCGATACCGATGTCGGCCGGGTGCTGGATTTTGCCGCGCCCATGTGGGCCGCCGGCTTCTACAACAAGACCTTCATGTGGCCGAGCTGGCATTCCTATGAAGGACTGGTACGCCGTATGGCGGGTCTCGGACGCTCGCCTGTCGAGGCCGATCCCGATCGATACGAAGTGCGCAATCTGCACTGCGACGTGCTGGTCGTGGGAGGTGGGGCGGCCGGACTGCACGAGGCGCTGGCCGCCAGTGAGACTGGTGCGCGCGTCGTGCTGGCTGAGCAGGAAATGGAACTGGGCGGCCGCCTGGTCTGGGACGGCAGCTCCGTCCATGGCACGCCAGGGCCTGCCTGGGTAAGTGCGACCGTGAACCGCTTGCGCAGCAATCCCGATGTGCGGCTGCTGCCGCGGACCACTGCGGTGGGCTATTACGACCGTGATGTCGTCACCCTGGTCGAGGACGTGCCCGGGCACCTGTCCCGGGACGGACTGCCGCGTGAACGCTACTGGGTGGTGCGTGCCGCGCGCACGGTGGTGGCGACCGGTGCCATCGAGCAACCGCTGGTGTTCTGCAACAACGACCGCCCCGGCATCATGCAGGCCGGCGCAGCCCATAAATACCTGCGGCGCTACGCGGTGGCCGCG
>Ga0182745_1000290_pt1 | contig 60533 bp, 42 predicted proteins | sample eDN3rd30CKraftBY_FD_128523 | JGI IMG/M metagenome (GOLD analysis project Ga0182745, IMG submission 128523) | Enriched backyard soil microbial communities from Emeryville, California, USA - eDNA 3rd pass 30_C Kraft BY (version 2) (version 2) | ecosystem: Environmental > Terrestrial > Soil >... | reverse complement strand
GCAGCCGCAGCCGCCCTTGGAGTCATATTGGTCACCCGATTCGCGACGGTTCGTCGTCTCACGTCTGGATCAGCGGCATGTCGCCGAGTATCCGTTCGTGGAAACCGTGCCCGCCGATGGCAGTCCGCGGCCGAAATTGCACTCGATACGTGTTCCGCTGGTCGGTGAGAAGCCGGCGACGCTCGAATGGTTCGTGTTCGACATTCCCACCGGAGAGCACCGCCGCATCGATTATCCTTACGACAAGCTCCTGGTGTTGCAGCAGGACATGCTCGCCATCCGCAAGACCTGGTGGGGACCGGGCAGCGAACGGCTCTATGCCGCTGCCTTCGGCGACAACATGGAATCCGCGTATCTGTTCGAGGCCGATCCCGCCACCGGGACGGTGCGGACGGTGATCGACGAGCATCACCTGCCACGCGTCGACCTCAACAGCACCACCTACAATCCGCCCAACGTGCGAGTGACCAGCGATGGGCGCGAGATCATCTGGTTCTCCGATCGAGACGGCTGGGGGCACCTGTATCTCTACGATACCCGCACCGGCAAGTTGAAAAGCCGCATTACGCAGGGCGATTGGCTGGTGCGTGACATCGTCGAGGTGGACGAACGGCGGCGGCGCATCTATTTCACGGCGGGAGGGCGCGAATCCGGCAACCCGTACTACCGGTACCTGTATCGGGTGGATTTCGACGGTTCGAACCTGGTCCTGCTGTCGCCCGAGCCGGGCGACCATTTGATCACCAGTTCAGGCAATGATGTCCTCTCCCTGGATGGTACGGTTGGATACGAAGTGGTTTCCCCAAGCGGGAAATTCGTGGTCTACAGCAGCTCGCCCGTCGACGGTACCACGCGTAGCATGATTCGCCGCACCAAGGACGCGAGCCTGGTGTCGACGTTCGAGCAGGCGGATGCCAGCCGCCTGTTCGCGGCGGGCTATCGAGCGCCGGAAGAGTTCGTGGTCAAGGCTGCCGATGGCAAGACCGACCTGTATGGCGTGTTGTACAAGCCGGCTAATTTCGATCCGAATCACAAGTATCCGGTCATCGACCAGGAATACGCCAGCCCGCTCACGGCGGTGGCGCCGCGCAGTTTCATCCAAGCCTTGGAAGGTGCGCCCGGCTATGCGTCGGCCGCATCCTTTGCGCAGCTGGGGTTCGTCGTCGTGGTCATCGATGCCCGTGGCACCACCTTCAGGTCGCGTGAATTCTCGCAGGCGGGGTTTGGCCAGCTCAACATCAATGGATTGGACGACCACGTGGCCGCGATCCGGCAGCTGGCTCAGCGCTTCTCCTTCATCGATGTGGACCGGGTCGGTGTGACCGGCCTGTCGTACGGAGGCTGGAGCGCGCTGCGTGCGATGCTGGAGTTCCCGGACTTCTACAAGGTCGGTGTGGCCGGTGTTCCACCCGGCAGCATGCACAACATGTATCTCGACTATCACTGGACCGCCTTTCAGGGACGGCCGCAATACAGCGATGGCACCGAGCTGCGACCCAATGCCACCGAAGTGCCGAAGAACTGGACCGCAACCGATGGGCGCCAGCAGGCGGAACGCCTGCAAGGCAAGCTGCTCATGGTGGTGGGCGAGTTGGATGAGAATGTGCTACCAGGTTCCCCGCTGCAGCTCGCTGATGCCTTCATCAAGGCGAACAAGGATTTCGAGCTTTTGTACCTGCCGAACACCAACCATTACGAAAGCCTCAATCCTTATACCACCCGCCGCACCTGGGACTTCTTCGTGCGCCATCTGCGCGGGCTGGAGCCGCCGGCCTACCGGATTGCGTCGCCTCACTGAGTCGCAAACTCGATCCCCGCGCAGACCGCCACCGCCTGGGCAGTGTTGCATTGCTCGGGTGTGGCGCGGGGGCTGTCGGGATAGACCTCGGTGGTCGTGGTATAGCGTGCGCCGGTGATGCCGGAGCACAGGCCGAGCTGCCGCATGGCGTACTGAATGACCCCGGGAGCCACGACGTCGGACCCGATGATCTGGCCTTTGGCGTCCGCCGGCGCGATATGGGTGACCTTGCTGACGGCTTCGATGATGGCCTGCTGAAAAGCGGGTTGTGGATTTTCGGTATCGTCGACCAGGTAGAAGCCGTCCGGAACGAGGCCGAGCTCGAAAGCCTCGCCGTTGCGCGCGGCGTAGGCGGGCCGGAACTCGCTTTCGTCGGTATCGGTGGTCTCGTGCAAATCGATGTGCATGAGAAATCGTCCGCGCAGAGGGGCGATCAAGCGCAGCAAGGCGGCTGACTCTTCCGCGGGACTGTTGTCGCGGAACGAGCGGTTGGGGTCGATGGCCCTAGGATTCCAACGGTGAATGCGCTCGTAAGCCCAGGGGCTCACGCAAGGCGCCACCAGCAGATTGATCCGTTCCGCATATTCCGCGGCGTGGCGGTCGAGAAACCGCAGGGCACCGTGCACGCCGCTGGTTTCATAGCCATGCACACCGCCGGTCACGAGCGCGATCGGCAACTCGTCGCGCCAATTGCGGCTGCGCAGGGCGAACAAGCGATACTGGTCCGGTGGATAGTCGAGTTGACCGTATTGCTCGACATCGAAGCGTGTGGCCAGGCGTTCGATCGCGCTCACCACGTCGTCGCGGTAGCTGCGATGGCGAACCTGGCGTGACAGCCACTCGGCACGCTCGGCATCACCCCAGGGAACGCCGGGAGTACCGATGGGATACGGCTGAGTGGAATGCGTTGGGGATGCGAGGGTCATGGCGGCTCCGCGTGTTCAAGGTCCGGCAGATGGTGCGTTCTGCGAACATTATGCTTACCAAGCCGCCGATTGCGAAGAATAATCCTCGCCCTTCGGATTGCAGGCACCGCTATCCACGCAGCGCGCGGCCCTCGTACATGAAGGTCATGGGCTTGGGGCCCTGCGCGTAGCCCGTATCCAGCTGGACGATGGCGAATCCGGCGCCTTCGATGAGCTCTTGAATGGGGCGGTTGAGGTGACAGCCGCCGCCGATACATTTCCAGCACGGCGTCAGCCTGTCCTGCCACTTGCGAACCCGCTGTTCCGGGGCCTGCCCATGCTCGGCGAACAGCAATTGCCCTCCAGGTCGCAGAACGCGCCGCATTTCGCGAAGCGCGCTCGACACGTCCGGAATCGAACACAGCGTCCAGGTGGTCACGACGGTATCGAAACTGTCGTCATCCAGGGGGATGGCTTCGGCCGAAGCTCCGACGAAGCTGGTCGGGGCGGCCGGGCGGCTCGGCGATTCCCGCGCCATTGCCAGGAGGCGTGGTGCCGGTTCGAGCCCCACGATCTCGCGGACGCGCGTGCTGTAAAAAGGCAGATTGAGGCCGGAACCGATGCCGATTTCCAGCACGCGTCCGTGGGCTTGCGAGAGAGTACGGCGTCGATAAGCCAACAGGACGCGATTGCGCATGGCTAGATTGATGACATGCGGCAGCACATGATTTTCGTACCAGCTCATGGGCGAATTATCTCACTGCAGCAGCCCTCATGTCCGATTTTCGCGACTGACACGTCTTGGTGTCGGATGTGCCGATGTGACGCCGTCCGAAAATGGGGTTTCGATAAGGGGTGCCGATGATGAAGAAGAAGCGGGGAGCTGCGTTGACTTGGCCTGCCGCACTGACTTGCTTGTGCGTCGGACCGACCAGCTGGGCGGTCGATCTGGACGCACGATTCAAGTTCGATATCGCCGCGCAGAAGCTCACTACCGCACTGGTGGAAGTTTCCCGCCAGGCCGACGTACAGGTGGTGAGCGATACGAATCTGGTGGCTCGACTCGACAGTCCGGGCGCGAACGGACGGATGTCCTTGAAGGATGCATTGCGCTCGGTGTTGGCGGGCACGGCGCTCGAATATTCGGCGCCGGGCGGTAACGTTATCGCGGTGGGCAGTTTCGCTGGAGGAGGCGCGGGCGACCAGCCGCAGGCGGCCGAGGGTAAAACCAAGCCGGCGCTGGAAGAAGTGGTGGTCACGGCGATCCACTTCCGTTACGACGAAGCGACCAGCGCGTTCAAACTGCCTTTGTCATTGAAGGATACCCCGCAGACGGTCAAGGCAGTCACGGAGGATGTGATCGAGTTCTCCGGCATCCGTAAGTTCGAGGATGTCTACAAGATCGATGCTTCGGGTGGTACGTCGCACGCGCTCGATGATTTCGCACGCAATTATTATCGGGGTTTCCGCCAGGAGAGCGACAACGCGATCAAGATCGATGGTTTCCGTCTCACGGGTGCGATGAATCTCGACCTGGCGCCGTTCGAGCGCTTCGAAATCGTCAAGGGAGCGACCTCCACGCTGTACGGGCAGAACTCGATTGCCGGTACGCTCAACGCCATTTCCAAACTGCCCAAGTCGCAGTTCGGTGGCGAGGTCAAGGGGGAGCTGGGCAGTTTCGAATACTACCGTGGCGATATCGATGTCTATGGCCCGATGACCCGGGACGGGGCCCTGTCATACCGGCTGATCGGCGCCTATACCGATTCAGGCTCGTTCCTGGATCTGGCCAACCGTAAAGTGGGGCTGGTGGCGCCGGGGTTCAGATATGAGTTTTCACCCGACACCGCCTTGACGGCACGAGTCATCCACCAGGAAAACGACTCGCGCCACCATTTCGGGTTCGGCCTGGTTGTCGGCGATGATGGGAGCCTCAGCTTGCCCGACGTGCGACGTTCCACGTTCGGGGGCATGAACTGGAACCACGTCGGCCGCGAGGCGACATTCGTGCTGACCACCCTCGAACACAAGTTCGCCAACGGCTGGCAGTTGCGGGCCAGCGGGCAGTACAACTCGGTGGACGGCGACCTGACGGAGTTCATCCCGGCGGGTCTCGGCTCCAGCGGCAACTCGTTCGTGGATGCCACCTATGCGCGTGACGATGAGGATAAAGTCTATGCGGGCGAGGTCATGCTGTTCGGTGACATCGAGATCGGCGGACGCCCGCAAACCCTGTTCTTCGGAGCCGATTATACTTCGCAGAAGTCCGAGAGCCTGACCGCGCTCGACTATGTCAGTTTCGGTGAATGGAATGTCTATGCACCCAATGCCTGGTTGCTGCCGCCACGGCGGCTTACCGATGCTCCGACGTTCATAGACGTGCGCGACCGAAACATGGAGTACGGCCTGACCATGCAGCTTCTATTGCGCCCGATGGATGCTCTGACTGTGCTGCTGGGCGGGCGCTACACCCGCAGTGACATGGAGCGGCGAACGCGTGAGGGTGAGATGGCGGCACTCGGCGATTTTCAGACCGCACCCTTCGCGCCGGCCGACACTATCGACACAGATGAGGTCACCGCTCAGGTCGGCGTTACGTATGCGGTTACCAGGAATCTGAATCTGTACGCCAGCTACGGCGAAACCTTCGAGCCGCAGTTCGGGCGGGTACCGGACGGCTCATTGATTGCTCCGGAGCGGGGCAAGGCGTGGGAGCTGGGGCTGAAAGGCGATTTCGCCGATCGCCTGTCGTACTCGCTGGCCGCCTTCGACATGAAGCGTACCAATATCGCGGAAGCGGATATTGGCAATCCCGGCTTCCTGCGGCCGCTGGGCAGCCAACGCAGCCGTGGCGTGGAATTTGATTTCCAGGGCGAGATCGTCGAGGGCTGGAACGTCTATGGATCGTTCGCCGTGCTGGATGCCAAGTTCAGCGGCGAGTTCGAGGGCCTGCAGCCGGTGAATGCTCCGCGCTTCGGCGCATCGTTGTTTACCAGCTACGAGTTCCAGGAGGGCGCGCTGCGTGGCTTCGGCATCGGCGGTGGCGTGGTTCACAAACACGGCCGGAAGACCTTCGACGACAACCGTTTCGCCTTCTTCGAGGGCCCGCGCGTATTCGATTTCGGCGATTTCACCGAGGTGGATCTACGGCTGTTCTACACGCTGGATCGTTGGCGGCTGCAGCTTTCGGGGACCAACCTGACCAATGCGAAGTACTACTCGCCGACGTTCAATACGTTTGCCTACGCCTTGCAGGTGAATCCAGCTCCGGCGGTGGTGGCGAGTGTCGCCTACAGTTTTTGAGCCTGACTGCAGCTGGTGCAACTTTCCCGGGCTGAGTCGCGTCCGACCATGGTATGACCCGTGGGCCGGAGGGCCGATTCATGAGCCTTGTAGTGAGATCCTTATTGCTGGGGGCCGCCGTACTTTATGGAAGCCATGCCGCCATGGCGGCGGCGGGCGCGGATACGACGAACGATTGCCATATTGGCATCTATCGCCTGAGCGATGGCAGCGATGTGGACATCGCTCCCAGCGATGCCGGCAAATTGCGCTGGCGTCGCAAGGACGGGACCTCGGGCGCGCTCAGCCCGGCCGCCACTGGCGGCTGGAACAGTACCCTGGGTTGGACGGGGCGGCCAGATGGCAAACAAGTGTCGTTCTCCGGCTGCGACTCCGGTGAGATTCGTTTCAATGGCCTGAGTGGGCGGCGCATCGCGTTCGATGTGACGGAGACGCGCTTTCGATCGCAAGGCGCCGATCTGGCCGGCCGGCTGGTGATGCCAAAGGGGGCCGGTCCGGTGCCCGTCGTGGTGCTGGTCCATGGTTCGGAGAATTCATCGGCACGCGACTTCTATTCGCTGCAGCGGCTGTTCCCTTCGGCAGGCATCGGCACGTTCGTCTATGACAAGCGGGGGACGGGGGCATCGGGTGGAGCATATTCGCAGGACTACGGCTTGCTGGCGAAGGATGTCGTCGCAGCATTGCACGAGGCGCGACGCCTTGCCGGTACCCGCGCCGGCAAGTTTGGCCTGCAGGGCAGCAGCCAAGGCGGCTGGGTGGCGCCGCTCGCCGCCACGATGGCACCGGTGGACTTCGTCATCGTCGGCTACGGGTTGGCGGTTTCGCCCATCGAGGAGGATCGTGAAGCCATCGAGCTGGACATGAGCCGTCATGGCTACGGGCCTGATGTCGTGAAGCAGGCATTGGAAATAGCCGATGCCACCGAGGCGATCCTGGTCAGCGGCTTCAAGCAGGGCTTCGATCGCCTGGAGGCGGTGCGCGCCAAGTATGCCAACCAGCCCTGGTTCAAGTTCGTGCATGGCAATTTCACGTTCCTGATGCTGGAGCTGCCGGAATCCCAAGTGCGCGAGCAAGGCCCGAAACTGCTGGCTGGTTTGCCACCCCACTATGATCCGATGCCGGTCCTGCGCCGCTTGAATACCCCGCAACTTTGGATCCTGGGCGAGGATGACCTCGATGCGCCAAGCGCTGAAACCATACGGCGCCTGCGTACTCTTGCGGCTCATGGCAAGCCGATCGAAGTTGCCGTTTTTCCTCACGCCGAGCATGGCCTCCTGGAGTATGAGACCGCTGCCGACGGGACACGCATCTCGACGCGTAATCCGGACGGCTATTTCGCCATGATGCGGGATTTCATCCAGCAGGGTCGGTTGCAACGGCACTATGGATCGAGCGTTATTCATACGCCCGGGAACCAGACCATCGAGCGCTAGCAGCTTCAGAGCCCGGCTGCGAAGCGGGTCGGGGCAAACGCGGCGGGGTCGATGGACGGGGTTTCTCCGCAGATCAGCTCTGCTAGTAGTTGCCCCGATCCGGCGGCCATGGTCCAGCCCAGATGGCCATGGCCGGTGCTGACCAGAAGATTGCTGATCCGGGTCGTTCCAACCAGCGGCACGCCGTCGGCGGCCATGGCGCGCAGCCCGCACCAAGGCTTGGCGGAACCCGAGTCAAACTGCTTGCGCGGCAGTACGGCGCGCAACAGGCCGAGAAGGTTGTGCGTTCGTGTGGCGTTGGGGCGCAAGTCGTAGCCGGTGAACTCGGCAGTGCCGGCAACGCGAATCGCATTGGCCAAGGGGACCACGACCGCATGCAGATCGTCGTCGACGACCGGGATGTCCAGTCCGCGCGGCGTACCGGACGTATCGATGGTTATCGAGTAGCCCTTTACCGGCCGCACCGGTAGCCGGATCCCGACGCTGCGCAGCAGCGGTGTGCTGTAGCTGCCGGCGGCAACCACATACCGATCGGCGGTAAACAACCGGCCGCAATGGCTGCGTACAGCCGTCACGCGCGCCGATCTTGATTCCAGGCCAGCGGCCTGAACACCGAACAGGAACGTGACGCCCCTGCGTCGCGCCTGCTCAGCCAGCGCCAGGCAGAATTCATAGGCGTTGCCGGTTTCGTCGTCCTCGTAATGGATGGCACCGGCAAGCCCGGCCGCGATGGGCTCGAGGCCAGGTTCGAGTTCCACAGCCTGCGCTCGTGAGAGCGTTCGCAGACGCAGACCTTGCGAGGTCAATGTCGAGGCCGAGGCCACTGCTCGTTCCAGAGCAGCCGGGTCGCGAAATATTCTCAGGCTGCCGGCGGCCGCATTGTCGTAGTCGAGATCGATTTCCTGGCGCAGCGAGTGCGTGACGGCCAGTGAATGGCGCGCCAGCCGCAGGTTGTTCAACGAGTTTTGCCGGTAGATCGCCGGTGTCGAATTACGCAGGAACTCGATTCCCCATCCCGCCAGGGAGGGTACTGCGCGCAGGCGCAGCTGCATCGCCGAATCCGGGCGGCCGAGCGATGCGAGCAACACGCGCCAGCTGCCTGGCGCGTTCCAGGGTTCCGACATGCTGGGTGTGAGCAACGAGCCGTTGGCGAAGCTCGTGCCGCGGCCCGGGCCCGGCTCCTGGTCGATGACCGTGACTTCGTGACCGCGGCAGCCGAGGAAGTAGGCGGTCGCGATGCCGATGAGGCCGCTACCGATGACAACGATTTTCATGCCGTCCGCCTGCCAGCTCGAAGTTTCCCATTAGGAAACAATACGGCCGTATTAGGAAACCTGTCAAGAGACGGTATATGATGACTTGGACTGGATCATCTGAATCCTGCCAACTGCCAACCTGATGAACTCCCGCAGAACGTCCAACGGATCGACCAAGATCGAAAAATCGAGCGCGCCAGCCGGCAACGCACGTGTACAGCTCGGTCAACGAGTGCGCGAGCTGCGCAAGCGACAGAACAGGACCTTGGAGGAGCTGGGGCGGGCCGCCGGTTTCTCCAAGTCGACCATGTCGAAGATCGAGAACGGCACACTCTCGGTCAGTTACGACAACCTGCTGCGGCTGGCACGGGCGTTGGCTATCGAGGTATCGGAATTGTTCGCGGAACTCGGCGCCCAAAGCTTGCAGAGCAACAGCCGGCGCAGCCTGGCTCGCAAGGGCGCGGGCGATATCTACGAGAACGACCACTACCGGTACGAGATCCTGTGCGGCGACTTGAGTCCGCGCAAGATGGTACCCATGGTCGCGACCCTGCGGACTCATTCACGGACTTCGGTGCGCGATCTTATCCGTCATACGGGCGAAGAGTTCGTGTATGTCCTCGAGGGACGGGTGGAGGTGCACTGCGAGTTCTACAGTCCGGTGACGCTGGAGCCGGGCGACGGGCTGTATTTCGACAGCGCCATGGGCCACACCTTGCTTTCCAGCAGCGATTGCGATGCGAAAATACTCTGGATGGCCACTTCCGAGCCGACTGAGGTGGATCGGCCGCAGGCTCCGATCGCGCCCAAGACTTCCGTCAACCGAAAGCACCCCACCAAGCGCCGCACGCGTTGAGGGCAGCGTCGGACGGTTCCGATTATATTTGCGTTTAGTGTTTCCCCATACGAAACTTGGTTTCCATAGGGCTAACTGCCATCTTCAGGGGGTTGAACATGGAGCTGTATGCTCACGTCCTGCTGGCGGCGCTGCTGCTGCTTGCGCTTTTCTACGTATGGCGCTGGTTTGGCATCGAGCGTCACAAGACCGCTGGGCAAGGGCGCAGACCTGGGGTCTGGGATCTGGCGGTCGGCTTTGGCACGAATCTGCTCGACACGCTGGGAATCGGTTCATTCGCCACCTCGACCACGGCGTTCAAGTTGTTTCGGCGGGTACCGGACGAGCAGATTCCCGGTACCTTGAACGTTGGCCATGCTCTGCCGACTCTCGTGCAGGCCACTGTATTCATCGCGGTGGTATCGATCGATCCGTTGACCCTGATCGGAATGATGACTGCGGCTATCGCAGGAGCATGGCTGGGAGCGGGGGTCGTGACGCGCCTGCCACCGCAGGGAATACGCATCGGCATGGGGCTCGCATTGCTGGCAGCGGCGTGGTTGCTGTGCGCATCCAATCTAGGCTGGATGCCGAGCGGCGGAGAAGCGACCGGCTTGACGGGTTGGCTGCTTGCACTGGCCATCGCCGTAAATTTCGCCCTGGGAGCTCTCATGACACTTGGTATCGGGCTGTACGCACCCTGTCTGATCGTGGTGAGCCTGCTGGGAATGAGCCCGTTGTCGGCGTTCCCGATCATGATGGGATCGTGTGCCTTCCTTATGCCCGTCGCGGGCTTGCGCTTCATTCGCAGCGGCCGCTACTCCTTGTCCATGGCACTGGGGCTCGCGCTAGGCGGCATTCCCGGCGTCTTGCTCGCCGCGTTCGTGATTCGCTCGTTGCCCATCGTTCTGTTGCGTTGGCTGGTCGTGGTGGTGGTCCTTTACACAGCCGTTGTCATGCTCAAATCGGCGCGGCGCGGGAGCTAATGCGTACGGATTTTGTCCATGGGAGCACCCAGCAGCATTTCCACCCCGGCCATGTCGGGCAGATGATGGGCAATGCCTTTATGGCAATCGATGCAGGTGTGTTCGTTGCCGGCCAATGCCGTGGAGTGCACGTAGACCGCCCGTACGCTCTGGCGTGTCCAGTCCATGGACTGATAAGCGTGACAATTGCGGCATTCGAGCGAGTCGTTGGCTTTGAGGCGGGCCCACTCGTGTTGAGCCAGCTCCAGCCGGTGAGCGAGGAATTTTTCGCGGGTATTGATGCTCCCGAAAATCTTGCCCCAAACTTCCTTGGAGGCTTGCATCTTGCGCGCGATCTTGTCGGTCCAGTTATGGGGAACGTGGCAGTCGGGGCAGGTGGCGCGAACTCCTGAGCGGTTGCTGTAGTGAATCGTGCTCTTCAATTCCGCGAAGGTGTTGTCGCGCATTTCATGGCAGCTGACACAGAATTTCTCAGTATTGGTTGCTTCCAGGGCTGTGTTGAAACCACCCCAGAACAGAATGCCGCCGATGAAGCCGCCGAGCGTCAGGAATCCCAGGCTCAAATGCCGGCTGGGCGAGGATAACGTTCGCCACCACAACAGCAAGGCGGCCTTCATTCCTCACGCGCCTTGTGTTCGGGCTTGGCGGAGGACTTCGGGGCCGCGCGTTCCTGCTGCAGGATCTGGTCCACGTCCAGGAAGCGATTATCGACGGGTGGTTTGACGTCCGTCTGCGGTACGTGGCATTGCGTACAGAAGTAGCGCCGGGGGGAGATTTCGGCCAGGAAATCGTACTCACGATCCATGAAATGAGTGGCGCTCACCATGGGAGCCTGGAATGCTTCGTTGCGTACCCGGCCGTGACAGTACATGCAGAAATTGACGTTGCGGGTGATCTCGTATTTATCGATGGCATGCGGAATGGTGGGCGGCTGGCTGGTATAGGCACGCCCACGCTTCACGTCCCGGTTCTCAATGGGCGCCATGCGGGGTGCCTTGGGTTCCTTGTCCAGCGGCGTCGTGCCACGCAGGCCTGTGAGCGGGGTGTCGGCAGCCTGGGCGGCGCATAAAGCGATCAAGGCAGCGAATGCGATTGCGGCTCTCATGACGGCACCCGCTAGATAGCGCCAATGGGCACGATTTTCACCGCGCACTTCTTGAAGTCCGCTTGTTTGGAAATCGGGTCCGTGGCATCCAGCGTGACCTTGTTGATGAGCTGGGAGGCATCGAACCAGGGTACGAAGATCACGCCAGGCGGTGGTCGATTGCGCCCGCGGGTTTCGATGCGAGAGCGTATCTCGCCGCGCCGGGATACGACTCTGACTTCCACCCCGCGACGTACCCCGAGCTGCTCGGCATCGTCCGGGTGCATGAAGACCACTGCGTTGGGAAATGCCCGATACAGCTCTGGTACGCGCCCGGTCATCGAGCCCGAATGCCAGTGCTCGAGGACGCGTCCGGTGACCAGCCAGAAATTGTATTCATCGTCCGGAGCCTCCGCGGCCGGCTCGAACGGGAAGGCGAAAATGTTCGCGCGCCCGTCCGGGTTGCCGTAAAACTCGAAGCCCTTGCCCGGTTTCACGTATGGGTCGCTGCCCTCGCGGTAGCGCCACCGCGTCTCCTTGCCGTCGACCACCGGCCAACGCAGCCCGGTGACCTGGTGATAAACGTCGAACGGTGCCAGGTCGTGGCCGTGCCCGCGGCCGAAGGAAGCGTATTCTTCGAACAACCCCTTCTGAAGGTAGAAACCGAAGGCCTGCGCTTCGTCATTGTCGTATTCGGCATCGAGCTCCTTCAGTGGGAACTTGTTCACTTGGCCATTGGCGAACAGCACTTCGTACAGTGACTTGCCGCGATAGGCCGGATGCGCGCTCAGCAATTGCTCCGGCCATACTTCCTCGGTTTTGAACCGCTTCGAAAACTGCACCAGCTGCCACAGGTCCGAACGCGACTCCCCGGGCGCACGCACCAGTTGATGCCAGAACTGGGTCCGTCGTTCCGCGTTGCCATACGCACCTTCCTTTTCAACCCACATGGCCGTCGGCAGGATCAGGTCGGCCGCCTGTGCGGTGACGGTGGGGTACGCATCGGAGACCACGATGAAGTTGTCCGGGTTCCGATAGCCCGGCAGTGTCTCCTGCATCATGTTGGGCGCGGCCTGCATGTTGTTGTTGACCTGCACCCAGTAGGCGTTGATCTTGCCGTCCTTGAGCATCCGGTTCTGCTCGACGGCATGGTATCCCGGCCGAGCATTGATGGTGCCGGGTGGCAGTTTCCACAGTTCCTCGGCGTGTTTGCGGTGTTCGGGATTGGTCACCACCATGTCGGCGGGCAAACGGTGCGCGAATGTGCCTACCTCGCGAGCCGTACCACAGGCCGAAGGCTGGCCGGTGAGGGAGAAGGGGCTGTTGCCGGGTGTGGCGATCTTGCCTGTCAACAGGTGCAGGTTGTAGCACAGGTGATTGGCCCACACGCCGCGGGTGTGCTGGTTGAATCCCATGGTCCAGAAGGAAGTGACCCGGATCTTGGGGTTGGCATACAGCTCGGCGAGCTGGCGCAACCACGATTCGGATGCACCGGAGATCTTGGCGGCATGCGCCAGGGTGTACGGCTTTACGAATGCGGCGTACTGCTCGAATGTCATCGGTTCGGAGTCGGCCGCCCGATCGGCGTTCTTGGCGCGTCGCTCCAGGGGGTGTTCCGGCCGCAGGCCATAGCCGATATCTGTGACGCCGCGCCGAAAGTTCACATGCTTGCCGACGAAGTCGCGGTTGACCTTGCCGCTTTCGATGATGTGATTCGCGATGTAGTTCATGATGGCCAGGTCCGACTGCGGCTGCATGACGATCGGAATGTCGGCCAGATCGAACGAGCGATGCTCGAAAGTGGACAGCACGGCGACCTTGACGTGCGGGGCGGACAGACGCCGATCGGCGACGCGCGACCACAGAATGGGATGCATTTCGGCCATATTGGAGCCCCACAGCACGAATGCATCGGCCGACTCGAAATCGTCGTAGCAACCCATGGGCTCGTCCATGCCGAAGGTCCGCATGAACGCGTAGGCCGCGGACGCCATGCAGTGACGGGCATTCGGATCGACATTGTTGGTGCGGAAGCCGGCTTTGAACAGCTTGTTGGCCGCATAGCCTTCCCAGATGGTCCATTGTCCCGAACCGAACATGGCGACGGCGTCCGGCCCTTTGGCCCGCAGCGCCGCCTTGAATTTTTCCGCCATGGTGTCGAGCGCCAAGTCCCAGCTCACCGGCGTGAAATCGCCGTTTTTGTCGTACCGGCCGTCGCGCATGCGCAGCAGCGGCTGCGTCAGGCGATCCGCGCCATACATGATCTTGGACAGGAAGTAGCCCTTGACGCAGTTGAGCCCTCGATTGACCTCGGCATTGGCGTCGGCATGCGTGGCTACCACACGATTGTTCTTGACGGCCACGCGTACGCCGCAGCCCGTGCCGCAGAAGCGGCACGGCGCCTTCGACCACTTCATCCGCGTGAACTGGGTTTCCGTAATAATGTTCGAAGCGGACGCGTCCGGCTGGTTACCGGCGGTAGCGAGCGCCGAGGCCACGACACTACGTTTCAGGAAGTCGCGCCGGTTCACTGGCATTGCTCATTACCTCATCGAGACGGTTGGCATCCTCGAGCAGATGCGACACGATGGAAACGGTCAGAACGCCAGGCAGGGCGTGCAATTCGTCGATGCAGCGCGCCAGCTCCCGGTCATCGGCGGACTCGAGCACCACGACAAGTTTTCCTGGATGCGGGGACCTGTGGACCTCGGCGTTGGGAAAACCGGCCGCGTGATCGTGGACGGCGTCCGCGTGTGGCGGAACTACCCGTATCAGCAGACTCGCGATGTGAACGAGTTGCTCGGGAGAGGGGGGGCGTGCGCCCAGTGTCAGCACGTCCCGGCGCGTGAGGCGGTACTGTTGGGTCATGAAATGGCCTCAGACCGTCGGTGGCCCTGCAATCAGTTGGTACATCCAGATACAGAAGCCGTATCCGGCCACGATCATGACGGCCAGGATGGGCGCCAGCACCAGGGCGAGAAAGGCGAATGCCAGGAGTTCGCGGCGTTTTTCCGTCCGCACGTCCGCGTCTGCCATGAGGCCCCCATTGATGAAGAGCCCGGAGTTTTCCATTGCATGCCCGTCCCCGGCATTGTGGATAGCCGAAGACCGCTACGCGAACGCTGGCAAGGCGAATAAAATCAAAAGGTTGCCGGGGCCATATACTTTTCCATGCGGGGGACGCTCTACTCTATAAGGTGGGCTCGGCGGAAAAGATGCATGTCCGCAGGTGATCGCAAGGGGTTCGTGGCTGAAATGGCTGCCAAGTACGGCGGCCGGCTGCGCCGTTTCCTGAAATTGAACCTGGTCAATGCCTCCGACGCGCCCGATCTGGCCCAGGAGGTGTTCATGCGCCTGCTGCGCGTCCGCAACCATGAGGACATCCGCAGCCCGGAAGCGTACTTGTTTACTGTCGCCAGTCACGTCGTTCACCAGCACGCCCAGAAGGCAGCCGCGACGCCGGAGGCGGTCGATATCGCCGACCTGCTGGCCGATCTGCAACTCGTCTCCTCCGACAACCCGGCCGAGGGGGCGGAAGTTGCGCAGCGACTTCAGGTCCTGGAACAGGCACTCGATCAGTTGCCACCCCGCGTGGCGCTGGCACTGGTACTCCATCGGTTGGCCGGAAGATCCGTCGCGGAGATTGCAGCCGAGCTGGGCGTCGCGCAAATCACGGTCAAGAAGTATCTGGCCAAGGCGTTGCTGCATTGTCGCGATACCTGCTACAGGGAGGAAGGGAAGGCTCCATGACGACCACTGTTCAAGCGCCGGAGAATCGCCAGATCCTGGAGGAGGCGACGGCCTGGTTCATGGATTTTCGGCTGGGTGAGGTCGGCAAGACGTCGCGTCTGCGCTTCATCCAATGGCTGCAGCGTTCTCCGGAACATGTACGCGCTTATGTCGAGATCGCGGAAACTTACGTCGGCCTGCCCAGCGCGGATGCCGTCGGCGATGCTGAGATCGAGCGCCTGATCGAGCATCTGAGGACGCGGCAGCGTGCGGCTCTGACGGATGCAGTGGTGACGTTGCCGGCTAGCACGGTGTCCAGCGTGCCTGCAGGAGCTCGGCCGCGCCGAATATACAGACTGGCGGCCTCCGTGGCCGGCCTGGCTCTGTTGGCGATGTCCGCGTGGCTGATGTTGAACCGTGATCCGGTGTACACCACGGGCGTCGCCGAGCAGCGTTCCTTCACCCTGGAGGATGGCTCGAAGCTGGAACTCAATGCGCGTACCAGGTTGAAAGTTCATTACACGGCTCATGAACGTCGTATCGACCTGCTCGAGGGGCAGGCGTTGTTCCATGTTTCCAAGGATGTGCTCCGACCGTTCATCGTGCGCAGTGGCGAAGCTCAAGTCCAGGCGGTGGGTACTCAGTTCGACGTGCATCTGCGTGAGTCCGGAACCACGGTGACGGTACTCGAAGGACGCGTCGCGATCCGCACGGAACAACCGGCTCGAATGCTGGGCGGCGCGCCGGTCCCCGCATCGAACGCCGATGGCGCCGCGGCGCGCCTGGTGTTGTCAGCGGGAGAGCAGGTTCTGATCAAGGAAACAGCGGTGACGCGATTTCAGCGGCCGCGTATTGCGGCTGCCACCGCCTGGACGCAAGGAGAGGTAGAGTTCGACGAAACGCCGCTGGCGGATGCGTTGGAGGATTTCAACCGCCACAGCCGTGTGCGGCTGGTGTTCGACGGCGCGCCACCGCTCGATCTTCGCATCAGCGGTGTCTATTCATCCCAGGATGTCGGCTCGTTCGTGCGTTTTTTGCGCAGCCAGCCGGACCTGGTCGTGACCGAGACGGATACGGCAATCCACATCCGCCACAAGTGAGCGCCGCACGCGCCGTGTATACCTTTCCGCGTCCCGGCCGCTCTACTCAGTACATGGGCCCTTCATCCACTGCGATGCGGGCGACGTACAAGGCAATGAGTAGAGCAGGGGGATTCATGCGTGCTTCAGGGGTTGCGGTTGCCATCAGTTTGGCCGTGGTCGGGTTGTCATTCGCGGATGATGCAAGCGCGGTGATCAGGCGCACGACCAACATCGCGGCACAGGAACTGAGCTCGGCCTTGCGCTCCCTGGCGAAGGAGCGAAAATTTCATGTGCTGTTCCGTTCCGATGTCGTGCGCAATGTGCGCACGACTGGAGCGGTGGGCGAGTTCACCACCGACGAGGCGTTGCGGAAGCTGCTGGGCGGAACGTCCCTGACTTACCAGTACCTGGACGATAAAACGATAACGATCGTCCGGCGTGACGATGTACATGGCAGCGTCCAGGCGGACACTCCTCCGGTGGGGAGCGGGAGCTCTGAGAAAAATGCCACCGGGGCTCAGGACACCAAAGCTCAGGGTACAGGGGCCCAGGGATCATCTTCCGCCGCGCAGAGCGCAGGCGATGAGCCCGGCAAGCAGCAGGACATCCAGGAAGTCGTGGTCACCGGAACTCATATTCGCGGCACCAACAACGTGGCGGCGCCGCTGATGCGCATGACGCGCGAAGACATTGCCAAGACCGGCTACGCCACGCTGGAGAACCTGTTCGACGATCTGCCGCAGAATTTTGCCGAGATCAGTGCGGACGGGGCACTTGCCTCCGACGGAGGCTCGCCGCTGGCGCAATCCAATAGCGCCTCACGAATCTCCGGCGTGGATCTGCGCGGGCTCGGAGCACAATCGACACTGACATTGCTGAACGGTACGCGCCGGGCCGGGGGATTGCAGGGACAGGTGGTGGACATTTCCGCCATTCCGCTGTCCATGATCGAGAGCGTGGAAGTCGTGACCGGCGGCTATTCGGCAATCTATGGAGCGGATGCGGTCGCGGGCGTGGTGAACATTGAGACTCGGCGAAAATTCCAGGGTGCCGAGACGCAGCTCTATTACGGCCTGCCCACCGGCCATGCGGGTGGGGAAAGGCTGCAAATCAGCCAGATCATCGGTGGGAGCTTCGGGCGCGGCAGCCTGGTGGCCGCCTATGATTATGCCAATGACGAGGGCATGGACGTCGTCGACACCGGATTCTTCCTGTCGCCGTTGCCAAGCGGCCGCGAACTGCGCCGCATGGACCTCATCCCGCAGGCCGAACGGCATTCCGTGCTGTTGTCCGGGGCCATGAACCTGAGCGATGGTGTCGAACTCACCGCCGACGGACTGTACACGAAACGCGATTCCAGCACCCAGCAGCGCGATATCCGTCCTGGTGAGTCGATGGAAGGCCACTCGAATATCAATTCCGACAGCGAACAATATAGCGCCGCTCTCGGCGCGAATGTTGACCTGCCGCGGGCATGGAAGCTCAGAATCAATGCTTCGACCAGCGGTGTCGTCGAGGACAACGTGGTGGAACAATTCATCCCGGCGTATTCATTCACCAGCCGTTCGCAACTCGCCAGCAAGAGCACCCTCTCTGGTATCTCCGCCGTGGCCGATGGGGCCCTGGGGTCTTTCGGATGGTTCGAGCCGAGAATGGCGATTGGCGTGGAGACGCGCGAGGAGGGCCTCCTGTTCCACGAGCGTCTCAGCGGGACTGTCTACAACGATACCGATCGCAAGGTGCATTCGGCATTCGCGGAGCTGTCATTGCCGTTGCTGGGGACCCAGGGCGCGCAGCATCTGGACCTGTCCATTGCCGGCCGCTACGACGACTACAGCGATTTCGGCGATACCTTCAATCCCCAGTTCGGCCTGGCGTGGTCGCCGGTTGCGGGCGTGTCGTTACGCACCGCCTATTCTTCGGCGTATCGGGCACCGGCGCTGCGCGAGCTGAGCAACGGCGGTAATCCGGCCTATGTCTTGAACCGGGCCGACCCGCTCACCGGCGGAATGTCGCCCGTCTTGTTCTCCATTGGGGCGGCGGCGAATCTGCAGCCGGAGAAAGCCGACACCTGGAGCTTCGGCGTCGACTACGAGCCGGCATTCCTGCCGGATACCCGTATCTCGGTATCGTATTTCGACATCGACTATCGCAACCGTATCGACATACCCGCGGTCGGTACTGATTTCGAACTGGTGCTGCAACGAGAAGCGCGCTTCGCGGGTTTGGTCGACCGCAACGTCACGCTCGAGGATATCGAAGCCATTCGCCAGTTGACCAGCAACGGGGCCATCCTCAACGGCACTCCGCGGCCCTACGACCCGGCCACCGGGAGCGCCGGGGTTCTGGCCGCATTTCCGGATCTGGTGATCTTCGACAACCGCAGCAACAACATATCGACGGAAACCGCGCGAGGCCTGGACCTGGCTGTCTCCAGCCGGTTTCAGGCCGGCACCAGCAGCATCGATGTGGGGCTCAACTCGACCTACACCATCTCGCACAAGCGTTCGGTAACCGCCAGCAGTCCCGCCTTCACGCGTATCAATGAGGCCGGCAAGCCTGTGGGCCTGCGCATGCGGCTGAACGCGGGCTGGAGCCGTGGTGCGCTTGCGGCATATGTCTACGCGAACTATGTGGACGGCTATGTCGATCCATTCCAGATTCCGGCGGGGCATATCGGTTCGTGGACGACTTTCGACATGGTTCTGCGCCTGGACGGTTCGCAGCTGGGCAGCGCTGGAATGCTCGATGGCGTGAATGTCACGCTGAGCATCGACAACCTCTTCGACCGGGATCCACCGAGATTCATTGGCCAAACCAGTGGCCTGGCCTACGATGCGACCAATGCCGGCCCGATGGGCCGCTATGTGTCGCTGCGCGTCTCCAAGCGCTGGAATGGTCTGTGAGGGTCGCGGCAGTGGCGCATGGTGCGCTTTCGTCTGCAATTGTCATGGTGCTGCTGGCGGCTGCTGCGCTGCCTGCAAAGTCTCAGGCTTTGCCGGTGCCCGGCAAGTCGTCGGATCAGGTGACCCGGCATGCACCGTCGGCAGGGAAGCAGCGTTTCACGGTCGCCGACAGCATCGAAAGTTCCCGCCTGCTGGCGTTTTTCCCGCCGCAGGAGATTCGCTATTCACCCGATGGCGGCAGGTATCTCGCCATCGTCGCCAATGGCGATTTGCAACGTGATGGGGTATGGGCGCGGTTCATTACCGGCGGCACGCAGTCGCTGGACGCTGCCGAACCGAAGGTGGCTGCTCGGCTGTTCACTCATGCGCTCGGCAACGTCACTCCGACCTATGCTAATCAGATCTCCTGGCTGGGTAATGATGGGCTGGCGTTTTTGTGGCACGACGAGCAAGGCGCTCAGCAGGCCATGAGCCTGGATCTGGCGACCGGCGAGTTGCGGCAGCTCACTCGCCATCCGGGCGGCGTGCTCACCATTGCGGTGAGCCCCAAGGGCCGGGCTGTGCTTTACACGGCATTCGCGCCTCATGACGATTCAGAGGCGCGCCGCATGCGTGAGCGGGGTTTCGCAGTGCGAGCAGCTGAAGCGGCTGCCTTCCTGAACGGAGACATCGACGGTTGGGATCCCTGGCAGCACGTCGAGTTGTATGTCACGAGTGACAAACATCCCTCACCACGCAAGATCGCTGCGCCGAGCACTCGTGGCGCAAGTTATGTGCTCAACATGGAGTTTTCCTCGGACGGCCGCCATGCACTGGCTCAGTTGCCCACCGATCGCATCCCTCAGGAGTGGGACAGATATACCGACCATGCCTTGCGCAGCTACCTCATCCCGCTGGCGCGTCAGCGGCCTGAGAATTCCCGGCTGTCGCAGTTGTTCGTCGTTGATACCGAGCTTGCGGTCGTCCGGGAGCTGTGGAGCGCTCCAGCCTCCACCTATCAACGGTTCGTCTGGTCGCCCGATGGGCGCAGCGTCCTGATGGGACCGACGTTTCTACCTGCGGCACAGGCCGATGCTGCGGGGCTGGAGGGGATCGCGGTGGCGGAGATCGATATCGCCAGCGGCAGGTTCACGCAACTGAGAGTGCCGGCCGAGCTGGCAGCGAGGAAATTGCGCCCGGTGCGCTGGGAGGGCGACGTCGTCGAGTTGCAGGCGGTGAAGGATCCTGGCGTCCGCGTGTGGTTCAGGAAGCAGCGAGGACAGTGGCGCCTGCTGTCGCAGGAGCCGACGAAGCGCCGCGCACCGGTGCGAATCGAAGTCCGGCAGGACCTGAATACGTCGCCCGTGCTGCAGGCGGTGGATGGTGCCGCCGGGCGCGAACGCAAGATCTTCGAGTTGAATCCGCGCTTGCAAACGGATTTCACCTTGGGCCACGTCGAACTGGTTCATTGGCAGGGGGCCGATGGGATCAAATGGACCGGGCGCCTCTACCATCCGGTCGATGGCAAGACCGGACGACGTTATCCCCTGGTCATTCAGACCCATGGTTACTCGCCCACGGCGTTCTCGCTGATCGGCGACGATGACTACCCTTCGGTATTCGCGGCCCAGGCGCTTGCCAATCGGAATATTGCCGTACTGCAGATGGGGGACCCGGATCCATCGAATCCGCCTCAGGCGGGTGAAGGGTGGACAGCCTCGCCGCGAGAAGGGAAGGTTTACATGCGGGGCTTCGAGGGCGTGGTCAAATTCCTGCAGGATCGAGGCCTGGTGGATCCCGCGCGAGTCGGGCTGAGTGGTTTCAGCCGAACTGGCTGGCATGTCGAATACGCCGTGGCACATTCCGATATGCGGTTCGCTGCGGCATTGGCCGCCGACAACATCGATTCCAATTACGTCCAGCACACCATTCACCCGGTCTGGGCTCCCGAGTTCGCGATGAACAATGGCGCCGAGCCGTTCGGCGCCGGAATGAAAGCATGGCTGGAAGAGGCGCCGGCCTTCCAGGTGGAGCGGATCCGCACCCCGTTGCGCCTGCAGTTCAACAGCGGCGGCTTGCCCTACGCCCTTACCCAATGGGAAATGTTCAGTCGCCTGACCTACCTGAAGCGGCCGGTGGAGCTGTATGTGATCCCGAAGGTCGAGCAGGGCACTCACAATCTGCAGAACCCGGCGCAGGTTCTCGCCAGCGCGGGAGGTGCGGTGGACTGGTTCGATTTCTGGTTGAACGACCGCGACAGCGACGATTTCACTGACCCGCAGCAATTCGCTCGCTGGCAGAAGTTGCGTGAGCTGCGCGATGCGGCTTCGAAGGAACCGATACCGCCGCGGCTCGAGTGGCAGGCCACTCCCGTGTCGGGGTAGATTAGTCAGCGTTTTCCTCGAAGAATCGCCGCAGCGGGTTGGCGCAGCCCGCAACATCCCCTATACTGTCTGTCGGCTGCTACAACGCAGTCTTTGAATAACACAGGCCTCGCGCATGGATGACGCAATCATCTTGCGCGGTTGGTCAGCTTCGCGACACATCATTGCGCAGTATCGTCGCGAGCGCATTGCCGGGAGCTGTAAATGAATCAGCTACCCGTGCCCAGCGGTCCATCGATCCTGACACAGACGATCGACGGTTCTTTTCATTGAAATCCCAAGCCGCCGTGCGGGCAAGACACGGCAGCTGTTCGTAAACAACTCCAAGGTTCGGCGGCGCCCCGCGTTACCAACGCTGCGCTCGAATGACGAACCTTTCGAGCGGGCCTCACAGGGGAGGTCCGAATCCTGCAAAAGGAGGCTTGTTGATGACAAGAAAAAAGCGCCTGCTCGCGTTCGTTGCGGGCATTGCAACGATTCTCGCGGCGCAGGCAGGCGCAGTGACGCTGACCATCGCCACCGTCAACAACGGTGACATGATTCGCATGCAAAAGCTGGCCGACGATTTTACGCGGCAGCATCCGGACATCGAATTGCGTTGGGTGACGCTGGAAGAGAATCTGCTGCGCCAGCGCGTCACCATCGACGTCGCCATGCAGGGTGGTCAGTACGATGTGGTGACGGTCGGCAACTATGAAGTGCCGATCTGGGCCGCACAGGACTGGCTGGTGCCTCTCGACGACCTGGGCGACGACTTCGCCGAAGATGATCTGCTGCCCGCCATCGACGATTCCCTTTCCTACGACGGCAAGCTCTATGCGGCGCCTTTCTACGCCGAGAGCGCGCTCACCATGTATCGGACCGACCTGTTCGAACGGGCTGGCCTGTCCATGCCCGAGAATCCCAGCTGGAAGTTCATTCGCAAGGCAGCCGAAAAGATTACCGATCGCGCCGAGGGCACCTACGGAATCTGTCTGCGGGGCAAGGCGGGTTGGGGCGAGAACATGGCATTCGTCTCGACCCTGGCGCACTCTTGGGGCGCCCGCTGGTTCGACATGCAGTGGCAGCCGCAGCTGCAGTCGCGGGCCTGGCAGCGGGCGGTTTCGTTCTACGTGGACCTGCTCCGCAAATATGGCCCGCCAGGCGCATCGACCAATGGCTTCAACGAGAATCTGGCCCTGTTTCAGGGTGGCAAGTGCGGCATCTGGATCGACGCTTCGGTCGCCGCCTCCTTTGTCTCCGATCCGCGGCAGTCGACAGTAGCCGATGAGGTCGGTTTTGCCCTGTTTCCATCGCGTGGTGAATTGCAAAATCACGGTAATTGGCTGTGGGCCTGGAGTTTCGTGATTCCCGCGGCTTCGGCGAATATCGAAGCCGCCAAGACCTTTGTCGCCTGGGCTACCGGGAAATCCTATACGCAGCTGGTTGCCGCCGAGTCCGGTTGGGCGGATGTGCCTCCCGGCACGCGCCAGTCGCTTTACGCGAATCCGGAATATCAGCAGGCCGCGCCCTTTGCCGGCATCGTGTTACAAGCCATCGAAGCGGCGAATACACGCCACCCTTCCGTGCAGCCGGTGCCGTACGTCGGCGGAAATTTCGTTTCCATTGCTCCTTACCAGGGCATTGGCACCGTGGTGGGTCAACAAATATCGGCTGCTGTAGCTGGCCAGATTTCCGCGCGGCAAGCGTTGGTCAACGCTCAGTACATCGCCGAGCGTGAGATGGCTCGCGCCCGTTATATCGACTAGCCGCTTCCGTCACGGAAACGCTGCGCATCTTCCCGGGGAGATTCATGGCAAGCACGCATAGCGGGGCCACGGCCCGACTCATGCTTTCGCCGTCGGTACTGTTGCTGCTGGCATGGATGGCCGTGCCGCTGGCGATGACCCTTTGGTATTCGTTTCACGACTACCAGCTGTTGATGCCACGTGGCAGAGAGTTCATCGGCTTCGAGAACTATGTCTACTTTCTGACCGACCCGGCTTTTCTCGAATCACTGTTCAATACCTTCGGCTTGATCGTTGGTGTGCTGGCGATCACCGTAGCGGGTGGCGTCGGATTGGCGTTGCTGTTGGATCAATCCATGTTCGGCCAGGGTGTCGTCCGAGTGTTGGTGATTTCACCGTTCTTCGTCATGCCAACCGTTTCGGCATTGGTGTGGAAGAACATGTTCATGAATCCGGTGAATGGCCTGTTTGCCTGGTTGGCCCGGATCTTTGGCGTTGGCGCCATCGATTGGCTGGCACAGGTGCCGTTGTTGTCACTGACGCTCATCGTCGCGTGGGGCTGGTTGCCGTTCGCGACCCTGATATTGCTCACCGCGCTGCAGTCGCTGGACACGGAGCAAAAAGAGGCGGCCGAGATGGATGGAGCCAATGCGTTCGCGCGTTTCCGTCATATCGTACTGCCGCACCTGGCGCGCGCGATCACCATCGTCATCCTGATTGAAACCATTTTTTTGTTGTCGCTGTTCGCCGAGATCCTGGTGACCACCAATGGCGGGCCTGGCAACCAGAGCACCAATCTGGCGTACCTGGTTTACTCCCAGGCGCTGCTGCGTTTCGATGTCGGTAGCGCATCGGCGGGCGGAGTGGTCGCCGTGGTATTGGCGAACCTGCTGGCCTTCTTTCTAATGCGCCTGGTCGGCAAGAACCTGGAGGCATGAGCGATGGCACGGGCATCGACAAGTTCGCGCAGACTGGTTTTCAGCTTGGTTGGCTGGAGCTCGGCCCTGCTGATCTTTTTCCCCATTCTGTGGACCGTTCTCACTTCGTTCAAGACGGAAGGTGCTGCTGTGGCGATCCCTCCGCAGTTCCTGTTCTTCGACTGGACCACGGAGAACTATGCCGAAGTCTGGCAGCGGACCGATTATCTGCGGCATTTCAGTAATTCCGTCATCATTTCGCTGGGCTCGTCCCTGATCGGCCTGATCGTTGCCGTTCCCGCGGCGTGGGCCATGGCATTTTCGCCGACGCGGCACACGCGTGGCGTGCTGATGTGGATGCTGTCGACCAAGATGTTGCCGGCGGTCGGCGTGCTCGTGCCCATCTACCTGTTGTTCAAGAGTGCCGGGCTGCTCGACACCCGTACCGGGCTGGTCATCGTGCTCATGCTCAGCAACCTGCCCATCATGGTCTGGATGCTGTTCAGCTATTTCAAGGAAATCCCACGGGATATCCTCGAGGCTGCGCGCATGGACGGCGCGACGCCTAGTCGGGAGCTCCTGTACATCCTGGCACCCATGGCCTTGCCCGGCATCGCTTCGACGCTGCTGCTCAACATCATTCTGGCGTGGAACGAGTCATTCTGGACATTGAACCTCACGGCGGCGAGTACTGGTCCGCTTACGGCCTTCATTGCTTCCTTCTCGGCGCCCGAGGGGCTGTTCTACGCCAAGCTGTCCGCGGCCTCGACCCTGGCGATCGCTCCGATCGTGGTACTGGGCTGGCTGTCACAAAAACAACTGGTCCGCGGCCTGACTTTCGGCGCGGTGAAGTAACGGAGAGCCCATGGCCAGCATTGCATTGAAAGACATTTCCAAGAGCTTCGGCGGGCATGAGGTCATTCCCGGCCTGGATCTGGAAATCGAGCGTGGCGAACTGGTGGTGTTCGTGGGGCCGTCGGGCTGCGGCAAGTCGACTCTGTTGCGGCTGATTGCCGGGCTGGAAGAAGTCAGCGGTGGCCAATTGTTGATCGATGGCCACGATGCCACCCGGCTGCCGCCGGCGCAACGCGGTTTATCCATGGTGTTCCAGTCTTATGCCCTGTATCCGCATATGAGCGTGCGCGACAACATCGGCTTCCCATTGAAAATGGCCGGGCAGGACCGGGATAGCATTCAGCGTAAAGTGACCGAAGCGGCCCGTATCCTGAATCTTCAGGACTACCTCGACCGCAAGCCTCGCGAGCTTTCGGGCGGGCAGCGCCAACGCGTGGCGATCGGTCGTGCCATCGTCCGTGAGCCGGTGGCGTTCCTGTTCGATGAGCCATTGTCGAATCTCGACGCTGCTTTGCGCGTCAACATGCGCATGGAAATCGCTGAGCTGCATCGGCAACTGGGTGCGACCATGATCTACGTCACTCATGACCAGATCGAAGCGATGACCCTGGCCGACCGGATCGTGGTTCTGAATGCGGGCCGCGTCGAGCAGGTGGGAACGCCCTTGGAGCTCTATAGGCACCCCGCGACGCTATTCGTCGCTGGCTTCATCGGTTCGCCGCGAATGAATCTGCTCGGTGGCGCCGAGGCGGCGCAGTACGGCGCAGTCACGATCGGCATACGGCCGGAGCACGTGTCGCTATCCACCAGCGAGGGCAGGTGGCATGGCAAGGTCGGCCTCGCCGAGCATCTTGGTTCGGATACCTTCGTTCATGTCGAGATCGAGGGGCTCGGTGTCGTCACGGCCAGAGCCGCGGGTGACCTGAGCGTCCGGCATGGCGATTTGCTCTGGCTGACGCCGGACGAGCGCCAGCTGCATCGTTTCGACGGCCAGGGCAGGGGCATGGCCGCATGAGTCATTCAAGAGCGAGTTCTTTGAGATCTGAGAGATTGCCGGCAATCGCGCATTGCCGGCGGAGGTGACTGGAGCTGATGATCAATTTTCTTGGCAAACACATCGAGAGCGCCATCTTCGATATGGATGGCACCATGTTCGATACGGAACGGTTGCGATTCCAGACCATCAAGCAGGCTTCGCTGGAGCTGGCCGGCCAGCCCATCGAAGATCGCACCTTGATCGGCTCGCTCGGCTTGAGTGCCACGCGCGCCGAGGCCCTGGCGAAAGATCACAACGGCGAGGCCTATCCGTATCGAGACATCAGGCGTCGCGCGGACGAGCTGGAACTGCAGCACGTCAGAACGCATGGCGTGCCCATCAAGCCGGGCTTGTTACAGGTGCTGGAGCGCCTGCGGCGCAGTGGTCTGACGATGGCCGTTGCGACTTCCAGTCGTCGCAGCATTGCCGAGGAATACCTGATCAACGCGAACGTCCTCAAATACTTCGACATCACGGTGTGTGGCGATGAAGTTCAGCGGGGCAAGCCTCATCCTGAAATCTTCCTGCGCGCCGCCACGGAGCTGAGTCGCTCGCCGGAGTGCTGCCTGATGGTCGAAGATTCCGAGAACGGCCTGTTGTCGGCCAGCGAAGCGGGTGGACAGCCCATCTTGATCCATGACATCAAGGCACCGCGTGCCGAGGTTGAGACCCGCGCTTTGAAGAGCTACCCCAGCATGCTGGGCTTCCTGTCAGACCTGGCGGATTGCGTGCCGAAGCTCGGCGTGCCGGCCGTGACCGACCTTTTCCCGCAGGCCATCAATCAGATGCAGGTCGGCATTCACGGCTTCGGAGCCATGGGCGGAGGGTACCTCACGCAGGTGTTTTCGCACTGGGATGGCTACACCCGGCCCGGTGCGATCGTCGGTGTCACGGGCGACCAGTTGCTGTGCGACGCGGTCAATGCATTTGGCAAGTTCAGCGTTCGCTACGGCAAGCTGGCGTTCGACCAGCCCATCGAACATGTGCGTTTGATCCATATGGCCGATGAGGAGGGGGTCGCGGCCATCTACTGCGATTCGGTGATCGTTGGCCTGGCATTGCCGGAACAGGCAATCCGGCAGCAGGCGCCGATCATCGCGCGAGGATTGCTGCGTAGATATCAGAAGGGTGGTGGCGAACTCACCGTCCTGGTAGTGCTCAACAAGGTGGGTGGCGCCGACTATGTGCGTCGGCACGTCGAAGTCGCACTGCAGGCGATGGTGAATCGTTTCGAATGCGAGAAGATTCTGGCTGCGACGCATTTTTCGGAGACGGTCGTCAGCCGTATCGTCACGAGGCTGAGCCAGGAGTCTTTACGGCGCCAGCTGCGTATCAAGCACGAGTTGTTCGAGAAGAACCTCGCAGCCGTTCACAACGCTCAGGAGAGCGCTGTGCAAGGTCCCGGCGACGAACAGCGGCTGGAGCTGGATGAACGCGTAAGCGTGCTGAGGAATGCCTCGGTGCCAGCCAGAGCTCTGAGCCAGTTACATCTGATCCTGTTCAACAGCGAGCCGGACATGCTGCTGTATGCCCAGGGCGGCGGCGGCGTGCTGCGCCATCTGCGGCAAGTGAAGACGGTGGGCGACATTGCCCAGATCCAGACCATCAAGAATCGCCTGTGGAACGGTACGCACGCCATCGTGGCCTGGTACTCGAGCTTGCTGGGGCACGCAACGATCGGGCGCGGCATGGGCGATGAGCGTGTGATGGCGCTGGTGCGGCAACTGATCGAGAAAGAGATCAAACCGGCTTTGTTGCTGGAGAGCCCGGAGCTGGAGGCGGTCATCACCATGATGATGCGGCCGTTCATCGAGCGTTGTCGTTCCTCCTTCAAGGATCCGTGCAAACGGGTGGGGCGCGATCCCCTGCGTAAGCTACGCAGGCGCGAACGTATTCTCGGTAGTATTACATTGGCAAGGAAACACGGTATTCCTACGCCGGGCCTGGAGTTTGCCATTGCGCTGGCGATTCGTTATGCGCTGAGCGATGCCGCCGAACAGGACCTGGAATGCGAGTTGATCCGCGGCATATATGCGCGCAGCCCGGGCGTGGCCGCCGTATTGACCTATCGGGGCAACTACAATGGTCATCCTTATCAGGGGCTCGATCCGGTGACGGATGCCAAGTTGATCGCGGCGGTTGCCGAGCATTTCGAGAAATTGACCGATCCGCGCAGCCCGCACTGGCAATGGCCGCTCGATCTGGCCCGGCGTGAAGCGGCAGCTGGAGCGTCCGGCGGCACCGGCGCGGCCAATGATGTGGAGCTTGCTTCCGCAGCGGCGAGCGGCCTGTGAAAACTGAAATTCTCGCGCGCGTTTCGGCTTGAGAATTTTTCGTCAAAACCCATAATCCCTTGGGCGTATTGCTCGCATGGGGTCGTTCCATCATGTCCGCGCTACGGGGCACGTAGCGGCGAGAATGGGAAGAGCACCGAATCCATTCGGTGCTCCGGGGCGGTTATCTTCCCCAATCCTTAGGTTCTACCTCACTCTTTCGGCGGCAAGCCGAGCATGATGCGCTCGATCCGACCGGCCACCTTGCCGGCGCCCACGTCCTTGCCGATGCTGTTGGCGATGACGGCCACCGTGACGTGATCCTGCGGAAATTGGTTCAGCGAGGAATTGAAGCCGGGGATGCCGCCACCGTGGCCGATGCGCTGATGACCGTCGACATCCACGATGGACAACGCGTAGCCGTACTCGTACGAGCCCTTGTTTTTATCGTCGGGCCGCGGCGGCATGCCGGTGCTGCTGTTCTTGCCGTTGTTCAGCTTGCCCGGTGTGATCATGGCCTGGAACGAGGCGGGCTTGAGAATCTTTCCGCCGAACAGCGCGGCATTCCAGTGAGCCAGGTCGTCAGCGGACGAGCGCATGGCGCCCGCGCCGCCGGGGATGGTCATGGAGAGGAAGTCCGCATTATGGAATTGCTTGAGGCCGGTTCCATCATAGCCGGCCACGCGGCCGGGAACGATCTGGCTCTCGTCGTCGAGCGCGGTGTGCTTCAAACCCAGTGGGCCGAAGAAGCGGTCGTGCAGGACGGTGGCGAGCGGCTTGCCTGACACTTTCTCGACGATGCCGCCGAGAATGAAATACGCCGTATTGCTGTAGTTCCAGGCGGTGCCTGGGGGGAAGTCCTGGGTCTTCGGCAGTCTTGCGAACTGTGCGATCCAGTCATCCGTGGTGCGGTTCTGGGCGCCTTCCCATTGCATGAAGCTGGCATCGGCGGTGTAGTTGGAAATACCCGACGTATGATGCAGCATCTGCTTCAGCGTGACGGAGTCGGCATTCGGGAAAGCGGGATAGTATTTCGACAGTTTGTCATCGAGCGACAATTTGCCTTCCTCTTGGAGCTTCAGCAGCGCCACCGCCGTGAACTGCTTGGTGACCGAGCCGATGAGGAAAACGCTGTCGTTGTTCACCGGAACGTTCAGTTCGAGGTTCGCGGAACCGTAGCCCTTCACCAGAACCGGCGCGCCATCCTTGTAGACAGCGACCTGCAGGCCGGGGCTTTCACCCGCCGCGATCGCGGCTGTCGCCACCTTGTCGATGGCCGCCGCCAGTTCGGCATTGCTTGCCGCCAGCGCCGTTGCGCAGAGCAACACGCTGCATACCGCTCCGACCGCCACCTTTCGCATCGATACGATCATCTGATTCTCCCGTGTGGAATCTGGCCATGCTGAATCTTGTCATGCTGGTTCTGCATCCGATTCATCCCGGCTGTGGGCGGTCCTGACGACAGCCCCGGGACGCTGTTCGTGCAAAATAGCTTTGCCCGCAGCATACTCAATCTTGACGTATCGTCAATAAAATTTCTCTTTTGGAAAAATTAAAACAGAATCCAGCCGCTGCCCTCTGGCTGGCGCGGTACCCTGGTTTCTGTTATCGGCCCTCAGCCACAGAAGGCGCGAACGATCTTATCGGTCTGTGGATCGGTCTCGATGGTCACCCGCTCTTGCCGGTAGTCCATGGTCACGCCCTGACCAGGCTGGATCTGCCGCACGATGGATGCGCCGGTGGCCTGTTTTGCCTCGGCGTCGCCGATGCGGGATTTGCCGGCAAGGGCATTCGCGGCATCGGGTCGGCATATGCCGGGCGCACCCTCCGTTTTAGCCTGCGGTTGGGGGTGGTGGCAGGCCGCCAGAGCCAGGACGGTCAGCAGCGTGGCTGCCGTGTTGAATAATTTCAGCTTCAAAACGAGTCCTCCCCTGCCCATGGACAGTGCCGGGTACAGTGTGTCATATGGCACCGAACGATGGCGAGGACATGACCATGATCATGGTGAGGCTGAGCGGGTGAGCGCCCGGTTCGCGGGCAAGACGGCGATCGTCACCGGCGCCAGCCGGGGCATCGGCCTGGCCATCGCCGAGCGGCTGGTGGCCGGCGGTGCCAAGGTGGTCATTACCGCTCGTAAGCGGGAGGCGCTGGATGAGGCCGTAGCCGCCCTTGGAGGCCCCGAGGTCGCGCTGGCGGTGGCTGGCCGGGCGGACGACACGGCTCATCAGGACGAAGTGATTGCCAGGGCCATCGCAGCTTTCGGCAGCGCGGATTTCCTGGTCAACAACACCGGCATCAATCCGGCGTACGGCCCGCTGATGCGGATCGACCTGGAGGCCGCGCGCAAGATTCTGGAGGTCAACGTGATTTCCGCGTTGTCCTGGGTACAGAAGGTGAATGCCGCCTGGCAGCACGAGCACGGCGGCGCCGTGGTCAACGTGGCTTCCGTGGCTGGCCTGCGCCCGGCGCCGGGTATCTCCTTTTATGGGGTGTCCAAAGCCGCGCTGATCCATCTCACCCAGGAGCTGGCAGTGGAGCTGGGCCCGCGGGTCCGGGTCAATGCGGTTGCTCCAGCGGTGGTCAAAACCCGCTTTGCGGCCACTTTGTACGAGGGGCGCGAGGACGAGGTTGCTTCCGCCTACCCACTCAAGCGGCTCGGCGTGCCGGAGGACATCGGTTCGGTGGTCGCCTTCCTGTTGTCCGAGGATGCCGCCTGGATGACCGGCCAGACCCTGGTCATCGACGGCGGGGTGCTGCTCCGGGGAGGTGTATGACGGTATGAGGGGGCTGTCGGTTTTCGTGTTGCTGCTTCGTCCTTGTCCCGAGAGTTCGTTCAACTGACGACTAACCGGAGACAGGTCATGGCCAGAAATGCGATTTGCGTTTGGTATGAGAGTGAGGCTGAGGAAGCGGCCAGGTTCTATGCCCGAACGTTTCCGGACAGTGCCGTGACAGCGGTGCACCATGCCCCCGGCGACTACCCGGATGGCAAGCAAGGGCAGGTGCTCATGGTCGAATTCACGGTGGTGGGGGTGCCGTGCCTGGGGCTGAATGGCGGCCCGGCTTTCAAGCACAGCGAGGCGTTTTCGTTTCAGATCCTGACCGAGGATCAGGCTGAGACCGATCGCTACTGGAATGCGATCGTCGGTAATGGCGGCGCTGAGAGCGCATGTGGTTGGTGCAAGGACAAATGGGGCCTGTCCTGGCAGATCACTCCACGCGCCTTGATGGAGGCAACCACCGATCCTGATCGCGCGGCGGCGAAACGTGCGTTCGATGCGATGATGACGATGAAAAAGATCGATATCGCGACTATCGAAGCTGCACGCCGCGGACCGGCCCCTTAGGGGCCGGCCTCGCCGGGAAAAAAATATTTGCGTGCGGTAGACATCACCTCCCGCGTATCGCTCTAAAGCTCCGGAACCCGTCGCAACAGGCGGCGGACAATGAGCTCGACAAGAAGCGGGGGAGTTGATGCGTAAGAAAATACTGCTGGCAAGCGTAGTGGCGTTCGCCATCGCGAACCTGGCGCAGGCAAGTGAAACCAGGCAAGCGACCAACATTCCTGCGCAAAGCCTGTCTTCCGCGCTGCGCACTCTGGCCAAGGATCGCAACGAGGATCTGATTTTTGCGACTGGCGACATCGGTGCGCTGAGCACCAAGGGCGCTTCCGGCAACCTGACCATCGATGAGGCGCTCGATCTGTTGCTGCGCGACAGCGGCTTGACCTATCGCCGTCTCGACGAGAAAACCATCAGTATTCTGCCGGCAACGCCGGCGGCCAGTGCCGACACGCAGTCCGAAAACACCGTAGTGGTCGAAGGTACCACCATCAACGATCCAATTTTGAGTTCGAGAACGGGCGATACGCTGCGGGAGCGCCCCCAGTCGGTGACCGTCGTAACGCGCGAGCGCCTCGACGAACAGAATCTGAACAGCGTGGCGGATGCACTGGATCAGGCGACGGGCATCACCGTCACCAATGTGAGCTATACCACGCAGAGTTTCTATTCGCGCGGCTTCGAAATCAGCAACATCCAGCTGGATGGCGGATCGCCGTTTTCGTTCAATAACTTCGGCTACAACCAACTGCCCGACCTGGCGATCTACGAACAGGTCGAGGTACTGCGTGGCGCGGATGCCTTGTTTTCCGGTAATGGTCAGCCGGGCGGCACCATTCAACTGGTCCGCAAGCGCCCGACAAAGAATGCGCAAGCGGAAGTTGCCGCTTCGGTGAGCCGCTATGGCAGCCATCGTGGCCAACTGGATGTGTCAGGTCCGCTGGCTTTCGACGGGCGGCTGCGGGGCAGGGCGGTCTATGTCAATGAGGAGCTCGGCTCGTTTCAGAGGGTTCAGGACAGTACCCGTGACTTGATCTACGCGACGCTCGAGGCCGATCTGACGGACAGTACCGAATTGATGGTCGGTGCAACGCATGACAAACGCATAGCGCCGCACGGTGGCTTCGGCCTGCCGCGCTACGCGGACGGGCGTGACCTCCATCTGCCGCGCTCGACGGTGCTATCGGCCGACTGGGCTCGATTCGATACGACCACCACGGACATGTTCGCGCGTCTCGACCAGCGTATCGGCAATGACTGGAGCCTCCGGCTCAACTTCACGCGTACCCGCCAGGAGATGAACAATCTGAAGCAGTATGCGTACGGCAGCGTCGATCCGGAGACTGGGTTGATCGGCGCCATGTATGGTTCCGACGAACTGTTTACACCGACCCAGAATCTGGCGGATGTCACGCTCAAGGGATCGTTCGAGCTGTTCGGCCGGACCCATAAAGTGGCGATCGGCGCCGACTGGCAGGACATCAAGAGCGGCGGGAAGGTGTGGGGCCTGCCGATGTATACGGACCTGGATCCGTTCAAGTTCGATCCGCTTGCTTTTCCGCAGCCGGGTCGCACCGTGATTCCGACCCAGAAAGTCACGTGGAACCAGAAGCAGAATGGCGCCTACGTCAGTTTGAGTCTGCAACTGTTCAAGCCATTCCGATTGCTCGGCGGAGCCCGCTACAGCAACTACGAGTACGAATACGGGTACGATTTCTTCAATACCACCACAGGCGCGGGGACAGGATCGTTCAGCCAGAAATACCAGGACAACGACGTGGTCACCCCGTATGTCGGGTTCACGTATGAAATCAACGACAACTGGACCGGCTACGGCAGCTACGCCGAGTCGTTCGAGTCCCAGGCGAGCTATATGAAGAGCCCGTTCCCTGGCGGTGACCCCTTGGAGCCCAAGACCGGCGACAGCCTGGAGTTTGGCATCAAGGGCGGATTGTGGGACGGCCGCGCGGCGACGCAGGCCGCGGTCTATCGCATCCTGCGACGCAACGAGGCAGTGCCCGACCTGGGCGCCCCGCCCATGAGCTTGAACGGGATCAACTGTTGTTACTTGGCGCAGGGCGTCGTCGAGAGCCGCGGTGTCGATCTCGAGATCAACGGCGTGCTGCTGCGCGGCTGGACGATGTTCGCGGGATACACTTTCAACGAGAACAAATACAAGAGCGGTTACGGCGATAGTTCTGGCGCCGCGTTCATGCCGCAGACGCCCAAGCACCTGTTCAAGCTGTGGACCACTTATCAGTTGCCGGGAGCCTGGTCGCAGTTGAAGCTCAGTGCGGGACTCAACCTGCAGAGCAGGAATTATGTGAGCGGCACGGTTGTTACCTACGACCCGGTCACCGGTGTTGGATCGGACGGGACCCCGTATAGCTTCTCGCAGGGCGGCTATTCGCTGGTGAGCCTGCGCGCGGAATACGCGTTCAACGACAACTGGTCGGCATCGTTGAACGTCACCAACCTGTTCGACAAGACTTACTACCAGACCGTGGGCAGCACTATCTGGGCGAACTGGTATGGCGCGCCTCGCGGCTATGCATTCAGCATCCGCGGCAAGTTCTGATGCCGATGTACTCACCTGGCGGCCTGGCGCCAGGTGAGTGCCGCCGGTCCGCTGCCTCTGGAGATCCAATGTTTGGGGTTCTCATCCGCACGTCGCTGTTTGCGGTGACTTTGCTCGCGCCGAGCCTGGCATCACCCACCCTGGCCGCTGACGCCGAATCGGCGGCTTCTGCTGCAAAGCAGCGTCTCTCCCTTGCTGATGCCGGCCGCGAGATCGGCATCAGCGATCAAGTGATTTCGCCGGACGGTAAGCGTGTCGCGGTGCTGATCTCGCGCGTGGACTATGTCGACAATCGTTACGCCAGCTCGTTGCTCGTCATCGATGTCGAATCGGGGCGGCAGCTGCCGCTGGCTTCCGAGCGTGCCCGAATCAGCTCGCCACACTGGTCACCATCAGGCAATGAGCTCGCATGGCTGGACGCGGAGCAGGGCGGCCAGGCACAGCTCTACGTTTCCCCGGTCACGCCCGATTCGCGGGCCACCCGTGTGACGGATGCTCCCCGAGGCATCGGTTCTTATGCCTGGAGTCCCGACGGCCGTCATTTTCTGATCACCTCGACCGATGCACCTGTGCAGCGTATCGGGGATGAGCGCTTCAACCTGTCGTTCGAGGTGACCGATGGCGACTACCTCCGGCAAGGTCCGAGCGCGATTGCCTATCTCGGCGTGATTCCATCCACCGGCGGCGCAATCAAGCGGCTCACGGCGAGTGATCGCCCGCTCGGCTCTTTGGGCTGGGGAGTGGACGCGGTATGGATCGACAAGCGTTCCATCGCTTACATCAGCATGCCCGGAGACTATGAGGCGGCCACGATTCAAATCGTGGCTATCGAGGGCGGGTCCCGGCCCGCTGCGGACCCTTCCAAGCCGCGACTCGCGCCGTTGCAGTACCTGCTTCCCGCATCGCCCGATGGTAACTGGATAGCGTTTGGCCAGATACGGGGCCAGTTGCCGTTGTGGCAGGCCAACGGTATCGCGGTGATGCCTGCTTCGGGTGGAGCGCGCAGGGACGTAACCGCCGCGCTCGACCGGAGCTTCCGTGAGGCGGTTTGGCTACCCGACTCCAAGAGCCTCATCGCTGTAGCCCCGGACGGGGTGCGCTACTCGGCATGGCAAGTGTCAATCGAGGGCGCGGCGCGCAAGCTCGATCTCGGTACTGTCGATATGCTGACCCGCGTGACGGTCAGCGGCACCGGCGCGCTGTCCTTCATTGGCACCGAAGCACAGCGTCCAAGCGAGGTGTACTACAAGAAATCAGCCAGCGCGAAACCGCGGCGGTTGACGCACTTCAATGATGCCATCGCCGCACTCGACCTGGGGCGCACGGACCGTGTGCAGTGGAGCCTGGATGGCTTCGAGCAGGACGCTGCCCTGATCTATCCACCGGGATTCCAACGGGGTAAGAAGTATCCGCTGGTAGTGAAGATTCACGGCGGTCCCATGTCCTCCTCTGCCACCAGCTTCACTTTCCTCGATCAGCTGCTGGCTGCGCAGGGCTGGCTGGTATTCCAGCCGAACTATCGTGGCAGCAATTCGAACGGCGCGGCTTTTCAGAACGCCGTCATCAACGACTCCGGCGAGGGCCCGGGACGCGACATCATGGCGGGCATCGCGAAGCTGATCGCGGCCGGTATCGTCGATGAGCAACGCATCGCCGTATCCGGCTGGTCCTATGGCGGTTATCTGACTGCCTGGCTTACCGCGCACTACCCCGATGTGTGGCGGGCGGCGGTGGCCGGCGCGGCTCCCACGAGCTGGTTCGATTCATACGACCTGTGCGACCAGAACCGCATGTACGGCTATGCCTTCGGCGGATCGCCTTGGACGCATGACAATGCGCTCAATTATTGGCGTCAGTCCGTCATGCCGTACTTCGCCCGGATTCGCACCCCCACGCTCATTCTTGCCAACACGGGCGACATACGAGTGCCGGTCACCAATGCCTACCATCACTACCGGGCACTCAAGGACAACCAGGTGCCTGTCAAGTTCATCGCCTATCCGTTGCGTGGACATACGGTAGGCGACCCGGTGAACCAGCGCGACTTGAATCGTCGCTGGGTGCAGTGGATCAAAGAACGGTTCGAGAGGCCGCCGCGGGCCGAATCCTCCACGATGAGTTCCGCCGGCATGGCGAAGGAAACAGCTAGATGAATCGGTACAAGCATTCCATGATGGGGCTGCCCATGATGCGGCTACTAGGGGTTGTCGTCGTTCTGTCGTTGACCTGCATGACAGGGCAGGCACTGGCGGACGAGGCGCCGCAGCGTCGGGCGGTGGACGCCCTGTTCGCCAAGTATGATCGGAGCAGCGGCGCGGGTGTCGCTGTCGGTGTCTACCAGGCGGGCCAACTGCGATATGCCGGTGGTTTCGGCATGGCGGAGCTGGAAAACAATATCGCCATTACTCCCGATACGGTCTTCCCGTTGTCCAGCGTATCGAAACAGTTCACCGCATTCGCGATTCTGCTGTTGTCGCGCGAGGGCAAGGTCGATCTCGATGCCGACGTGCGCACCTATCTTCCCTATGTGCCTGACTTCGGCCAGCGAATCACTGTGCGCCATTTGCTGCTGCATACCAGTGGCTTGCGGGATGTCTGGGGCATGTTCTGGCTGGCGGGGATCGATGCCGCCCAGGGTGGGCAGTCGCTGGCGTTGAAAATGGTGCAGCGCCAGCGTGCCTTGAATTTTGCGCCTGGCAGCGAGCATCAGTATTCAAACACGGGTTACGTGCTGTTGGCGGAGATCGTGAAAGCGGTAAGTGGACAGTCGTTACGCGCCTTTACCACCGCGAGAATCTTCAAGCCGCTGCGGATGGACCATACGCTGTTTCTCGACGACGCGACGGAGTTGGTGCCGCGCCGTGCGACCAGCTATTGCTGGAAGTATTTCTATTGCCAGAACGAAGCTCAGGCATGGCGTCGGGAGCTGGGCGGCACCGATGTCATGGGGGCGACGGGGATGTATTCGACCATCGGGGACCTGGCCAGGTGGGCCGGCAATTTCACCAACCCGGTCGTGGGCGACCGGGCGCTGATCGATGAGTTCACCCGCCTGGGGCGATTGGACCAGGGAGCGCCCATCAACTACGGTTTTGGCCTGTGGCATCGAACCCTGGCGGGACATGAGGCCGTCATGCATGACGGTGCGAATGAGGGATTTCGGTCCGTGTTCGTGGTCGTGCCGAAGGAGAATTTCTCGGTCGCGATCCTGGCCAACACCATCATGGGCGTCGAGGAGCTGGCGGCGGGGATCGTGAGTATTTATCTCGGTGAGAAGCGCCAGGAGCCCGCCAGTCTGCCGAAAGTAGTGGCGCCAGATGCCGCCACTGTGGCGGCATTGGTGGGGCACTATCAGCGCATCGGGCAGGTTCACCTGGTGTTCGAGCGGCAGGGCCGGCAACTGGTACAGCGTACCTCGGCGGACGAGCCGCCGGTGGCGTTGCTGTTTCGGGCGGATGGCACGTTCGATGCCGGCGTCGAGCAACGCGGTAACGGGCAGTACTTCCGGCCGGTTCGCGATACCAGCGGACAGGTCGTCGCCGTGGATCAGGGGACAACCGGTATAAATCCATTCACCGACGCCGGTGTACCGATGCGCTACTTGCGAGTGCCCGCGCTCGAGCGCGGCAAGCTCGATTTGCACGAATTCGCGGGGGACTATCGTAGCGAGGAACTGGATACCACCCTGCGGCTGGTGGTCGAGAACGGCACGCTGATGCTGGAGTCATTCCGGTTGCCGACCTCGATGGCGCTCCAGCCGATCTATCCGGATGCCTTTCAGGGCAAGCGCTATTTCACCCAGATTGTGATGCAGCGCGGAGCTGACGGGCACGTGGCCGCCCTGCTGGCAAGCAGCAACAGCGACCGTAACGTGCGCTTCGAGCGCGTGAAGTGATGTGTACCGGAGCGACCATGAATTCCCGAACTGCTTTGCGCAAGACACTGCTGATGATCGGCATTTTCGCCGCCGCGGCGCCAATGGCGTCACTCGCTTCCGATCGGTTCTCGCCGCTGCGCGAGGCGATTCGGCAGGAAATGGTCGAGCAGGGAATCCCGGGGATGTCGGTGGCTGTCTGGAAGAACGGCACCATCCTGTGGGAGGAAGGCTTTGGCTGGGCGGATCGGGAACGGCGGATTGCGGCCACGCCGCACACCATGTTCGCCCTGGCGTCCTTGTCCAAGACCTTGACGGCAACCGGTCTGATGACGCTGGTGCAGGCCGGCAAGGTGGATCTCGATCGTCCGATGAACGACTATCTCGGTGACGACAAGCTGACGGTTCGAATCGGCGATCCGGCCGCCGTGACCGTGCGCCGTGTGGCCAATCACACTTCCGGACTGGCCGAAGGCTCTCAGTTCTTCTACGGCGATGAGGTTCGAGACACGCCCGCGCTGTCCGAAACGATTCGGCGCTACGGCATCGTGGTGGCCTATCCAGGCGAACGCTATGTCTATTCCAACGTGGGCTATGGCGTGCTCGGATACGCCATAGAGAAGGTGTCCGGCCGCAGTTACGCGGACTACATGCGTGAAGAAGTGTTCCTGCCATTGGGCATGACGCGTTCAGCCGTGCTGGTGCCCCAGGAGCTGCAGCCATTCGCAGCGACCCGCTATATCCACGGCGGCGAACCGATAACGGCCTATGGCTTTGGCGAACCCGGCTCCGCGGCGGTGTATTCCAGCGCGCATGACCTGGCGCGGTTCGGCATGTTTCTCCTCGGCCAGCGGCAGTCCGATCAGCGGGCGATTCTGAGCGGCCAGTCCATCGAACGAATGACCAGCGATGCGGTCCCTACGCTGACGCGCGCTGGTCTGGTGAGCCAGAACAGCTACGGCGTGGGATTGACCCTGTCGAACGAGGGTGGTTACGACGTCATCGGCCATAACGGCTCGATGACGGGTACCAGTACCGTCTTTGATCTGGTCCCGAAGGAAAAGCTTGGCTTGGTGGTGCTCGCCAACGCGAACGAATACGCGCCCTGGACATTGCGCGAGAAAATACTTCGTCACATGTTGCCGAAGTGGCGTGAACCTGCTGCTGCGCCCGCAGCGGCGCCTGCCGGACCGTTCGTCCCCGAACCCGCGCTGGTGGGAGTCTGGAAGGGCAGTGTGCATACCTACGAAGGTGAACAGCCCATGCAGCTGCAGGTGCTTGCGTCCGGCGATGTCCATGTCAGCATCGGCGAAGCCGCCCAGTCCGGTATGAGCAGTCTCCAGCAGCCGTCGTTACTCAATCAGGTGGTTTTCAGGAACGGCGAACTCAGGGGTTCGACGCTGGCGCAGATCGAAGTTTCGGACACGCAACGCTACCGTCACACGGTGTCGTTACGCCTGAAGTTGCGGGGCGACACGCTCAACGGTACGGCTTCCGCCATCTCGGTGTATGGCAGGCAGGGCATCTGGACCTATGCCTTGCCCTATTGGACGGAACTGAAGAAAGTCGCGGCGCAGTGAACGCCGTGGGGCCGGGCTTGGAGCCCGGCCCCCACAAGAACAAACTAAAGAGTCGAGCTGGCGGGGATTACCAGCGACCGCCGCCGCCGCCGTAGCCGCCACCGCTGCGCCCACCGCCATAGCCACCGCCGCTACGACCACCGCCCTTGGGCTTGTCCTGCGCTTCGTTGACCTTCAGGGGACGACCGCCCATGTCCTGGCCGTTCAGGGCCTGGATCGCGCGGGCAGCATCGGCGCTCGGCATTTCGACGAAGCCGAAGCCACGAGGGCGGCCGGTATCGCGATCGTTGATCAGGCTGACCGAGTCGACGGTGCCGTGCTGTTCGAACAGGCTGCGCACAGCAGCTTCATCAGCGCTAAAGGGCAGGTTGCCCACGTAAATCTTGCTCATTGCAATGAACCTTTCAACAGGAGAACGGAAAACGACAGGCGTACCCTCACCGGCACATGCTGCCTCTTGGATCGGAACAATTTCGAAATTTCGGACCTTGGTGAAGGCGTCGCCAAACGGCGCAGGCAGCAAGGAAAACAAAGAAAGGGTCACGAGCCGGCCGCGAATATACATGTTTATGCGGCCGGGAGCGCAAGCTTCTGTACAAACGTCATTTCAGGGCGTATGGGGCCGCCGTCAGGGGGGCGGGGCGTCCTAATCTGCCCAGGCCATCCGGCTGCCTCGTGACGGCGCAGCATCAGATGCCTATTTTTGATAAAAAAGCATATAAAACAATATATTAGAGGGCGACAGGGAGGCCGGCACCAGATTGCGGCGGTGCGCTGCAATCACCGTCTGTCCCGCAGAACGCTCCTTCACAATGCCGACGCGCGTCGGCGAAGATCGTATTTCAGTCCAAGCCGGAGCATCGGATGAATAAACGTTCAGGGTGGGTTGTCTGGGGGATGGGTGTACTTCTGAGCTGCCAGGCGCACGGCGCCGACTCGAATTCCTACCAGGACGTCACGCTACGGCTGAACGAAGGGACCTGGATGAGCCTGGATGTGAGTCCCGACGGTCAGAACATTGCCTTCGACCTGCTGAACGACATTTATATGATCCCGGCGAGCGGCGGTGAGGCCCGGCTGATCCACGGCGGTCCCGCCACGCAGCGCAGTCCTCAATTCAGCCCCGACGGAACACTCCTTCTGTATTTGAGCGACGAGACAGGGGCTGACAACGCCTGGGTCTCGGCGCTGGATGGCTCCCATCCGCGGCAGATCAGCAAGGAAACCCTGGCCATGATCACGGGCCCCGCCTGGGGCGCTGACGGCAAAGCGATCGTCGCCACCAAGACCAACGCGAGCGTGTTCGAAATGCGCACCTCGGAGATCCATCGGCTGACGCTGGAGGGCGGGACCGACGAACTGATTGTCGAGGCACCCAAGAGCGGCAAGGATCTTCAGGAGGCGCGCGTGTCGCCTGATGGCCGGTACCTCTACTACACGGAGCGCCGTGGGGGTGACCATTATGTTTACGTCAACTCGGGCCTCGGCAATTTCCTCATCCGTCGCCGCGATCTCAAGACCGGCGAAACCGTCGACCTGATTGGCGGGTTCGGCAGCGCGACCACGCCACAGGTTTCCCCTGACGGCAAGTACATCGCTTTCATTCGCCGGGTGCAGGCAAAGACGGTGCTGTTCCGGTACGACGTGGACACGGCGACGCAGCATCCGGTCTACCAGGATCTGGATCGCGATCTGCAGGCCGACTACATCCCGCAGGAGCACTACTACCCGGCGTTCGACTGGTTTCCCGACAACCGTCATGTGGCGATCTGGGGCAAGGGGCATCTGTTCAAGGTCGATATGCAAACGGGGCAGGCCGAACTGATCCCGTTTCAGGCGACCGCCAGGCATCGTATTCACAATGCATTGCGCGTACAGCACAACCCCGCGCCCAACGAGGTGAAGGTCAGGATCGTCCGCCAACCGGCGCTGGCGCCGCGCACCAATGAAATCGTATTTCGCGCACTAGGCAAACTTTGGCTTCAGGACTACGCGGGGCGCCAGGAGCCGCGCCGCCTTACGAACTCCACGCAGGCGGAGAGCGATCCGAGCTGGTCACCCGATGGCCGCTCGATTGCCTATGTCGAGTGGAACGACGAACTGGGATCGGCACTCAAAGTGCGCGCCGCGCGCGGTTCACAGGAGAGAGTGGTCGTGCGTAGCCGTGGTGTCATTCGCCAACCCGTGTTCTCCCGCGACGGTAGGCGACTGGCCTATCGGATCATGGATCCAGAGCCTTTGATGGGAGGCAGCGCCGATGCCCCAGGGCTCTACGTCGTGCCGGCTGACGGAAAACAACCCGCCAAGTATTTGACCGCGGCGTCTGCAGTGTCCCAGTTCTCCCAGGACGACCGGCGCATCTATTTCTTCGGCGCGCCTGACTTCATGGGGCGCAAGGCGGTCAAGCTGCAAAGCATTTCTGTCGACGGAGGTGAGGTTCGTGACCATGCGTACGCACAGACCGCTGATACCGTGGACGTATCTCTGAGCCCGGATTTCCAATGGGTCGCCTTCAAGGAGTTCAATCAGCTGCATGTGATGCCCTATCGTGAAGGCGACGCGGCGATGGAGATCACTGCGGCAGGACAGGGTGTGCGCAAGCTGACCGTGACCGGTGCATTCGATGCCGCCTGGAGTGCCGACTCGTCAGACCTTTTGTGGATGCTCGGGCCGGATGTCTACACCACTTCGCCCAAGGCTGCCGGGCTCGTGGCGACCCCGGTGCGCACCGTGCATTTGAGTGTGCCGACGGATGTGCCGCAGGGCACGATAGCGTTCGTGAACGCCCGTGTCATTCCCATCAAGGATGACTCGGTGATCGAGAACGGGGTGGTCGTGGTCGAGCGAAACCGTATCAAGGCGGTGGGCAAGACCGGCAGCGTGGCAATTCCGGCTGGCGCCAAAGTCATCGATCTCGCCGGTAAGACGCTGATGCCGGGGTTCTTCGATGCTCACGGCCACATCGACTGCTGCTGGGGCGGCATCATGCCGACCAAGCATGCCACGCGGTATGCGGCGTTGGCTTACGGTGTCACGACCAACTTCGACCCGTATACCACCGAACTCATGAACTATGAAAGTACGGAGATGACGCTCGCCGGTGCAATGGTCGGCCCGCGATGGCTGGGGTCGGGGCACGTGATCTATGGCCGGTCGGGCAAACCCGATCACATGTTCGATCCCATCGGCAGTCTGGAAGATGCTCGCAACATCGCGCGCCGCAAGGTTGCGCTCGGCGGCAGCATCCTGAAGAGTTACAAGCTGACCACGCGCGGGCAGAGGCTGCATCTGTTGACGGCCGCGGCGGAAACCGGCCTCATGGTGGACCTGGAGGGGGCCGGACACTTCTACGACAACGTCAACTCCATTCTCGACGGCTATACGAATCTCGAACATAACCTGCCGGTCGCCACCTACTATGACGATCTTCTGCAGCTGTTCGCGCATACCTCCATGTCGAACACGCCGACCCTGATCGTCACGTTCGGCGAGTTGTTTGGCGAGAGCTACATCTATCAGCACCAGGAGCCGTGGAAGGAATCGAAGGTACGCTCGTTCATTCCGGCGGTGAACAACGCCTATAACCCGATCTTCGGCGATGGCGACGCACCGATGCACGTGCGTGCGATGGAGTCGATCCATTATGCCGACGAACTGTACGATGTCGGCTTCCGCTCAGTCGGGCGTTCCGTCAAGCGCCTCGATGATGAGGGCGTGACCATCAATGTAGGCTCCCACGGCCAGGCGTCGGGTATCGCCATTCATTGGGAGATGCAGCTGCTTGCCGAAGGCGGCATGTCGCCGCTGCGGATTCTGCGGGCGGCCACCTTGAACGGCGCCAAGACCTGGGGCTTCGGCGCACAGCTCGGCAGCATCGAGCCCGGCAAGCTGGCCGATCTCATCGTGCTGGACCGGAATCCTTTGGTGGATATTCACAACACCAACAGCGTGCGCTACACCATGGTGAATGGCCGCCTCTACGACGCGGAGACCATGAACGAGATCGGCAATTACGACCGCCCGCGCACCAAGTTCTATTGGGAAATGACCGATCGGCACGGCATCGACTGGAATCCGGCCTGGGCGACGGGGGCAACACACTGATGGCAACGTGGATACAGACCTTCGGCAAGGCCGCACTGCCGTTCCTGGCATCGGTGGCCTCAGCATGCGTCGCCGCCGGCGAACCCGCCTGTGTCGACTGTCCGGCCCTGGTGACCATCCCGGCGGGCAGTTATCAGATGGGCAGGACCGTGAACTATGGCTACGGGGACATGGATGGGCCAATGCATTCAGTCACCCTCCAGCAGCCATTTGCGCTGGCGAAGAACGAAGTGACGCTCGGTGAGTATCGCAGGTTCATTCGCGAGACAGGGTATGCACCGGAGCACAAGTGCAACGTTTACAAGGCCGATGCGAAATGGTTCGTCGATCCGGCACGCAGTTGGGATGACCCGGGATTTGCCCAGCAGGACAGCCATCCGGTGGTCTGTGTCAGCTGGCGCGATACCCAGGCTTATCTCAAGTGGCTGAATGCCAAGACCGGCCAACAGTTCCGATTGCCTTCCGAGGCCGAGTGGGAATACGTCGCGACGCTTGCGGATCTGGGGGATTCGCGCAATGGCGGTGGCGTCACCCATGACAACGCCAATATCGGCAAGGTCGAATGCTGTGGTGGCGAAGTCGGCGGGCGTGACCAATGGCAGTATACCGCGCCGGTCGGAAGCTTCGCGGCCGACAAATTCGGGCTCAATGATATTCGCGGCAATGTCTGGGAGTGGCAGGCCGACTGTTACCACCAGGATTATCTCGATGCTCCGGCCGACGGCAGCGTCCGCGAGTCGTGTCCGGACAGCGGCTATCACGTGGTTCGCGGTGCCAGTTATGGCGATGGCGGTGAATACCTGTCTGAGCGTTTACGTTTGCGCGGCACCGAGGATCAGGGCTACTTCACGGTGGGATTTCGGCTCGCCCGGACCTTGACGCCCGGGGCGCCAGACATGCAGGCCAGCACGCCAGCGCAGATCGCCCTGCCGGTTACTGGAATGCTCCAGGCGATTCGCCAGCGCAAAGCCGAGGCGATCGACGCGTACCTGTCGAGATCGACCGACCCAGAGATCCTGTACTACTGGGGGGACAAGGTCACGGGCCGCCGCAACATCGTCCAGTGGCATCGCGAATGGTTCGAGGAGCAGGGTTGGAGCCTGGAGCCGGAGCGGCTCGACCATGTCTTCAGCGATGAGCGACTGGCGCTGGTGAACTACACCATCGAGTACATCAAGAGCGCGGAGCGAAAATTCAAGATCCATGTCGCCTGCACGCTGCTGCGTGAGCAGGAGGGCTGGAAGATCGCCCGCATCCAACAAACCCTGCTCGAGGGGCCGAAGTAGCATGAGAGCACGCGCATCCCTGATCATAGCAACTCTGCTCACGGTTACGGCCCAGGCCTCGACTCAAGAGGGGCTGACGCCCATCGTCAATACCGCGCAGAAGACCCTCACATTTGATTGGCCGATCATGCGTATCGGTACCGGCGAGTACGAGGAGGGGCCGACGGGCGTGACGGTCTTCCACTTCACCCGCAAAGTGCTCGCGGCGGTCGACGTGCGTGGCGGCGGGCCCGGGACGGTCAACACCGACTTCCTGCGGCTGGGTTATGAGACGCCGGAGCTCGATGCCGTCGTGTTTGCCGGCGGTTCGTGGTATGGGCTCGAGGCGACCACGGCGGTGGGCACGGCGCTCAAGGATGACGGGCTGCGGGACGGCGGTTGGATGAGCCTTGCGCTCTCGGTCGGTGCCATCATCTATGACCTGGGCGATCGCCGCTTGAATGAAATCTATCCGGACAAGGCGCTGGCGCAGGCCGCGTTTCGGGCGAGGCGTCCGGGAGTGTTTCCTCTTGGGCCGCACGGCGCCGGCCGGATGGCCAAGACGGGCGGGTACTTCGGCTGCAATGCCCATTCGGGCCAGGGCGGCGCATTTCGCCAGGTCGGTGATCTCAAGATCGCGGCCTTCGTGGTGGTGAACGCGCTCGGGGTGGTGACGAACCGCGATGGCACCATTGCGGCGTGCTACCGCGATGCAAGCTGGCCCAAGGAGGTGCGAACGGCCGATCTCGTGGCGGGGCTGCCGGACAGCCGCAAACCCGGCTGGCAGGGCCCACCCATGCAGGCCGATGCCAAGCGCAACACTACTATCAGCCTGGTGGTGACCAATCAGGTCATGAATCCGGCGGAACTGCAGCGGCTGGCTGTCCAGGTCCATACCTCGATGGCGCGCGCCATTCAGCCGTTCGCCACCGAGTTCGATGGCGATGTGCTCTACGCGGTATCGACCGGGGAACTGGCGCGCAAGGAGAATCCCGCCATCACCTCGGCGGACATCGGCATCATGGCTTCGGATGTGATGTGGGATGCGATCCTGTCGTCCGTGCCGGCCCAACCGATTGCCGCGCAGCCGAATTCGAAGCTGAAGCCAGTGTCGGCGGAGCTCGACCGGGTTTCCGGTACCTACGTATTCAGCGAGTTTGCAGAGCTGGCTGTGACGAACCAGGGGGGCAAGTTGTTCGCTCAGGCGACCGGCAAGCGCAATGTGTTCGCCATCCAGCGTGAGCGGGCGGTGGAGCTCAGGCCCGTGACCGCGGGCGAGTACATGGTTCCGGGACGTTATCCGTTGACCGTTCGTTTCGAGGAGGGGCGGGTGGTCCTGAATCCAGGTGCCTGGCAGCAGATCGGGGCCAAACGCCAGCGGTGACTCAGGCTCACCGTCGGACGCGGCATTGGCAACTGCGACGACGGCGTCGACGAGTATATATGAGCGCCATGCCGACTACCGGAGAGCGCATTTTGTATCGAGACGACAGCTCACCCGAAGCGGGCCAGCAGGCGGAGGAGGTGCGCCTCGCCTATGCCGGCAAGTTGCTGCCGGCCCGGCAACTACGGTTGTTCGGCACCCCGGATTGGGTCTTTTGCACGCGCAAGATCGGGCGCGGCGCCAACGTCTTCCCATTGCCGCGGGCCGAGCATCAGATCCATGACCTGCCCGTGCAGGCCAATGGCCAGTATTTCGATCTCGTCGACTATGTATCACGCAATCGCGTGATGGGCCTGCTGGTGCTGCAACACGGCAAGATCCTGCTCGAACATTACGAACCGGGTCTCGCCGCCACGACGCACTGGATTTCCATGTCCATGGCCAAGTCGGTCAGTACGGCGCTGGTGGGTGCGGCGATCCAGGACGGATTCATAGGCAGCGTCGACGACCCGCTGACACGCTATCTGCCGCAATTGGCCGGAGGGGGATACGACGGCGTCTCCATCAAACATTTGTTGCAGATGACGTCAGGCGTGAGGTGGGACGATACGCACACCGATCCCAACTCCGAACGCCGCCGCATGCTCGAGATGCAGATTGCCCAGCAACCCGGTGCGATTCTGGGCTACCTGACCCGACAGCCCCGCACTGCGCCGCCGGGTACCGTGTGGAACTACAGTACGGGTGAGACCCACGTGGTGGGGGCGCTGCTGCACGCTACGGTGGGTGGCTGGGTTGCCGACTACTTGTCTGAAAAGATCTGGGCGCCGTTTGGCATGGAGTCCGACGCCACCTGGTGGCTGGAAGCACCAGGCGGCCTGGAGGTTGCCGGCAGCGGCATCAACGCAACACTGCGGGACTATGGACGCTTCGGTCAGTTCATGTTGAACGATGGGATCGCGGGATCGACCCGCGTGCTGCCGCCGGGCTGGGTCCAGGAAGCCGCTTCGCCGCGGCAGATCGGCGGTCAGCGCATCGACTACGGCTACATGTGGTGGTCGGTGCCTGGCGCAAACGGGCGCCTGGAAGATGGCGCCTTCAGCGCGCGTGGCATCTTCGGTCAATACATCTACGTCAACCCCAAGCACCAGATCGTCGTGGTGGTGCTGAGTGCGCGCGCCAAGCCGCGTGGCTCCGAGGCGATCCTCGATAACGACTTTTTCAACAGCGTGGTCGAGGCCTTGCGTTAATGGCAGTGGCAGTACCCAATCAAGAGCGCATGGCACGCCCACCAGCCGGGACGTTCTTCGGGCAGCCGCGGGGTCTTGCCTATATCGTGTTCACGGAAGCCTGGGAGCGCTTCTCGTTCTACGGGATGCAGGCGCTGCTGGTGCTGTACATGGTGAGCCATCTGCTGCAGCCGGGAACAGTGGAGCACGTTGCCGGGTTCACGGGCTTCCATGCGGCCATGGAGGCCGTATTCGGCACGCTTTCCACCCAGGCGCTGGCCTCGCAGATTTTCGGTCTTTACATCGGGCTCATCTATTTCGCTCCCGTGCTCGGCGGTCTGCTGGGTGACCGCGTGCTCGGGCGAAGTCGCGCCGTGCTGGCGGGTGGGGTTCTGATGGCGGCAGGTCATTTTCTGATGGCCTTTGAACAGGCGTTTCTGATGGCGCTGTCGCTGTTGGTCCTGGGGTCGGGATTGCTCAAGGGGAATCTCGCCGCGCAGGTGGGTGGGCTGTATGCCAAGGATGATCCGCGGCGCGACAGCGCCTTCTCGATCTACTGCATGTCGATCGTGGTGGGCGCGTTTCTGGCGCCGCTGGTCTGCGGCACACTGGGTGAAGTGTTCGGGTGGCATTATGGTTTCGGGGCGGCCGGGGTCGGAATGCTGGTCGGCATAGCCATCTATATCTCGGGGCGCGATCACCTGCCTGTGGATGCCATCGTCGGGCGCGATCCGCGGATTTCCAAACTCCAGCCTGGCGATGGCCGGGTCATCGCGGCACTGCTGTCCGTGCTGGCGATCACCGCGCTGTTCTGGACCGCGCAGACGCAGGTCTGGAACAGCTATCCCTTGTGGGTAAGGGACCAGGTGGACCGACAGTTGCTCGGGTTCACCATTCCCGTCACCTGGTTTCAATCGCTCGATTCCTTTGCGGTGCTGGCGCTCTCACCCCTGGTGCTGTGGCTGTGGCGCCGGCAATCCCAGCGCGGCAGCGAGCCGGGAGATCTGATCAAGATCGCCATGGGGTGCGCCTTTTTTTCGTTTGCGTGTGTGCTGCTCACGATCGGGGAGTGGCTCTCGGGGGATGCTCCTACGTCACTCGTTTGGCCAACCGCATTCCATTTCGCGTGCGCGGCGGCCTATCTCTACACGGCGCCGACGGCACTCGCACTCGTGTCGCGCGCAGCACCGGCATCGGTCAATGCCATGATGGTGGGTGCCTACTATCTGGCGCTGTTCGCTGGCGGCATCATCAGCGGCTGGCTGGGCAGATTCTTTGAAGTTCTCTCAGCGGCGGATTTCTGGTTGTTGCATGCCACCATTGTCGGTAGCGGCACGGTATTGCTCGTACTGCTGCGCTCTCGATTGCTGCGGGCGCTCAAGCTCGAGCCGGTCGCCAGGGCCCGCGGGGCCTGAGCGTGGACGGGCCCGATCGGTCCGCAATCAGGCCGGTGCGGTACCTGCACCACGAATGGCAACTTTGGCATCTGTTCAAAGCCGCGCGGCCGGCTCATCGTCGAGCCGAAGATCATCCTACCTTGGGGAGGTTCGGGATTCCATGAGCAAGTACTCGCACTACATCCTGGCAGTATCTGCGATCGCAATAGGGTATCCGGCGATCTCGTCGGCCCAGGAAGCGACCCTGGAAGAGGTCATCGTGACTGCGCAGAAGCGCGAACAGCGATTGATCGAGGTTCCAGTCGCCATCACGGCGATCAGCGGTGAGGACCTTCAACAGCGCGGCTTGAGTTCGGTACAGGACATTTCGTTCGCGGTACCCGGGCTCACCATGCGCGAAGACGGACCCGGCAGCTACACCATCTTCATGCGTGGTTTGAGCAACCAGTATGGGAGCGATGCGCTGGTGGGCGTCTATCTGGATGAGGCGCCCCTGTCGCTGACGGGCTTCGATCAGCTCGATTCACGTGTCCTGGACCTGGAGCGCGTCGAAGTGCTGAAAGGTCCTCAGGGGACTCTCTACGGCCAGGGCTCGGTCGCTGGAGCGATCCGCTATATCACCAAGAAGCCCGTGCTCGACGCCTTCGAGGGCAGTATCGAAGCCTCCGAGGCTTTCATCGACGGCGGCGACACCAAGGAAACATTCACCGGCATCGTCAACATCCCGGTCGTCAAGAACAGGTTCGCACTACGCCTGGCGGGCACCGTGGAGCAGGGCGGTGGCTGGCAGGATCAACCCGAGGCGAACATCAAGAACGGCAACAACCAGGACCTCGTCAACTTTCGCGCCAAGGCGCTGTGGCGCATCACCGATGCGCTGACCGCCGATGCAATGGTCGTCATTCATCGTAACAAGAGCAAGTTGGGCCTTGGCTTCGAGAACCCGGATCGTACCATTACGGTCGCGGTCGATCCCGCGCGTGTGCTGATCCCGAAGAAATTCGATTACGACCTGTACAACCTGAATCTGACGTATGACTTTGGCGGTGCGCAACTGCTGAGTTCAACCACTTATATCGATCATCACCACGAATATCCGTTCTCCTACATCGGAGGTCCGGAGACTTTCTACCAAGGCGCGTTGGAAGGTACCGATGCCCGCTACAGCCGCGTCAATCAGTTCTCGGAGGAAGTGCGCCTTACCTCGACGGGCGAAGGGCCGTTGAGCTGGACACTCGGCGGCTTCTATCGTTCGCAGAACAATCAGCTTCAGGCCATCTACGATACGTTGTTTGCGGGTTTCTATTATCCGCCGGCCTATTATCTCGACCGCAACAGCTACAGCTCTTATGCCGTGTTTGCGGACCTGGGCTGGAAGATAACCGAGCGCCTGGAGGTAGGGGCGGGGGTGCGATACTTCGAGGATGATCAGGAAAATTTCGACGGCACTAACACCCAGACGGCGTCATTCGACTCGACCGATCCGCGCGTCTACGCATCATTCAAGCTCGCACATGATTTGAATCTCTACGCAAGTGCCGGCAAGGGGTTCCGCAGCGGTGGCTTCAATGCCAATGGCCAGCCCACCTACGGTCCGGAATCCCTGTGGAGCTATGAGCTGGGGTTGAAAGGACTCGCCGCCGGTGGAACGTTGAGCTTCGAGGCTTCCGTCTATTACAGCGACTACTCCGACATGCTGCGTCGCGGCCTCGTGTTCGTGCCGGATGGGCAGCCGCAGTTCCAGCAGCTGACCAGCAATGTGGGCGCGGTGGAAGTGAAGGGCGTGGAGGGCGGCATCACCTGGCGGGCCACGGATCATCTGACGCTGAACGCGACCGCCTCTTATATCCATAGCGAGATCACCAAGGTGAACGCGCAGGATGCGACCAACATTGCGGGCGACGCGGTGGATTATGTACCCAAGCTCTCCTATACGGTCGGCGCCCACTACAACTTCGATCTGGGAACGCTGCCGGGCTATTTCCGGGTCGACTACAGCTATCGCGACAAGATGAGCTACATAGATCGCACCAGCTTCCCGGCGGAGAATCTGCCGCAGTGGTCGGATGACATCGGTCTGGTGGATGCGCGCGTCGGCCTCACCTGGAACGCGGCCTGGTTCGAGCTCTATGCCATGAACCTCACCAATGAGAACAAATGGATCGATCCCTATCACGATTGGACGAACGCCAACCGCACACGTCCGCGCGCGATCGGACTGAAGGTGGGTTATAACTTCAAGTGACGATCCTCATCTTTCTTTTCATCGCTCTGGTGACGGGCACCGTCGAGGCAAAGACCTTGACGGCGTGCCCCGCGGGCGTCACCAAGGGGTGCGATTTCACGGGTAATCAGGCCATCCAGGCCGCGATCGACAAGGCCGATGACGGCGACAGGGTTCAAGTGCGCGCAGGCGTGTACACGCCGGAGAAGTTTGTCGATGTTCCGTACCAGCAGTATCTGATTCGCGGGGCGGTGGTGCTCCGGAACAAGCGCCTTACCGTGGCTGGAGAAACCGGAGCGGTCATCGATGGGACCGGCGCACCGCCGGTCTCCGCCATCGTGGTGGAGGGCGGTGAAATTACGCTGAGCAACCTGGTGCTGCGAAACCTGCGCGCTGGCGACCCTGAAGACGATCTGTATGAGGGACACGGTGTTTTCGTCATCGACGCGGCGGCGGCGCTTCACAATCTCACCATCGAGAAGTACGCGAAGATGGCGCTGACGGGTCGAGGCAGTGCACGGATCGTGGCTGAAAGGCTGCGCATTCAGAGCGGGCATGTGGCGATCTGGCTGGAAGAGTCCGCGCACCTGCAGCTATGCAACAGCGTGGTGCGAGGCAATGAATCCGCGGGCCTCGCCATCTATCTCAATTCCTCGGCCAATATCTACAACTCGGTCTTCGATGCCAATCATGACGACGGATTGTATGCGGATGACGAGGCGAGCATCTTCGCGACCAACTCGCTGTTGCTGAACAACGGCCCCTATGGAGTGCGCGTGGTGGGCAATTCCCGCGCCGTGTTACGCCACAGCGTGCTATTCGGGAACGCGGTGAAGTCCTCCAGTCCGGAAGGCAGGCAACAGATCTACTGGGGCCCGGGAATAGTCGAAACGGATCCGGGCGTCAATGCTCTCTATGTTGCGGCTGCAGCGCGCGAAGGCGATCCTGACGTGCGTACCGCGGCACTCGCCAAGTCCATGATTGGCCTGGGTGATGTCGCCGCTTGCCAGGCGGCTCCCTAGCCGTTCTCATTTTGTTTCGAGGCCTATTCCATGTCCACACGCTCTCGCACCACCCTTGATTGGCAAAAGTTGGACAGCGCGCATCATGTGCATCCGTTCAACGATCCCAAGGCGCTCGAGAGGCGCGGTGTGCGGATCATCGAGCGTGCGGATGGCGCCTACGTGTGGGACAGCGATGGCAACAAGATCCTGGATGGCATGGCGGGCCTGTGGTGCGTCAACGTGGGATACGGCCGACAGGAACTGGTCGATGCGGCGGCGCGGCAGATGCAGGAGCTGCCGTACTACAACACTTTCTTCCAGTCCGCGACGCCGTCACAGATCGAGCTGGGCCAGGCGCTGGCGGAGGTGACGCCCCCGGGGCTCGATCATTTCTTCTTTGCCAACTCCGGCTCCGAAGCGAACGACACCGTCATTCGCCTGGCCCGCCACTACTGGCATGTGAAAGGCAAGCCGGGCAAACGCACGTTCATCGGGCGCAAGCTCGGATATCACGGCAGCACCCTGGCTGCCGTCAGCCTGGGCGGCATGGCACCCATGCACGCACTCGACAAAGTTCTATTGCCCGGGTTTGCGCACATCATGCAACCGCATTGGTATCTGCTCGGCGGAACCCAGTCCCCGGAGGAATTCGGTCGCACGGCGGCTCAAGCACTGGAGGACAAGATCCTGGAACTCGGGCCTGACAACGTGGCGGCTTTCATCGGCGAACCGGTGCAAGGGGCGGGGGGCGTCATCGATCCGCCATCGACTTACTGGCCCGAGATTCAGCGCATCTGCCGCAAGTACGACATTCTGCTGGTTGCCGATGAAGTGATCTGCGGCTTTGGCCGTACCGGGCAATGGTTCGGCTCGCAGACCTATGGTATCGAGCCTGACTTGATGCCGATGGCCAAGGGGCTCTCGTCGGGATACCTGCCCATCTCGGCGGTGGCGATGAACGGGCGGGTCTTCGAAGTGGTGCGCGAGGGCGGGCTGCTGGCGCATGGATACACCTACTCAGGTCACCCCGCGTCCTGTGCAGTGGCTCTGGCCAACATTCGCCTCATTCAGCGCGAGAAGCTGGTGGAGCGGGTGCGCGAGGATATCGGGCCGTACTTCAGGATGCGGCTGCAGGACCTGGCGGATCGACATCCGATCGTTGGCGAGCTGCGTGGTGTGGGTCTGTTGGCCGGCCTGCAGTTGGTGCGCGACAAGGCGGCCAGAACACTGTTCAAGCCCGAAGATGACGCGGCCAACAAGTGCCGTGACTTCTGCTTGCAGAATCATCTGATCATGCGCGCGGTGGATCAGACCATGGTGTTGAGTCCGCCGCTGATCCTGACGCGGGCACAGGTGGACGAACTGGTCGCCAAGGTTCGGATCGGCCTCGACCTCACGGCGAAGCAGTTGGAGGTAGGCTGACGAATTCGCGGAGGGTTCAGTCCGCTGTCGCTGTCCGCAGTTCCGGGTGCTGCTCGGCGATGGTGGACGTGAGCCAATGCCGGAAGCGGCGTACCAGGCCCGTCTCCCAACGGTCGGCGCGGGCGATGAAGTAGTAGATTCCCATCGCCTTCGGCAGGAAGGCCGGCAGGTCGTGCCCGACTTCCACCAGGCGGCCGGCGGCGATGTCATCCGCAGCGATCAATTGATTGGTGAGGGCCAGGCCGCGGTCATGGCGTGCGGCGTCCATGGTCAAGTGGCCCTGCCACAGCCGCGGGCCCGTGAGTTCCACGTCATCGACAACTGCGTGCGCGGCCAGCCAGTTGCGCCAGCGGTCGAAGTTTTCCTCATGCAGTAGCTGCATCCGCAGCAGATCTCTCGGGCCGGTCAGGCGCGGGGCGTTCGCAAGATAGCTACTGCTTGCCACCGCTATGATCGGGACATGGACTGCTTCGGCGGCGCGCAGGTTGGATGGCAACTGGAAGCGCGGCGCATAGTCAGGGACGAGCCGGATCTCGAGGTCGGTATCCTGCGGGAGAAATTCGGCAGTGCGATCCGCAGGCCGTAGTTCGACATCGACTCCGGGATTGTTTTTCTCGAAATCCCCCAGGCGTGCCGACAGCCAATGCGCGGCGAAGCCGGGCATACAACGGATGTGCAGGCAGCGATTGTCGCCACGCTTCATGAGATCGATGGTGGCGGTGGCGATGAGATCCATCGCCACCGCAATCTCGCGGTGATAGCGCACTCCATCTTCGGTAAGGACGGTTCCACCAGGCGTGCGTTCGATCAGCCGGGCGCCGGTCCAATCTTCCATCGCACGCAGATGGCGGCTCACCACGGCATGATCACGGCAGAGATACTGAGCGGCCTTGCGGACTCCACCGAGACGGGCGACAGCGTCGAAGGCGCGCAACGCCTCAAAGGGCGGCAATGCCTTGCGGGAAGGGAGCTGCGAGCTTGGCAGCCTGGTCCACAATTTCTCGTCGGAGATCATCGCGGCTCCTAGCAGGGTACTCACGGCTGCCGGATGAAGTCCCTATTAATTATGATGTTGCGCCGCTGGCAGCACGCGAAACCCCATCGCGGAGATGGTGCCACGAAAGCACCGCCCCCTGCAAACGGCCGGCACGGCTGCCAAAGCCGTGCCGATGCTGGTTGGCTGGGCCAAATAGCTGAACAAGATAGCTGAACCCGATGGAACTGGTGCCGTTGCGGCACCACTACTTGCATGTTTGGCAGCGCTGCAACGGCAGGGGACACCCTATCGTTCGAGTTCGGCCACCCATGACTACAATGCAAAAATTCCACGCTCATTGGCCCACGCTGGCTCTGCTCGCCGCCGGCGTGTTGCATACCTTGGTACTCGGCACATTGCCGCTGTTCGTCGCCGGCATGGTCGCCGAATTGAATCTGGGGGAACGCGAGGTCGGCTGGCTGGCATCGGCGGACATGGCGGGCAGTGCATTGGCGGCAGTGTGCATCATAGCGTTCGTGCGGCGGGTGCCATGGCGGCCTATCGCGTGTGTTGCCATCGCACTGGTCATCGCCGGCAATCTGACCGCAACCCGTGCCACCGGGTTCGAGACACTCATGCTCACCCGGGTTGTCGCGGGGATCGGTGGCGGACTGATTCTGTCGATCGTGTTCGTCGGCTTGTGTCGGTCCACGAGCCCCGATCGCTACTTCGGACTCTATACGTTCTCGCAGCTCGGGTTGCAGGCATTGTTTCTTTCCTTCGTACCTTCGATTCTGAAGGCGTACGGAGTCGATGTACTGTATCTGTTGTTCGCGGCGATCTCGGCGGGCTGCCTGGTGTTCGTTCTGTCGTTCCCGAAGTCGGCTCCCTCCGCCTCGGGCGCTGATGCGCCGATCGCGAATGCCGGAGGCAGCAGGCTGTCACCGAGCGCGATTATCGCGCTTGCGGCGCAGGGTATCTATTTCCTGGCGCCTGCCGCGGCCTGGGCCTACTTCGAACGGATCGGGCAGACGTTCGGGCTGACGCTGGACGCTATCGGACCGGCACTGGGGGCCGCGGCCGTCGTTGGCATCACCGGTGCCGCGTCGGTCGTCGTGCTGGGTACACGCATTTCGCGCATGACATCCATGGTGCTCGGCACCGCCTTATCGATCGCCACCGTCGCATTGTTGATGGGCGGCTCCGGATTCGCGGCCTTCCTGGTCGCGGCGGCGCTGTTCAACTTCGCCTGGAATTTCACCTTTCCTTATCAGATGGGCACGTTGGCCACCCTGGACGACAGTGAAGCGGTGCCCATCCTGAGCTTGCTGGTGCAGCTGATGGGGCTGGCACTGGGACCGCTGGCGGCATCATTCCTGAATCCCCAGGGCGGTTATCAAACCATTCTCATCGCCTGCATGGGCTGCTATGTCGCGAGTCTGGTCTTGTTCCGGGTCGCCGAGCGCAAGCGGGCTTCTGTGTCGGAGCCTGTCGAGTTCAGCAAGCACGTCCAGGAGGTCGGAACGTTTTCGCTGCGGCCACTGCGGATTCCGCAGGATATCCCTCTGGTGCATGACTGGGTGACCCGCGAATATGCCAAGTACTGGGGCATGCAGAACAAGTCGGTGCAGGAGGTCGAGGCGATGTACCGCGAGATCGTGCGGCCCGGGCACGTGCGGGCGTTTCTTGGTCTGTATGACGGTACGCCTTCGTTTCTGGCGGAGTGCTATCGACCCAGCGAAGACGTTCTTGCCGCTTACTATGAGGCATCTCAGCGGGACCGCGGCATGCATATCCTGATCGCACCTATGCAGAAGCGCATTCCGCGCTTCACCTGGCATGCATTCACGACGGTCCTGGACTATCTTTTCAGCGACCGCAGTGTGCAGCGCGTCGTGGTGGAGCCAGACATCCGCAACGAAAAGGTCCATGTTCTGAATCGCCGGGCGGGATTCGTGGTCGAGAAGACCATTGAATTGCCCGCCTCGCCGGCGCAGCCGGCGAAGGTGGCTTTGCTGTCGATCTGTACCAGGGAAGCCTATGCGGCGGCATCGAGCGGAGGAAATGATGGATAGCCGGGAATATGCCGACTGCGATGCGGTCGAGCTCGCATTACGTATTCGCAGTGGTGTGTTGTCCGCGCAGGAGGCTGTTTCGCACGCCTATCGCCTCATCGATCGTATAGATCCCGACATCAACGCATTTGTCTCGCGCGAGGAAGTGGCAGCGCGACGTGACGCCGGTACGACATCGAGCGGCCCACTGGCAGGCGTTCCGATTGCGATGAAGGATTGCGTCGGGTTCGCGCGCGGTTCACCGCGACGTTTCGGCTCACGACTTACGAACGTCATGCAGTTTGATCATGACGACGAAGTCATCGCGCGCTATCGGGCGGCGGGACTCATACCTATTGGTACCACGAACGTCCCGGAGTTTTCGTCCTCGCTCTCCACGGAGTCGGTGTTGCATGGCCCCTGCCGCAATCCGTGGAACCCGGCACATTCGGTGGGCGGATCGAGCGGTGGAGCCGCCGCCGCGGTTGCTTACGGTGCGGTGCCGATCGCCTACGCCAACGATTCCGCTGGCTCGATCCGTGTGCCTGCTTCCTGCTGCGGTGTCTTTGGCTTGCGGCCCAGCCGTGGCCGCGTGCCCACCGGACCGCTGCTCGGCGAGATTTGGTACGGTCTGTGCTCGCACCACGTCATCACCCGCAGCGTTCGCGACAGTGCCGTTGCGCTGGACATAGGCGCCGGCATCGACGTAGGGGCGCCGTACGGTGCCCCGAATCCGGTACGGCCCTACGCCGAGGAATGCACGATTGCACCCGGGCGGCTGCGAATCGCCGTCAGCGATGGAGCCGCGCAGGGCGTCGCCCTCGCAGGCGAATGTTCCGAAGGATTGGCGGCCACTGTCGAGCTGTTGCGCGAGCTCGGGCACGAAGTGTATGCAGCCTCGCCCGAGTACAGCGGCGCAGAACTCCGGGACCGGGTCACAACATTGTTGTCAGTGGCCCTTGCCGAGGAAGTTCCGGCGTTGGCCGCGGACGCCGGCCGGGACATCGGACCGGATACCGTCGAAGCCTGTCATCGCGAGTTGATCGAGCGTGGCAAGCGGATCGCGGCGACCGAGCTGTCGCGAGCGTTGAACTACAGGACTGCGCTCGGCCGGATTCTGGGGCATTTCCTGCTCGACTACGATGTGCTGCTCACGCCCACGCTGGCGGAGCCACCAGTAACCTTGGGCACGATCGATGCCAACTCGCAGGACGTTGATGCCTACCTCGAGCGCATGTGGAATGTTTCACCGTTTGCCGCCCTGGCAAATCTTTGCGGTGTGCCCTCGATGAGCGTCCCGCTGCACTGGACCACCGGGGGCCTGCCGGTCGGCATGATGTTCACGGCTGCCTACGCGAATGAAGGCACGCTGTTCAGGCTCGCCGGCCAGGTGGAGGCCGCCCGGCCGTGGCGCGACCGGCATCCGGCCCTGAGCGCCTGGCAGACCAACGCCTGAGGATCAGAGATGTGAGCCCCTCCCGTCACGGCAGGGTGGCGCTCACACCTCTCAGCGCGCCGGCTGATCGGACACGATGCCCTTGCCTGGTAGAACGCCGGGAACCAGCGAGCCCTTGTCGATCACCAACGTGCCGTTCACGACGACGAAACGCATGCCGACGCTGCGCTCGGTGGGGTGTTCATAGGTGGCCTTGGCATTCACGGTTGCGGGATTGAACACCACGATGTCCGCGTCGGCCCCTTCCTGGATTCGCCCCTTGCGCCGTGCCGCCACGGTGGCTTTTTCCAGTCGCTGCGCCGGCATCAGGCTCATCTTGCGAATCGCGTCCATGAGGCTGATGGTGCGCAGTTCACGGACGTAACGTGCCAGGATCGTGCTGTAGGTACCCGCATTGCGTGGATGACCCATTTCGCCGTCGCTGGAAATCGACATCAGCGGATTGGCGATGACGTCGTCGACGATTTCCTGGCGATTCATGAACAGCACCACGGGCAGCGACTTCGGCCCGGCATGGAGTTCATCGAAGCGCTGCTTGGTCAACCGCTCGCCCGTATCCGGCAGCATCAATGAGTCGTAGCTGATGCCGAATTTTTCCTGCCAGCCCGGATTGAAGAGCGCGGAATTGATCGAGGTCATGCCCGCAATGTAGGGGTATGCCTCCATGGTGATATCGAGTCCGCGCGCCTTTGCGCCAGCCACCATGGCGGCGCATTCCGGAGCCTCGGCCAAGCAGGTGGAATTGACGTGCATGATCTGCAGCGGTGCGCCGGTGATCGCTGCCGCCGCTATGACCTCGCCGACGGATTCGATGCTGGAACCGGGCTCTTTGCGGCCCACGCTACGGATGTGGGTGAATACGGGTACATGGCGGCTCGCGGCCAACTGGAAGATATGAATGACCTCTTGCCGGGTCGCGCCAGGCACGTATTGGATGCCCATGCCGATCCCCAGGGCGCCGGCATTGATGTCGCTCTCGAGACGGGACTTCATCTGGGCAACCTGATCCGGCGTGGCCGGGTCATTCGTCGCGTGGCCACTGGGCGGAATGAGTTCGGTCGCCGGCAGGGGTGAGCCGAACGCGGCGGCACGCGCAGCCGCGTGACTTGCGGTCGTCCCATAATTGATCAGCGACCGTCCGGATTTCTGTGCCAGAAACCCTTTGACGTCGGGTACGCCGATCTCCATTTCCAGGCCACTGGTGACGCCGTCGAAGGCCTTCAGCACGCCGGAGGCTTCGTCCTGGCCATGCTGGTGCAGATCGATGAAACCGGGCGCCACGACCAGCCCGCGCGCATCGACTGTGCGTGTCCCCGTGAGCGGTTCGGCCGAGATGCGCACTATGCGACCGTCGTCGATGCCGACATTCATCGTCGCGTCCAGTCCGGTTTCCGGATCCAGCACCCGTCCGCCGCTGATGACCAATTGATACGGAGCGCTCCATACGATGGCGGGCGCCAGGGCTGCCAGAATCGGGACGATCCAGTGTTTCATGTTATTGACCCCAGGGTATGACGGGTAAAGACATCTATTGTCCTAATCAGGACAGAATGATCCAAACAGAGAAAAAATGCTAGGCGGCCCGGACTGGCTGAGAAATTCAGCGTGTTGACCTGGGTTATGCTAGGGCTGTCGTAGGCTGATCCAGTAACCAGGTTGATGAACATGAAATCAGAGGAGGCCTATCAGGCTCCCGCTTTGGCCAAGGGACTGGAAGTGCTGGAGTTTCTTTCCGGCCAGGCGGAACCCTATGCGGTCTCGGAGCTGGCACGTGCCCTGGGCAGGTCGCGCAACGAAATCTACCGCATGGTGATCGTGCTCGAGCGGTCCGGCTATCTGTGGCGCACCGACGCGGATCGGTTCTCGCTGACGCGGAAGCTGTTCGATCTCAGCATGCGGGCGCCGCCGCAGCAAAATCTGCTCATCAAGGCGTTGCCCCATATGGAACGCCTGTCGCAAGAGACGTTCCAGAGCTGTCACCTTACGGTCGCGAGCGGCTCGGACATTGTCGTGGTCGCTCGAGTCGAAAGCCCCGACACGTTGGGATTCTCGGTGCGGATCGGATATCGCCGCCCCATCAACCAATCGACGTCCGGCCGTGTCCTCTATGCCTATCAAACCGAGGGCACACGCGCAGCTTGGCGCAAGATGCAGACG